>ERZ772958.665-NODE-665-length-14976-cov-4.673011_pt1 | contig 14976 bp, 14 predicted proteins | sample MGYA00580681_ERZ772958 | MGnify/ENA primary metagenome ERZ772958 (study PRJEB29015, sample SAMEA2738089) | human oral metagenome | biome: human oral; feature: human-associated habitat; material: saliva | place: China | collected 2275 ...
AATTCGGAACAGATGTCATGATCGGCCCGCCGGGACCGGGGCCCGCGGGGCATGATGCTGTTCATGGACACAGCCCTGCTTGTGAAGGCCCTCGGCGCCTTCTTCGCCATTATGAATCCCTTCGTCAACCTGCCCCTGTTCCTGGGCCTGACGACCGGCCAGGAGGCCGCTCAGCAGCGCCGGACCGCCTGGCGCACTGTCGCCTTCAGCGCCGTCATGTGCGCGGTCGTGGCGGTGGCCGGAACCACTCTCCTGAACTTCTTCGGCATCACCGTGGACGACTTCCGGGTCGCCGGAGGACTCGTCCTGCTCACCATCTCCCTGGGCATGCTGAGCGGGCGCGGCGCGAGCGCCCACGAGGGCAGCAAGGCCGAGAAGGCCCAGGCCGCCGACTACGCGGCCGCCAACGACATCTCCTTCTACCCCATGACCTTCCCCATCCTCGTGGGGCCGGGAACGATCGCAACCATCATCGTCATCCAGTCCCAAGCCCGGGGGGCTGGGCGGGCATGCGGCGGTCGCAGCTGCCCTGGCAGCCGTCCTTGCGGCGCTCGGGATCGTTCTCTACTTCTCAGCCAGCATCGGTGCTCGCCTGTCCATGACGATGCGCACCATCATGACCCGCCTCATGGGCATGATCCTGGCCTCGATCGCCGTGCAGATGATCGTCGTCGGGATCCAGCACCTCTTCCCCGGGCTGGCTCGCTGAGACGCGCTCCACGTGCGGGTTTCAGCAAGGAACTGGCCCATCGGGCACTCTGAGGGTAGCCTCACCTTCAGATGTTGCCCGGAGCACCCGCCCCCACGTGCGGCAACACGGTAGGAAGGTAAGCGTGTGACGTCCGTTCAGGTTCCCGACATCATGCAGCGTGCCCGGCGCACGGCCCGGCGTCTTCTGGCCGGCAGTGGGAGCGCGGCGGTAACGGCCTACCGCATCGACCCCTCCGCGCCGGCCGCCTTCGTCGCTCATGCCTTGCGGGCCGATGGCCGGATCCTCGTTGCCGCATGTCCTCCCCAGGGCACCCCGTTGGCCATTGCGCCCGACGACGTCGCCGTCGACATCCGGCTCGATGTCACTCTCGACGCCGCCGAGCCCGGTGTGCGCATCACGGCTGCCACCGCTCACCTGCTGGGGAGCCTGACCTGGGTCGAGGGCGAGGACCGCGCCCTGCTGCTGGCCTCCTCTCGGGCTTCTGCCTGCCACTGCGCCATCGTCGGGGAGGATCCGCTCGAGCGGGTCCGGGAGACCGCCGCGGGTCCCGGCGGCCGGCTGGGCGTCATCACCTGTGAACGGGTCATGCTTCACTGCGTCTCCGGGGTCTCCAGCCACGACATTGAGGAGATCCTCGACATCGACTCGGCCGATGCCGCTGCGGCGCCCTCAGTCTCCTGGAGCCCCCAGGAGATCATGGACGCCCACGAGGCGGTCAGCGCCGTCGGTCAGCTCGGTCTGCGGGCTGTGTGCGAGGCTGTGCGCGAGGGACAGATGCCCGGATGGATCTGCTCCTCCCGCCCCGCCGTCGGGGTGTGCCCGACGCTGTGGGACAGGACCCTGTGCGTCGACGTCGATGCTCACGGGGTGACCCTCATGTCCATCACCGGTGAGGAGGTCACCACACTCGTGGTCTCCTTCGGGCAGGCACTGGCCGACGCCGGCGAGGTGGGGCCGGCCCTGGAGAAGCTGGCCTCTCACGCTCTGCCGCAGCGCCTGACCCGGCCCTGAGGCTGTCAGCTCAGCCGCGGCTACGACCAGCTGGCCGCGAATACCGAAACGGGGGATACCACCATGTGGTGGCATCCCCCGTTGGCCCCCAGCCGCTCGAGCTGGAGAGCCTTCCGGTCAGCGGACCTCGTAGGTCGTGCAGGCGGCGGTGTCGCCCCCGACGGTCACGGCCTCAGCCGTGCACATGAGGTCCTTGTTGTGGACGCACTCGAGACGCTGGCAAGCACCCACGTGGCCCTCTGCCACCGGCAGGCCGCCGCGGGCGTCGAGGCTGATGAAGGTGTCGCAGGCCGGTGCGCCGTTGTCGCCACCAACGGTGATGGCGAAGGCGGTGCAGCCGCCGTTGTTGAAGGCGCAGGAAGTGGTGGTGCAGGAGGAGATCTTGGTGACGGACATGATGCTTTTCCTTTCGAGCGGATGTGCGCTGCGGACATGAATAACGTAAATCCGCATCCGCTCCCCGGCAACGAAGGACAGCCTGCCCTGCCTCGCAGCATGTCGAGGAACGTTGAAATGACGCCGTTTTAGCGGCCAAAGAGGAGCTGCTCGGGTCTGTTTGCGACCCTCGGGGAAAGTCGGGGTTGTGTGCCGTCGATTTTCGTTATTCCTCGCAGGTAAGGCAGTCCTGCGCGAGTGCGGTCGAGGACTTTCCGCTGCACGGAGGGCACTGACGTCAAGGGCGGGGCGAGCTGTGCCCGCCCCGCCTCAGGGGAGTCGCTGTTGCCCGGGTCGTCCGGAGAGGTCGGCGAGATCGAAGGCCGTGCGCCGATCAGCTGTGCGCGGCGGCCACGGCCAGGCGCAGAGAGTCCGTGAAACGTGTCTCGCGCTCGGTGGCGCTCATGTCGCTGGAGTGGTCCAGCAGGTGGTCGGAGACGGTCAGGATCGCCAGCGCCTGTTTGTCGTACTCGGCGGCGACCCCGTAGAGGGCGGCGGCCTCCATCTCCACTCCCAGGACCCCGTACCTCGCCAGCGCCTCGGTCTGTCCCTGGGGGGTGAAGTAGAAGTGGTCCCGCGACATGACAGTGCCCAGGTGGACTGCTCCTTCAGCCTGAGCACCCTCGGGCTGCGCGGCCTGGTACGCGGCCGCGGCCAGCCGGAAGTCCGCCACGGCGCTGAAGTTGACGCCCGGGATGCGCAACTGGTTCATGGAGGAGTCCGTGTGGGCTCCGGTGGCCACGATGACGTCGCCGACCTTGACCTTCGGGGACAGGGCGCCGGCAGTGCCCACCCGAATGATCCGCTCCACTCCGAACTGGCTGAACAGCTCGGTGGCGTAGATCGTGAAGGAGGGCTGCCCCATCCCCGAGCCCATGACGCTCAGTGGCCTGCCGTTCACGGTCCCGGTGAATCCCAGCATCCCGCGCACGTCAGTGACGAGACGAGCGTCATCCATAAGGAGCTCGGCGATGCGCTGGGCCCGTTTGGGGTCGCCGGGCATGAGGACGGCGGGGGCGAAGTCTCCGGGCTCTGCAGCGATGTGAGGGGTGGCCATGGGGGTCCTCTCGGGGTGTGAATCAGGTACGAACAGGAGTGTTCAGTGTGGCATGGATCGCGTGAGAAAAGACAGGTGACCACCCTGACGACTGTCCGTATCGTGGACGTCAGACGACACATCGTGGTCGCTCGACTAGCGTCCAACGACAAAAGGGCCTGCGACCAGTCCGCAGGAAGAGGTGGCCCCTGGGCCGCCTGCATTCGTCATATTTCGTCATATCACGGAAGGTACTCATGTCCTCCAAGACAGGGGAGAGCGAGTCTCTTCAGGCTCCCCCGCGCGAGCAGTGGAGCGGGCAGCTCGGCTTCCTCATCGCCGCCATCGGCTCGGCGATCGGGCTGGGCAACATCTGGCGCTTCCCAGGCGTGGCCTACACCAACGGCGGCGGTGCCTTCATCGTCCCCTACGTCATCGCGCTGCTGGCGGCCGGACTGCCGATCCTCTTCCTCGACTACGCCCTGGGCCACCGCTTCCGCGGCTCCCCGCCGGCAGCCTTCAGGCGCCTGTCCGCCAGGCTCGAGTGGCTGGGATGGTTCCAGGTCTTCATCTGCTTCGTCATCATGACCTACTACGCGGTGGTCGTGGCCTGGTCCCTGCGCTACATGCTCTTCTCCGTCAACATCGCCTGGGGCGACGACGCGGCGGGCTTCTTCCAGCACTACATCGGGATGGACCGGCTCGGCTCCGAGGTCGCCTACTCGCCGACAGTCATCATGGGTGTCGCCCTCCCGCTGCTGTTCGTGTGGGGCTTCGGTCTGGTGGTGACCGCCCTGGGAGTCAGCGGTGGCGTCGAGAGGGCCAACAAGATCTTCCTACCGCTGCTGGTCCTCCTGTTCGCAGGCCTCGTGGTGCGCGCCCTCATGCTCCCGGGAGCAGGGGATGGCCTCAACGCCCTGTTCACGCCCAAGTGGTCCGCTCTGCTGGACTACCAGGTGTGGATGGCGGCCTTCGGTCAGATCTTCTTCTCCCTATCCGTGGGCTTCGGCATCATGCTCACCTACGCCTCCTACCTCCAACGGCGCCGCTCCAACCTCGTGGGAACCGGTCTGGTGGCGGGCTTCGCTAACTCCTCCTTCGAGCTGTTCGCAGGCATCGGCGTCTTCGCGACCCTCGGCTTCATGGCGCACACGCAGCATGTTGGGATTAGCGAGATGAAGATCACCGGACCCTCCCTGTCCTTCATCACCTTCCCCACCGTCATCGCTCAGATGCCCGGAGGCGCGCTCTTCGGGGTGCTTTTCTTCGCCTCCTTCTCCATGGCGGGGCTGACCTCCTTCATCTCCATCATCCAGGTGGTCGCCGCCGGTGTGGGGGAGAAGCTCGACCTGACTCCGAAGGCGGCCTCCCTCGTCGTCGGCGTCCCGGCCGCCATCCTGTCCTTCGTCCTGTTCGCCACCAGCTCGGGCCTGCCGGACCTCGACGTCGTGGACGCCTTCATCAACAACATCGGCGTGGTCGCCTCGGCCATCATCATGTGTGTGGTGGTCGCCTGGCTGCTGCGGCGTACCAGGCTGCTTCAGGACCACCTCAACGCCGTCTCCGAGTCCCGGATGATCGGTCTGTGGTGGCGGGCCCTCGTCGGCGCCGTCGTCCCCGTCCTGCTGGGATACATGTTCATCCAGACCCTGTGGACGTACTTGTCCGAAGGATACGAGTCGGAGGCCTACTCCAGTGGATTCGTCATGGTCTTCGGGTGGGGGATGCTGCTGGTGGTCGCCCTGGGCACCGCCGTCATGAGCCTTATCCCCTGGAGAACCCCGGTGGATGAGTTCGAGGCCCTCACGCTGGAGGCCGCTTCCCAGGAGGAGGACTGAGATGACCGGAATCGCCGTGCTCATCATGCTGCTCGCCATCGTCATCATCTGGGGCGGTCTGGCGGTCTCCATCACCGCGCTCATCTCGCGCGGACGCCGCGAGGACCGCGACGCCCGGGCCGAGGCCTCGGCCCGGGCCCGCGAGCACATGCTCCACCCCGAGCAGACCGACTGACCGTTGCGGTCCGCTGAGTAACGCGGACGTGACCGCCTGAGAAGAGAGACTGACTCCACCACCCGTCTGGGGCCCGGTTCGGCCGGTTTCCAGGCGGGTGGGACACAATACGCCTATGACTCAGACTGATGTGAGCCCCCGGGTGCTGCCCCGCCTGGTGGCCTTCGACCTCGACGACACGCTGGCGCCCTCGAAGTCGGCCATGCCGCCGGCCATGGCCACAGCGCTCAGGCGGCTGCTCGACGTCGTCCCCGTCTGCATCATCTCCGGTGGGCAGGTGGGGCAGTTCCGCGACCAGGTCCTGGCCCACCTCGACGCCGACGCCGATGAGCTCTCCCGGCTTCACCTCATGCCCACCTGCGGAACGCGCTACTACACCTACGACCCCTCCCGTGCCCAGAGCGATAAGGACGCCTGGACGCTGGTCTACGCCAACGACCTCACCCCTGAGCAGATCCGCACCGGATTCGAGATCGTCGAGGCTCAGGCCCGTCGCCTCGGCCTGTGGGAGGACAAGACCTGGGGAGAGATCCTGGAGGACCGCGGCAGTCAGATCACCTTCTCCGCGCTGGGGCAGGAGGCTCCCCTGGACGCCAAACGCGCGTGGGATCCCACGGGTGAGAAGAAGGCCGCCCTGCGTGACGCCGTCGCCCCGCTCCTTCCGGACCTGGAGGTTCGCTCAGGCGGCTCCACGAGCGTCGACATCACCCTCAAGGGGGTGGACAAGGCCTACGGCATGAAGCGCTTGGCGGAGATGACCGGCATCGCGTTGGAGGAGATGATCTTCGTCGGCGACCGCCTGGACCCGGAGGGCAACGACTACCCCGTCAAGGCCTTGGGCGTTCCCTGCCAGGCCGTGAGCGGCTGGCAGGACACCGTTGCCTACGTCACCTCCCTGGCGAGTCTGATCGCCTCTGACGTGCACGGCGGTGAGGACCCGGCCGCCCAGGTCTCGCTGGGTGCTCGGCTCTGAGGCGAGCGGTGGTACAGACATTTTCAGGCCCTGACACCGGAGCCGACGCCGAAACCGGCACCGCCGAGCGAGCAGGAGACCTGTGGGACGGTCTGCTGACGGCCGTGCGACGCTGCTGCGCCCTGGTCGCCACGGTGCTGCTGTCGCCGCGCCTGTGGTGGCGTCGTCGTCGCCCCGGCACCCGCACGGTGATCGGAACAGCGGCCATGATACTGGCCTCCAGCCTCGTCTCCCTCCTGCTGGGTCTGTCCACGGCGACGGCCTCGACGCCGGTCGGTCCGCATGAGGCGACCTGGTCGACGACCCTGGACTCCACCGTCACGCTGGACCTCGGGCCGCTGGGAACGGCCTCGCTTGAGTCCCCGGCAGGAATGCTCGGCGTCAAGGTGGTTCTGGGGGAGATCCCGGGCGATCCGACACCCGATACGGCCAATGCCGCCAGCGTGGGCCAGTCCCTGTCCTCCGACGCGACCTCCTACCTCTCACTGGTCTCCCACCCCGACCTGACGATCCGGCAGGGCCTCTACGGACTGGCCGGCGACGCCCTGCGCCGGGCCGGGGTCGTTGAGGCGATCTTCCTGTGCTGTGTGGCCGCCTGGCGCCTGGCGCCGACCAAGCCCTGGCGCGAGACCGTCCGAGCCGGCGCCTCACACCGCTGGGCCACCACCGTGGCGGCCTGTGCGACCGTGGCCACCGCGGTCTCCCTCCTGGTGCCGGCCATGCGCACGGCCACCTCGCCCGGCTCCACCCTGTCCGTCCTGGAGGGGACGCCGCTGGCCCAGGCCCGTTTCTCGGGACGCATTGCCGACGTCGTCACCGCCTACGGGTCCAAGGCGCGCACCTTCGTGGAGACGAACAAGGGCTTCTACGCCAAGGCGGACACCAACCTGCGGGCCGCATGGAAGGCCGCCGAGCAGACTGAGGGCCTGGTGGACGTCACCGCCGTCGACGGCAAGGTGGATACCGAAAGCCTTCAGAGCCGGGTCAGGGCCTCCTCCGCGAAGACTCTGGTGGATGCCGGCCCCGACCCGGAGCCCGGCACCGCCCCGCAGCCCTCGGAGAGCCCACGGGCCACCGCGACGCCCTCGATCTCGGTGACCGGGGCCCGATCAGTGCCAGAGCGGGGACGCAAGACCGCCGTGCTCACCACGGACCTGCACTGCAACCTCGACGTCATCGCCTTCTCCGGGGTCCTCGACCAGCTCTCGGGCGCCGACATCCACATGGACGACGGTGACCTGACCATGACCGGCTCGGACCCGGAGCGGGTGTGCGTCGACGCGCTGACCCAGGCGGTCCCGAGCTCGACGAAGAAGGTCGCCACGATCGGCAACCACGACTCCGACGCCACGGCCGCCCGCCTGCGCTCCCAGGGGTGGACCGTCACCAACGGCTCGGTCCAGACGGTCGCCGGGATCACCTTCCTGGGGCACGACGACGCCGAGCGCACAACAGCTGCGGGCACCAAGCCCCGCAACGGGGAGACCACCGAGAAGATCGCCTCCCGCCTGGCCACGACCAGCTGCGGAAGCACGCAGGTCGACGTCGTCCTCATTCATCAGCCCGCCACTTTCGACACGCTCACCAAGGAGGGCTGCGCGCCGCTGCTCCTGGCCGGGCACGTCCACGCCGAACGGGGGATGACCACGACGATCAGCCCCCGAACCGGTCTGCCCGTCTCCGGGATCATCTCGGGCGCAGGCAAGGGCGGCACGTCCCTGGGGTCGGTCACCGAGGACGCCTTCCTCCACGTCATGTCCTTCGACTCCGCCGGCGCGCTGGTGGCCTGGCGCGCCGTCATCCTCCACTCCGACGCCTCGGTGACGGTGGGGGCCTGGCGGTCCGTGCCGGGTCTCGCCGCGGGACAGACGACAGCCACGATGGCTTCAACCCCGAGCCCGACGGCGTCGGCCACCCCGGTGCCGACACCGACCGGAGCCCCGCAGAGCACGAGGCCCGAGGATGGCTCTGCGCCACAGGAGGGGGCAGAGCCCCAGGGGGAGAACGAATCCTCGGACGGGTAGGACAGAGGTGACCGTCTGTGGCTACGCTCTCGTCCTGATAACCCTACGAGGCCCAGAAGAACTGCTGACGCACCACCGGTGAGGAGACTGACGATGTCGCGCATGCCCACAGATGCCGAGATCGATGAGATGAGCGAGGAAGAGCTCGAGGCCTACCTGGGCTCCGGCCCCGCTCAAGAGCTCGACCGGCGCGCTCGTCGTGATACCGGCGAGGGCTCGTCCGCGCGCCCAGCTTGGCTGCGGCGCTCCGGGGCCGAGCGGGGATTCGGCTGGCTGCTCACCGTGTGCGCACTGATCGGGATCCTCGCCTGCTGGGAGCTCATCACCGCCCAGCTCAACCTGCTGCGCAACCCGTACGCGGAGCTCGTCTGCGATGTCAGCCCCCTGGTGTCCTGCGGCGACTCCCTCAACGTGTGGCAGGGCAACCTGCTGGGGGTGCCGAACTCCTTCGTCGGGGCCATCGCCTTCGGGGCCCTGGCCGCGATCGGCCTGGTACTGCTCAGCGGTGCGCGCCTGCCGCGCTGGATGTGGTGGGGGCTCAGCGCCGGCAGCCTCGGCGGGATCGCCTTCGTCATCTGGTTCCTGTCCGTCTCCATCATGACCTTCGGCAAGCTCTGCCCCTTCTGCATGGTCATCTGGTCCGTCACCATCCCGGTGGCCGCCCACTCCTGGGCCTGGGCCGCGGCCGGCGGGCACCTGGGGCTGCGTGACAACCTGGCGCTGGACGTGCTCAAGGCCCGCTGGTGGATCACGGCGGCGATGTACCTGGCGGTGGTTCTCACCATCGTCATCGCTTTCGGCGGCCAGCTGGCGAGGCTGTTCGGGTGACTGCGCCCAAGGAGCGGAGGGCTCCAAGCGGGTCTGGTGGGAAGTCCTCGGTGGCGGGGGACTCGACCGTCACGCAGGACTATCTCAAGGTTGTGTGGGCCGCGTGCGAGTGGGGCGGCGCGGGCGCCTCTGTCACCGGCCTGGCCAAACGCATGGAGGTGGCCCCCTCGACCGCCTCGGAAAACGTGGCTCGCCTCGTGGAGGAGGGGCTGCTCGTCCACGAGCCCTACAAGGCCGTCACCCTCTCCGAGGAGGGGCGACGTCGGGCCATGGGCATGATCCGCCGTCACCGCATCCTGGAGACCTACCTGGTCACTCGGCTCGGCTTCGGCTGGGATGAGGTGCATGCTGAGGCCGAGGAGCTCGAGCACGCCGTCTCTGAGCGGCTGCTGGAGAGGCTCGACGCGGTCCTGGGGCACCCCACCCGTGATCCGCATGGGGACCCGATCCCCACGGCCGACGGTCGCCTCATCGTGCCCGACCTGGTGGGCCTGGAGACGTTGCCGGTGGGCTTCGACGGCGTCGTCGGACGGATTCAGGACGACACCGAGACGCTGCGCCGCCTGGAGCGGGCCGGCATCGGGCTGGACAGCCGGGTGCGGATCCGCGATCGGGGCACCGTGGCGCCGGCCGTGGAGGGCGGTGGCCGCAGGCGGGCGACCGTCATCGCCCTGCTGGACGAGGACGCCTCACGCGGCGCAGTGCCCGCGGGCGCCCCGGAGGCCGTCATCCCCGACGGCTGCCTGTGGCTGTTGGGCTGACCTGGAGCTGGCACTACCCTATTTTGTGCAAAATTGTGACTTAAGTCATATTCCATTAAGTTGGATGTTGGGCATTTCGTCGATTATATTTCTGGTCATCACGACCGGTTCCGCTTCCGTTAAGGAAGTCCAGGGCCGGTCTTCGTTTTATCTCGACGATGAGTCAAGGTGGCAGTGGTGGTTGAACAACCCAAAAGCTTTAAAACTTATGAGGAGCAGGTGGATCTCCTTATAGGGCGGGGAATGTGTGTTGCAGATCGTGACCGAGCCATCGAGAAATTGCGTCGGGTCAATTACTATCGCCTATCGGGGTACTGGTATCCGTTCCGTATGCGTAAGCCGGGTGGGGATGGTCGATCTGATCGTTTTCTTCCTGGGTCTACTTTTGATGATGTGGTTGCTCTCTATGATTTTGATGCAAGACTTAGGGTGGCGGTCCTCGCTGCGCTGGCGCCAGTTGAACTGTCGATGCGAGCCTTGGTTGGGCATGCGTTGGGTGAGATAGACCCGTGCATCCATCTTAATGCAGATTTGTTAGGCCCTGTCGCAAGAGGGGAGCGCTCGTCAGAATACGAAGAGTGGCTGAATAGGTATGACGGAAAGTTGGGCACTTCTCGTGAGGACTTTGTGCAGCACCACAAGGAGAGATATGGTGGAACCCTTCCGATATGGGTGGCGGTTGAGGTGTTGGACTGGGGGATGTTGACTCATCTTTATTCAATGTCACCTCGCGTTGCTCAGGTGAAGGTTGCTGATGCTGTCAATCTCACTTCTCCCCAGTTGGAATCTTGGCTAAAAGCCCTGAATATAGTGAGAAACATCGCGGCACATCATGGACGTATGTATAATCGAGTTTACGGCAAAACGCCTAGGTTGCCGAGAAGGGAAACGCATCCCGAGGTGCTTTTCTGTGCCGGTGCACTGAATCGAATTTTTGGTCAGGCTACTTTGATTCAATATCTACTGAGAGTTCTTAAGGTGGGTAATCTTAAAATACTGCCTTCGGTGTTCAAGACGTTTCCAGAAAACGAGATTGTTCCTTTTTGGAGCACGGGCGCTCCTGATGGTTGGATTCAGAGTGGACTGTGGAAATCGTAGGTCATCTAGTGTGTTGAGAGGTATAGTTGGTGGTGTGGACTTGATTTTTCGGACTATTGCTATCGAAACTACTCGAAGTCGGGCTGTTGCGTACTTGCCGGTTTGATAGGCTCCTGTGTGTTCATCGTGGCTCGAGCGTGAGAGTGACTCATGGGATGGGACAGCAATAGGCAGTTCCTGGCGACACCGTTTCTTCCAAAGTGAGGCAGACACTTCCGCCTATGCCGTCAGAGAGCATGTTCTCGTCCATGATGAGGAGTGGACAGTACGGATGGTGGCCCAGCGACTCCCGGCCTGCACCTGGAGGTGACGGGTGTCTCGGCCCTGGTTCGCGACCTGGAGACCGTCTTCTTCACGGCCATCGAGCACGTTGAACGGCTCGATCTCGCTCAGGTCCAGTTCGTTCCGGATCAGTTGGCGCGGCATCTGTGCACTCGCCTGTGGCTCGACGTCGCGCCGACTCGTGCCTGTGAGCGACTGCTCGTCTGCTGACAAACCTGGACGGATCCGGGCGTGGCAGGGGGACAATGGGGCCATGAGCACGATTTTCACCAAGATCATCGCCGGCGAGATCCCCGGCCGTTTCGTGTGGGCGGACGAGGTCTGCGTCGCCTTCGCCACCATTGAGCCGCACACCGACGGGCACGTCCTCGTGGTCCCCCGAGCCGAGGTCGACTCCTACGTGGACGCGCCCGACGATGTGGTGGCGCACCTGGCCGTAGTCGCCAAGCGCATCGGTGCCACGCAGGTGCGCGTCTTCGAGGCGCCCAGGGCCGGGCTCGTCGTGGCCGGCTACGGGGTCGACCACCTGCACCTTCATGTGCTGCCGATCCGCTGCGAGGAGGACCTGTCCTTCTCCTCGGCCCGCCACCCCGAGGGCCCCGAACTCGATGCCGCCATGGAGCGCCTGCGGGCCGGCCTCGTCGAGGACGGCTGGGGCGAGTTCGTGCCCGCGAGAATGGACAGCGCGGCGCTCGCCTAGAGCCCCCGAGGCTGCCGGCTTCGTCCTCGTCAGAAGGGTGGGGCTTGGTCGATGAGGGGCGCTAGTCCCAGGGAGTGGGCGGCCCTCGGAAGAGGGGTGGTCTCGTAGTCTCCCGCCTTTTCGCCGGGCAGGGGGCCTCGGGTCACGAGGCGGGCACTACCGCTGCTGGGCTGGGTACGGTCGAGGGCGGTGTTGAATCGGTCGATGAGCTCAGGGCCGATCTGCTGGCTCAGGTCGGCTGGGACGACCGAGCCGGGGACGTAGCGCTGACGGGGCCCGACCTGCTTGGGCAGGCGGTCGATGGTGCCGTCTGGGTGGCGCCGATAGACGGTCTTGTCCGGGGTGTGCCAAGACAAGACCCCGCTGTCACGGTCCCTGGTGAGTGCCCATCCGGGAGTGTGCTTGAGTCGGTGATGGGCCTGACAGAGCACCACGAGGTTGTCCAGGCTGGTGGTCCCGCCCTGGCTCCAGGCGGTGAGGTGGTCGATGTCGCAGCGGGAGGCCGGAGTCTGGCAGGTGGGGAAGACACATGTTTTGTCGCGGGCTCGTACGAGGTCCGCAAGTCCCACCGGAGGCCGGTACCTGGTGCGGCCGACGTCCAGGACGGTGCCGCTGGCGGGGTCGGTCACCAGGCGCCTCCAGGTCCCGCCGGCGGCCAGGGCCCAGGCAGTCATGGCCGGTACCGCTGCGCTGCGCGCCCCGATCCTCACCTCAGCGACCTCTACTGGTGTGGCGGAAAACGGGGAGATGACCTGGGCGGTGGGCTGGATGGTGGGAGCAACCGGGGCGAGTTCAGGCAGACTCCTCCCTCTAGGCCCGGGCAGACTTCTCCCACCGGGGGTGGGCAGATTTCTCCCGCCGCTCGGGGAGTCTGCGCTGTTGAGAGGCTCGGGCGCGGCGGTGGAGCATTCGCCAGGGCCAGCTCCACCTGGATCAAGACAGCGGGGGTCGTCGGGGCTCTCGCTGTCCCCAGGACCACAGCCCCCAGAAATGCCGTCCCGGAGCCGGTTGTCTTCGGATGAGGTGCCGGGGCCGCCGCCTCCGGGATCGTTGCTGCCGGTGGGGCCGTCGTCGGGTGGAGCCAGACCAACCAGGCTGTTCAGGGGGACGGTGACCTGGACGTTGATACGGATGCCTTCTGGCAGAGGAAGGTGACCGGTGGCTGAAGGGGTCCACCACGGGCTGTTCGATCCCACCAGGCCGCTCAAAGCGCCCAGGAGCCCTTCCAGAGGTACCCCGTCAGGCAGCAGTCTCCGCGGGTCTGCACCCGCCGTGGCATCGGTATCCGAGTCGTCGTGGGAAGCACGTGAGCTTGTTGATATCACAGGCGAACAGGCCCGTGCTGGCGAGCTGTCCCCGCCGGTCCGCCCCTCAGTCCGATTGCCGGAAATGCCCTGGGCCGGCTGGCTGAAGGCCGCGATCTGGCTGGTGCGAAGCGCGGACAGGGACATCGCGGTGATGGCATCGGCTCTAAGCTGACCCAGGGTGCGCTTCTCGCCGCAGGCCCGCGCCGAAGCGGCGATTGCGTCCAGGGTGGCGTCCAGCAGCAGGGCGTCCATAGTCGGCAGCAGAAGCTGGACTTGGCAGAGGCCCTCTCCTGCAGGCCGGGGGCGCGACACACACCGCTGCTCGGTGTTGTTCTGGCTCCGCTCAGCGTGGCCGTCAGGGTCGATCTCCATCAGGGCACGATCCAGATCCCGCCCCACCTGCGACACGCTCCGCCTAGGCGCCTGAGGCAGAACCTTGTCCTGGACTGCGAGCGCCACCGGAGTGGGTACGTCTTCCAGACGGCGGGTCACCAGGAACGCCTTCGCCGAGTCCAGGACCCCGCAGCGTTCCATGGCCTCGACCGGGGTGAAGCCCATGCTCATGAGGGCCTGGCCGTGATCCACCATCTGACCGGCCCGAGTCCGAGAGATGCCCAGGCGGGTGGAGAGCAGACAGGTGGCATTGAACCGCCGCTCCTCATAACCCACCACCGGAGAGACCTCACCATGCGGGCCCCACTGGCCCGGGTGACTGGACAGCTCAGGGCACCCTGTCAGGCAGGCCGCCGCCAGAGCCTCGCCCCAGGTGGCCCAGGCCGCCAGACGGCGGCAGGCCGCGGCCAGCTCTCCCAAACCCGAGGCCCCCAGGGCAATCAGTCCCGAGGTGCCGACCTCCTCCACGCTCATTGTTCGGCGCTGCTCGGAGGCGGCCACCAGCGCCACGTCAGTACCCGACTCATTGGTGAAGAGAGGCGGCACTGCTTCCCCGTCAGCGGTGGAGCACTCGTCGTCGGCGTCCTGGGCAGCCACCAGCAGGCGGGCCAGCAGCCCCTCCACCACACCGGCCAGCGCCCGGCCCGCACCCAGGGAGGCCAACAGGCCTGCCGTCTCCTCTGCCGAGACCTGCGGTATCGACGTGGGAGCCCCGCCAGGCGCACCCAGCATCCCGACCGCATCACCGGCCGGGACGCGAGGAAGCACACCACCTTCGAACATATGTACAGTATAGCAAGTGGTGCCCGTTCCCCGCACGCTGAAGCAGGCTCCAGAATCACTGGAACAGCAACGATTAGCCGCATATCTGGCGCCTTTATCGCCGGCGCCTTCTCTCTCGGAGCCGGCGTGACGGCCCGCCGAGACCGCTCGAACCTCGCTGGGCTCCACCGACGTGACCGGTCTCGCCCGCCCGTGGGACGGACGCCGCCGGGCCCCACTGCTGGCGGGCGATAGGCTGTGCCCCAGCACCAGGAAGCACGAGTAGGAAAAGAGCGCTGCCGCGATGTCAGAGAGAACCGCACCGGTCGAGTCCGACACCCCCTTCCGCTACACGGCGGAGCTGGCGGACTCCATCGAGACCGCCTGGCAGGACCGCTGGGAGGCCGAGGGCACCTTCAACGCCGACAACCCCGTCGGCGCTCTGGCCGGCCCCGGGGCGGACAAGGAGAAGTTCTTCCTGCTGGACATGTTTCCCTACCCCTCCGGCAAGGGACTGCACGTGGGCCACCCGCTGGGCTACATCGCCACCGACGTCGTCGCCCGCTTCACCCGGATGACCGGCAAGAACGTCCTGTACACGATGGGCTACGACGCCTTCGGCCTGCCCGCCGAGCAGTACG
>ERZ772958.669-NODE-669-length-14921-cov-4.364187_pt1 | contig 14921 bp, 18 predicted proteins | sample MGYA00580681_ERZ772958 | MGnify/ENA primary metagenome ERZ772958 (study PRJEB29015, sample SAMEA2738089) | human oral metagenome | biome: human oral; feature: human-associated habitat; material: saliva | place: China | collected 2275 ...
TCGATCATTACCAAGAGTGGTAAAACGCCAGAGCAGGTTATCAAGGAGTTTGTTGTAATATACACAACATAATATATACGTCGCGTGTTGTAGTGTTTATAATGTTGTAATTTTTATGTTGTATTTTTTACAATGTTGTAATAATGACGATGGGTGGGGTATGGGGGGCGACGCCTTGACGTGGTGAGTGTGTGATACGGGGGGACAGGGGTGGACCGGAGTAAAAATATACTACCCATACTATTGAAACATCCATACATCATAGGGGGGGGTAACATCCACTGCTAAAAAATGTTGTATAAAATAACACAAAAGTATTGACAGAATGAATAAAGTGTGCTATAGTTATATCATGGGCAAGAAAAAAGGCAAGAAGTTTAGTAAGCGCGAGGTCTTGGCAACCAGAGAGGATGGAACTCCGGTTCAGCCAAACCAATGGACAGCTTCAAAACAACAGCTTGACTGGCTACGCTACTACATGGACCCCAATGAAGAAGAGACCTATGCTAACTCTTACCAGGCAGCGATCAAGGCCGGGTATAGTGAAAGTTATGCTCGGAATATTATGAGCAATTCCCTGGCCCTACAATGGGTTAAGAGTGCTAAGGCAATTATGCGAACAATGAATGTTGAGCATATTAGGTCTATCTTAGAGGACATCGCTTTATCTAAATATGAAAAGGCAAGCGATAGGATAGCAGCGGCTAAGCTGTTGGGTACAGACCAGGGTATGTTTGTGCAAAAGCAGGTCACAGCTCATGTGGGGCTGGAACAGGCATTACAAGAATTAGAATAATAAAAGAGAGGGTGATATGGAACAGGTTTTACAAGAGGCTGATGTACAAAAGGTTGCCTCATCGCTGATTCGTAAATATGATTGGTACACGGAGCAATACGGCTACGGAGTTCACTTAGTTGTGACCGATGGAGATAAAAAGGTCGGTGTTGTTGTCGCAGCTGATGAGGATATTGAGACCGAGATTGGTCGCCTTATCCAGGCCGTTGATGAGCATCGCTATGGTGAGCTAGATGGCTGATATGTTTGAAGAACGACTAGAAGCTGCATTAGAATTGACCAGACCTATTCATCATATACCAACACAACTTGGTATTGGTGAGTTTAAGCGGCTGGTTAATGAACGCTTCGCGGGGAATAGTAAGAGCTTCCGCAACAGGCTTATCAAGGCTTATAAGAAGCGTGCCTGGATGGAGTTTGAGAGTGTGTCTCGTGGCCGTGGCGCCGCTCCTGTGCGTCCAGCGTACGGGAAGAAGCTAGCAATTGATTTCTCACCGTTAGAGGTGCATGAGGTCAATGTTGTAAATAAAACAATGAAGAGTGAGGAATGATATGTATAACCAGAATAAACGACAGATTTATTTGTGGCCAGAGAATAAGGAATTCTACGATGGCCTCAAGAACAAGTCAAAATTGATTAACTTGTTATTGCGTAAATATAAAGAGGAAAACGAAGTCGATGGAGAACCTACAGCTTAATAAGGAACAGCTGGATAAAATTCTTGAGATTCGTAAAGACTTCTATAGATATTGTAAAAACAACCTGAAGATTAAAGATAAGCATTCTCGGATTATTCCATTTGTGCCGAATACACCCCAGAGGGTGCTTATCGACTATGTATTGCTTTGTATCAAGGAGAAGCGGCCAGTTAAGGCTATTATCCTAAAAGCCCGTCAGATGGGCTTAAGCACGGCCGTAGAGGCTATTATTTATTGGTGGACATCAACAAACAAGAACATCAACTCAGTGATTATTGGACACGAAGAGAGCTCTTCCAAGAACCTGTACATGATGTTCCGCAGGTATTATGATAACACCAATCCGCTATTTAAGCCTTCGGTTAGATACAATACCCGAACAGACTTGTCGTTTGAGCGATTTGACGACACCGGCAAACAGGTCGGTCTGGGCAGCTCTATCAAGACTGCCACAGCTGGAAACAAGGCTGCAGGACGTTCTGACACCATTAACCTGCTTCATGCGAGTGAGTTGGGGGAATGGGAGAATGGTGAGGATCTTGTTGCATCTCTGCTTGAGACCGTTCCTGATGAAGAAGTTATGGACAAGCCGTCTATGATGTTTCTGGAAAGCACAGCAAAGGGTAGAGGTAATTACTTTCACAAAGAGTTTGTTGCTGCTGTCAAGGGCCTCAACAACTTTGAACCATTCTTTTTCCCTTGGTGGATACTAGACACCTATGAGCGTGACTTTGATGTCCCGCTGGGAAAAACGACAGAGTATGAGGATTTCCTTATTGATCTTATGAAGAAAGGGCACACCGTTGCAGGCCAGACGATTCATGTTGACCCTGCGCACATCCCGGCGAAGATTCATTTCTATCGACGCAAGGCTAAGAACTTTGAATCAACGCCAGAGCGTCTACCTCAGGAGTATCCAAGCACCTGGCAAGAGGCATTTATCGCCTCGGGTAAGAACGTCTTTAACACATTGTCCTTACAGGAGATGGAGAAAGATGCTCAGCCGGTTGAGGAGACAGAATATTACAAGCTAATCCCAGGAGAGCTACATGAGCAATACACACTGGAAAGAGTTCCTTTCGAACCAAACGAAAAACCAGAAGATTTTACATACAAAGCTCCGCTCAAAATATGGGTCCACCCAAAGCCTGGACATGAGTATGTCATCGGCGGGGACGTCGCAGAGGGTCTCAAAAGAGGCGACTATTCTGTGGCAGAGGTGGTTGACGTCTCCACAATGCAAACGGTTGCAAGATGGCGGGGGCACATCGATCCGGACAAGTTCGGAGAAATCGTTGGTGCACTCGGAGCCTATTACAATTACGCACTTGTAGGCGTTGAGGTTAACAACCATGGTCTCACAACGATCCAGAAGCTAAGGGACACCTTTTACACCAATCTCTATAAACGAGATAGGGGGTATGATGAGGACTTTGAGGAACCAACATCTAACCTTGGTTGGAAGACAGATGTCCGCACTAAGAGGATTATGATTGACGACCTCATCAAGATTGTTCGTGAGAGGATAAACAAGGACCTTGATACAGTGTTTATCAATGAGGCATTTGCGTTTGTCCGGGATGACCGGGGGCGCATGAACGCAGAAGAGGGTGAGCATGATGACACAGTGATGGCTAAGGCTATCGCATTTCAGTTATTCCCATGGGGGGACAATGATGTACATGGGCTTAACGTTGTGAAGAAAACTAAAAAGAGTAAAGTGATAAATAAATGAGCAAACAAAATAAAAACAGCACACCGAAACTCACACCTGCAGACCAGGCTCAAAAAGATGAGAATGTTCTTGCTGAGGTTATGAAAGACTTCGGCAAGGCACGTGCCTACATCTCAAATAGATATGAGGGGGTTTGGTCTGAGTGCTTCAAGGCCTATAACAGTATCAGGACAAGGCAGGGTTATGTTGGTGTGGCTAATGAGTTCGTACCAGAAACCTTTGCTATTGTGGAGAGTTTGAAAGCCGCCATCGCGGGCACAAAACCTAAGTTCAAATACCTACCATTAACCGAAGAGCAAGAGCAAGACACTACTACGCTTAACGCCTTAGTTGACTTTTACTGGTCCTGCAATAATATGACCGAGAAGATGCTGAACTGGGTCGGTGATATGATTGTTTACGGTAACGGTATATTCATGGTTAGTTGGAAAGATGGTAAACCGTTAATTCAAAATATCCCATTATCAGACTTCTTTGTTGATCCAGCAGGAACTCACATGAATCGACCAGAAGAGCCAGGATATCCACGCTACGCAGGTTACCGCTTCCTTACTAGCCTTAAACAGCTTAAAGAGGAAAAAGAGGTTGACCCAATCACTGGTAAGGTCAGGGGCAAATATAAGAACTTAGACGCCGTTTCTGCTGGTTCCCAAAATGACAAAACAGATAAAGACCGCAAGGAATTGTTTATTGGTTCAACGTTTGGTAGGGATGCGATATCTGAGCAGGTTGAGGTTATTACCTACTATACACAATATCGCAAAGTTATGATTGCCAACCGCGGTACAGTTATCTATGATGGCGAGAATCCATATCATAAGGCGGAGCAGACTATCGACACCGAGGTGGAGATTGATGGCCAGGTAATCAAGGGCAAACACAAGGTGCCAGAGATAAAGGGATTCTTGCCGTTTGCTATTTTGCGTAACTACGTTGATTCTAGTCTGTTCTTTGCACGTGGTGATGTTGAGGTTATCCTACCGACGCAGGAGGCTCTTAACGACACTGCAAGTCAGAAACGAGACAATGTTGCCTATGTATTAAATAATATGTGGCAGATTGACCCTCGGTTCAAACATATGGCAGAGCAGATTGAATCAAGTCCGGGTGCTGTGTTCCCAATTCCAAAGGGTGCATTGTCGCCTATTGAAAAGAATGACATCAGCCCATCGGCAGACGGTGAGATCGAACGCCTACGTCAGCAAATGCGCAATGCAACTGGTGCTGATGCAGCCGTGCAGGGTGTTGCCCAGAAGTTTAGCCGCACAACCGCCACAGAGGTTCAGGCTCAGTTGCAGCAGGCCTCTATGCGCTTTACAACAAAGGTTCAGAACTTAGAGGACGAGGGCTTTGCACAGCTAGCTCGTATTATCTACAAGATGATTCAGATCTTTGTTGATACACAGACCGCTGTACGTATCGTTGGTAAAAAGGGTGTGGAATGGCAGACATATAACCCAGGGACATACCAGGGCGAATATGAGCCACGTGTTGTCCTAGAGGCCACTATGGACGCAGAAACTGCCGCCTTGTCACAGGCTATGCAGGTCGCCGCACAGTTCAGCCTGGGTAATCCACTCGTTAACCAGGAAGCATTCTTGCGTCAGCAATATAAAGTTCTGTTTGGTAAGTTCCTATCTGATGATGATATTGAAGAGATGCTTACGGCGCCGCAGCCTGTTATGGGACCAGATGGCCAACCTGTTGACCCGTCATTAACGCAATCTGACACCGTGATGACGCCTGGTGCTATGGCACTGATGTCTGGTGATGGTGGGGGGTCTCCATCAGGACAGTTATCCCCTGCTCGTCTACGACAGCAGAGTGGCACACAGGGCGGTGGCGGAGCAGACACATCGCAAAACAACATAAGGCGGATACGGGCTGACCAACCTAGCACAACGCTACATGCCAGTTCACGGCCGAGATAAGGAGTAAAAATGGCTGATAAAGCTTTATCAGAATATGAACAAATTCGTAACGAATGGCAGGGGTTTTCTAAGACCCTTGCCTATCAAAGGTTCATGGAATTCATCGAATTGCAAAAGGAAGTGCACTCTGTGATGGCCTCAGGGCCAATTGAGGTGTATCGTCATGTACCTACATTTAACGGTAAGGAAGACTTGCAATTAGATTTTGAACCAGAAAAGTACGCTTACCTATTGCAAAGAAGCGTCGGATGTGATATAGTAAAAACGTACGTTGAGGATTTTACAACACCCAACGTTGCACAATCACAGAAATAATAGATTACTAAACCAAAGGAGTATCCTAGATGAATAATTCCCCTACCGAGGGCGTTGACCAATCTCCAGCCTCTAATGAGCCTACTGGACAAACGACTGAACAACTACAATCGGCGGAACAATCGAATCAGGATGCTAACTCTCGTGAGCAATCGCAAGGGTCAGTATCAGAAGACACCGCCCAGCAAAACACTGAAACACAAAAACAAACATATGAACAGGGCGGCACTACTCAAGCTGATGACGGTCTTGCTAAATTCGCTAAAGCTCAAGGCTTTGACCTTGAAACTGCTAGCGATGACGTCAAGCGTGCCCTGAAACTCGCCCACGACAACCAGAGGGCATATCGTAATGCTACATCCAATAAAAGTATCTCTGAAGCAACAGAGGATCTGGGCGACGGAAGCTTAAAAGCAGAAGTCGAGAATCTTAAATACGAAAACCGTGTCAATCAATTCTGGCAGGGTGAAAATCGTGATAGATCCCTAGAGCCTGTGATGGTTGAGATACTTAACGAGAAAGTCGCAGAGCTTACACCACAGTTTGGAGAAGAACAAGCTAGAATGTATGCCAAGACCCTCTCACGTGATTTAGGTACGCTATACGACATGGCCCGTCTACGGTCTGGTGCGAACACCAACGCAAGCGTTGACGTTGAAGCAATTCGCCGAGAGGAGCGGGAATCTATTAACAAGCAACTGCAAGGTGGGGCTCCACAATCCCACGCTGTGCAGGGTGGCCAACCTAAGAAGCCACAGATTACTGCTGAGTGGCTCACGAATGTGTACAATCCGCGAGACCCAGAGCATATCAAGCTTCTTCAAGAGGCCGGCTTACGCTAGTGATAAACTATTAAATAATATAAAAAGAAAGAAATAAACAAAATGGCTGCAAACCAAATTCAACCTACCGTCGGCACTGGTGCTGTTGGTAATACCACTGATGTCGGTTTCTCTGAGCGACTTGTTCCTGAGTTGTGGTCCAAAGAGCTCGCTGACAACCGTCTTGACAACTTAGTGCTGTGGCAACTGATTGATTCTCGCTACAGTGGCGAAATCTCAAGCAAGGGTGACACGCTACACATCCCATTCATCGGCGAAGTTGACGCAGATTATGCTACTAACTACACCGTCGGTACTGACGTAAAAATTGACAACCTTGATGTAACGACTGTTGACTTGCTCATCGATCGCTACATCCGTCACGGTGTCGGTATCCAAGACGCCCTGAAAGCACAGAGTGCGTATGAATTGCGTTCACCTGTTCAGGCTCGACTAAGTCGCTGGCTTGACCGTGCTAAGGATGCTGAGGTGTTCAAGAAAGCCGTTGCTGGATTTACGAACGCTCCGATTGATTCAGGTGCTGCATTGACCTTTGAAAAGATTGTTGATGCTGCTGCTGTTCTTGACATGAAGAACGTGCCAGAGGACGACCGCTTCATCGTTGTTAACGGTATTGGTCGTGCTGACTTGCGTAAGATCCCTCAGTTTACCGCTTACAAAGAAGTTGGTGAGAGTGGTCTTGTCAAGAGCAAGAATGGATTCGTTGGTGAGATTTACGGTATGCCTGTTTACGTAACCAATACTATCGGAAAAGATAGTGGTACTAAACCTGCTTACCAATTCCTGATGTTCCACCGCTCTGCGATCATCGGTGCAACCCAGAGTGTTCCAATGATTGAGTTCGGTCGTGACTACAAAAAGGGCCAAGATGACGTTGTTGCCTCAGAGCTGTTCGGCGTTAAGGTCCTCCGCCCTGACCACGGTGTCGTTATTAAACGAACTGCCTAATCTGGGTAGTCCAATATAACTAAGTGAATGACCTCCTCTCCATAACGGGGAGTGAGGTCATTTTTATAAAAAGGAGCTTACGATATCAAAGCTTCTTCGAAGGGAAATGACATGGAAGAAAACAAAACTAACATAACTCTGGATGTTCAAGATAGCATCCTGAATGGAGAAGATTCAAATGGCTAAATGGGCTAATACTTCGGTTCTCGATGCTCTACTAGACAAAGTTGCAACAGGTAATCAAATTATTGTCACAACTTCACAGCCTGCTAACCGTACAGCTGCACTTACAGCATCTCTAGCTAGCACAACTCTAATACCTGGTGACTTCACTAAAGCCGCAGGTTCACCTAGTGGACGACAAGTAACGGTTGCACAAAAGGCTAACATCAGTGTCTCAGCGTCCGGTACAGCTACTCACGTATGTATCGTAGACGGAACCGACCTTCTATACGTCACAACTGTTACATCTCAAGCACTTACATCTGGTAACACAGTAACAATCCCAGCTTGGAAAATCACAGTAACTAACCCGTCTTAATAAAGGAGATAACTAATGGCTTATAAAAAAGACCTAGCTACCGGCCTTATTGGTAGAGCTATCGACACGAAAGCTACATCTCTAGTGCTGCAATCGGGCTATGGAGCTTCAATGCCAATGGTTCCTTTTTACCTAACACTAACACCAGCTACGCAGCTGAGTACCCAAGGAAATAGCGAGATTGTCCTGGTGACAGGCCGTACATCGGACACACTTACAATTACTCGTGCGCAAAAGAACACAACAGCAAAATCATTTGCAGTTGGTGACATTGTTGCTGCAGGTTCATACGCTGATGACGAAAACGGTGTATACTCAACATCAGAGATAGATACAGGAAGGGTTTGGATTGACGGTCGTCCTATTTATCGTAAGGTTGTGCGTGGTACTGTGAATATAACTGGCAATGGTACGTCAATGCTTGCTCATGGTATTGCTGGTCTAACAAACAGGTGGGAGCTTATCAACTATTATGGAAATATGCGACTTGGCGGCACTTTATCAAACAATCCTGTAAAACAAGCACTGCCTTATGTTGAGAATACGCATCAATCAGGCGTTACTTCAATCGACCAAACTAATATTGCACTATCAGGTAGTTATCCTTGGGGCAGTTCAGAGGTTAGTATTGTTCTAGAATATGTCAAATAGCCTAGCCTATAGCAATCCAGCTAAAATAATACGTAAAATAAAGAAGGGAAACTAGATGGCTAAAACCCTCTATAAATTCAGCGGTCTGCCACCTGGTTCTTTCTCTACCGGTGGTGGCTATACACTAGTAACCGCAGGTCCTGGTGTACGAACTGTCACTGCCGACAATTACGACCCAAACAACCGGTTTCTCCGATTCGAACGGTCGAGTAACGGACAGGACCTTGTAGCATTTGACGCTATGAATAACCACGGAAATGATACAGAAACACTGACACTATTCCGTGTGTTCACAGCTGTCCAGGTTCCAGGTAGCTACGGAGTCGCCTTTTGGGACTACACCGCATCTAACCAAGGACTAAGCCTCGGATTCCTACCGGCAGCTAACGTTAAATCACTTATTCTTTACGATGATAAGGCAGGAAGAACGGTTCAGTTCGCAAACTATGACTGGCAGAACTTTCAAAAATATTGGCTACGATGGCGAGTAGAAAACGGAACGGACCACAAAGTTAAAATTTGGCCAGAAGGCACAGCAGAGCCTAGCTCTTGGACTTTCACAGCAACCTACGCTAACCGTACAACCGGTAACCACTATATGGGTATGGGTTCGTACACAGCAAACGGTACAGTAGACTATTACCAAGTCGGTGTAGCTACTGGTGGTGATACGGCACCTATGTTTGAGTCTGATGTGCAGCCAACTTCTACTCCTATAGCAGGGCAAGGTGGTGGCTACGGTAGTGTTCTCGGATATGGATATGGCTATGGACAAATTATTATGCCTACGGTGCGAAATACCGTTCTGGCAATCAATAATTCAAGCCACAGTCATTCAGTAAATAATATCACTCTAGTCCAACAGCACACACTAGCAGCCACAAACGCCTCACATAGTCATACTGTTGATGCAGTGAAAATTGCACAAGTCCACAAACTTGCTGTAAATAATACGACACACTCACAAACGGTAGAATCGCCTGCGATAGTGTACAATATTAACCTGACAGTAAACGGTGCAACGCATTCTGTAACATCTGATAACCTAGCTCTAATCAGCGGATTATCTCTTGTTGTAAATAATGCTACACACTCAGTTGTCTCTAATGTTGTAGCACTTGTTCAAAACCACCTACTATCTGCAGCAAATACATCGCACTCGCTAATATCAGATAATATAGTGATTGTTGAGAATAAGTCGCTTGTTGTATCAGACACAACACACGGCCATACAGTAGACGCTTTAGCACTTACAGTTGTTCACAACCTGGTTATCGATAATGCCCTACATGGTCATGGTGTCGAGAACCTAGTTCTACAGCAAATTCAAACTCTAACGATTAACAACGCAAACCACACTACAAAATCTGATAACGTGGACATTATACAGTTCACTCTACTCGGACAGCCTGCCTCAGGTGTGTTTGGTACTAAGTCAGACCTAGTAGTACTCGTTCAAAATCACACGCTGGCTATAGATGATGCAATCCATCGTCTCAAGTCGAACGATTTTGCTATTATTGACTGGGATAGCCTTGGTGTTAACTTCGGTATATACATTCCTGACTTCAATCGGTCTGGAGTAATCGAAGAAGCGGATAGCCCAACAACTGGACCAATCCGGCCAACCTATCAGACTAGTGGTGAGTTTGGAATCGCAGAGATAGACTCTGGACAATATATACCAACAAATATAAATCGGTAAAAGGAAATACAATGGACTATAATCTAGCAGGACTTCGCAATCGGGTCATAGTTGACAAACTGGACGACGACGAGTTTGAGCCACAAATTGTTGACAATTTCCTGAACGACACGCTACGGGATATTTACAATCAGTACGAACTTCCATTCCAGGAAAAAATCTTCCAAGGAACGATTCCTGCTGGTTCAACAATGTTCAAACTTCCTAGTGACGTTGCACAAATGCAGTCCCAAAGCGTTGCCGGTGTTCCTAATTTCCACGCTAAGAAAACCAACTGGCGAGACTTTATACGAGCTCACCCAGACGCTCTCAGCGCTACACCATCAGCTCCAAACAACTGGACGCTATACGGTGGCAACATTCTACTAGACGCACCTACAGACGATGACTATACAATGACAATGTATTACATCAAGCGTCCTGTAAAACTTACTCAAGATAGCGACGTGCCAGAGCTACCTGAGGAATTCGAAGAACTTCTTGTTCTCGGTGCCTTCCGACGAATCCTAGAACGTAATGAAGATTACGACCTAGCAGCATCAGTCGAAGCTCAATACCAATCTAAACTGGTACAACTTGTAAATCGATACGGATTCCGTGACGCTGATGGTCCTATCATAATGAAAAACAGACAACGAAGGGTATAATATAAATGGCTAACAGAAAAGAAAGAATGTCGACAGTCATCAATCTAAAGGGGCTAGACCTAATGTCTTCTTCTGATCTTATTGCTGATGGTCGTACACCCTATTCAAAAAACTTTCGATTGTATGCACAATCTGCTGATGATCGTCGTGTAGCCGTTAGTTCTCGTAAGGGTCCTGGTTTATACATAGCCCCTAATAATGAACATTTAATGATCTCGAATGATAGTGTTAATGGCATGTCTATTGCTAAGGTGGGCATTGTAATGGGTGTACATATGATAAAGTTTAAGGCTACCTCTAGCGATAGATTAACTCGAGTTGACATAAAGGTTAGTGATTCTGAAGAAGTATCAGTTCCGTTGCGTGTTTGTTTGTACTCAAACAATAATGATAAGCCAGGTAAAATGCTATCTGAGACATGTATACCAGCTGGTAGTATTGGTAGCTCACCTGAATGGGCGACTGCACGTTTTATAAATGCAGTTAAATTGACTACTAATGAATACTACTGGATTGTTCTTAGCGTCCAAGATGACGGTAAAGGTAGTTATGATTTAGCAACTACCGTAGATGGCACAAAAGCCTATTCAACAAATTCAGCGTTAGATACTGCAACCCAGAGAGATTATTCGATAAATTATAAGGTATATGTATCGAGTGATATGCGAGATAAGGGTGGTTATAGGTTTAACCGTGATAATGGTAGGAATATTACTGTTATAGCATATGGCGACACTATGTATTACATAGATGAATCAAAAAACATGAAGCCTATTATCTCTGGTCTAAGTAGTCTTGCAAAAGAATATAAGTTTACTAATGGTGATAACAAGGTATTCTGGGTGAACGGATATGATAAGCTTACTTCATGGAATGGAACTAATGAATCAACTGCAATCAATATTGTAAATAATGGTTCATTTTCAGTTAATACAACTGACTGGTCGGCGATATCAGGAACAACGATGAGTAGGATTTCGACAGAATATCATTCATCACCAGCAAGCATTCAATTATCTGCCACTAGTGGAATACGTGGAGCTAGTCTAGACGTTAATCTGTTGAAAAATAAACGCTATAAGATAACATATTGGGCTAAAGCTAATGTAGGCAATTCAACAACGTTTATGACTGTAAACAACCAGGCAACAGCTATAAATGATTCTACAAAGCCGTCTCCGTCATCTTGGGCAAAGTTTGAAATGTATTATACACCTGGTAGTGATGTGAATACCTTACAGTTTAAGAATACAGCAGAGAATTTCTTCTTAGATGACGTGTCGATTGTCGATACTGGTGTTGAGTATTATGTAGATGATCAGCTTCCTATTTTATCTGATATCACTATGCATAAAGATAGGATGTGGGGGGTGGTTGCTTCTGAGCCAGATAAAGTTGTATTCTCTGAGAACCCAGGTAACCCTGCCTATGATCCAACTGGAGTTAATCCAACCTCACCAAGGGAGCAGTGGTACCATGCCTGGCTTTCGGTGAGTTATTGGTATATTCCTAGACCATTTAATGGTTCGCCAATAACATCGCTTACAAGTTTCCAGGATTCACTAATAATCACTACACAAGATAATAAATATGTTTTAAGTGGATATGATCGTGGTAGTTTTAATTTGCGACAATCAACTGGTAATAAGGGTGCTATAAGTCGACGTGGTGTAACTAGTGATGAAAACTCTATATATTTTGTTGGTAATGATGGTTTTTACATTCATAATGGCTCAAGCGACAAGAAGATATCAGTCTTAATTAGTCCCCTGTTTGATGCATGTCCTAAAAAAGGAGAAATAACTCCAGTATTGTGGAAGAATCAGGTGCGATTCTATATGGCTTCTGAATTTTCAAATGTGAACGATATCTGTGCAATATACGATAAAGACCTTGGCGAATGGTTACTAGATACTGATTTATATATAGATAGGGCGATTTCTTATACAGATGCTGATGACAATATGGAACTTGTAGAATTGAGTTCTCAGACTTCTTGTGTTTATCTGGCAGAGCAAGATTATAATAATCTAGGTGGACCTATTGACTTTGAGTATCGTCTTAAATATGATAGCATGGGAACGCCAATGCAACGTAAACAACTTAAACGGTTTTACCCAATCCTACAAGGTGTAGATACAACATTTAAGATACAGATTGCTATGGATAAGGATTTTCAGAATAGTCCAAAAATTAAAGAGCAGTTATTAACAACTAGTGGCGCTAAGTGGGGAGAGTTTAAGTGGGGAGATAGTACTATCTATGGTGGTAATAAATCCTTTAAACCAAAAAAACAAAGCTATTCTGGGTATGCTAGATATTGGCAATTACGTGTCGCTAGAAAGGCAGCTAATAATCGAGTGGAATTTATGGGTGCTCAATATTTATATAAAACCAAAAGACTTTAGGAGGTTATTATGGGTCTTATAAGTTATACACAAATCGAAGACGGACAAGAGGCTTCTGCTAATAGTCTTAATGTGCGGTTTGGTAAAATCCATGAAGAGATAAATGGAAAATTGGATGCTTCTAATATAAAGGATAATGCTATAACTGGTGATAAGATTGCTAATGGGGCTATCGATAAAAACAAACTCGATATCAAACAGTATATTGATGATAACGGCTGGACAGTAACAGATATGGGTGGTATAAAAACCTATAATCGAACAGCAATGGTCGATGGCAGCGAATATGACGGTAATGGTAACCCTGGCTCAAAAGGCTTACTTATTGGTGGTAATGGTAGTCGTCGTGAATTAGTATCTTTTCCGCCACCAGTTGGGCGAAGAGTTGATAATGTATCTATTGTTGCAACATATTTTGGCGGGTATTCTGGACACTTAGTTGTTTCTGGAGAAATTAGGGATAATAAAATTATGATAGCTGGTGGTAATATATGGCCAAATAAACTTTCATTTAAAGGCAAGGTATTTATCCAGGCGGCGGATTTAATATCATGATTAGCCCGATTCAGCTAACACCTAACATGGATATGCCAACTCTGACCAACGCACTGAACGACATGTTTCGTCAGATTGAGTCGGAGAACAGAACACAGGTCATTAAGGATGAGGACGGTAAAAACCGCATCCTCATCGGCCGTGCGCCCAAAGGCAACTATGTTGTGGCTATCTCAAAAAAAGGCGTTGATGTCCTAGAAGCATTAGAGAAGTGATATGGCGCTACAGTCTACAGACTTTAACTTTTTATCAGAGGGGACGATTGACAGGGTTGTTTTCGCAAAAGAGGATAGCACTGTCTACCCTACTGGTACAAACGGCAACTACGTAGATATCGAGGTGCCATATACCTCAGAGCTAATGTTGGTTCAGGCTTCGGTCAGTGTCGATGGCCAATCATGGTATTCGGAGGATTCTCCAAGATATGGAACCGGAACTAGCACAGACCTATCCATTAGTTCACGTTCTTACTCAGGTAAGATTAGAATATTTCTTCAAGCACCAGCCGGTGTAACTAAAGTTTATTATAGGGTAGTTGGTATTAAATTATGATAACAAATCCACAAGATTATATATTTTATAGCGACTTCCAATACCCTCCAATAATTAGCGCTGGTGCTACTAATGTTGCTGATGGAGACTTTGGTCAGAAGGTTCTGGCGACAGGGGTTACACTGGATAACGACTGGTCGGTATACGAAGAATCACAACGGGGGGGTGAAACAGTTATTTCTAAACATTCTAATGCATATATTAACCATAGGGGCGAACTTATATCTAGTGCGACTAATACACCATCTAAATTGATATGGAGGGTATATGGCTATTAACCCTAATGATTTCATATTTCATAGCGATTATACCGTTAATGGACTACTAAACTCGTACAAGGAAACACTCACTACACCAGGTGTGCAGATTGCTCCAAATGCGTCTATGACGATTTATGGAGATTATCATGATATTGGTAATGCACGTTCGACACCTGTTGCCTCTTGGATTGTACCTAGTTTACCACAAGTACATTCTAGTATCGCAATAGGCAATTTACAACCTGGGTCTATAAGAAAAGGCGGCTTTGCGGTTTCAACATCACAGGCGGGTGGACATAACCCTGTTGGTATATATTTTTTTCCATTTGCATTACA
>ERZ772958.671-NODE-671-length-14895-cov-12.025674_pt1 | contig 14895 bp, 10 predicted proteins | sample MGYA00580681_ERZ772958 | MGnify/ENA primary metagenome ERZ772958 (study PRJEB29015, sample SAMEA2738089) | human oral metagenome | biome: human oral; feature: human-associated habitat; material: saliva | place: China | collected 2275 ...
ACATCAGGGTGCCCGAAGCGAAGCGAGGGCGGGTTCCCTGTAGGAACGAGGACGAGCATCGTCCCTCGCATGTAGCCCTAACCAAGCAGAGAGAGGACTAGTCCTCGTGCGCAACCTTCACGGTCACGCCGTTGAAGGTCACGGTGTCGCCGGGGTGCAGCTGCTTGCCGCGTGCTTCCTCAATGTCGCCGTTGACCTTTACCAGGCCGTGCTGAATGACCTCGCGTGCCTGCGCGCCGTCCTCTACGAGGTTGGCTAGCTTGAGGAACTGGCCGAGGCGGATCATGTCGTCGCGAATAAAAATTTCTTCCATGCTTCCTAGTTTATCCCGCCGGGTACGTCCTGGCTTCCCGAAAATGGGGCGGTGGGTAGCCGGGTGGGCATACCCAGGGGTGGGGTGGTGATGGTACCCTAGTGTCTTGCATCAAAAAGTGTGCATATTGCGCCGATGAGCGCGAATATGGGCGCCCCGTTCTGGGATGCGTCCCTTATCAACCCGAACTCACGCACGTCACAGCCGGTGGCGGGGCAGAAGGAGTAACTATGGCTGAAAAGTCCACCCTCGATAACGTTATTGCGCTTGCGAAGCGCCGCGGCTTTGTTTTCCAGGCCGGTGAAATTTACGGCGGTTCCCGCTCCGCATGGGACTACGGCCCCCTCGGTGCAGAGCTGAAGGAAAACATCCGTCAGCAGTGGTGGCAGCGTTTCGTCCGCTCCCGTGCGGATATGGTTGGCCTGGATTCTTCCGTTATTCTGCCTCGTGCGGTGTGGGAGGCGTCCGGTCACGTGGCGACCTTCACCGACCCGCTGGTTGAGTGCCTGTCGTGCCACAAGCGTCTGCGTCAGGATCACCTGCTGGAGAATTTTGAGGCGAAGAAGGGCCGCGCGGCTGAGGGCATGGATGAGATTGCTTGCCCGAACTGTGGTACTCGTGGTGAGTGGACTGAGCCGCAGAACTTCTCCGGTCTGATGAAGACTTACCTGGGCCCGGTTGATAATGAGGAGGGTCTGCACTTTCTGCGCCCGGAGACCGCTCAGGGTATTTTCGTGAACTTTAACAATGTGGTCACTGCTTCTCGTAAGCGCCCGCCGTTCGGTATTGGCCAGATTGGTAAGTCGTTCCGTAACGAGATTACTCCCGGTAACTTTATTTTCCGTACTCGTGAGTTCGAGCAGATGGAAATCGAGTACTTTGTGCACCCGGATGACGCTGATAAGTACTTCAACGAGTGGGTTGAGGACTGCTGGAATTGGTTCGTCGACCTGGGTATTAACCCGGATAACATGCGCCGCTTCGACGTTCCTAAGGAGGAGCGCGCACACTACTCGGCTGGCACTATTGACGTTGAGTACCGCTTCGGCTTCCAGGGCTCCGAGTGGGGCGAGCTGATGGGCGTTGCGAACCGTACCGACTACGACCTGGGTGTGCACAACGAGCACTCTAACGCGAAGCTTGAGTACTTCGATCAGGCGACCGGCGAGCGTTACGTGCCGTACGTGATTGAGCCGTCCTTCGGTCTGACCCGTTCGATGATGGCGTTCCTCGTTGATGCATACGTTGAGGACGAGGCACCCAACACTAAGGGTGGCGTGGATAAGCGCGTCGTGCTGAAGCTTGACCCGCGCCTGGCTCCGGTGAAGGCTGCTGTTCTGCCGCTGTCGAAGAAGGCTGAACTGTCCGAGCCGGCAACCAAGCTGGCGAATGAGCTGCGTGGCCTGTGGAACGTGGACTACGACGAGGCGGGCGCTATTGGCCGCCGTTACCGCCGCCAGGATGAGATCGGTACCCCGTTCTGCATCACCGTGGACTTTGACACTCTTGAGGATCAGGCTGTGACCATCCGCGAGCGCGACACCATGAACCAGGAGCGTGTGGCTCTGGATCAGGTAAAGTCTTACCTGGCTGCACGCCTGGCAGGCTAAAAATAATTTATAACATGGTCGGCGGGTAGCTTCTTAGAGCGAAAGAGGCTACCCGCCGTCGTGTATTTAGGCTACCCTGGTTAGACTGATTGGCACGATTGGCACGATCGACGTGAGCGAAGGAAAGGTGCACGGACATGGCTGAACGTCTCAGCGAAAAATTTGAGATTCGCCCCTGGCAGGAGGGTGATGACCTTGCCCTGCTTGAGATTTGGAACTCTGCCCGCAATGAGGTTGAGGAGCGCCAGCGTGGCCTTTTCGGCCCGGATACGGACGCGCCGTTTAGCCGTACTCTGGTGGTGACTGCTTCTGGTGTGCCGGTTGCTGCGGGTACTGTGGTGGCTTCGCTGTTGCATCCGACGCGTCTGTGGTCGTATGTGGAGGTGGCTGCTGATCACCGCCGTCAGGGTATTGGTACCGCCCTGCTGAATGCGTTGCGTGAGGTTGCGGCGGCGCACGGTCAGACCACTGCTCTGCGTGTGAAGCTTGCCCCGTTTAGTGATGGTGAGGAGTTCGTGCAGGCGGCTGGTTTTAAGCTGGTTCAGCGTTCCCGTATGGTGCGTGTGGAGCCGGGTGCTATTCCTCCGGTGTCGCTGCGTGAGGACGCTGACGGTAACGAGACTCAGGCGATTGAGGATTTGGCGACCGGTTCGGTGGAGCTGACCGCCGCGCTGTGGGAGTTCTACCGCCGCGCCCACAAGTGGGACGTTCCCGCCGAGGTGGGTTTGGGCACGGTGAACCGCTACTTCCTTTCGGATGAGGTGCGTGCTTTTGGTGCCGTGGTGTTGCGCGACCATATTCGTGAGGCTGCCGCTGAGGGTAAGAAGGGCCCGATTGCGGCGTTTGCGGTGAGCTACCACCCCTTCGAGACTGACCCGGAGGCGGCGCTGGTGAATGAGAACACCGCCACCGAGCTGTTGCTGGGTTACGACTTCGATAATGAGGGCGCCGTGGAGGCGATTATGCAGGTGCTGTCCCTGCTGAGCGCTAAGTACCCGGTGCTGGTTGAGGTTGATGACTCTATGGAGGCGCTGGTTCAGGTGACCGACGTGTTGCTACGTGCCGGTACTGCTTCTGTGGAGGGGGAGCCAACCTATATTTACGTGATCGAGTAGGTTCGCGAGTAGATTCCCGAGTAGATTCTCGGCATCGAGCCTGCTGGTTGACGCTTGCCACAAGGGGCGGGGGAGCGGAGTGCTTCCCCGCCCCTTTGGTGTACCTGCGCCTCCTTGCGGTTGCTGAGCCTGCGCCGTGCTGCTGTACTGTGCTGTTGTGCCGTGCCGCTATACTGTGTCCGCTGTACCCCTTCAGCTGAGTCCGGTTCTCGATTTGCCCCCGTATGCCACAATATAGGGGTGAATTCTGAAGCACCCCGTCTTACCCTTCCGCCCCTGAAACTGGGCAAACTGACCGTTGATACTCCCGTGGTTCTCGCCCCGATGGCTGGCGTGACCAATAAGGCTTTCCGCCGCCTCTGCAGTGAATATGGCGGCGGCCTGTACGTTACCGAAATGGTGACTGCGCGCGCCCTCGTGGAGCGTAAGCCCGAGTCCATGCGCATTATTGAGCATGACCCGGACGAGAAGATCCGCTCCATCCAGATTTACGGTGTGGACGCGGTCAACGTCGGTAAGGCTGTGCGCATGGTCGTTGAAGAGGACCGTGCCGACCACATTGACTTGAACTTTGGCTGCCCGGCTCCTAAGGTGACTCGCCGCGGTGGCGGCGCCGCCCTGCCCTGGAAGACTGACCTGTTCACGGCGATCGTGCAGACCGCGGTGAAGGAGGCGTCCCGCAACGATATTCCGCTGACCATTAAGATGCGCAAGGGCATCGACGATGACCACATTACGTTCTTGGAGTCCGCCAAGATTGCGCGTGATGCCGGTGTTGCGGCGATTGCCCTGCACGGTCGTACCGCGGCGCAGCATTATTCGGGTAAGGCTGACTGGGATTCGATTGCGCAGCTGCGTGAGCTGATTCCGGACGTGCCGATTCTGGGTAATGGCGATATTTTCTCCGCTGAGGATGCGGTGCGCATGGTTGAGCAGACCGGCGTGGATGGCGTGGTGATTGGTCGCGGCTGCCAGGGTCGCCCGTGGCTGTTTGGTGACCTGCAGAATGCGTTTGAGGGTTCGTCGGAGCGTATCCGCCCGACCCTGACCGAGGTGTCGGATATGATTTACCGCCACGCAGAACTGCTGGTGGAAACCTTCGGCGATGAGACCCGCGGCCTGCGTGAGATCCGCAAGCACGTGGCGTGGTATTTCAAGGGCTACCCGGTCGGTGGCGAGTTGCGCGCGAAGATGGCTCAGGTGCCCGACCTTGCGACCTTCCGTGAGCTGATTGCTCAGCTGGACCACTCGATTGGTTACCCGGGTGCCGCCGTTGAGGGGTCGCGCGGTCGCGCCGGTAGCCCCAAGCAGCCGCACCTGCCCGATGGCTGGCTGGATTCGCGCATCCTGGGGGATGCTGAGCGTCTGGGCCTGGTGGAGGCTGAACTGGATATTTCCGGCGGCTAAACACCGTCACTTGTGTGCCGCGGCGTGCTGTTTGCGCGTCGCGGCGCATCCTTTTTGCGAGCCTGTTCGCACGCTATTTCCCGCCCCTGCACCGCCTGCAGGCGCTACCTGTTGACCCCCACCGTAGAATTGAGTTTATGGCTGGATTAATCCGCAAAGAAGACATTGACGAAGTCCGCGCCCGTACCGATATCCGCGAAATCATTGAAGGCTATGTGAGCCTCAAAAGCGCCGGTATAGGCACCTTCAAGGGGCTGTGCCCGTTCCACGACGAGCGCACGCCCTCCTTCAATGTGCGCCCGCAGGTCGGCTCGTACCACTGCTTTGGCTGCGGTGAATCCGGTGACGTGTACTCCTTCGTCATGGCGATGGAACACACCAGCTTCGTTGAGACGGTGGAACGCCTTGCCGCGCGCATCGGCTACACCCTGCACTACGAGGGCGGTAAGCCCGGCGACCGCTACGAGGCGGGTATGCGCCGCCGCCTGCTCGATGCGCACAAGATTGCCGCCGAGTTCTTCGAACGCAACCTCTACTCGCCGGACGCACAGGAGGCGCAGCGCTTCCTCGGCGCCCGCGGTTTCGACCCCGCCGCAACCCGCAAGTTCGGTGTCGGCTACGCCCCGCGCGGCTGGGACCACCTGCTCAAGCACCTTCGCTCCCAGGGCTTCACCGATGAGGAGCTGAAGGCGACCGGCATGTTCTCCGAGGGCAACCGCGGCCTGTACGACCGCTTCCGCGGCCGCATTATCTGGCCCATCCGCACCATTGCCGGCGAAACCATCGGCTTTGGTGCCCGCCGCCTTTTTGACGACGACCAGGGCCCCAAATACCTGAACACCCCCGAGACGCAGCTGTACAAGAAATCCCAGGTGCTTTACGGCATCGACCTGGCAAAACGCGATATGACCAAGAATAAGCAGGTCGTCATCGTGGAAGGCTACACGGACGTCATGGCGGCACACCTCGCCGGCATCACCACCGCCGTTGCCACCTGCGGCACCGCGTTCGGTCCCGGCCACATCAAGATGGTTCGCCGCATGATCACCGACGACGGCTCCGGCGGCGAAATCATCTTCACCTTCGACGGCGACGCCGCAGGACAGAAAGCCGCCATGGCAGCCTTCCAGGAGGATCAGCGCTTCGTCGCACAGACCTTCGTGGCGGTTGCCGAGAACGGCATGGACCCCTGCGACCTGCGCCTGCACAAGGGCGACGCCGCCGTGCGCTCGCTGATTGCTTCGCGCCGCCCGCTCTTCGAGTTTGCGATTGATTCGACCCTCGCCAAGTACGATTTGGCGACCCTTGAAGGCCGCGTGTTGGCGATGCGCGCTATCGCCCCGATTATCGCCGGCATTAAGGACCGCGACCTGCGCCCGGCCTACATGCGTAAGGTATCCGGTCAGCTCGGTCTGGAGCTCGACGAGATTCAGCGTGCTGTAGCGTACGCGCAGAACCATCCGAAGCTTTCTCGCTCCCAGCAGGCGGAGGCTCCCGCAACCGCACCGCGTTACGAGCGTCTGAACGAGGGGCCGCAGGGCGTGCCGGGCACGCCGGGATACGCGGGCGCTCAGGGTTACGCGGGTGCGTTGGGCTATGCGAACGCTCAGGGGGCAGCTCATGCTGAGGTGCCCTACGACCCCGCCTACGATGCACCGCCCCCGGAAGACCACGCCGCACCCAGCGCCTACGCCGGACAGAACGCTGCCGCGCACCCCCCGAGCAGCATTCAGCCCACCGCCCCTCAGCCGGAGGCGACCGCCCCCGCTGTCGAGGAATTCCTCACCCCCGACCCGCGCGACCCGGTTGCCCGCCTCGAAAAGGCGGCGCTCGAAATTGCCCTGCAACACCCCGAGCTCATCAGCGTGGAACAGTGGCGTAACCTCGCCACCGTGCAGTTCCGCTACCGCACCCACCGCGAGGTGGCCGCCGGCATTATTCATGCCGCAACCGTCATGGCACCCACCCCCGGTATCGAGTGGATCAACTGCGTGCGCTCCGGCGCCGTGGAAGGCGTACACCCCGCCATCGCGGAGCTCGCCGTCTCACCGCTGCCGATCAGCAGCGACGAGCACCTGCCCAACTTCGTCACCGGCGCACTCAACGCCCTCTTCGAACAGCAGATCGCCCGCCAAAAATCCGACCTGATGATGCGCCTAGAGCAGCTCAGCGCCAACCCCGACGACGAAGAGTTCGAAGCGGTACAGCGTCAGCTCCTCGAACTGGAAATGCGCCGCCGCCAGCTCAACGCACAGCGCGGCTAAGCACGGTTCTGCCGCTGCGTCCCGGCAATCTGCCGAATGCCCCGTATTCTGCAGGTTGCCGGGGGGGGGCGCCACCCAAACTAACCACACAGACCAACCACTCAACCCAAAGAGTGATGCACTTCACGGTATTTCAAGTTGCGGAGCCCAAACAGCCCCGGTATAGTTATTACTCGTTGCAAGGGAAACCAGCAACGAAAACAAAATAATCCCCCGTAGCTCAATTGGCAGAGCATTCGACTGTTAATCGAAGGGTTACTGGTTCGAGTCCAGTCGGGGGAGCCAATATAGCAGAAACCCCAGAGGCAAGCCTCTGGGGTTTCTGCTATATACGTTCCTCTGACTCGAACCAGTAACCACTCCACCCTACGTGAGCGCTGGGGCGCTCCCTTCGGGTTCCGTCTGGTTCGAGTCCAGAGCAACAGGGATCTGTAGGCGGAAGCAAAGATTTTTGGTTCCTCGCGCGCTCGGAAAATCTTCGCCTCGCTAGTTCGAGTCCAGTCGGAACGTTCTCTCCACGTCGTGAACCAGTAACCACTCCACCCTACGTGAGCGCTGGGGTGCTCCCTTCAGGCCCTCGGGCTTACGCCCTCGGCGAGGCAAAGATTTTTGGTTCCTCGCGCGCTCGGAAAAACCGTCACCCCGCTGTGTCGAGTCCAGAGCAACGGTAACGGCAAAGATGCTTCACCCCGCAAAAATGTGAAGCCTAACGCGCAGAAAAGTTCCCCACCCGCACACGCCACTCATCCACTCGGCGCGCAGCGGGGGAGCGGCCCACCGGCATCCTCTTGCGCCTACTCCAGAGCAAATCCACAGGCGCAACCCAACCCAGAAAGCTACGCCAGCAGCTCAACACAGCCTCCAGAAAGTCGAAAATACCTGAAGAGATAGCGCAAACCCCCGTTCAAACGGTCACGCGGAGGTATCATAAGGGGCTAAACTATAGGAGGTGGAGTGCGAAAAAGAAGCCTCCAAAAACACGTCACGGAGAGGTGGTCATGACCACTACTACTAATCCCAAGGCACCCAAGGGTTTCTTTGCTGGCATCAGCGGGATTAAGTCCGGCGTCGCGAACATCATCGACGCTGGCAAAACCTTCAAGACCCTCGGACCCAGCCAGATCAAGGACGAAATCCAGATCGCAAAGCACGAGCTGAAGACCAAGGGCATCGCCGTTGGTAAGGGCGCAGCCTTCTTCGGCGTCGCAGCAGTCTTCGGTCTGTTCCTGATTATTGCGCTGGTCGCCGCAGCAATCCTCGGCCTCGGCACCGTCATGCCCTACTGGGCATCCGCGCTGATCTTCGCCCTCATCTTCCTCATCGTCCTGGCAATCTGCGCCCTGGTCGGTCTGAAGAAGGTCAAGGCACAGCTGCCGTTCAAGCCCGAATCCGCAATCTTCGGTCTGCTCTTCGACCTCGGCGTACTCAAGGAAGGTACCGCCATGTCCGCTGAGCGCCTGAAGAAGGAACAGGCAGAGCGTGCAGAGCAGAAGGCTAAGGAAGCTGAAGAAGCAGCAGAACGCGCACGTCAGGAAGCTGAAGAGCGCAAAGCACGCGGTGAGGAAGAGCCCAAGCCGCCGACCTTCGAAGAGCTCAAGCAGCGTACCGCAGAACGCCGCCAGCACCTGGCAGCCCTGCGCGACGACCTGCAGTCCTACACCGGCGACGTTCAGAACAACACCCAGCAGGCTCTGGACGCTCTCAAGGCAGTACCCTCCGAGGTTGCTGCAAGCGCAGCAGCTACCGGCCGCGGCCTGGCAGAGAACGTGCGCAAGCCCGAGGTTCTGCAGGCACGCTGGAAGTCCTTCGCAGCACTGGGCGCATCCATTGCAACCGTCCTGCACTTCCTGAACCGCCTGGTTCGCCGCTAAACACTGTTCGCCGCTCAACCGGCACAGGTTTAACGCCAAGCGTCCAAACGCCCCGATACTCGTATCGGGGCGTTTGTGCGTCTACGGGTAGGTTGCCGGCTTCTGTCTCAACGTGAGGTTTAGAGGTAACTCCCAGCCAAAACCCTCCCTCTACGAGTCGGAGAAGGACGCAGCTCACAGGTAGAATAGACAAGTGCTGTACGTACTGGATCCACCCGGTGCACGCGGCAGACAGAGGTAGAAGCGGCGCACCGTCGCACCCGAAACCCCAAAGTCACCGACACACTACACCCCGATGAGGAGCCCCGTCATGGAACAGGCAAAGACGATTCTGATTGGCGCAGAAACCTACCCGCCGGACATCAACGGTGCAGCACAATTCGGTCACCGCCTCGCCACCTCCATGCTCAAGCGAGGCCACTCCGTGCACGTGGTCGCCGCCAGCCCCATCCCCGGCCCCAGCTACCGCACCGAGGTAGAGAGCGGCATCGTGGAGCACCGCCTGCGCTCGCACCTGCCCCCGACCCACGAGACGAACCGCATCTGTGTGCCCTGGGAGATTTGGTCCGAGGTTGGCGCAATCCTTGACGAGGTGCGCCCGGACGTGGTGCACGTGCAGTGCCACTACATTATTGGTCGCGCCCTCATCTTCCAGGCGAAGCGCCGCGGTATCCGTGTGATTGCAACCAACCACTTCATGCCGGCGAACCTGGATCCGTTCCTGCCCTTCCCCTCCGCAGTGAAGCGCGTGATTGAGAAGATCACCTGGAAGGATATGCGTTTCTGCTTCTCCAAGACAGCGGTCGTTACCACCCCCACCCAGATTGGTGCGGATGCGATGCGCGACCTGGGTCATTTCAATCGCCCCGTCATGCCCGTTTCTAACGGTATTGAGATTAGCGACTACGAGCTGGCTGAGGGTGCTGACGCCGGCAAGGTTCCCGGTGAGCTGCGTATTGCTTTCGTGGGTCGCCTGGCTGAAGAGAAGAACGTGGACGTGCTCATCGAGGCGCTCTCCCTGCTGCCGGATACCCTCGAGCACGTGGTGCTGGATATCGCCGGTGGCGGCGAGCTGCGTGAGGCTCTCGAGCAGAAGGCGCACGATTGCGGCGTGTCCGACCGCGTGATTTTCCGCGGCTTCGTTCCGGATGAGCATCTGCCCGAGGTGTACCAGATGGCTGACGTGTTCTGCCAGCCCGGTACCGCCGAGCTGCAGTCCCTGGTGTCCCTGGAGGCGATGAGCGCCTCCACCCCCGTGGTGCTTGCGAACGCGCTGGCTCTGCCGCACCTGGTGGAGGATGGCGTGAACGGCTACCTCTTCGAACCCAATAACGCTCAGGATTTGGCGAAGAAGCTGGAGGCTGTGCTCTCCCTGCCCGCCGCTGAGCGTGAGCAGATGGGCCGCGAGTCCCGCCGCATCGTGGGCTTCCACAGCGCTGAGAATACCTGGCGCACCTTCGAGGAACTGTACGTGAGCGATGCTCCGTACCAGCGTTACCTGGATTCGCGCCGCTAAGCTTCTCTAGATTCTGAGCATTGAGTAGGAGAGAGCGTTTTTCGTTCTCAGCCGTCGTTCAGGTACTCTAGAGGATGGTGCTGGCGCCCCTTGCGCGCCGTCACTGCACCGGATGGGGAGTTAGCTCAGCCGGTTAGAGCAGGGGACTCATAATCCCTTGGTCGCGGGTTCGAGCCCCGCACTCCCTACGGCCCCGCCCGTCGACTTCACCCACTTGTCGGCGGACGGGGCTTTTTCGCGCCCTCTTTTCGTGCTCTTTTGTTGTGCACTCAGGGTCCCTATTTTCGTGCATGGAATGCATCAACGGTGATGAAAATGAGTAAATGACGAATGAAGACGCATCATAGCGTTCAATACGGTAGGGTTGAAGAGTCTTGTCACGAAAGACAGTGCGATGCCGCCGGTAGATGCCGATTCAGCCGGTAGGCGTTGCTTCCACACATCATACGAGAGGATCTCAATGTCGGAGAACACTCCCACCAACCCGTCGCAGGGTGCAGCCGGCGGCTACGGCTACGATGCCGGCGCACACCCCGCGCAGGATGCTTCGCTTCCGGGTCAGGCTGCTCAGCCGGGTAATGCAGCTCAGGCTACTCAGCCGAGCCAGCCTGTGCAACCGAGCCAGCAGGGTAATGCTGCTCAGCCTGCCGCGCCGGTAGCACCGCAGCAGCCCGTCCAGCCTCAGCAGGCGCCTCAGCCCGCTCAGGTAAACGCTAATGCACAGCCGAGTGCTGAGGCTGAGGCAGCCCCCGCGCAGCCCGGTGTTGCGCCTCAGCCGGGTGCTGCTCAGCCGGGTCAGCCCGGCCAGGCAACCTATGCGCCGAGCGCACCGCATCCGGCAGTGAAGGCACTGGGTGCTACCTGGAACGCGTTCCTCGACGTTTTCTCCAGCAACCCGGCGACCGCGCACGCCCGCATCTCGTCCGCTGGTGCGTGGGGTTGGATTGTTCCCACGACTCTGCAGGCGCTGGTGGGTGCGTTCTTCTTCAGCCAGCTGGTTATCCTTGCTACCGTTGTCATGATGTCCATGTTGGGCTACATGTTCGGTGGTCGAAGCGGCGCCGCCTACGGTGGCGCTTACGCAGCGCAGGCTGTACCGACCGGACGCATGATTCTGGCATACGTGCTGATGGCTCTTGCCATCTTCGGTGTGCAGGTTCTGCGCGGCGTACAGCTGCAGCTGACCGCGCGTATCGGTAAGGCGCCGTCGTCCTTCACCGCGAGCATGCACGCTGTGTCGGTGTCTTCCCTGGCGCTGATTCCTTCGTTCCTGGTGCTGAACCTGCTCGTGTTCTTCCTGACCCTCACCCGTACCGGTGGTGGTGCGCCCTTCCTGACCATGCTGATGGTCCTGGTGCTTGCTTTCGCCGTGTTCTCGGGTGAGGCTCTCACCTACCTGGGCCTGAATCGTCTGGGTCGCTTCGCGAAGTCCCCGATTATCATGCACGCGGCGCTGAGCACCGCGTGGGTTCTGGCGTCCATGGTTGTCTACTACGTGGCGATTCGCCTGATGGGAGCCTAGTATGCACGCGATGACTCACACCCCGAGTGCGCCAGCTCGTCAGCGCTGGATGTTCCTGGCGGTTCTACTGACCATTGCCGCCCTGATTCTGAGTGCCTGCGGTGCAAAGATTGATACTCAGCTTGGCCTTGAGAGCGCCGAGAAGGGTACTCGTACTATGCTGGTTTCCTTCAACATGAAGGACAACAAGGACAAGATTAAGGGTGGCGTTGAAGCCCTTGATGCGTCCGTCCGTAAGCACCTCCCTGAGGGTCTGGAATACGGCGGTATTCAGTCTGAGGGTGACAAGGCACGTGCGACCTTCACCATTCCCTTCTCCTCTGTGGATGAGTACCGCACCAAGGTTGCTTCTATTCTGAAGGCTGCTGGTTCCAGCACTACCCCGCAGATTAACATCGTCAACTCTGAGCAGGGTCTTGTGCAAGGCATTCAGGTGGAGGAGAACTTCAGCTCGAAAGACTTGCTAAGCTGGCTCCCTGAGGCTCTCGTAGTTGATGGCGTTATTGAAACCTCCAACAAGAACAGTGTGTTCAACAGCAGTAACAATGAAACCACTGTGAAGTTTGGCGAGAAGGAAGTGAAAAACTCCGGCGGCTCCACTATTACTGCGAAGGACGTTCAGGACCGCGGCTTCAAGGCCGTATTCATGGACATCAACGAGAAGGACGGCGGTTACTCGGTTATGGTTTCCTTCTCTGCCAAGGAAATCATGAATAGCGAGACTTCCTCAGCAGTGGATGCCTACCTGAATCAGGTCAAGCCCGAAGGCGCTGAGCTGAAGAAGGGGCTGGATTCTTCTGAAGCGAGGGGTTACGCTCCTTCCGCATCAACCAGCGCCGCTAAGGAAGAAATTGGTCGCACCATGCGCTTCCAGGCTTCCTCCTCACAGGATCTGAGCGATAAGCTCAAGAAGATTTTTGGTGCAAGCAGCACCGGTCTGTCCTTCAGCCGTGAAGTAACCGAGAAGGACGGATCTTTCAAGGTTGAGAAGACCATCTCGGGTACTCTGGATTGCTCCCTGCTGTGCTCCCCGGAGGGACGCGGTTTGACCCTTACGATGAAGGACAGCGAGGACCGTCGCTACGAACCTAACTACAGCCGACGCGATAGCAACTCTTCCAGCTCGAACAATAGGATTCTCGCGGTTAACCTCGTTTCTTCGCGAGATGTTTCGATGAAGAGCATGAAGGTAGCTACCTCTCTGGGCCTGGATGGTTCCATGGAGGCACGTTTCCTCTACGCATTCCCGACCGAGGATGTTGCGGGCGCTGAGCAGAAGCTCAAGGACGTTTTCGCAGGCGGCAGCAATGACGAGACTGAGGTCCGTCAGGACGGCGACGCCACCATCGTGAGCGTCAAGGTGCGCGGTAAGGACCAGAACGAGTTCAACCAGCGCCTGAACGAGTACCTGCCCGATTCGAAGGTGACCGTCACCCGCCCCGGCGGCTACCACCCCTTCGGCTCCGACTACACTGTGACCCCTGAGATCAAGCTCTCCTCGAAGCTGGGTAACTATTACGCGGCTCCCTTCGAGTTCACCTTCAAGGCGCCGACCTTCTCCTCGCTGGACCAGCAGAAGGTAGATGCCGCGAACAGCAGGGCAAGCGGCTCCCATGTGCAGTTCACCGTGAACGGTGGCGAGCTGAGCGTCAAGACCGACCGCGGTGTCAGCAACACCTCCGGTCTGACTGTTCCGGTGTCCGGTCTGAGCATGACCGACGTAATCGTGGACGCGGTCATCGTGGGTCTGCTGCTGCTCATCCTGGTTCTGCTCTTCGTCTTCCGCAAGAAGATCGCGGCGGCTCGTGCGAAGGGCCGTGAGCGTCGTGCCGCTTCGGCTGCTGCACTGGGTGCTGCTGCGGGTGTTGCGACCGGTTACGGCGCAACCCAGGCTGACGTACAGAATGGCTACCCGGCACAGGGTGGCTACGCTGCCCAGCCCGGTTACCCCGCACAGAACACCGCCTACGCCGTGGGTGATGATTCGCCGACTCAGGTGTTCACCCCGCAACACGGCTTGAACTACGGCGAGAACGAACCGACCAAGGCAATGCCCGCGTATGTCCCTCCGACTGAGCAGCCGGTTCAGCCCACTCAGCCGGTTCAGCCCACTCAGCCGGTTCAGCCCACTCAGCCGGTTCAGCCCGGTCAGACTGCTCAGCAGCCTGCACAGCCGAACCAGTTCGGTGCTGATGACGGTGACGTCCTCCAGTAAGTAGCTGCCTCTAGCGCCTACGCTAGTGAGCACAACTTAGGCTGGATCCTGTGGCCCGTTGCCTCCTTCCCCGGAGGTGACGGGCCACAGCTGTATCTGGTTCGGCTCATGCTCGGCACCAGTATCCGTGCTTAATATCCAGTACCCGCGCCTAATATCCGCCCGGCACGGGTAGCAGAATGCTCGGCTCCTTCGACCCCAGCAGGCTCATGGGGTTGATATACTCGGCGGTCTTGCCGCTGCCGTCCCCGCGGGCGCCTCCCTGTCGTACGCCCCAGTACAGGCACGCGGTGGTGCACCGCCGGTAGGGGCGCTCGCTGGTACCGCCCGCCGTGATAGCGACGGTGCCGATGACCTCACCGGCTGCAACCGTGGTGCCGACCGGTAGTGCTTCGTCCATGGGTTCGAAGGTGCTACGCCGCCCATCCGGATGCGCAAGGACCAGTACTTTGCGGTTGACGACCGTGCCGCTGAAAACCACTTTTCCCGGTGCCGGTGCGTAGATGCGCCGGTCGTTCTCGGGTACGGCAAGGTCTACGCCGCGGTGTCCGGCGCTCCAGCGTTGGGCGGGCTTCTCAAAGGGGTGGACCACCCGCGGTTTGGATTCGGCGGTGGGGGAGCGGTAGCGTAGCCGGCTTGCGGTGAGCTCAACGGTGCTGGGAACTGGCGCACTGCTGGGAACTGGTGCGCTTGAGGCGGCACCGTCTGTAAAACCTGCCCGGTCTGTAACACCAGCCCCACCTGAATAGTTCTGACTACCCGCGTAGCCCTGCCCGCCCGCGCTCACAAGTGCGCCCAGCAGGCAGCACGCCGTCAGCATCGCGCGCCGTAGCGTTGTCGCTAATGTCATCATGTTCTGCTTCATCTTCTGAGCACATCACGAATCGCCTCGCCCCGCAGCGCCTTACGAAAAATTGTGGATAACCCCGCCGAATCCGGCTTAAAATCCTTTATCCACAGTGCCCCTGCACACACCCGCCGCCCCTGCGCAGGTTTTAACCCCAATCCGGCGGATTAATCGCGGAATATACGGTACAATGTCGTATTGCAGTGTGCCTGCGC
>ERZ772958.676-NODE-676-length-14839-cov-44.283550_pt1 | contig 14839 bp, 12 predicted proteins | sample MGYA00580681_ERZ772958 | MGnify/ENA primary metagenome ERZ772958 (study PRJEB29015, sample SAMEA2738089) | human oral metagenome | biome: human oral; feature: human-associated habitat; material: saliva | place: China | collected 2275 ...
GCTGGCAAACTAACTGGGATTGGAAATGGCGCAAACTACCCAATATTCAAGCTGGCTGGGCTAGCGCGATCCTGACTGGTCACCAGCATGTGCGTCGTGGCTTAAACATTGACTGCCCGCTACTAGTGCTCACTTCTAAGCATTCCCACCTTACGCTTACCTATGGGGACCTGCCTGAACGCGATAAGGACACGGTTATTGATGTACGTCGCACTCGCGCGCGGGCCAATGAGCTGGGTCAATGCATCACACAACTGCGTATTGCTGACGCAGTTCACGACATTTATATCTCCCGCCCCAGCGTGCGCAACCAGGTAGTGGCCCAGGTGGATCACTGGCTAGCCAGTTACACGGCTATAGATTTCACCCCGGCTAGCGAGCCAGAGGCCAGCCGTCCGGCGAACTTTACGGAGCGGCTAATAGCTAACTGGCAGGCTTTAATCAACCCAGCCAGCTAAACTCGGCCAGTTAGAATCCGGTCAGCTAGCTCAGTGGCCCTGGCGCCGTGAACGCACTGGGCGTCCCGGCCGGCGCGGGCTGCGCTCGGCGGCGGCGATCAGTTCTTCTAGCGACTCATACAGGCTGGGGCCGTCGGCACCAAAACGCCACACATCCCAGCCATCAACCGACTTGGCCGGCTCACAGTGGCGGGCCGCCTGGCCGGGCTCGTCAAAGCTGGTCCCATCAGAAACCCTAATCATACCGTCTGGACGCAGCTGAGCGGTGTGGAAGATTCCTTCATTTACTGACTGCCAAGTGATCTGCACCGGCTCACTCAAAATAGAGGCCAAGGCGTTCAAAGCTAGACGCGAGTCCTCACCACTGGGGTGCGAACGCGAAACCGTGGACTGGCCTGAGTCGCGTCGCGATAGACGCCCCTGACCAGTCACACGGGCCCGTACACGGGTGGCACGCATCGGCTGCCCGTTACGCGAGGGGGCAGACTGGCGGTAGCCGGGGGTTACGGCCGGACTAGGGGCCGGGGTGGGGGCAGAAACAGCTGACGGAGACACAGCGGCCGGGGAAACTGCCGTAGGTGCGTGGGGGCTGTACTGGTTAGTTGCCCGCTGAGCGCGGCGGCTACGTCGAGAAAGCGGCGACGACGGCGTCGTCGAGCCTGCAGGTGTGCCAGCACTCTGGGAGGCAGCTGCACCCTGAGAAGCACCCGCAGAGGCGGCCGGGGCCTGGGAAGCGGCGGGAGTGGGAGCCGACGGGGCGCCAGCAGTAGGCGCAGGAGCCGACGGGGTGGTAGCTGAAGGGGCAGCGGCAGTAGGTGCGGAGGCAGTGGCAGGCTCAGACTTAACCACTTCAATACCCTCATCCATGGGGTCGCCAGCGGGCAAAAGCTTAGCGGTCACAGGCAGGTGGTGAGAGTCAATACGGTCAATTTCCACAAAATTACGGCCGCTAGAAAGTGCACGCACCGAAAGTGAGAACACTTCTAGGCCAGAGTCGCTGAGCACCGACAAGGAAGAAAGCACGTCAGGGGAAATCGAGGGAGACACAATGCTCAAACGCGGGCCGGGGTTAATACGCGCCGGCATGGTTTCGCGGAAAGCCGCCCAATCCTTCTGGAAAGCGGTGGGGCCTGCCGGATATAGGCTGGCGATTTCCGCCCAGCCTAGGTGAGAAGTGGCGTTTAGGCGGCCCATAGCGGCCACAACCGTGGTTGAATCCAACTTAGGTAGTAGCTCCACCGCCACCACCTGGCCAGAGCCGTCAATAGCTACTAGCGAGTGGCCAGCGTCCAGCTGTTTCCAGGCAACCGTAAACAGCGGCCTACGCAGCACCTGCGCCACCTGTTCACGCACCAGATCAAGGGCCTGACGGTGTGCGGACTCGTCGGCAACCCCGCCCAGCTGAGCCGGAACTAGCGCTCCCTGTCGGATTTCAAAAATCGCCACGTTTGCCTCATCTCTAGGTTCCTGACCGTCCTTATCATCTCACACTCCTAAACACTGGGGCAGCCTGTGTTCAGCCAGCGCTAAAGCGAAATATGTGCCATTAGCACCAAAAGATAGGTGACCGCCGCCCCGTGGGACGACGGTCACCTAACTGAAGTTAAAAACTCAGCCGTTGATCACAGCGGCGCGGCCAGCCTCCAGGCGAGCCACCGGCACGCGGAACGGAGAGCAGGACACGTAGCTGATGCCCAGACGGTGGAAGAAGTCGATCGAGTCGGGGTCACCACCGTGCTCACCACATACACCCAGCTTCATGTCAGCCTTGGTCTTACGGGCACGCTCAACACCGGTCTCCATTAGGCGACCCACGCCGCGCTCGTCGATGGTCTCGAACGGGGAGGTACCGAAGATACCGGCGTCCATGTAGTGGCCGAAGAAAACGCCCTCGACGTCGTCGCGCGAGAAGCCCCAGGTGGTCTGGGTCAGGTCGTTGGTGCCGAAGGAGAAGAAGTCAGCTTCCTCAGCGATGGTGTCGGCGCTGATGGCGGCACGCGGCAGCTCGATCATGCAGCCGATGGGGAAGTCGAGCTCGTAGCCGGACTGCTCGCTAACCTCAGCCAGCACCTTCTCTGCGCGCTCACGGGCGATCTGTAGCTCACGTACTGAGCCCACCAGCGGGATCATGATCTCGGGCTGGGGGCTGCCACCGGCGCGTAGACGCTCCACAGCGGCCTCAGCAATGGCTCGGACCTGCAGCTCGATCAGGCCGGGCATGGTCAGCAGCAGACGCACACCGCGCAGACCCAGCATGGGGTTGGCTTCGTGGTTCTTGCGCACCACGGCCAGCAGCTTCTCGTCAGCCGGGTCCAGGGTGCCGCGTTCGCGGTCCAGGGCCACCTTGACGGACAGCTCGGTTAGGTCAGGCAGGAACTCGTGCAGCGGCGGGTCGATCAGACGCACGGTCATGGACTTGCCGTCCATGGTTTCGAGCATCTTGACGAAGTCACCCTTCTGTAGCGGCAGCAGCGCGGCCAGGGCCTGCTCGCGCTCTTCGTCAGTCTGGGCCAGGATCAGGTCCTGTACGAACTGCTTGCGCTCGCCTAGGAACATGTGCTCAGTGCGGCACAGGCCGATACCCTCGGCGCCACGGTGGATTGCGTGACGGGCGTCGTCGGGGTTGTCAGCGTTGGCGCGTACATGCAGGCAACGGCGCTCGTCGGCGTGACGCATCAGGCGGTGCACGCTGGCAACCAGCTCGCGAGTGTCGGCGTCCTCAGCGCGGTAGAGGGCCTCGTCCAGGCCACGACGCAGGTAGGTCATAACCGGGGAGTCAACTACCGGGACCTCACCTAGGAATACTTCACCGGTGGTGCCGTCTACGGCGATTACGTCGCCGGAGTGCAGCACAACCTGCTTGCCGTCACGGTTAACGGTCAGGGTGCGGGCTTCGGCGTCGACCTCTAGCTCTTCAGCGCCACAGACACAGGTCTTACCCATGCCACGGGCGACGACGGCGGCGTGGGAGGTCTTACCACCGCGGGCAGTGAGCACACCGTCAGCGGCAACCATGCCGGGCAGGTCATCGGGGTTGGTTTCGCGGCGAACCAGGATGACGCTTTGGCCTTCAGCGGCGCGTGAGACGGCCTCTTCGTTGTCGAAGACGATGCCACCTACAGCCGCACCCGGGGAGGCGGGCATGGCCTTGGTCAGCAGCTCACGCTCTACATCGGTGGCGAACTGCGGGAACATCAGCTTGGTTAGCTGCTCACCGGTAACGCGGGTGAGAGCCTCGTCCAGGGTGATGAGCTTTTCGTCAACCAGCTGGCTGGCTACACGGAAGGCGGCGGCAGCGGTGCGCTTACCGACACGGGTCTGTAGCAGCCACAGCTTGCCGCGCTCAATGGTGAACTCGATGTCACATAGGTCGCGGTAGTGGGTCTCCAGCTTGCGCATGGCGGCGCGCAGCTCACGGTAGGACTCCGGGTCGATGTCCTTAAGGTCGGCTAACGCCAGGGTGTTGCGGATACCGGCCACAACGTCCTCACCCTGGGCGTTGACCAGGTAGTCACCGTAGACACCGGAGTGGCCGGTGGAGGGGTCGCGGGTGAAGCACACACCGGTACCGGAGGTCTCGCCCATGTTGCCAAAGACCATGGTGCAAACGTTGACGGCGGTGCCCAGGTCGTGCGGGATCTTCTCACGACGACGGTAGATGTGAGCACGCTCGGTGTTCCAGGAGCGGAACACGGCCTCGGAGGCCATGTCTAGCTGGGTGCGAGGGTCCTGGGGGAAGTCGATACCCGCGTGTTCCTTAACGATCTGCTTGTACTGGTCTACCAGTTCCTTGAGAGCGTCTACGCTCAGTTCGTAGTCCAGCTTGACGCCCTTTTCTAGCTTCTTTGCGTCTAGGGCGGAGGAGAAGAATTCGCCTTCAATGTCCAGCACGGTCTTACCGAACATCTGGATTAGGCGGCGGTAGGAGTCCCAGGCGAAACGCTCGTCGCCACTTACCTTGGCCAGGCCCTCAACGGACTGGTCGTTTAGACCAATGTTGAGCACGGTTTCCATCATGCCCGGCATCGAGAACTTGGCTCCCGAACGCACCGACACCAGCAGCGGGTCCTCGGCGTCGCCTAGCTGGCGGCCTAGGTCTTCTTCTACGCGACGTAGCGCGGTGGTTACCTGTACAGCTAGCTCCGGGGGAACAGCGCCGTCGTGCAAGTATGCGCGACAAGCGTCAGTAGTGATAGTGAAGCCAGGAGGCACCGGCAGTCCCAGGCGAGTCATCTCAGCCAGGTTTGCACCCTTACCGCCGAGCAGATCCTTCTGGTCCTTGTCACCCTCACTGAACATGTATACGTACTTGGGCATCTTCGCCTTCTTCTTGTCGATGCTTGCCTTACCATGGGGGCGTGACGGGAAGTCACGCACCGACAAAATCCTAATGTGACTTATGGCCTAAATTCAAATTTTTATGCCTCAAACAGGCCAATATTTGTAAATATGTTAAAGCTTTTTGTGTGCGCAAGACTACAAATAGCGCTACAATCCCCCAACCAAAATAACTAGGGCCGCCCCCGTTAGCGGGGGCGGCCCTCGTTGCATTAGCGTTCTAACAGGCCTGATGCGTTAGCTTCAGCTAGCGTCAAGGTCAGACACCTTCCGCCTCTAACTTGGCAGATTCAATCTGTGCCGCTTCAGAGCGTTCACTGTCTTGGGCCTTGGGTAGGCGGGCGGCGCCCGGAATGGAAGTGAAGGTGAATTCACCTAGCAGGCCTTCACCCTGAGCGTCGACAAGGATGTGGCTGCCGCTAGCAATCTCACCGAACAGGATCTTCTCGCTGAGGGCGTCTTCAATGTCACGCTGCACTGCACGACGCAACGGGCGAGCCCCAAGCACCGGGTCGAAGCCACGGTCGGCCAGTAGCTCCTTGGCGGCGTCGGTCAGTTCAATAGACAGGTTCTGCTCTACCAGGCGCTTGTCGAGGCGGGCGATCATCAGGTCTACGATCTGGCGCACCTCAGGCTTGCTCAGCTGCGGGAAGACGATCAGATCATCGACACGGTTGAGGAACTCGGGGCGGAAGTGCTGCTTAAGCTCACGGTTAACGTGGGCCTTCATTTCCTCATAGTCCATGGTGCCGCTCTCAGTGGACTGGAAACCGGTGGCTACCGACTTGCCAATGTCCTTGGAGCCCAGGTTGGTGGTCATAATGATCACCGTGTTCTTGAAGTCAACCACGCGCCCCTGAGCGTCAGAGAGGTGTCCGTCTTCAAGGATCTGTAGCAGCGAGTTGAAGATGTCCGGGTGGGCTTTTTCAACCTCATCGAATAGCACCACAGAGAAGGGGCGACGGCGTACCTTTTCGGTCAGCTGGCCGCCTTCGTCGTAACCGACATAGCCGGGAGGGGCACCAAACAGGCGCGAAACCGTGTGCTTTTCGGCGAATTCACTCATATCCAGCTGGATTAGTGCGTCTTCGTCGTCGAACAGGAACTCAGCCAGGGCCTTAGCCAGCTCGGTCTTACCCACACCGGTGGGACCGGCGAAGATGAAGGAACCGCCGGGGCGCTTGGGGTCCTTGAGTCCGGCGCGGGTGCGGCGGATGGACTTGCTCAGCGCCTCGATGGCCTTGTTCTGGCCCACAATGCGCTTGTGCAGTTCGGCTTCCATGTTAAGCAGCTTGGTGGATTCAGCCTCAGTCAGCTTGACCACCGGGATGCCGGTACTCATGGCCAGTACTTCAGCGATCAGGTTCTCGTCTACCTCAGCTACCTGGTCTAGGTCGCCATTCTTCCAGGCCTGCTCCTTGGCGGCACGCTCACTGCCTAGGCGGCGTTCGTCGTCACGCAGGGCGGCGGCGCGCTCAAAGTCCTGAGCGTCAATGGCGCTTTCTTTTTCACGCTTAACTTCAGCGATGCGCTCATCAATTTCGCGTAGCTCCGGCGGGGCGGTCATGCGGCGGATGCGCAGGCGCGCGCCGGCCTCGTCAACCAGGTCAATGGCCTTGTCGGGCAGGTAGCGGTCGTTGACATAGCGGTCGGAGAACTTAACGGCCGCTTCAATGGCCTCATCGGTGATGATGACGCGGTGGAAGGATTCGTAGCGGTCACGCAGCCCCTTTAGGATCTGAATGGCCTGCTCAATGGTGGGCTGGTCTACCTGTACCGGCTGGAAGCGGCGCTCTAGGGCGGCATCCTTCTCGATCTTGCGGTATTCCTCTAGCGTGGTGGCGCCGATGGTCTGTAGCTCGCCACGGGCCAGCATGGGCTTGAGGATAGAGGCCGCGTCGACGGCGCCTTCAGCAGCACCGGCACTAACTAGGGTGTGGATCTCGTCAATAAACAAGATGATGTCACCGCGCGTGCGTACTTCTTTAAGCACCTTCTTTAGGCGCTCTTCGAAGTCACCACGGTAGCGCGAGCCGGCCACCAGCGAACCCATGTCTAGGGAGTAAAGCTGCTTGTCGCGCAGGGTTTCGGGAACGTCGCCGTGCACGATGGCTTGGCTTAGGCCCTCCACCACAGCGGTTTTACCTACACCGGGCTCACCGATTAGCACCGGGTTGTTCTTGGTGCGGCGCGAGAGGATCTGCATGACGCGCTCCATTTCCTTGGAGCGGCCAATTACCGGGTCGAGTTTACCTTCGCGGGCGGCTTGGGTCAGGTTGCGGCCAAATTGGTCTAGGATGGCGCTTCCCGACGGCGTCCCCTCCTTGAGCGAAGAGGCACCGGACCCCACGGTTTCTTTGGCGTCATAGCCGCTGAGCAGCTGCATTACCGCCTGACGCAGGGCTGCCAGGTCGACGTCGAGATTACCCAGAGCCTGAACTGCCACACCTTCGCCTTCACGCAGCAAGCCGAGCAGGATGTGCTCAGTGCCAATGTAGTTGTGGCTTAGTTGTAGGGCTTCACGCAGGCTGAGCTCAAGTACTTTCTTGGCGCGTGGGGTGAAGGGGATGTGACCGCTAGGGGCAGACTGGCCCTCACCAATAATCTCCACTACCTGGGCACGTGCCTTGTCTAGAGTTACGTCCATTGACTCTAGAGCTTTGGCTGCTACGCCCTCACCTTCGTGGATGAGGCCCAGTAGCAGGTGCTCTGTGCCAATGTAGTTGTGGTTGAGCGCGCGCGCTTCGTCCTGGGCTAGGACGACGACGCGGCGAGCTCGGTCCGTAAAACGTTCAAACATTCGGGGCTGCTCCTTGGCAGGTCCATCGATAACTGTATGGCTTAAGGCTATCCCGCTTTCCTATAAAGCGGTCTAGCGGTTTCGCACGCGGCATATGCAAAGTTGAGCCTAGCCGACTCAGGTCAGCCAAAACCGTTACTCACGCCACGCTTTATTTGGATTCCAAGTAATCCGATCGAGTATTTCATACGATGTCCCGAAATCTTGGCGCCTCAAAGAAGGCGCCCTAAAAACTGGGAGGACCGCCCCCACTGGAAGGGCGAGCAAGCGCCACGGAAGGGCAAGCGGGCCGGAGCTAAGCCTCCCCCATAGGTGCATGACGCATACTTTGCCGCGCGATTCCATAAAAAACCTCAATTCCCTAGGGAATTAGGATTTTTTTAGCTAAATATAGCAGGTCACTTCTGTCAAGTAGTGAATACTTATTTTCTCTATGAAAAATAGCACATTTAGACTACAATATTTGCACGCGCTTAGTAACTGTTCAGGTTCCGCGCTCTAACTGGAGGTATAAAACATGCGCATCGTCAAGCAAACGCTTGCAGCCCACAACCGTGTTTCTGACGGCCAACTTGTAAGCGCCCTGCTGGCTTTAGGTTGCGCCGGAGCAACGTGGCTCATTTCCCCCTCAATGCCCCTGTGGGCAGCCTCAGTCAGCTTCGTGCTGTTCTTCATCTGGCTGGCCACCATCGACCGCATCACCGGGATTTTGGAGCCGGCCACCGGGCCCGGCACGTTTAAGTCCACTGCATCTAACAAGCACGGCGCACTGCTACTAGCGGCGCTAATTGCCATCACGGTGATCGCAGCCTGCCTATAAGCAGGCTGGGCGGCGCACCCAAGGGGCCGTAGGCCCATCATTGGCGCCACTATGCAAGGGAGCCTGGCACTGCCGGGCTCCCTCTAGTTTGCAGATCCAGTTTGCAGATCTTAAATCACTTAAGCCCATCCGGGGGCCGCCATGCCGCTGGGCCGCTATGCCGCTATGCCGCTATAAGGCAAAGCGCAAACCTCACCTAGGCCTCAAGCTCAATAGTGACCGGCCCATCGGCCTGCATATCAATCACCATGTGGGCCCCAAACTGGCCCGTGGCCACCTCAAGCCCCCGCGAGCGCAGATCTTCAACCACAGCCTGCACCAGCGGCTCGGCCACATCAGCCCCGGCCGCCTGGTTCCAGCTGGGGCGGCGCCCCTTGCGGGTGTCAGCATAAAGGGTGAATTGGGAGACCACCAGCACCGGGGCGGCAGCATCGGTTACTGACAGCTCCCCTTCTAGCAGCCGCAAGTCCGCGATTTTGCGGGCAATTAAGGCCACCTGGGCGGCGCCGTCGTCGTGAGTAGCCCCCACTAAAACCAGCAGACCCGGGCGGTCAATAGCGCCCACCACCTGGCCGTCAACACTAACTGCGGCGCGATTAACACGCTGGATAACCGCCCGCATCAGCTGCGCCGGTTGTTGCGGTCGTTATCGTCAATGACGCGCAGCTTGGAGCGCACGCGGGCCGGGGCCAGCGCCGCCAGCTGGGGACGCACCCCCGCCAGGTACACTGCCGAGGCCGCCACCGCGATCATGCCGAAGAAGGAGTACCAGCCCAAAACCACGCAGGCCAAGCCCGCCCCAATGTGCACCCCGATCCAAGCGGACTTGCTTAGGCGGGAGGCAGCCGGGAATAGGTTAGCCGGACGTACCAGGGTGTCTAGCAGCGCCCAGACAATAATCAAAAACGCGCTGACAGCCAAGGCGATATTGACTACGGCCACAAATTGGCCTAGATAAAAGGCCACATACGCCAGGATTTCGCTCATACATACCTCACTTAAGTTCTTGACTGAGTTTAACGGCTAAGCTGCGTTTTCTGGGGCTAGCCATGCTCAGGGCGCAGCCGCTTTAAACCCAGACCCGGACGCTGGCTGGGTGAGGCTTCAGCCTTACCTGCGGGATCAACCAGTAGCTCTTGGCTAGCGCTTTCATAGCCGGATTCCAGATCTACCGCCAGCTCAGCTTGTGCGGGCACGCCTCGACGCACTAGGGCCAGGGCGATATTGCCCAGCTCCCAGTGGCGTGCCACGCTGGTTATTGTGCCCACCACCTTGCCGGCGGGGTTGTCTCCGGCAGGTAGATATACGCGTGCACCTACCTCAGGTAGCTGCCCCTGCCAGCCGGCTAGTTGCAGCTGCACTAGGCGACGCGGGGGCCGACCCAGGTTGACCGTGCGGGCGATGGTTTCTTGGCCCGGGTAGCAGCCTTTGTTTAGGTGCACGCCGGTGCGTAACCAATCTAGCTCGTTGGGGATGGCGCGGGCGTCCACTTCGCGCGCCCAGCGTGGCAGCCCGGCCTCAATGCGTAGCGCCTCCCAGGCCAGCTCCCCCACTTGGGTTAAGCCTTCTACTTGGATTAAGTCCCCTGCCGCTAGCGCTTGGGTTGGGCCTGGCGCTTGGCCGGGTTCTTGGCCCGACGCTTGCTCTTGGCCGGGGGCTAGCGCATGTTCCTGGCCAGGGGCTGCTTCTTGGCCCGACGCCGCCGCTTGGCCTGGGGCCGCCGCTTGGTCCGGGGCCGTCTGCCCAGCTTCGAGGGCCACTACTACCCCGCCGGCACGGTAGTTGGCGCCGGGGTGGCGCGTGCCGGTGAAGTAGGTGCTGCCACCGGGGGTGATTCCCGGCCAGGGGTCACTCCAGGTGGTTACTAGGTTTTCGACGACGTCGGCCAGCTTTTGCACCCCGTCACCGATGGCCCCAGCTACCTGCAGATCTGGGCGCAGCTGGGCCTGCACGCGCAGCATGAAGCGACGCGAGTTAAGCAACTGGGCTAGCCCCTCGCCGCAGCCGGCATCCACCAGCAGCAGCACGCTTTGCTCGCCCGAATCTGGCACTAAAGCGGCCACAGCCAAAGCAGCGTAGAGGATATGGCCGTTAGCGTCCAGGAACAGCACCTGGCGGGAGCTGCCATCATTTTCCAGGTCGGTTAGCACTTGGCTGGAGACGGTGGTCAGGTAGCTGAGCCGGTCAGCGCCGCTTACCTCAACGACGTCGCGACTAAGCCACGACCATGCCTGCCCCTGAGCTAGTAGCGCCTGCTCGCGCAGGGGGTTACCAAAGTGTTCGGGTGCAAAAGCCATAGCTGTTTAAGCTACTTAGCGCTGGGCTCGTCAGCGCGCTCGCCTAGGGCGGCGCCCATTTCAGGCTCTTGCTGGGCCTCGTCTTCAACGCGGCTGAGGCGGCCAGAGGCATAGGTTTTAAGCTCTTTACGGCCAAAAGCATCCATGTCCTGGGTCCACATCAGCTCAGAGTTAACCAGGCCGTACATGCGGGTCATGCGTTCTAGCTCAGCGGAGAACTCGCTGCGCTGCACGCTGGTGGTAGCTAGCTCAATGCGCGGCCCCTGCACGGCGCCTTCCCATACGGCGGCGTGACCAGCCGGGTCGGCACTGATGATTTCCAGGTTGGTGATGGGAGTTACCGGGCCGGAGGCAGATTCAGGAGCTTCAGGCTTGTACTGGCCCACCGGACGCCAGTAAGAGGTTTCAGTGGACCACACCTGGGCGGGGGTGATCTTGCTGGCACCTTCAGCGCCGGTCATTTCGAAGTCGAGGTTCTCACTCTTGGTGGAGTCAACGGTCCAGATAGTGATGGTCTGCTTCAAGTAGGGACCGCCGTCGTGCTCGAAGCTCATCTCCTGATATACCGCCTGCTCGGGAACATCCTCGCCGTAGGTAAGGATGCCGTAGCCACGCCACTTACCTAGCAGCCAGGCTAGAGGGTAAAGATCGGGAGAAATATCGTCAGGAAAAGTAAAAGCCACGTGGCCAGTGTACGCGTCAGCCAGCTAGCTGGTCACGAAAGTTAGCCAGCCACGAAAGCGGCCATCACCCTGGCAATGTAGTAGGTGGGGGCGCCCACAGCCAGCACCGGCAGTACCGCTGAGGTGATGGCGGCGCGTCCGCCAGGCACCCAGCGGTGGGTCCACAGCACACGGTTAGCGATTGCCATTAGCAAACCAGCTACGAAACCGATCACCAGGCAGCCCGCCCCGGAACGCAAGGCCGTGTCTACCGCCTGGTGGGAGGGGCCAAAGAAACCAGCCAAGGCCAGAGCCACCGCCACGGCGCAGCTGGCTAGGGCCGGGATGATCACCGTCAGCATTTCTAGCGCCCACGCGGGCACCTCCAGTACCGTCAGCGAAGCCCCAATCAGCAGGGCCACAGCCGTGGGCACAATAACGCTAGAGGCAGCCAAGCCGGAGGAGAACACGCACCAGGCAGCCCCAGAAACCAGCACCACCACCCCAGATAGGGAGGTGAATAGTTCTTCAAGCAGGCCTTCGTGGGCTCCGGAACGCATTTGTAGGGCAAATACTGCCAGCACTCCAATACCAGCTAGCTTGGTGGCGTCACCATATTCGTCGGTTAGGGTGAGCGTGACGGCACTGGCGATCCCAAATAGTGCCAGGAAAATACCGGTGACATTGTCGTGCTCAGCCTGGATCAGTGCCGGCCAGCCTTGAGCGAAACACACCGCCAAGCCACACACCAGCAGGCAGGTAACCCAGAACGGGGATACGGCAGTTAGGGCCAGCAATAGCGGCATAACCCCGGCCATCGCCAGGCGCGTCCAGGCAGTGTCCACCAGACCGGTTTCCACAACGCCGTCGCTGGTGTGATATTGGGTCCCGTAGCGGCGCGCGGCCTGTTCCTTCACGCTGGTACGTGTCCGCTTACGCCCGGAAACCTGGTTCTGGGCGGGTGCGGCAATGGGTTCTGATTGCGCAGGCGAATTAGTCACCCTTGAATCGTCCCATATGCTGCCGATACATGCACCTTAACCACCCAAAAGGCCGTAAACTTGTGCCTGGTGTCGCATTAGGGGTATCAGTACTTTAAGGAGGAAGCAAATGAGGCTGGTCATGCTTAGCAACGAGCCTGAGGCCAGTGCCGTGCTGCCAGCCATCGCTTTTCTCGAACACCAGGTGCAGGTTTTGCCGCCCCAGCCTGATTCTTATGGGGCGCTTGAAAATGCCGACGTCGTAATGGTTGATGCCCGCACGGATCTGTTGCGGGCGCGGCCCCTATGCCAACTGCTGGCCACCTCCATGGACTATACGGTGCTGGCTGTAATTGAGGAGGGCGGGGCTGTGGCCCTGACTTCCTCTTGGGGGATTGCCGATTTTGTGATTGCTTCTGCTTCCCCGGCGGAGTTAGCGGCCCGGTTGCGGCTGCTGGAGTCTAGCGTGGTTGCAGACAGTAATTCTGGCTCTAGTGGTTCTAGCGATGAGTCGATCCTGGAAGTTGGCGACATTGTGATTGACACTGACGCCTACAGCGTGCGTTTGCATGGTAACACCCTGGATTTGACCTATAAGGAGTTTGAGCTGCTTAAGTATTTGGCTGCTAATCAGGGCCGAGTACTTACCCGTCAGGCTTTACTCGACGCCGTGTGGGGCGAGGATTATATTGGCGGTTCACGTACTGTGGATGTGCATGTGCGGCGTTTACGCGCCAAGCTTGGCGGTGAGCATGATCATCTCATTGGCACCGTGCGTAACGTGGGTTATCGATTGGACTTGGACGAGTAACCGTGTAGAGTTGGGGCCGGCATCGGGTCGTGACGGGCCCCGGGCTCCAAAATCTGCCGCTACGAGCGGCCTACGCGCCGACTGGCGCTCTCCGACCCGGTGCTGCTTAATCTTTTCTGCGCTTTTAATCCCTTTTATAACCCTTACTTTAACGGCCTTGCTAAGCCTTGCTTTAGCGCTCCTGCTGGGCGGGGTTTTAGCGGCCCTACTGGCCGAGGTTTTACCAGCCTACTGGGCTTTGCTTTAGTGCCCTACTGGCCGGAGTTCTCATACAAGTTGCGGATTACTTTGGCTGGGTTTCCTACGGCGACGGCGCCGGCTGGGATGTCCTTAACCACTACCGATCCTGCCCCCACTACGGCGTCGTCACCAATGGTGACCCCGGGGCAGACGATTACCCCGCCACCAAGCCAAACATTGTTACCGATAGTGATGGGTTTGCCGCCTTCTAAGCCGCTTTTACGGGTGGGCGGATCCAACGGGTGGATGGGGGTCAGCAGCTGCACGTTAGGGCCGATTTGGCAGCAATCACCGATTACGATGTCGGCGACATCCAGCGCGATTAGCCCAAAGTTAATGAATACGTCGCTGCCTACGCTGATGTGGCAGCCGTAGTCAACTGCTAGCGGGGGTCGGATAGTTACGTTTTGGCCGACGTCGCCCAACACTTGGCGCAGCAGGGTGTCTGCCTGATCTTTGTCGCCAGCAATAAAGGCTAGGCGGTATTCTTCCAGGAGTTTGCTGCTACGAGCTGGGATTTCATTAAAGCGCGGATCGGTGGGGTCTACGCGGTATAGCTGCCCGGCCCGCATACGTTCCCAGTTGCTGCGGTTGTCTTCTACGGCGACGGCGTCTGTCTCACTCATACCAGAACGATACCCATACTTAGCGGCAAAGACCCGCAGTTTAAACTCTGCGAGCCACAGGCCACGCGAGACGCCATGGTCTACTCAACGCCAGGGTCTCCTCGGGCGCTATACCAGAACGATACCTAGGGTGAGGAAGATGATGGCTAGTAGCGGGGTGGTGCCTTGTTTGAGGGCGGCTGGGCGCTTGTCTGGGCTGGTGATGAATAGCAGTGTGGCTGCGGCCAGCATGGAGCCGGTCCCGAAGAACATTAGGCTTAGGCCTACTGCGTGGCTGGCTGTGTAGTAGATGATGGCGCCGAGGAGTATTTCGATAGCTAGAAATAGGTTGTAGAAGCCTTGGTTGAAGGCCATCTCTTTAGTGTTGGCAGCCTGCTGGGGGCTCATATTGAAGGTGGTAAGGGTTTTCTCGCTGGTCCAGGAAATGGATTCCATTTTGAAGATGAGCACGTGAATGAGCGCTGCAGCAATAGCTAGGACTAGGCCGGTAATAAACATCTGTATGCCTTTGAATTTGAAGGGATGAGTTTAAATGGGGCCTGGCAAGGGTGGCCCGTAAGTATAAAGGCAGCTTTAGGCTGCCTTTAAATCGTAAAGGTCGGCCGTTACGGCCGACGGGTTGGGAACATAAAAGTAGGGGGTGTGTTAGAAAACCTAACACACCCCCTACAACGCCCAATCTTCAAGACCACAAAAAAATGGTGGGGGTGCCGACCCCTCAACAGGACCAAACACCCCCACCACACAAAAACACGGTTGGCAGTGCCCTACTCTCCCACAACCCACCAGTTGCAGTACCATCAGCGC
>ERZ772958.677-NODE-677-length-14837-cov-55.489379_pt1 | contig 14837 bp, 9 predicted proteins | sample MGYA00580681_ERZ772958 | MGnify/ENA primary metagenome ERZ772958 (study PRJEB29015, sample SAMEA2738089) | human oral metagenome | biome: human oral; feature: human-associated habitat; material: saliva | place: China | collected 2275 ...
ATACCTGCCCGCCGCACCGCATGATGAACATGAGCGGCGTGATTCAGGTCGGCAAGCCAGTGAACAAAGCCAAAGCGCAAGCCGTTGTCGATGAAATGGAAAACCGCGCCATGCAAAGCAAAGGCCGTCTGAAAAAATACATGGCGCAAGTGAAGTAAACGCGTTTATGCCTGCATTAAAGGCCGTCTGAAACCTTTCAGACGGCCTGTTTCCTTTGCGTAAAACACGCATCAAAGCTATATCTTCCGTTTCAGTTTCCGATAAAATAGGCCTATTCCGACACAAGACCCGTAAGCATGATACGCCGCCTTTACGCCACGCTGTGGCACCTCGCACCCTTCCTGATCCGCCGCCACCTGCGCCGCCGCGCCCTCAAATCCCCAGCCTATCTCGAGCATTGGGACGAGCGTTTCGGGCAGGCGTATCCCAATCCCGTGCAACGCCCGATTTGGATACACGCCGTATCCGTCGGCGAAACGCGTGCGGCCGAGCCTTTGGTGCAGGCATTGCGCCGCCATTTTCCCGACTCGCCGTTTCTGATTACCCAAATGACGCCGACCGGCCGCGCCACCGCGCAATCCCTGTTCCCCGATGCGCAATGCCGTTACCTGCCCTACGACAAATCCGAATGGGTCGCCCGGTTTTTAGCCGAACACCGCCCCATCTGCGGCATTTTGATGGAAACCGAAATCTGGCCCAACCTGATGCACGGTTGCAAAAAAGCAGGCATTCCCCTCTTTTTGGCCAACGCGCGCCTCTCCGAAAAATCCCAACGCGGCTACCTCAAAATCCGCAAACTGGTCGAGCCTGCCATGCAGACCCTCTCCGGCTGCTTTGCCCAAACCGCCGCCGATGCCGAACGCCTGCACCTCATCGGCGCGTCCAACGTCCACGTCTGCGGCAACACCAAATACGACATCGCGCCCCCCGACGACCTGCGTCCGCTTGCCGCCGCCTTTAAAGAACGCATCGGCGCACGCCCCGTTGTCGTCTGCGCCAGCACGCGCGTGTACAAAGGCACAGACGAAGCCGAGCTGCTCCTCAAAGCATGGCAGGGCTACCGCGGCAATGCTTTGTTGGTCATCGTCCCGCGCCACCCTGAAAACTTTCAGACGGCCTACGATACCGCCAAATCGCTTGGTTATACCGTCCAAAAACGCAGCGACGGACAACCCGTCTCCCCCGATACACAAGTTTGGATAGGCGACAGCATGGGTGAGCTTGCCGCCTACTACCTCAGCGCAGACATTGCCTTCGTCGGCGGCAGCCTCGTTGATGCCGGCTGCCAAAACATCATCGAACCCATCTCCTGCCGCGTCCCCACCCTCTTCGGCTACTCCAACTACAACTTCGCCCAAGCCTGCAAAGGAGCAGTCGAAGCCAAAGCCGCCATCCGCGTCGAAACCGCCGAAGCCTGGTACAGAACCACGCGCCAATACCTCGACGACGAAACGCTGCGCCAACAGCTGATCAGCCACACCGAACAATTCATTTCGCAACACCAAGGCGCCAGTGCCAAAATTGCCAAAGCGATTGCAGATTGCTTGAATCAGCGTTAAACAATAAAAAACCGCCCGTTCATGACAAACAGGCGGAAACTGAAAAACAGTTTTTTGTTTTCAGCCGTTTAATTGACTAAGAGCAGGAACAGGGTTAAGATAATCCTAACGACTGTTCGCAGTCTCAGCCATGAACGACCCGTGCGAGTGGTATGTTTCATGATTGAAACCATCCTTTCTAGGGCGGTTTCAGCACAAAGCCCCACTGCAATGGGGCTTTGTTGCTACCAGCCCCGCGATAATTATACCCAAACTTCTTAAAATCATTCCAAACAAATTTCCATAAAAAGGCCGTCTGAAACCCCAATTTTTTGGGTTTCAGACGGCCTTTTCCCAACCTACAAACTTAGCGTCCTGCTTTCAACACGCGGCGTGCAAATACGAACATACCGAAAACAAAAAACGCCAAGCCCAGCCATTTGGCGGCCGTATCCCAGTTTTCCAGGTTCAGGGCCAAAGGCACATCCGAACCGCCGTTGGTTACGGAGAAGGCAATGATAAACGCCATAATCACACCGATCAGGCTCTCGCCGACAATCAAACCGGCGGAGAACAGCGTACCAATACGTTCCGCATTTTTCAGACGGCCTTCACGGTTTTCTTGACGACGGGCGATAACGGATTTCAACACAGCCGCCAATACCGCGCCGATCACAATCGGCATATTCACAGACGGCGGCAGGTAAATGCCCATGCCCACGGCCAATACCGGCAAAGCACGCTTGCCGCCGGAAGATTTACGCAATGTGAAATCGACCGCAATCAGCGCCACGCCGATGGCCACGCCGGTGAAAATATAATCCCATTGCAGATTGTGCGAGAAAATACCTTGGGCGATGGTGGTCATCAAAGTTGCCTGAGGCGCGGCAAGGGCTTGGGCCGCATCCATACCTTCACGCGGCATTGCGCCGGTAAAGCCGTAGGCTTCATACAAAAGCTCCAACACAGGTGAAATCACCACGGCACCGACAACGCAGCCGACAATCAGCGCAACCTGCTGTTTCCAAGGCGTTGCTTTTACCAGATAACCCGTTTTCAAATCCTGCAGGTTGTCATTGGAAATCGAAGCCACACAAATCACAGACGCGCCGCAAAACAGCGTCAACGCCAGCAGGAATTTGCGGTTTGCCTCATCCGCCATCAAGCCGCCGGATTCGCCGACCAACAGCAACACCAGCGAAATAATGACGATAGAGACGATGCCCACACCCGAAATCGGGCTGGAAGACGAACCGACCAAACCGGCCATATAACCACAAGCCGCCGCCACCAAAAAGCCGATAATCGAAGCCAGCAGCGTACATACGACCACCAACAACCAAGCCAAACCGCCGGAAATATGCGAGTCGCCGATAAAGTGGAAGAAGGACACGCCCAACACCAGCATCATCGCCAACACCCAAGCAATCATCGCCTTAGGCGACAAATCCTGTTCTGTGCGTTCGGTCATCTGCGCGCCGCCGAAATTGCGGAAAGACAGGCGCATACCCTCGACCATCGGTTTCATCAAAGTCAACAGCGTCCAAATAGCCGCAATACCGATCGTACCCGCGCCGATAAAACGGACTTTTTCCTTCCACAAAGACATCGCAAAAGGAATCATCTCCATATCGGCAGGTTGCGGAATATGTGCCGACAGATAAGGCACGGCCACACCCCAGGCAATCGAAATACCCAGCAAAATCGCGATACCGCCGGTCAGGCCGACCAAATAGCCCGCGCCCAACAAAGCCAGCGAAAAGCCCATCGGCACTTGGAACACCGACGCGCCGCCTTTAAACCAAAAGCTCGCGCTGTCGGCCACCACGCGCAAACCGCTTGCACAGAAGCTCATCAAACCGGCCAGAGCGCCGCCCGATACCAATTCCTTGATACCGCTGCCGCCTTCCTGTTGGTCCGCATCATGGTCGCCGACCTTCAAAATCTCAGCCGCCGCCACACCTTCCGGATAAGGCAAATCGCTCTTCACCACCATCGCATAACGCAAAGGCACAGTGAAAATCACGCCCAAAATACCGCCGGACATACACAGCAGCGTTGTCTGCCAAAACGGAAAGCCCGCCCAATAACCGGCCATCAGCAAACCCGGCAAGATAAAAATAATACTGGAGAGCGTACCCGCAGCCGAAGCCTGAGTCTGCACCATATTATTTTCCAGAATATTGCTGCCTTTAAAAAACTTCAAAACCGCCATCGAAATTACCGCAGCCGGAATCGAAGACGCAAAAGTCAGGCCCACCTTCAAGCCCAAATACACATTGGATGCTGTAAAAATCACCGTAATCAACGCGCCGAGTATCATCCCCCGCAGCGTCAGTTCACGGAAACTCGCATAAGGATCAACCGCCTGTTTCATAAAAATCTTCCTGTATCAGGTAAACAATCAAATCAAAACTTTTCAGACGGCCTTTTGATACATCCATCAGGCCGTCTGAAAAGCCTCTCTCTTACCATTTTAATAAACTATCCGATTACACGCAAAAGCCGCACAACAATCAATGACATTACTATATAGAACCACTATAATCCCAAGATTACGAAAATTTTCAATCAAAATTAAATTATTGTTTTTTCAAAATAACTATATCAAGGATTAAGATATGAGACAGACTGGTGCAAACCATGCGCTTGAACAAGCCTTCCTAAACGATCTAGATGAGAAACTGTGGTCATCTGCCGATAAACTGCGCCAGCAGCTTGATGCCGCCAATTACAAACACATCGTACTCGGCTTAATTTTCCTTAAATACATCTCCGACAGCTTCACCCATCAGCAAGAAAAAATTCAGGCGGAGCTTAGCGACCCTGAAAATCCACTCTATCTTGACCGCACTTTTTACGATACAGACGAAGAATATCAAGAAGCCTTAACCGTCGAACTGGAAAACCGCGACTACTACACTGCCGACAATGTATTCTGGGTGCCGCAGCAAGCCCGTTGGGATGAGATTAAAGCCGTTTCCATCTTAAACATCGGCGCAGAGCTGCCTTGGGGTGGGAAATTTTCCGGCGTGGCCAAACTGATTGACGATGCCTTTGATGCCATTGAAAAAGACAACGAAAAACTCAAAGGCGTACTCCAACGCATCAGCGGCTATGCCGTAAACGAAGACACCCTGCGCGGGCTGATTATCCTCTTCTCCGATACCCACTTTACCCGTCCGACTTACAACGGCGAGCCCGTGCATTTAGGCGCAAAAGACATTCTCGGCCACGTTTACGAATACTTCCTCGGTCGCTTTGCCCAAGCCGAAGGCAAACGCGGCGGGCAATATTTCACGCCGAAATCCATTGTTTCCCTGATTGTCGAAATGCTCGAGCCATACTCCGGCCGCGTCTATGATCCAGCCATGGGCAGCGGCGGCTTTTTCGTGCAAACCGAACGCTTTATCACCGCCCATCAAGGCAACATCAACAACGTGTCCATCTACGGGCAAGAATTCAACCCCACCACTTGGAAACTCGCCGCCATGAACATGGCCATCCGCGGCATTGATTACGACTTCGGCAAACACAACGCCGACAGCTTCACCCAGCCGCAACACATCGACAAAAAGATGGATTTCATTATGGCAAACCCGCCATTCAACATCAGCGATTGGTGGAGCGAATCCCTTGCCGACGACCCACGTTGGGCATATGGCACCCCGCCCAAAGGCAACGCCAACTTCGCTTGGCTGCAACACATGATTTACCACCTCTCGCCCAACGGCAAAATGGCATTGTTGCTGGCCAACGGCTCCATGAGCAGCCAAACCAACAACGAAGGCGAAATCCGCAAAGCCATCATCAATGCCGACTTGGTCGAATGTATGGTCGCCCTACCCGGCCAGCTCTTCACCAACACCCAAATCCCCGCCTGTATTTGGTTTTTAAACCGCAACAAAAAGCGCAAAGGCGAAGTATTGTTTATCGACGCCCGCCAAGTCGGCTACATGAAAGACCGCGTATTGCGTGATTTCACCGCTGACGACATCGCCAAAATTGCCGATACCCTCCACGCTTGGCAACAATCAGACGGCTATGAAGACCAAGCCGCTTTCTGCAAATCCGCTAGTTTAGAAGAGATTAAAGACAACGACTTCGTCCTCACACCGGGACGCTATGTCGGCACCGCAGAACAAGAAGACGACGGCGTACCATTTGCAGAAAAAATGCAAAATCTGACCGCTCTTTTGAAGGAACAATTTGCGAAAAGTGCAGAATTGGAAGCGGAGATTAAAAAGAATTTAGGGGGATTGGGGTATGGCATTTGATATTAGAGAAACAACATTCAAACTTCCTGAAAATTGGAAATTAGTCCGTTTGGGTGATATAGCAAAAGTGAATGAAAAATCACTAACGAAGAAATCTCAACCTGATTTTATTAGATATATTGATATTTCATCTGTATCAACCGGTGCATTTGACACTCCAAAATTACTGAAGAAAGATGAAACTCCTTCAAGAGCTAAAAGAATTCTACGAAGTAATGATGTTATTATTTCTACTGTTCGCCCAAATCTAAAGCAGTTTTCTTTTATAGAAGAAGCACAAGAAAATCTAATTGCTTCAACAGGTTTTTGTGTAATTAGCTCTAATAACTCAAAATTAGCTTGGTATTTATACTCACTTATAACATCAGACTTATTCACCGAATATTTGGTAAAAATTGCTGATGGTGGAGCTTATCCAGCTTTTAATCCAAAAGAAATTGAAGATGCAATTATTCCACTTCCTGATAAAGACAATTTAGAGTTTATTAGCGATACATCTAGATTTTTTCACAAAAAAATTCAACTCAACACCCAAATCAACCAAACCTTGGAACAAATCGCCCAAGCCCTGTTTAAAAGCTGGTTTGTTGATTTCGATCCCGTGCATGCCAAAGTCCAAGCCCTTTCAGACGGCCTTAGCCTTGAACAAGCAGAGCTGGCAGCCATGCAGGCAATCAGCGGAAAAACACCCGAAGAACTGACCTCACTTTCACAAGCTCAGCCTGACCGCTACGCCGAATTAGCCGAAACCGCCAAAGCGTTTCCGTGTGAGATGGTGGAAGTTGATGGGGTTGAGGTGCCGAAGGGGTGGGAGGTTAAGCGGATTGAGGAAGTTATCAAAAAAATTCCTGTGGGTAAAAAATACAGCTCAAAAACTGCATTTTCCGAAGGTTTAGTACCTATTTTGGATCAAGGAAGATCGGGCGTTATTGGTTATCACAATGATGAACCAGGCGTAAAAGCAAGCATTGAAGATCCAATTATTGTATTTGCCAACCACACTTGCTATATGCGTTTAATTTCTTACGATTTTAGTGCTATTCAAAATGTATTTGCTTTTAAAGGAAAAGAGTGTGATGTATTCTGGGTTTACCTTGCCACACTAGGAAAGCAAGAGTTTGTAGAGTACAAAGGACATTTTCCCGATTTTTTAATTAAGGAAATTATTGTTCCACCAAAAAAATTAACAGCACTATTTAGAAAATATGTAAAGGAGAGTTTCTCAAAAATTTTCATTAACGATAGAGAGAATTCTAGTTTAGCTAAAATTAGAGATTTATTATTGCCTAAATTATTAAATGGAGAAATTTAAAATGACTAGAAATGTAGTTGATTACATTGATAAGATCAGAAATGGAATTTTGCATGACAAAATTTCTACCGATATACCTAATTATAGATTACTTTGCTCTGCTTTGGATATTGTTTCTGATGCTGAAGATGGAATTTATAGCTATCTAAATTTAAAAAATGAAAATGGTAGAGGTCTTAATTACATATATTGTTATGGAATTATATCTTTAGCAGAAACTGAAGCCAATGCAATAAAAGTAATTTATAAAATATTACTTAATAAAGATTTAGATATAGCCTCAATCCCCGATTTAGATATAGTGAGATTACTCAGAAATAAAATATTTGCTCATCCTGTCGATTTAAATCAACGACACGGTAAACAAGGTTTTGGTATTGTTGCGAGCTACTTATCAACTTTTAGCTTCTCACCTTACTCTTTTGAAAACGATGATTATCAAGGTGGTAATGAATTAAGTTTGTATGAAAAAGTCAAAAATTTAGCCAACAATAAAACAAACTATAATGCTCTAATCATTGACATTAAAGAATTGATTGAAAAACAGCAGATCATTTTATGTAAAAAATTGAAAGAAATAGAAACCGAATACCAGTTATAAGATTTCATAAACTTTGCCAAATCTCCCCTATCCCCTCTTTGCTAAAGAAGGGGATTATTTGGAAGGTTTGCTGATTACAAGCGGTCGAATTTGCAGAAAAATTTGCCAATGAAAAACATATAAATCCAAATTAAGCCTGGTACTATTTTCCTCTTTCGTAAAGGGGATATTTAAAACCAATACACTAAGGAGCTTATCATGCTCAACGAAAACGACATCGAACAACTCACCCTTAAACACCTGCAATCCCTCGGCTGGGAATATCGCTATGGTAAAGACTTGCCTGTTCATGAAGGCGAGTTTGCCCGTGGCGATTTAAGCGGTGTGGTCTTTATTGAGCAACTGCGAGAGGCAGTGCGTAAGCTTAATCCGCAACTGCCTGAAAGTGCGGTTGATTCTGTGGTCAAATCGGCGACGAAAAGCGATATTGGCGACTTGGTGGTGCGTAATCAGGCGTTTTATAAACTGTTGCGTGATGGCGTGCGGGTGGAATATACGCTAAACGGCGAACAAAAAATCGAGATGGCGCGCTTGGTGGATTTTGAGCATGTGAAGAACAACCGCTTTGTTGCCGTCAATCAGCTGGAAATCCGCAGCCGTAAAGGGGGCAAACGGATTCCCGATATTATCGGCTTTGTCAATGGCCTGCCATTGGTGGTATTTGAACTCAAAAATCCGCTGCGTGAATCGGCGGATTTGTTGCAGGCGTTTAATCAGTTTGAAACCTATAAAGACGAAATTGCCGAGCTGTTTGTTTACAACCAAGCCTTGATTATTTCAGACGGCATAGCCGCACGTTTGGGTTCGCTTTCTGCAGATTTCCAACGCTTTACGCCGTGGAAAGTGGTCGATGAAAAAAATAAAAGCGCGCGCTTATATTTTGACGATGAATTGCAAAGTCTGCTCAATGGCTTGCTGAAACCTGAGGATTTATTAGACTATATCCGCTATTTCGTCTTATTTGAGCGGGATTCCAGCGGTAAAACCATTAAAAAAATCGCGGCGTACCATCAATATTACGGCGTAAATGAAGCGGTCGATTCCACGCTTTTTGCGACTTCGGAAAAAGGCGACCGCCGCATTGGCGTGATGTGGCATACGCAGGGTTCGGGTAAGTCGATTTCCATGTTGTTTTATGCCGGCAAACTGCTTGCGCAGCCTGAATTGAAAAATCCGACCATTGTGGTGGTCACCGACCGCAACGATTTGGACGGTCAGCTTTTCCAAACCTTTTCTTCAGGCAAAGATTTAATCAAGCAAACGCCGCAACAAGTGGAAGACCGCGACCAACTGCGCCAACTGCTCGCGCAAAATGAAGTCGGCGGCGTATTTTTTACGACGATTCAGAAATTCGCCCTAAATGAGGAAGAAAGTCGCTTCCCTGTTTTAAATGAGCGCAGCAATATTATTGTAATCAGTGATGAGGCACACCGCAGCCAATATGGCTTTACGCAAAAATTGCATAAAGGCAAATTTCAGGCAGGCTACGCCCGCCATTTGCGTGATGCACTGCCTAATGCTTCGTTTATCGGTTTTACCGGTACGCCAATTAGCCTAGAAGATAAGGACACGCAAGATGTGTTCGGTCGCTATGTGTCGATTTATGACTTGCAAGATGCGGTGGAAGATGGCGCAACCGTACCGATTGTGTATGAAGCGCGCCAAATCCGCTTAAACGAAAAAGAACACGATGAGCTATTCAAAGAAATTGATGATTTGCTGGAAGAGGAACAATCCCCTGCCCTGCGTTTACAGGAAAAATTGCTGGGTTCGCAAGCCCGTCTGGCTGATTTAGCTGCGGATTTTGTGCAGCATTTTGCCAAACGCAATGAAGTCGTCGACAGCAAAGCGATGATGGTGGTTTCCAGCCGTCAGATTTGCGTGGATTTATACAATGAAATCATCAAACTGCGCCCTGAATGGCATTCGGACAATATTAACGAAGGGGCGATTAAAATTGTGATGACGGGTTCGGCTTCCGATGCGCCGGAAATGCAGAAACACGTTTACAGTAAACAGGAAAAACAAACGCTGGAACGCCGCTTTAAAGACCCAAACGATCCGCTGAAAGTGGTGATTGTGCGCGATATGTGGCTGACGGGCTTTGATGCGCCTTGCTGTAATACGATGTATATCGACAAGCCAATGCAGGGGCATAACCTGATGCAGGCGATTGCTCGGGTTAACCGTGTATTCCGCAATAAAAGCCGAGAAAACGGCGGCTTGATTGTGGATTATGTCGGCATTGCCGAAAAACTCAAAGAAGCGACCCAGCAATACACCAATTCACAAGGCAAGGGCAAACTGACCGATAGCGTAATTGATGTGTTCTTTAAAATGAAAGAGCATTTGGAATTTATCCGCAGCCTGTTTGCAACGCCGGTTGAGGGGAAAACCTTTGATGTTCAGACGGCCTTAGAAAAAGATAATCCGAATGATCTTCTGATGGCTATTCGTTTTGCCGCCAACCATATTTTGGGCCTCGATCGATTACCGTTTGATGGCAAAGCGCACGAGCAGCATTGGTTTAATAAAAAAGAAACCGAGCCACGCAAAAAAGCCTTTTTGAAAGCGGCGGGTTTGGTGAAAAAAGGCTATATGCTGTGCGGCGCATTGGCTGAAATTGAGCCATACATCCAAGAAATTGCCTTTTATGATGCCGTACGAGCAATATTAACGAAACGCTCCCCAGGGAAAAATCCAACGGAAAGACAGATTTTATTGAAAAAATTGGTCAATCAAGCCGTCTATTCCGAAGGCGTGATTGATTTGTTTGACCTACTGGAAAAACCGCAGCCAAAAATTAGTCTACTTTCTGAAGAGTTTTTACAAACCATCAAAAACAGCCCAACGAAGAATCTGTGGGTCAGCGCGGTGGAGCGTTATTTGGCAAGCGAAATCAAAGCCAAATCAGGTGCGAACCTCACCTTGCAAAAAGACTTTGAGCAGCGTTTGAAAGAAGCCCTAAATCAATACCACAACCACAATTTAAGCGTGGTAGAAATTTTGGATGAGCTCTTCAAAATGAGCCAAGACTTCCAAGAACGCTTAGCTTTAGGTGAAAAACTGGGGCTGAAAAAAGAAGAACTCGCCTTCTACGAAGCCCTCGCCCAAAACCAAAGCGCCCGTGAACTGATGGGCGATGAAGTATTGAGCAAACTTGCCAAAGAAATTACCGATACTTTAAGACGCTCAGTTACCATCGACTGGCAATATAAAGAAGGCGTTCGCGCCAAAATGCGTATTCTCGTGAAACGAGCTTTACAGCGTTATAAATACCCACCGGATAAACAGGAAGAAGCTGTTAGTTATGTGATTAAACAAGCGGAGGAAGTAGCCGAAGAATTACTGAGTGAGGCATAGCGTAGGATTTGGGGCAGTTTGACGGTTTCAGGTAAAATAACGCCAAATTCATCAACCGTTCAGAAAGCCGCCGCCATGTATTCACTCGTCCGCCCCATCCTGTTTCGTTTCGATGCAGAAAAGGCCCATCATTTCACGCTCAACAGTTTGCGTACCGCCGAAAAACTCGGCCTGCTGCCCAAGGTGGACAGCCACACCCGACCAACCGAGCTGATGGGTTTGCAGCTGCCCAATCCGGTCGGCTTGGCGGCAGGTTTGGACAAAAACGGCGAGTGTATCGATGCGTTTGCCGCTTTGGGTTTCGGCTTTGTCGAAATCGGCACGGTCACGCCCAAGCCGCAGCCGGGCAATCCGCAGCCGCGCCTTTTCCGCGTTCCCGAACACCAAGGCATCATCAACCGCATGGGTTTCAACAACCACGGCATCGACGCGATGATCCGCAACATTGAAAACAGCCGCTTTAAAGGCATTTTGGGCATCAACATCGGCAAAAATGCCATTACGCCGATTGAAAACGCGGCCGACGATTATCTGATTTGCTTGGAAAAAGCCTACGCCCACGCGAGCTACATCACGGTCAATATTTCCTCCCCCAATACGAAAAACCTGCGCGCCTTGCAGGGCGGCGACGAGTTGAGCGCATTGTTGGAAGCCTTGAAAAACAAACAGGCGCAACTGGCGGCCGCGCATGGCAAATATGTGCCGTTAGCGGTCAAAATTGCGCCGGATTTGGATGAGGCGCAAATCGACGACATCGCCCATGTGGTCAAATCCGTGGAGATGGACGGCATCATTGCCACCAACACAACCATCGATAAATCAAGCTTGGGCAGCCATCCGCTCGCAGGCGAACAAGGCGGCTTGAGCGGCTTGCCCGTACGCGAGAAAAGCAATCAGGTGTTGAAACTTTTAGCGGAACGCATTGACGGCAAGCTGCCGATTATAGGCGTCGGCGGCATTATGAACGGCGCGGACGCGGCAGAAAAAATCCGCTTGGGCGCCAGTGCGGTTCAGGTGTACAGCGGTTTGATTTATCGCGGCCCTGAGTTGATTAAAGAGTGTTTGGCTGCGTTGAAATAATACTTTTCCAAAAATAAGGCCGTCTGAAAGATTTCAGACGGCCTTTTGATATGCTTTCATTCTTCAAACAGATTGCCTTGTGCCAATAAGGTTTTGACCGGTGCAAAATCACGGCGGTGTTCCGGCAAGACGCCGTATTGTTTCAATGCGGCCAAATGTTGCGCCGTGCCGTAGCCTTTGTGCCGGTCAAACCCGTATTGCGGGTAGCGTTTCGCCAATTCATACATTTCCGCATCACGCGCGGTTTTGGCCAAAACCGAAGCGGCGGAAATCTCGATGATTTTGCTGTCGCCTTTGACTACGGCTTCGGCAGGGACATTCAAATCTTTCGGCACGCGGTTGCCGTCTATCCACACTTTGTCAGGTACAACCGACAGCCCCTCGACTGCGCGCTTCATCGCGGCCATGGTTGCGTGCAGGATGTTCAGTTGCAGGATTTCGTCGGGGTCGGCAAAGGCAATGCTCCACGCAACAGCCTGTTCCTTAATCATCTGCGCCAACATATCGCGCTTTTTTTCGCTCAGTTTTTTTGAATCGGTCAAACCCGGCAAGTCAAAATGTTCCGGCAAAATCACTGCCGCCGCAAATACGCTGCCGACCAAAGGGCCGCGCCCTGCTTCGTCCACGCCTGCGCTTAAAACCGTCGCCATTTCTTCACCGCCTGTCTGATTCAAAGCCGCCATTATATCCGCTTGCGGCAGATAAAATCCGCAATAGGACAAGCCGTTTGGGAGCAGTTCAAATTTCATCTGCTTTACCAATCAGTTATAATTTACATCCCCACATACCCAATACGTCTTACAACATGCCTGCCCAATCCGAACGCCTCCATTTTTCTGAACGCTGGCTCAACGCCTACGAACGCTACCGCTATCGCCGCCATATCCACGCCTTCCGCCTCGGCTTGGCGATCGTGTTCTCTACCCTGTTGGCCAAAGTCTTCCACCTGCAACACGGCGAATGGATCGGCATGACCGTCTTTGTCGTCCTCGGCATGCTGCAATTCCAAGGCGCGATTTACTCCAAAGCAGTCGAACGCATGCTCGGCACGGCCATCGGTTTGGGCGTCGGTTTGGCCGTTTTATGGTTGAACCAACATTATTTGCAAAACGGCGTTTTCTTCTATCTGATTATCGGTGCCGCCAGCGCAGTGGCCGGTTGGTCTGCGGTCGGCAAAAACGGTTATGTCGCCATGCTTGCCGGTTTGACCATGTGCATGCTCATCGGCGACAGCAGCCACCACTGGCTCGACAGCGGCCTGATGCGCGCCATGAACGTTTTGATTGGTGCCGCCATCGCCATTGCCGCCGCCAAACTCCTGCCCCTGCGCTCCACCCTGATGTGGCGCTTCATGCTTGCCGACAACCTCACCGACTGCGCCAAAATGATTGCCGAAATCAGCAACGGCAAACGCATGACGCGCGAGCGTTTGGAACAAAACATGATTAAAATGCGCCAAATCAACGCCCGTATGGTCAAAAGCCGCAGCCATCTGGCCGCCACATCCGGCGAAAGCCACATCAGCAACAATATGATGGAAGCCATGCAGCATGCTCACCGCAAAATCGTCAACACCACCGAGCTGCTCCTGACTACCGCCGCCAAACTGCGCGCGCCCACGCTCAACGAAAGCGAAATCCGCCTGCTCGACCGCCATTTCAACCAACTCCAACGTGAGCTGCGCCTGACCGTCCGCCTCATCAAAGGCCACTACGCCCGCCGCATCCGCATCGATACTTCGCTCAATACCGAACTAAGCAAACCGGCCGCCCGCCTGCATTACGAATGGCAAGGCTTCCTCTGGCTCAGTACCAATATGCGTAACGAAATCGCCGCATTGGTGATCCTGTTGCAACGTTCGCGCAATAAATGGTTGGACAAAAAAGAATTGCAACGCCTGAAAGAATACCTGCGCAACGATACCGATCCGGAGCAACAATAGGCCGTCTGAAAACACAAACTCAAAATAAAAGCGAATTAGCCGCCGATAACATCGGCCAATAAAAAGGCCGTCTGAAACCCAATGGTTCAGACGGCCTTTCAATCAATCCAAGCAACAATAAATGCCGCATAAAGCAAAATCCCCTGCGATTGCAGGGGATTTTTATATTTGGTTGCGGGAGCAGGATTCGAACCTACGACCTTCGGGTTATGAGCCCGACGAGCTACCATGCTGCTCCATCCCGCGTCAGAAGTTGTAACTATACGGAAAGACGGAATCGCTGTCAAGCGTTTTTGACAGAAAATGCGAAAACGCCGCTTTACAAAAAACCGTCCACATGGTTTAATTTTTCGTTAATAAAGAAACAGGGGTGCTGCTTTCAAACCGAGCGGCTGAGAAATACCCTTTACACCCGAACAGGATAATACCTGCGTGGGGAGTTTCGGCAAATGTGATTTTAAACGGTTGATTGAAGATATCCACAAGGCCGTCTGAAAAAAAGCAATGCTCCTGTTTCCATTTCATAACTGAGAAACAGGAGCATTTTTTTATGACTACCGCTAAAAAAACCGGCGATGAGGCGCGCCGTCTTTCCGACTTGAGCGAAGACATCGGCATCCGCTTCCAATATCCCAATTCCGACCGCGTCTATATCCCAGGCAGCCGCGTCGACATCCGCGTGCCTTTGCGCGAAATCCGTCAGGACGACACCTACACGGCGCAA
>ERZ772958.684-NODE-684-length-14755-cov-7.099592_pt1 | contig 14755 bp, 18 predicted proteins | sample MGYA00580681_ERZ772958 | MGnify/ENA primary metagenome ERZ772958 (study PRJEB29015, sample SAMEA2738089) | human oral metagenome | biome: human oral; feature: human-associated habitat; material: saliva | place: China | collected 2275 ...
TCTATATGTCGATAAATTTCGCAGTCTGTTACAGAAACAATTGGTTATATACAAGGATGCCTCTATTTACTTAGATTGCACCCGCCGCTGTGGGATAGATCTCTTGAGAGAATTATATCCAGACATAAAAGCTTTTGGAGATGGAGATGATGAATGGATATATTTCTCGGAAAAGCATCATTTCATTATAGTAAACTCATATCACCCATCATATCTCGTTAGCGGAGGAGTAGAGGCATATTATAACAGGATGAGGAATGCCATACACTCTTTTTTTCAAGAGTATCCAAATTTCTTATAGCAGGAACTAACCTCTTATGGGATATAAAACAGCGTAAACTCAATCTTTCGCCGTTTGACTAACCCATTCAAGACTTTTCCCTTATATCGGCAGAACGAAACATACTCTCCATAGATATCCCTATCTCCCGACTCTATTTTGCGCAGAAGTTGGCTCTTTGGCTGCTTGCCATAGCCAAGAATGCGCCCAGCGCCGACATTATAAGCCAGAAGAGAAAGGAGTAAAGCATCTTTGCCATAGCATTTGAAGCGGTCAAATTGCGCCATAAGGTCAGCGCGGAGCAAAGAGTCCGCTTGCCACTCGGGCATATTCGAAGAAAAATGCTCCCCCTTTTGGAGTTGATGCCCATAACCCACATACGGATAACAGCCCTTTCCGTGAAATCCCTCAAAGAATTTCACACACACCACAGCACGCTCAAAAGGAGGAAGCCGAGCAAAAGCAATCCTCTGCTGAGCCCGCAGCCAAAGCCACGGGAAGCAGAGGAAAAACAAACAGAACAATAACTTACGCATCTCGTTCAGTTTTTGAGGTAGGATGAGTAGGTTTAGGATGATCCACGTGCTGCTCAGCACTTTTGCCATTAAAACTAAAGTGCAGCTCCTTCTTTTGCCCGAAATTATCTTCCACATACACATCAATCGTCTGTCGATCGGTAGAGTGCGAAGTGTAATACAAACGGAATTCCTTTTGCATCAACAAATAGCGGTCGTTGGGAGAAAGCAACGTGCCATCCTCCAAACGCAATTCCCCCTTCCCATCGGGTTGGAAATAGCGAATCGTATAGCGTGTGTCCTTAAAATCGCCTTCCGCTTTGAGCGAACAGCGAATTTCAGCCACCGCCCCCTTTATGATGTCCTTTTGAACGGGCAACGTTTGCAGAGAAAAGTCATAAGACTGCTGCACATCCAACTCAGGAGTACAACTAGATAGACAAAACCCAGCGAAGGAGAGCCCCCCCATTACCCATATTGCGCCTAAAATATTACGTTTCATAGAGATAAGAATTAAAATTGATAGCGAAGTCCCAAACTCAGCGTCGGTCTAAGTCTGTGAACATCCGAGTTAAAAAGATAGCGCAGTTGAGCTTTTCCACCGACAATAATCCTGTCCGTGAGAAAGAGCTCCACACTCGTGTGCAACCCTGCGCCATAGACCCAGCGCGAGCCGTCCAATAACTTCGCCCCATCGGGCAAAATCATCTTATCTCGATTGAGTTGCTCATAGCCCACCAGCGCAGAAGTACCAAGATAGAAAAACACATTCTTTCCTTTGTCCGAAAGCAAGGGATGCGCATACCCCATCTGCAAGAGATAGTCACGCAGGGGCACTTGGTAACTGCGATAACTCAAGGCTTGCTGTTCATAACCAGCCGACACGAACGTATATTTACCCCGTTTGAGATAGTGAGAAAGCGACAAAGTCAGCCCAAAATCGTCTTGCTTAAAGAGCGATTTGCCTTTTACAATGGGCATACTCGCCGATACTTCTAATCCCTTTTGACTAGGTACCAAACGCTGTGCCTGCACCGCAGTGGGTAATCCCACCACTAGTGCAGCACAGAGCGAAGAAAACAAGAGCTTCAGTTTCATAGTTCTTACCATTTCAGTTTGAGTTTATCAATCTTTTGCGCCAACAAGAGGTCCTCTTGGTCAAGCGAAAAAGAAAGCGTGCGTCCCCCTCCACGTTCGTAGAGCGTCACTTGCAGTTCCTTGTCTTGAGAGAGCGAAAATTGCTCCAAAACAAAGACCCCACGTTCGTTGTCGTTCGCCTTTACCTCCAATAATTGATGATAAGCACGAAGCGGTTGCAGCACTTGTTCCTGCATCGCAGTGCGCTTCGCCACCTTTTTGTCCACCACTTTGAACGTCACAAAGTCCACTGCAAAAGGCATATTCGTGTCATTGTCGATGCGCGTGTAAAAGTAAAACAATCCATTGTGCGCATAAAGACCGCGGAGCAAGAATTTCATTCCAAATTGTTGCGCACCGATGTGCTTAATCCTGCGCTTATCGCTTTGGTAGATACTCTGCATAATGAGTTTCACCAAGATAGGCGACTCACTGCCCAGTTCCTTGAAATAGATGTCCGAGCGGTTGGAAGGCAATCTTCCAGCCGTAGGCGCAAGGAAATCCTGCATCTCAATGTTGAGCTTCTCAGGTTCGGCAGCATACTTCACATTAAAGGCATAGAACGAGCCATCTTCGCAAATCACCGATAGATTAGTCTCCGTTTCAAAATCTTGCACGGCAGCTTTGATGCGCAAGACATTTTCCGCATCCTCCGCTTTGCCGGCAATGATGTTTTGCGAACCCAAGTCCACATAGCGAATAGGCGCAGGAAAGATGAGATGCGTAGTCTTGTCGAAAGTCACCTCCAAGCCATAAGGCAAGACAACTCGAGCGTTGGGAACACTTCGGCTCAATCCTTGGTAGAGCGTCCCCGACGACAAGAGCGAAGAAGAAAGCTTCGTGGGTTTATCCTTGCTTTGGGCAAAGACAGCTGTGCTACTCGCCACGAGGAGTAGCGCAGAGAAAAAGAAATGTTTCATTGTTTATAGCGATTGATTGAATGATTATTTGGTAGGCATCAAGAAGAGTTTGTAACCACCCTTAATGGTCACTTTAATGGTACGCAGTTTCTTTTGCAAGAGCTGACTCGCCCCTTGCATCACCCCACGTGCCGTTTCCGAGATGATTTGGTCTTTGGCAGAAGAAGCGAAGGTAAAACTCGTTCCCATCGTTCCCCCGATGTTAGCCCCCATTTCTTTGAGGGCAGAGAGGTTCTCCAATTCAGGAATGTAGACACCTTCCTGTCCGTCCATATCATAAGCCGATAGTTTGATAGGAAGAATGCGCCCGGCGTGTTCAACACTTTTGACCAATAGTAGCATCCGATGTCCTTCGATTTTGGCACTTGCAATGATGCGACTCCGGCGAGGAAGGTGCAAATCCCCAATGCGCGCATTTTCTAGCAAGCGCAACACCACATCATCCCCCTCTTTGAGAACAAGGGTATGGTCAATCTGCACCCGAATCGTATTGCGTTCCACCCCCTTTTTCTCATTGTTCATAGAGTGAAAGGCAAGATTGCGCCCCTTCGTGCCATACATTTTGACAAAGTCCGCATCACTCATCACCCCCGAGAGAGAAGACACCACTTGTTTTCGTTCGGGAAGCACCTCCACCGCCTTTGCCCCTTCCGATTGCTTGTCAGAAGAAGGCGCAACAATGGTGCGTTCCTGCGCTTGAGCAAAAGCATTGTTCAGCTCGGTAGGATTATTAGGCGTAGACTTAGGAAGATACTTTGCAGCCATCTGATAACTCTTTTCCATCAGCGCCAATTGACGTTCCTCCTCATTCTCTTGTTTATCATCTTTCTTTGCCAATTCATTCTTCAATTCAGCCACTTGTGAGCGGAGTTCTTCGCGCTCCTTCTCACTAGGGTCAGTGGCATAGAAATCATTGAGCAAGCGGTTGTTCTCCGCATAGCGTTGCATCGACCGCTCAATCTTACTTCGAGAGCGAGAAGCTTCCACTCTTTCCGCTTCTTCAGCCGCATTTTGCGCTGCAAACTCATCGGAAACTTCCGCCATCTCCGCCTTCGTTTGCTGTTCTTCAGCCGATTTGTTGCCCTGTTCATAAGCCTTAAGTTTGTTGCCGGGCAATTCTTCCACACTCGCTTGCGGAATACTGTCATTGAGTCCCTGCTGCGCTGCCGTTTTCTCCTTGCCCGAAGGGGCAAAGATAAACCACATAGAGAGCGCAAAGAGCAATCCTAGTCCGCCAAAGACGAGCCCTTTTTTCAGTTGGTCTTGTTGTTTCTTATCCATAATTGAGGTATTGGTTTTAATTGCTGATATTCCGTGTCTTGTTGTTGGAGGGCAGGTCTGTCCAGATGCTCATTCTTCGGAATGGGTAAGGCAGTAGCGTGAGGAGTCACAAAGAATTGCGCAATCATAAAGAGAGAGCAAAGTAGATACACCAAACTAATGCCATAGACCAGTGTTTTTCTCTGCTTCGTACTTAGTCGTTCGCACTGTTGTTTTAGCCACACCTTTCCGCGAATGATCCACCTGCGGAGCATTCGTTGGGGAGAATACGTTCGTGTCATCGTTTGTAAGTTTGAAGGTCTTGATTCTCACGCACAACAAAGTGTTCCATCAGAAAGCCCTGCGGATTGTTGTCCGAACGCACCGCATTTTGCAGGGTGCAAGTCGTGATCAGACTACGTTCCGTCACGTTACTAGGACGCACGATGAAGACCCGTGCATAGGTGGTCACGGCATAAGGATACACCTTAAAGTCACATTGTATAGAGTCAATTTCCACCCGCTGATTCACATTGCCCGAGATGGCACTATTGAAATATCCCTTTTCTGCCAAATCCTTGTAATAGTCGAAAGCCGATTTATCACAAAGCGCAAAGGCACGTGCCATATTTTGCTCAATAGCATCCTTGTCGGGAGCAATGCTAAAGAAGAGCTCGTGGAAACGTCTGACGTGTTCGCGTGCTTCCACAGGACGATTGCGAGAAGCATCTTGACTCAGCGCCAGCATCAAAGATTTCCCTTGGTCAAGGACATAGATTTTCTCTCGTTGCTCTCGAGCAAAGTTGTAGGAAGCATAGAGCGCATAAGCCGTAATGCCCACACAGAGCAAGGCAAAGACGATGATGTATAGCCTAATCTGACTAAATGCCGTCTGAATGTTTTTTAGAGATTTGAATTCCATAGGAGTGTATATTGAAATTATTTGCCTTTAATGAGCATCCCTTTGATACGTCCACCGATATTTCCCACGGCAGCTCCCAAACCAGCAGCAGAAGCCTTACCACCTAGGTAGGCACCTTGTGCGCCACTCTTTGCCACGCTATTGACATTGCGACCATAAGCCCCAATACCGCCACCGGCTTCGATGATCCAGCCGGCCACAGTGGGCACACAGAAATATCCCACAATGCCAATGAGGAAGAAGACAATGTAGTACCACGTTCCCGAGTCGGGAACATAGTTCGCACTCGAAAGCGCTGCAATGTCCTTCTGCACCATCAAAACTTGAATCTTGGCAAGCAAAGCCGAAAGAATGGAACTCACGGGCAACCACAGATAGACCGATATGTAGCGCGAGAACCACGCACTGAGCGAACCCGAAAGTCCATCCCATACCGAGATACCAAAGACGACAGGTCCTAGAATGGAAAGTACAATAAGGATAAAGGTGCGGAGGGTATCAATAATCAAACCGGCCGCATTGTAGAGCAATTCCATGAAATCTCGAAAGAGTTTCATAAACCATTGCTTCGTCTGATAGGCAGCCCTTTCAGCATACATTCCGGCAATGGTCACCGCATCTTCAGGACCGATGATACCCATCTCCTCAATCTTCTCGTCAAACTTCTCATTAGATACCAAATAAGCCGTTTCGGGATTTTTCAGATAAGCCGCCTCTTGGAGTTTATCCCTCCTTTTCACCAACTGCGCCAACGTGTTTTCTTGTTGATGCACCATCGCTTCAGTGCCTTGCACCACAGGAGAAAGCACCGCATTCATCGTCCCCAACACCACCGTTGGGAAAAACATGATGCAAAATCCCAAGACAAAGGGACGGAGCAAGGGAAACACATCGATGGGTTCAGCCCGCGCAATGGACGCCCAAACGCGCAGGGCAATGTAAAAGAGCGCACCCAAACCGGCAATCCCCTTGGCAATGCCCGACATCTGCGCACAGAGCGGCATCATCTCATCGTAGGTAGAGCGCAGTAGGTCGTGTAAACTAGCGAAATCCATAGCACCCACTCCTACCAATATCGGTTTGCCGTGTTACCATATAGGGCTTGCACCGCCGAGAGGTCACCCTTTTCTCGGGCACGTACGTAGCTCACCGAGATATTTTTCCTCGTGTAGTAGGAAACCAGCGAGCGATACTCACGCAGTGTGGTATAGATGCGGTCGATGGCTTGCATACGCTCGTGATCGTTCATCGAAAAAACACCACTCTTGGCTACCGATTTGAGTTCCTTCAAACTCTCGCCACTTTGTTCCAAGAGTTTGGTATATCCCGAAGCGATGGCAGCGAGTTCCGAAGGACGAAAATGAGGGTCGCGCAGCATCTGTTTGTAGGAATGCACGTAGATGTCAGAAATGTCGCCCACCATCAAGATACACTCCTTGACTTTGTAGGCATCGCCAATGAGATTGTTCACCTTGCGGAGCGCGTCATAGTATTTCTTGGTGTCGTTGTAGAGCTTTTCCACCTCCTTAAATCCATTCAAGGTATTCTTGACCGTCTTACCAGCTGTGGCAATTTCTTTGACCGTGTTGGCAATGTTGCCCGCAAAATTGGTAGGGTCAGTCACCACCCATTGGGCATGAGCCTTTCCACAAACGAGAGTGGAAAGCAATAAAACTGAGAGAATGTACTTTTTCATTTGTTGGTTGATTTGAAATGATGAGTATTCGAGTTAGATGTTGAGAGAAGGCAATAAAAAACAAGGGAGTTTTTGAGGAAAAACGCACGACTTTCTTCGAAAACCTCCCACGTTTTTGAAAAAAGCTCGGAGATTTCTGTGCGCTTCTTTGGAGGTTCATTTATTCCTCGTGTCGTTTCTCCCGAGCCAGTTGTCGAATGGCAGCTTCGATGTCCCCACCGAGTTGCTCGGCAAGACGCAGCACCTCCACCTTCTCCGTCTCTTCTGTGGTGTAAGTCAAGTATTCCTCCAAACTCACCTCAGTGGCATAGACCGCACTCTGCATACCGCCCAGTCCAATCCACACCTCTTTGTAAAGTCGATGAGGGTCGTTGTTCTGATTGATGGAAAGAATTTGGCTCTTCTCCTTTTCTGACAAGCCCAGCATCGCTTGGATGCCATCAAACTTGGTCATATACTTACGCTGATCGAGGAGGATTTTGCAGTCGCTGTTGTTGATGATACTCTCCTTCACAATGGGCGATTGAATGATGTCGTCCACTTCTTGGGTCACCACAATGGCTTCGCCAAAATACTTGCGCACCGTCTTGTAGAGATACTTGATGTAGTCCGCCATATTAGCCGAAGCAATGGCTTTCCACGCTTCTTCGATGAGAATCATTTTGCGAATACCTTTCAATCTGCGCATCTTGTTGATAAAGGCTTCCATAATGATGATTGTCACCACGGGGAAGAGGTCTTTGTTGTCCTTCACTTGGTCAATCTCAAAGACAATGAAGCGTTTAGAAAGTAGGTCGATGTTCTCCGTAGAATTGAGTAGAAAGTCATAACGTCCACCACGATAGTATTGTTTGAGCGTAGTGAGCAGGTTGTTGATGTTGAAATCTTGGAGCGTCACCTTGATTTCTCTTTCCTCCATCTCCTTGCGATAGACATCTCTGAGGTATTCATAGAAGGTGTTGAAGCAAGGCGTGATGCTGTGGTCGGCACGGATGCGCTCAATATAGGCATTCACAGCCGAACCCAACTCACCCGCTTCCGTCTTGGTCAGCGGTTCGTCGGCACTCTTCCACAGCGTAAGCAGCAGCGTGCAGATACTTTCTCGCTTTTCCACATCAAAGACATAATCATCGGTGTAGAAGGGATTGAAGGAAATGGGACTTTCATCGGTGTAAGTGAAGTAGACTCCATCCGCTCCCTTGGTCTTTCTGTGAATGAGTTCGCAAAGTCCCTGATAACTATTACCTGTATCCACGAGCAAAACATGCGCTCCTTGTTCGTAGTACTGACGCACCATGTGGTTGGTGAAGAAGGATTTTCCACTGCCCGATGGACCTAAGATGAACTTATTGCGGTTGGTGGTAATACCTTTCTTCATCGGGAGGTCAGAAATGTCCAAGTGAATCGGCTTACCCGACAGACGATCTGCCATGCGGATGCCGAAGGGAGAGAGAGAATCTTTGTAGTTCGTTTCTGCCGTAAAGAAACAAAGAGCAGGTTCGATGAAGGTGTAGAAACTCTCTTCGGAAGGAAAGTCGCCGGCGTTGCCGGGGATACCCGCCCAATAGAGCGTAGCCGTGTCAATCGTGTTGTGCCGAGGTTTGCATTCCATCAGCGCCAGCGCAGAACCTACGTCGTTTTTTACCTGACGCAGTTCTTCTTTGTCGTTGCTCCATGCCAAAACATTGAAGTGCGCCCGAATAGAAGTCAGCCCCTGAGAGTGCGCCAAGTTGAGATACTCCTGTATCCACTCCTCGTTGATTTGATTGCTTCGGCTATAACGCGCCAAAGAGTGCATATTCCTCGCCTGCTTTTCAAAGCGTTCAAGGTTGGCATCGCTATCTTCGATGAAGAGATATTGATTGTAGATGTGGTTGCACGAAAGAAGCAAGCCCACGGGAGCCGCAAAACTCAGTCGGCAATCACTGCGGTCGGTAGAAAGTCGTTCATAGCGCGCATCGGTATGCACACTTGTGGGGAGGTCGTCCGTATCGCTCAGCGTGTGCAAGCAAAGCATTTGGTCGCCCACACGTACAAGGTCTGCACCCAAACGAATGTCCTCCAAAGAAGCGTGCTGACGCTCCGAAAGCGAAAAGTATCTATCGAGGAGTCCAGCCTTTTCTTTCGTACCGATGAGTTCATCCTCAGTCATTCTCGTCAAACGAAGATGGTCACTATCATTGATAATCCGCTCAAATTGGTCTACGGCTTCCAAGAATTTTGCCACCGCTTCCTTATCTTCAATGTCTTTGGGAATGAGATGCCCACGGCACAAGGCAGAGAAATTACTCTGCTGTGCCATGCGCTTCTTGGTCGTCTTGGTGAGAAAGAGATAAACGCTGTGATGCAAGTAGGGTCGCTCATTGAAATGTCGCTCCGAAGCACGAGCCAGAAAACTGAGTTCTCCCTTATTGAGTTCGGGAGCATAGTTTTCTTGGATAAACCAATCCTGCTTATGCACGATGCTGTAATTAGGGAGCACCTTAATCGCCTTATGCCAAGCCGAGTGCATCGCTTCATATTCGCTCTCTGTCACGGTGAAGAGTTCGGGAAGCTCCAACTTAAAGGCAATAGTCAGGTCAGCATCCTTGCTCACAAGGCAACCATGTTCCACTGCCAAAAGAGGAAACTTGGCTTCGAGCGTACTTATTTTGCTGGTGTTGCGCATTTACTGTCGATGTTTAAGATTACAAATCAGGTGATAGACCGTACGGCGGTTAATAAGATAGCGCGGATGCATACGAATAGCCCCTTGCTTCATCAGTCCATACTGACCATACTTGCGGTTCATGGCAAACGTTTGCCACACAACAAGCGTGGCACCCACTAAGCCGATACCTAAGCACAGCCACTGACTCATACCGCAGAGATAGCATACGATCACAAGCACAAAAACCGCCAAGAGTCCTCCAGCAAAGAGGAAGAGGTATTGCGCTTTCAAGCCCTTAAACTCCACCGTACGACCTATTCCCTTATTGATGTCCCACGATGCCATTAGAGGAAGAAGCTACGAAGGATGGTTGCTGCCACAATGAGGAAGATACAAGCCCCAAACCAAGAGGCAGCTGTCTTGCTGGTGTCGGGATCACCGCTGGAAAACTTGTTGTAAACCTTGATGCCACCAATCAGACCAACGACAGCACCGATGGCATAGATGAGTTTTGTGCCGGGATCAAAGTAGGAAGTCACCATTTTAGTGGCTGCATTGATACCTGCCATGCCGTTACCTTGGGCATAAGCTCCTGCCGTTGCGACAAACATAGTGAGCAGGACGAGGAAAAGTTTCTTCTTATTCATAATACGATGAGATGAAATGATGAATATGGTTGATGTTTTACAGATAATAGTCGAGGGAATGGGCTTCGGCTGCTGAGTTTGCAGAAGAGAAGAGCTGTGGTACTGTCTCCTCTTCTTGTTCTTCTTCGGCTTCCGCCTTGCGAAGAACTTGTAGGAGTTTCTGATGAGCTGCGGTTTGCTTCGTGAGTTCTGCCATATACTGGGCAAGCAGGTCTGTGCCTTGTAGAGACTGAAGCGTGGTTTTCACTTCGCTTTCATCTTCTTCGTCCAAGCTGTCATCCTGCTTACTCCACTTACTGAGTCGAAAAAGATCACGAGTGAGGATACTTGTCGGAGAAACATCCTGCACTAGATTGTCCTGCCATAAGATTTCCTCACGAAGGACTTCTTCTTCATCGATGTCTTCCTGCGCATAGTCTACTTCCAACTCATTAGACTCGGCATTTTCGTCCTCACTTTCTGCATTTTGCGCAGCAAAGGTAGGGGCTATTTCAGCTGATTTCTCAGATGAGAAAACTTCGGGAACAGCTGGGAAAATTGGGAAGTCAAGCCTTTACTCTTGCCCACTAGGCAATGTCCTTCTTGTTCTTTCTCTTTGCCAGCAGCTACTTCTGAGTGTGGGCTTTCGTTCTGCCCTTGTACGCTCCCTCCCCTCCATCGATCGTAGGTATAAGCTATGCCCAATACCGTCCAAAGGATGGAGAGTACAAGGAGCGTGTCTAATAGTAGGGTCGTTATCATAATGGTATGGTGGTTTTGCGTCTTTGTTTGGCTGTGGCTTGATTGAGTAAGTCCCGATGTTCCTTGAGGTGCGCTCGGAGTATATGGTCAATGTAAGTGACCATTGGCACACGCTCGTGAAGGTCTTGCAACACGTTGCGGAGTATTTCTAAGGTCTCAGCGTTCATCGTAAAAGAGGTCTTCTCTCTTATCCGAAGAGGGGCGAAGTAGGTTCTACGGTATGCATCCATTGTCAGTGCTTCTTCTTTGGGGCATACTACCTCTTCGGGGATGAAGTTTCCCTGCTTTTGGGCTACATGCTCCTCCTTTTCCTCTATCGGGTCATAGCTTGCAGTAGCTACCGAAGGACGCTTCATCACACCATCCTCTGCCATCTCGTGAAGCTTGGCTTCTAGCTGTCTACGTTTCTCTTCAATCGTGGGCATTGTCGGGAGGATTTTGGAGGTTTAGCTTATGGATGAGGTAGCTTTTCAGTTCTTCTATGTTTGTCCCTGCACGAAGTACTTTCGCAGGAGGGAGATAGGTGGAGCGAAACACGCCCCGTGCGCCATACATAGACAACTCATGCGAGAAGCGATGGCCAGCATATAGATGAAAAGGCAGAAGCGTTAGCCCTTCTTCTTTGATATACTGACTATAGTGTGTGATGAGCGTGTTTTTAACTCGGCGATCTACTTTATTCCAAAGGAGCATAATGTCTTTTATACGTGCTGTCTGCATGGATACTCCCAAGTCTTGAATACTTTTGGCGTAAGTCAAACAAGCGACCATAGATTGAATGTCGGGTTCTATAGGAGAAAGGATATAGTCCATCTCCAAGGAGAGTTCCAATAGATCTCTTGTTCCGGCATGACCAGGGAAGTCAAAGATAACAAGCTGGTAGGCTTCTTTGGGATACTGCGCAATGAGGGCTTCCGCTTTGCCAATTGCTTCTTTGGGCGATGCCTTGATGATGCGGTAGGACTTGCGACCGAGTTGCTGAAAGTAGCCTTGCATGTAAGCCGTAAGAGAAGCATCTTCACCAATGGTTTCCTTTTCGCGTTCTCGAAGTTTGAAGAAGGAGTCTTGCGTGAGATCACAATCTACCACAAAGAGGGAGATGCCCTCTTCATAGTAGAGCATACTACTGAGAATCTCGGCAAGGGTGCTTTTACCGACTCCTCCTTTTTGAGAGGAGAAGCCGAGAAATAGTGGGCGATGTGGTGATGCTTGCATATCAATGGATTGAACGATAAAACAAAGGTTGGAGCGAACGAGAAAGAGAGTCCTTTAACTAACGAGTGTTCGTGTGATCTACATCTCGAGATACCGAGAAGTCGAGACCTCGAGATGTCGTTTTCTCGAGAAATTTATAAATCGTTTTCTCGACTTTTCGAGTACATCACCTATTAATAGCTTGAGAGTTCTCTCGCTCGTTCTGAGTGCAAAATAAACGCTTTACAAAGAGCTAAAACGAGCTTTCAGAAAATCGGGAACTTTCGGGATTTATCGGACATTTTCCTCATAGTGAACGATTTGCGATTAGGCTGTAACTTTGCAGACGAACAAATACAACCTCTAACACGACCGAAGGAAACAGCCCACTAAGGGCTGGATGCTTCCTCAGCATCAACTCTTTTTACCGGCAAGGTGTGTCTTTGTAACACAAACCGCGGTTTGTCTCACAAAAACTCCTTGCCTCGGTGCGAGGAAATGCTGAACTCCAAAGTCGTCAGTAAAGAAGAAACACATGAAACAGCAAAGCAATCCCTCCACTGAGGGCTTAAACTCCGATAAACCTCGGTGGGACAATTGGCACGTACGCCTTCCTAATCCCAAAGACCAACAGAAAATCATTGATTTGTTCCGGCGTTCGGGCGCAAAAACGAAGTCAGACTTTGTGCGTGCTCGCTTGTTTGGAGAAGAATTTAAGGTCATCTCAGTAGATAAATCAGCCGTGGAATACAACCGAAAGCTATCGGAATTCACGGCACAAATACATAAGATTGGCATCCTCTATAACCAAGCAGTACGCGCCCTCAACACCTATCATTCCGTTAAGACAGCACAGGTGATGCTAGAGAAATTGACGCACTATTCCACGCAAATCCTTGCGCTACAATCCCAAGTTATTGCCCTCACGATGGACTACCGCAAACGATGATTGCCAAAATTTCTGCCACGGAAAACCTCGGTGGTGCGCTAGGCTACAACTTTAAGAAAGTGGAAAAAGGAGATGCCGAAGTCATTCTATCCAAAGGACTCTATCAATCGGCTGAAGGGGAATTTAAGATGGAAGAAGTACTGCGAGATATGCAGGCACTTATCCCTGCGCATTGCCGAACAAAGAAGACCGTCTTCCATTGTTCCCTCAATCCTCACCCCGATGAACGCTTGTCGGATGAGAGGCTAGCCACCTTAGCCGAGGAATATATGCAGGCACTCGGCTACGGCTCACAACCCTACATCGTGTTTAAGCATCACGACATCGAGCGAGAACACATTCACATCGTTTCCTTGCGCGTAAATGAACAAGGAGAGAAAATCAATGATGGGTTTGAAAAGCGAAGAAGCAAGCGTATCACAGATGCTCTGGAACAAAAATACGGACTGATACCCAGTACACCGACTAAAGAGCAAGTGCTTCAAAAAGCAAGTACAGAAAAACCGCTCAATGAGTCCGTGGAGAATAGAAAAACAAAGGTAGAAAAAGTGCTTCGTGCCGTACTTGCACACTACAAATTTGCTTCTTTGGGAGAACTCAATGCCATACTCGCACACTATCATCTCACAGCAGAAGAGGTGAAAACAGAAGTTCGGGGCAAACGCTATGATGGACTGGTCTACCTCCTCACAGATGATGAGGGTAAAAAAGAGAGTATGCCCATTGCAGCCTCTGAACTAGGTCGAGGATTGGGACATACCGCTATCACCAACCACATCAAACGCTCAAAGTCTGCACTAAAATCAGTCGCGTCTTCCCCACACCATTTTCTCCAACAATACGATAAATATGTCCTTTTTCTAAACGAGTTGTTAGTGGCTCATGCAGTTCTTCACCATCTCTCCCCAAGCTAACATACTTTTCTAAGACTATCTCTAAAATTGGAATAGACTCATACGAAATCTGAACAGGTTCCAAAAAATTGATAAAATTTTCGATAATTTTCTTACTTCCCGAGTACTCCTTATAAACATCAAGGAAGTATTCAATAGGTGTCCAAAATTGTGAAATATATAGTTGGATAGCCATTAGATCACCAATCGTAATCCAACCTTTATAAGTCTGATAACCTGATATAATCGTCGTCATCATAATCATAAAATTCAAAAATGCATAGGAAAGAAAATTTTCAAATAAAGAAGTCATTCTCACTTCCTTATTTTTACATAAAATATATTTTTTCACCAAGGGAGAGAAATCAATCAAGCTAGAATGAGCTGAAAATCGCATACTAGGCATGAGTTTATAGCTATCCACTAGATAATCGCGTATATCCTTCATACAATTCACTGTATCGGAACCAAGCTTAGATAGTCGTCCACTATATTTCTGCGAAATAAAGATAAATACAGGTATCAAAATACCTATCATCACAGCAATAGTAGGAGAAATACTCCATAAAATCCCTATAATCACAAGTGCTCGTATCAAGTACAGGAGAAGAGCAACAGGATATTCGTTAAAAAATCGTTTTAACAGCTCATAGGTCTGCCCTAATTCTTGTGTAATGGTAGCTTCAGACAATTCTGTCTCTACTATATCATAGAGCTGGATATTTTCAGCAGTTTTTTGGCAAATATTCTGCCAAACATACGATTCTGATTCTCCTTGAAGCACATCACAAAAATAATATAAAACTTGAATAAACAGAGAAATTCCTACATAAAGCACCCCGTAAACAATCATAGCATGAACTTTCTGAGATAGAATATGGTCAATAAATAACTTACTAATATAAGGAATAGCTACAGTTAGTATAGTAACAAGGGCATTCAAAATAAAGC
>ERZ772958.688-NODE-688-length-14687-cov-10.314721_pt1 | contig 14687 bp, 14 predicted proteins | sample MGYA00580681_ERZ772958 | MGnify/ENA primary metagenome ERZ772958 (study PRJEB29015, sample SAMEA2738089) | human oral metagenome | biome: human oral; feature: human-associated habitat; material: saliva | place: China | collected 2275 ...
AAAACTGTATCAACTGCAAAAGTGAAAACACAAAAAAAAATGGTCATGGCAGATATGACTCTCAGAGATTTTTTTGCTGAGATTGCAACTCGAGTTTCACAATTGAGGGCAAGAGAGGAACTTATAGCCCTGAATTCAAGCAGCAAATCATCGAAGAATACTGCCATCAAGGACACAAAGCAAAAGAGATTATCCAAAAACACAAAATCTCTTCTAGAAGTCTTATCAAATGGAAAAAAGAACACCAACAACATTGTTGATGCAAAAACAAATAATCAAAGATACTTTATTACCTTAAAAAATTTATTATGAGAATTGCAATTGTCTGAAAGTGAGGAAGTGGGAAAACTACGATCTCTGCACTACTTACATCTTATTTAGCTAAACAAGGGAAAAGCCCATTGCTAATTGATGCGGATCTCAATATCCACCAACCAGCCCTATTCCTTCCAAATGGACACTTCCCAAAAAGTAAGTGGCTCTCTGACCCCCAAAATACAACAGCAATCAAGACCTACCTTAAAGGAAACAATAGTAGAATCACCTCTTTAATGTCCTTTAGGAAAACAACACCTCCTGCAAGAGGTAGCCAACTATTCCTGGCAAAAGACTGAAATCATATCTTTTATCGCGACTTTTCTGAACAGGGAAATTGAGTAAATCTTATGGTTGTCGGAACCTATACTCCAGAAGGGATTTGAGCATCATGCTATCACAACAATCTTGCAACATTAGAAAACATCCTAACTCATACGGATGATCGTGAGTCGTTCATCATTGTAGATATGGTGGCAGGAACTGATGCATTTGCTGGAAGCTTACATGCACAGTTTGACTTGGTAATCATTGTGGTCGAACCGACAAAAAAAGGAGTTGAAGTCTGGAATCAATACGCCGCTCTCTCTCAACAGGCAGGAGTCTATCATGAACTCGTAGCTATCGGAAATAAATGTCTGGACCAAGACGATATCTCCTTTTTACAAGAAAACATCCCAGCTGATAAACTGATTGGGACGCTCACCGTCTCTGCGTATTTGAGAGAGCTGGAAAGACAAGAAACATTAATTGATTTTGATCGTTTGGAGGATGAGAACAAAGCCCTTTTTGATAAAATTCTCCAGATTGGATTTCAGTTTGCAAAATCTCCACAAGAAAGACTAAACATCTTATATAATTTACACAAAAAATATGTTGCTCAAGATTTTATAGTCCAGAGATTTTGAGATTTGAATGAGCAAATAGATTCAGATTTTATTTTCCCTTCTTAAACCACCTATGCACAATGTTTTTGCTGGAGCGGATAGCTTGAAACAATTTCTTAATCCAGAACAGCATATCACACCTCTAGTTGAACTTCCAGCATTTCTCAATCCCTTTTTGGTAGACGGCGTGCATATTTTTCTTAAAATGCAGAATTTTCTCCCTTTGGCAAATGTCAAATCTATTTCTGCACGGGGAATGTTGAACCAAGTACAAAATATCTCACAATATAAAGGACTTGTTGAAAATTCTTCTGGGAATACTGCTTTTTCTCTTGCTGTGTTAGGTAGATTATTTGGCATAGAGACTATGAAAGCTCGAGTCTCTAATGAAGTGACTGAGGGGAAACTAAAACTACTTCAACTGTTTGGAGTACAATCCTACATCAACAAAGAGCAAATTTGTCCAAACCCAAAAGATCCTGAAAGCGGAATACAAAAAGCAAAAGCAGAAGCTAAACTCAATTGATGGCTCAATCCTGGTCAATACGATAACCTTGCAAATCCGGATATCCACTATCATCTCACGGCTCCTCAAATTCGAGAACAACTTCAGTTCGGAGCATGACATCTTAATCCAAAGATTTTTTGTGCAGGATTATGAACCTCTGGGTCTTTTCTTGGTATCTCAAAATTTCTCAAAGAAAAAAAGTCAGATTTTTTGTCTCTTGGTGTTGTCAGAAAGCCAAATAACCCCATTCCTTGACCAAGGACAGAGCACCTGTTGCAAGAGGTCAGCTTTGATCGAGAACATTATCTAGATGAAATGGAAGCCATTGGAACAAAACAAGCATATGAGATGAGTTTATCTTTGGTCAGAAATGGCCTTTTGGTTTGACCTAGCTCATGAATGGCTCTTTGTTGACTCTTTACTTATTTGGAGAAAATAAAAAAATCAGACAAACTCAAGGAACTCACTCAAGAGCAAGAGATTTCAGCGGTTGTACTCTGTCCAGACGGTCCATTTTTGTATATTGATGAATATTTCAAGTATTGTGAGAAAGACCAATTTCCTCCAATAGAAAACGAAGAACTCCTTACAAACAAAGTAAACAACCGAGATCACGATAATGAAAACGTAGAGATCGATCCTCTCTTCTTTTATGAACTTACCAAAGAACACAATCAACATTTTGCAGAGGAAAACATCTTAATTGACCTCAGAAGTTTTGATGAATTTGAGCATGTACATATCAAAAATGCAATTAACCTTCCGTTTGAACAGTGTGATAAAAACTCTTTTATCAACTATAAAGATAAAAGAATATTTCTTGTCTGCAATTATTGAAAAAAATCCAATTTCTGGGCAGATACTTTAGCACAGCTTGGATTTAATGTTTATTCACTCAAATGAGGACTTGTTGCTTGGTCTAATCTTGGACTACCAAGAGAAAAGGCAAAATCCTGTCAAATAAAATAATTTACAATAGCATATAAATGCAAAATTATATACTAGAGTATAGATTGAATCTCCTTTAAAACTCTTTCTGCATGTCCAGTAGCTTTGACATTTCTTCGTTCTTTAAGGATTTGACCTTTGGAATCAAGTAAAAAGGTAGATCTAATTGTTCCTTCATAAATTTTCCCATAGTTTTTCTTCTCTCCTCGAGCAGCAAACTGACGATGTAAAGTAAGTTCTGCATCAGTAATCAGTCCAATAGTTAATCCTTGTTTGCTAATAAAAGAACAATGAGAAGCAGAACTATCACGACTTACTCCAATGATTTGAACTCCTCTTTGCTCAAATTCTGGGAGTAATGAAGAGAAAGTCCTTGCCTCCAAACTACAACCTGGGGTATTATCTTTAGGATAAAAATAGAGGATCGTATAGGGACTCGCGGAAATCAAAGTCTCAAATCAGATTTCTTGGGTTTTTTGGTCAGGAGTTGTGTAATGAACGAGCATAGTATTAATAGAAAAAAAATAAAAGTCTGACTAAGTATTCGTTATATTTTCATAGATTTCGATAATTTTTCCCTGCTGGAGAAATGCTACATCAATCCTCAAATCCTTAGATGTTGGATATTTTGTGATATAGGCTTCTACAGCTCTTTTCAGCGCTTTAAGCTTGGATTTTGTAATATAATTCTCTAAATCCTCGGTATAATCTACGGTTTTGACTTCAATAAATACCAGCTCTGAATCTGACTCGAAAATCAAATCAATCTCACCTCCTGAAATAGTCCGATTGGAATGAAGAAAGCGATAGCCTAAGTTAAGATAATGATCTTTGACAAGGTTTTCTGATTGATAGCCCTTTTGCCTGAGTGATGTAGCCATATAGAAAGAAATAGGAGCTAAAGATGCGTCATATTATCTATTTTTCGCTGTGCTATTGCTTCTAGATCTCAGGTCAAAAGCACCTCAGGGACCTTCATTCCATATACCTCTTCTGGTCTGGTATAATTTGGAGCTTCAAGCGTAGCCATTCCATCTTTGATAGCGTAACTTTCATCGATTCGGCTCTGTTTTTCTTTAATTACTCAAGGGATAAGCCTTGTAATCGCTTCGATCATTACACAGCTTGGCAACTCTCCTCCAAGCAAAATAAACTGCCCCAAAGAAAGCTTCTTAAACTGATCTGGATAATGCTCCATACAATACTTCTCAAATCTTGCATCAATCCCTTCATACCTTCCACAAACAAAAATTAACGCATCTTTTTTACTCTGTCCATAAGCAATTTTTTGATTGAAAACTTGTTGAGAAGGTGAGGGGAACAAAATAGAGAAATCTGATTTTTGGAGCTGATTTTGTTCTACAATATAATTGATCGTATCAATAAGAGGCTGCGCCTTGAGAAGCATTCACTTTCCTCCTCCATAAATCTCATCATCGATCTGCTGATGTTTATCGGTACAAAAGTTTCTTGGATTGATGATTTCGAATTCGAGGATTCCCTTTTCCTGTGCCTTTGCTATAAGAGAAGTCTGCAAAAAGCTCTCAAAAATCTCTGGAAATATTGATACCAAAAAAATCTTCATCAGCATGCATAAGGAATAAATATGCATAAGTCTAGCTATTCTCTCTTGATTTTCAACGAAAAAATCGCATAGTTAAGATCAGAATTTTAGTTCTTTTCGTATTTAATATGAGAAAAAACATCCTTCCACCTTTCCTAGCATGATGAAAAAAAAGTCTAGCATTACTCCTTGGATTAACCCTAATCGGAAGCCTTGCTGGATGTGGAGTCGAAGTCGAAAGTCCAGATATCGATAAAATTTGATCTCTCGCTTCTTCAGGATTGGAATATGCAGGTCAACAAGCAAAAACTGTTGCCGACCAGGCAATCCAACAGGCACAGACTCAAGCAACTCAAGTTGCAGACCAAGCAAAACAAGAAGCTCAGAAACAATACCAAAAACTCAAAGAAGATGCAAAGAACGGAATCAAAGATAGTGTAAACAAAAAGATTGATGATACCTTTGAAAAGTTTTAGCTAAGCTAATACGCTACTAGCTTAGACTTGTTATAATTTTATGTAAGACCAATAAAGAATTCTGCATTGCAAAATCAAGATTGTCCATATGCGCGGACTTGGCATCAGAGTCTCCACCATCAGAGACCGCCTTGATCACAATACTACTATCTAATTTTCAAAATTCACGAGCTACACTAGCAAAAGCAAAAGCCTCCATCTCTACAACCTGAGCATTTCGCTGCTCACGAAGAGATTGGACTTTTTGTTCATCGTCAAGAAACTGATCTCAGGTGAGACACTTTCAAGACAAATAAAGGGTAAAATCAAAATCATGACTATCACATAAAGGATGGAATGGGAGTGTAATCTCTCCCTTAGCATAATCTAAATGCTCCCCCTCAAACGGCAAATACATATCATGCTGAATTATTTTGTCAATCAAAAACACATCGCCAACTTTGGCTTCTCTTCCAACCAAACTCCCTGCAATCCCAATATTGATAAGATACTGGGGATGAAAATTTTGTAGTAAAAGTGTAGTTGCAATACTTGCCTGAACTTTCCCAACTCCTGCAAGTGCAAGGACAATTTTATCGTTTTCGTAAAAAGAAATCGTAGCTAGAGACTGAGTTTTTTGAAGACCATAATGATCTATAATATACTGAGCTTCTTCAGACATCGCAGTCAAGATTCAGATTTTTTTCATTTTTGATATCCTTAAAATAAAAATTAGGCTAAGAGGTGAGAAAACTTTTCCCTTTCTGGAGAAAGTTTAAAAAGATACAAATCCTGATCATCGACCTCATTTGACCAAGTAAGAACACCACTTTGGCGAGTTTTTGGGAGATCAATAACTCTCTGATTCCTGGATCCTCTGAATTTAAGCTTAAGATCCAGCAAATCTTGCTCAAAACGCCCATCAATCAGGACATCAAGCTGAGAAAGGATAGAGTCGAGAAAAGGGAGCTTTTGAGGATCTGTCTTGCACAAAAAGTCGTAGGTAAAACCTGTATAGCACCAGATAGACTTGTGAGGAAGTGCTTTACGAACTTGCGTGATAATATCTGCGACTTGAGACTGATTTTCTGGAGCGAGTGGCTCCCCGCCAAGCAAGGTCAAACCTGTGATATAGTCAGGCTCCAATTTTTTTATAATTTCGTCAATAGTTGCTTGCGAGAATTCCTTCCCAAACTTAAAATTCCAAGCCTCAGCATTAAAGCATCCAGGGCAGGCGTGATGACAGCCACTCACAAAAAGCGAGACCCTGAGTCCAGGTCCATTGGCAGTATCCATTGTTTTTATCGTTCCGTAGTGCATTTTACAACAATAAACAACTGAAAAATCTATAAAGATATTACTCTAGAAAGTCTAAAAATCAAGACTAATATATTCTCTCTTAAAAAAAGTCTAAGAAGTCTGATTTCTTAGACTGATTTTCTATTTTAACTCACATGCAAGACTCTCTTTGAAATCTCCTTGGTCTTCCCAAGATTCCAAAAGTTCTCTCCTAAATATCCACAAGTCCTACGAGTCACATTCATTTTTCTCTGATTGGTATTATGACATTGTGGGCATTCTCGTCCCATATCAGCATTTATGATAATCTCCCCCTCAAATCCACATTCGTGGCAGTAGTCAGATTTGGTATTAAATTCTGCATACATGATATTGTCATAGATGAAGCGAACAAGCGTTTCCAAGGCTGGAAGGTTTTTCTGCATATTTGGGATTTCAACATAAGAAATACATCCTCCTGAAGAAATCTTCTGAAACTGCGATTCAAAGGTAAGCTTACTGACTGCATCAATATTTTCCCTCACATCTACATGATAGGAGTTGGTATAGTAGCCCTTATCGGTCACATCTTTGATCTCACCAAACTTTTTCTTATCAATCTTGGCAAAGCGGTAGCAAAGACTTTCCGCTGGAGTTCCATACAAGGCGAATCCGATTCAGGTTTCTTCTTTTCGTCTAAGAACGGTATCCTTGAGTTTTTGAAGCACCTTCACCGCGAAAGCTTCCCCCTCAGGCTTGGTATGGGAATCTCAAGTAATCAAAACTGAAGCCTCATAAAGTCCGATATATCCCAGCGTAATTGTTGAATAGCCACCAGTCAGATATTTATCAATAGTTTCTCACTTCTTGAGCCTTGCAAGCGCTCCATACTGCCAATGAATAGGGCTAATGTCTGAAGGCGTTCCTTTGAGCCTTTCGTGTCTGCACATAAGTGCTTTAAAACAGAGCTGAAGTCTGTCTTCCAAAAGCTCAAAAAACTTCTTTTCATCATGATTTGCGAGAATTGCAACCTGAGGAACATTAAGGGTTACCACTCCTTGATTGAAACGCCCCTCGTATTTGTAGTTTCCATTTTCATCTTTCCAAGGAGAAAGAAAGGCACGGCAGCCCATCGGAGCAAAGACATTTCCTTCCTGGATTTCTCTCATCTTCTTGGCTGAAATATAGTCAGGATACATTCTTTTGGCAGAACACCTTACAGCGATCTGTGTGAGGTAATCATATTTTCCACCTTTGAGCGCATTACATTCATCCAAAACATACACGAGCTTTGGGAAAGCTGGCGTTATATAGATACCTGCTTCGTTTTTGATCCCCTGAATCCTTTGATTTAAGATTTCCTCAATAATCTGAGCCGTTTCCTCCAAGTATTCATCTTTTTCGTCAAGCTCTAGAAAAAGTGTTACAAAAGGCGACTGCCCATTGGTCGTCATAAGAGTATTGATCTGATATTGAATCGTCTGCACTCCAGAGGAAAGCTCATCCTTTACTCTCATCTCTACGAGCTTTTGAATCTGTTCATCTGAAAGTTCAGATCAGAATTGTTCTTTATATTTTCTTTCATATTTCTTCTTAGTATTGAAAAGGTATTTCCCCAGATGTTTAATATTTACAGATTGACCTCCATACTGAGAAGAGGCTACAGAAGCGATAATTTGCGTCATCACCGTGCAGGCTACCTGAAAAGACTTTGGAGTCTCTACGAGCTTATTATTCATCACCGTTCCATTTTCAAACATATCCTTGATATCAATCAAACAGCAGTTGAAAATTGGCTGCACAAAATAATCCATATCATGAAAATGTAGAATCCCCTCATCATGTGCATTTCTAATCTCCTCTGGAAGCAAGACTCTACGAGCAAGATCCTTGGAAACCTCTCCTGCAATGAGATCCCTCTGAGTAGAGGCGATTGCAGAATCCTTATTGGAGTTTTCCTGTCCTACCTCCACATTATCATTTCTAATCAGTGTAAGGATGGAATCATCGGTCGTATTTGCCTTTCTAATCAAAGCTCTCTGATAGCGATAGATAATATATTTTTTGGCAAGTTCTGCTTTATTAAGCTTGATCAATTGCATTTCAATAAAATCCTGAATTTCCTCAATTGGAACCGTCCCTTTTTTTGCAGCTTCCAAAGCTTTAATAACCTCCTCAATTACAAGTTCGCTCGCCTGTTCTGCTTCTGGCACTTCTTTATTCGCCTTCTGGATTGCAATGTGAATTTTTTCAGCATTATAAGCTACTTCTGAACCATTTCTCTTGATTACCTTCTGGATTGTCATTTGGATACTAAAATTAAAGGTATAAAAAAAACCTGACTCTCGCCAATGTGCATTTCTCTTTTTACAATATCTTGTGTTTATTTTTTTGTTCAGATACAAGATATAGTATTTCAAAGGAAAATCAAGGGAAAAATCAGACTTTTTTTTTGCCTTTTGATAGCAATAAGATAGCGCACTTTACAAATTGCAAGAGAAAATCGACTTTTATACAATAAATCTTTTAAAATCCTCAAAGCTATCAAAATCCTGGTATACAGAGGCAAATCTTACATATACCACAGGATCAATATCTTTTAGAGATACTAGAATATCAGATCAGATTTGCTTACTTGAAATTTCTGGGCTCTCTGCTTGCCACTTTATCTCTAAGGAAGAAATCAGCTTATCAATCTCCTCTGGATGAATTGGCCTCTTGGCAAAAGCAAGCATTACCGCTCTTTTGAGCTTTGCACGATCATACATTTCTTTTGTCCCATCTTTTTTTACTACGATCAATTCTACAATGCCGATCCTTTCAAATGTTGTAAATCTATGTGTACAAAACTCACACTCTCTCCTTCTTCTCACTACTTGACCATCTTCTATCATTCTAGAATCCACCACTTTTGAATCCATGTTTTGGCATTTTGGGCATTTCATGACTTATTTTTTACAAGGAATAAAAATTTTTATGCAAAGATTGACTGATTCTGGAGATTCTTTTCTTCTGAAGAATCTTGCTGGTTGTGATTAGAACGATCAACAAATTCTTGTAAAGTATAGGTATACTCCTGCCCATCATGAAAAATCCTCTGATAATGCAAGAAATAAAACATAACTAAAGCCGTCATTCTCACATCGTTTTTACAATACTCTTTAAACTGCTCAAGGAGCTCTTGATTTCATGATTCTTGGTATTGTTTCCAAAGCACCTCTCCTTCTGCTCCTGAGCTTAGTGTTTTAGTTACTCCAATCAGAGCCTCAGAAAGCTTATTAAGTCAGATTCTCTTCTTGGTCAAATGAAGGAAAAAGACATACAGATCGATACTCTTGCGATTAAGCTCATCTATTTCCGCTTGCCCATAACCAACATTGTAAATAGAAACTGGATTATCAAACCAAATCTGGTTGAACCCTACGATATATCCATCAAAAGCTAACATACGATCTACAAATTCCTTGAGATCTTCTTGCATAACACACTCATACTCCATACGATCTCACTTTGGATACATTGCATAGCCAAGGAGATATTTAGCAGATTTGAGATCATCTACAACGGTTGTTTCGATATCGTAGACAAGATAAGGCTTTCCCAAGATTGTCGAATATTTTCCTGTTTTGAACTCATCCATCAAAATTTGTTCAATCGTCTTTTGTCAGTTTTTTGCCATTTTTTTTGCATCAAATTTGAGGAGCATCCTTTCAAGCTTGGAAATCTCATCAGATCCTGTACAAAAAACTTCAATCTTATCTCTTTCATCAAAAAAACTTACCCCTTCCTTAGTTTTAGAAAACCAAAATACCACATCAGATCTAAAGTAATAATATACTTCATCTCCCTCTGCCAAAGCCAATTTCAAAAAGGATTTGAGATTTTGATCACGCGGATTTCTAATTTCACGCTTAATTATCTCCTGCAAATGAGGAAGAAAGTCATTTTGAATACTCTGAATCTCATCTAAAGAAAATCTCTTGTACATAAGCCCTCTACTTAATAATAAACCATTTGTACTTGTAAATAAAGCTTTGAGAAAATCAAGTCAAACCCGAAAAATTTGCAAAAAAAGCAAAATCCAATACACTTAATAAGTCAATATTTTCTTAAAAAAAGAAAGAAAAATCTGACCTTTTAACTCGTTATAGATACAAAAATGCAAAATGCAAAAATACTCTCAAAAACCATGCTTACTGATGAAATACTCGAACTCAAACTTGAAACAACAAAAATTGATACCCTCCCTGGACAATGGATGTTTATCAATTATCTCGGACTAGAAAAGCCACTCAAAAGAGCTTACTCAATCGCTAATAGCGAAACTCAAGGAGAAGTCAGCATTTTAACCTTTTTGATCAAGCTTTTGGAAAATGGACAAGGCTCAAATCAGCTCAAATCTTTGCAAATTGGCGATGAAGTAGGACTTGAAGGTCCAAACGGACATTTTACACTAAAAGCAACAGATAATCCTAAGGTTTTTCTCTCAACTGGGTCTGGACTTGCTCCTTGCTATCGCATGACAAAAGAAGACCAAAGCTGAGCAAAAAAGCGATTTTTCTTTTCTGTTTCATATGGAAAAGATCTCTTTTACACAGAACAAATCAAAGCTCTAAACATCCCAGAAACCCATATTTCTGTTTCTAGAGAAGAGGTTCCATGATATGAACAAGGAAGAATTCAGATTGATGATATTGATTTTCCTGTAGAGACGGAATTTTACATCTGTGGCGTGCCTTTGATGGTCAAGGATTTTATGACTAAGCTGAGAGCCAGAGGATATAGCAATATTTTTGTAGAAGCGTATTAGAAGGGAAATTGAAGAAAGTAAAAAGCGATTGCATCTTGTTTGGCAATAAATAGACTATATTTATTTATATTCAATTCTCTTAAGTGTTTAGGAATAGATAACAAGTCAAATTTATACTCTCCAAGAAAAGTGATATGCTCCCAATTAATAGGAGATACATGCTTCATATACTTAGTTACTTCGGGATCTATTTTGACGAGATAATTATAAGCTGCTTGTAAGTAGACGGCGTTCCATATACTTATTGCATTTATTAACACATTAAGCGCACTAGCACTTTGAAGTTGTCGGCGAATATCGCGCTCCATAAATTTTCCGCGTCGCCCAAAAAATAGTTCTCTAGCTAAAGCATTAATCGCTTCTGTCTTATTTAGTCCATGAGTGATCCTTCGCCGTAGCTCACTATCTGTAATATAATCTATCATAAAAATGCTCTTTTCAATGCGACCTAGTTCTCTCAGTGCAAGAGCTACTCTATTCTTACGTGCGTATGAGCCTAGCTTTCCTAATAGTAAAGAACTAGATACTTTTCCTGTTTGAATCGAATAGGCGATTCGTTTAATTTCATCATAGTTTTCTTCAATAATTTTTACATTGATTTTTCCGCTTATATCTTCTGATAAGTTAGGGTAGTAGGAAGGTGATTTGATAGAAAATAATTGTGATTTTTTTATATTTCTGATGCGAGGTTCAAAATCAAAGCCTAGTAATGCGGTCATTCCAAACACCTGATCAGAATACCCATTTGTATCAGTAAAATGTTCCTCAATATCTAGATCTGTTTCATGATAAAGTAGGCCATCAAGGGTATGAGTAGCTTCCCTTGTATTAGTTGAAGCAACCTCGATATGATGAGTCGTATGCCTATCATTTATTGATCGAATCATTGTAGCTCCTTTTTCCATACTTTTGTAATGTGGATTAACATCGGATTTTAGAGCTGAGACGCCCACTGGGACGCGCATTCCGTCTGAAGCAGTGGTTTTTCCTTCACCCCAAAAGTCTGCAACAGGAAGCTTTAACTGATAATTAACCAAAACAGATTGAGCACGAGTCAGAGCTTCTTTATAAAAGCGCCATTGTTTGGCATTGGCTAACTGAGAATAAGAAATTCCAGGAGTTGATTGGGCCATTTTTTCAAGACCAATATTCATCCCTAAACCCAGCAAAGCAGCAAAAATAATTTTTCTTTCTTGTTCACTCGGCGGTTTCCCTGTAGAATCATGACTAAATTCTTGTGAAAAGTTGGTCCAACTGTCCACCTCAATTAAAAGATCACTAAGCCTTATCTTAGGAATTATTGAATAAAGTTTTTTTCTATATATTTCTGCTTCGCTAGGTGTAACTTTTTCCAACTTTTTAAGGTTTGCTCTTGAAATTCTCTTATCAACTGTCGAATAAAATTGAAGCTGTAAATCTAAAATTATTTCCCGATCCTTTAAATAGTCCTCAAACGTGTCTGGAATAGTTTCTGAATCAATACAAGCAGATAAATCAACTAAGTAATCATCAATATTTCGATGGATCATACTTCCTTCAACTGAAATATCTCCTGATCGAATATTGTTCTTTAGCTCGGTGAAAGCTACTAACTCATAGTAAGACCGATCTATTTTCCCCTCTTCTGGCCGAACAAGGCTTTTCCATTTTTTACTCACAAAATCAGTAGAAGTATCTGCCGGTATTTTTCTTTTACCACTATTGTGTAAATCAGTTAGTTGAGTTAGGGCCATGAGGACTGGATTTGCTGCCGGAGTTGCTTTGAACGAAAGGGTCCTCAATAACATTGGCGTGTATCTTCGGAGGTAATTAGCTTTATTTCGAACCATTTCTAAATAGCCATGATTTTTATTACCTGTAATTTTTTTAGCTTCTTCTCCATCTTGTACTAAATCTTCCCAAGGCATGATTCGTTCAATTTCGTCAAAAGGATTACTATCATTATCTTTTGCAAAGTGAAGAGCATCAATTAAAGAAGCATAATGTTCCAATTTTTTAGTAGCCAATTTTCCTTTTTCTTTTAACTGTTCTTGTGAATCACGTGTCCCTTTGCGTTTAATACTTGCTAAAATGCGGTCATTAATCTCAATCAGTTGATCGATCAGATATTGATGATGATTGACTAAAAAAGCAATAAGTAAAGAGTATCTTTTTTCAAGCTCAAAACGGGAGAAGTCATATGCATCATAATTTTCCCCTAGTCTAGCTAGCTGAAGAAACCTGTTCCGATTAATATGGGAGACATTAATTGTCCCGAGTCCCATGGAAGCAATCACTTCCACTTTTTTACAAATACTCATAAAGCTTTCTGGATTTGCCTTACCTGGAATGTCTTTTAGCCAAGCGAGTTTAGTTATTTTCGTCTCTTCATAAATTTGAAACAAACTCTCTAGTTTTTCAATTTGTATATCTGTTAATGAACAGAGTAATATTGAAAATAAGTTGTTTTCTGCTTTATCTCGACAGCGGCTTATAATGTCTTCAAGTGTAGCTATAGATGGAAAAATAATTCTTTTTCGAGTTAAGAAATCAATTGTTTTTTTCATTAGATAGATAGAGTCATCATTTTCTAAAGCTAGTTCAATTAAATATTCTATTAACTGTTTTTGTGTATTAGCACTACCGAATCGATGATAGTTGAATACTTCTAAGATCTCGTTGAAGTGATTTGCACGTGTATTTCTATGATCATATGAATTTAAATCAATTGCATCAAGATGGAGCTGTCGACTCACATAAGAAGTTAGTCTGGTTGATTTAATCGGCCAATTACTTAAAGAACACCCAGGATACCGGGCCAAACAAAGTTGTATCGCAAATCCTAGTTTATTGACCTTTCCACGGTGTTGATTAATAACCTCCAGATCATAATCAGAAAAACTAAAATACGCTTTAAAATCCTCTTCTGATAAGTGGTCTACAGAAAGAAGTTGTTCACGCTGTGAAGTAGTTAAAATTCTTTTCATAGCCATATCTTAAGCATTCCTTTTATTGAGGTAACGGTAAAAGGTTGTTTTGCTTAATTTAGAGGCATCAAGAATTTGACGAATAGAATACTCTTTGCTGTCATACATTTTTAAAGCTAAATCAATTGATAGCTTACCTTTACTTGGACGGCCCCCTTTTTTTCCTCGGACTCTGGCTGCCTTAAGACCAGAGTTAGTTCGTTCAATAATAATATCCCGTTCCAGTTCTGCTAAACTAGCCATAACTCGGAAAAAGAATCTTCCCATAGACGTTGAAGTATCTACGTTATCTTGAATAGATATAAAATTGACACTAAGTTCTTCAAATAATTCAGAAAGTTCAATCAAATGTTTAGTTGATCGTGAAATTCGATCTAACTTGTAAATGACAACAGAATCTCCTTCACGTAGTAGGTTGATCATTTCTTCTAATTGCGGTCGGTCTTTTTTCGCACCAGTTACTTTTTCTTGAAATAATTTATCAATTCCATAATGAGTAAGTGCATCAATTTGTAAACTAAGATTTTGATCATCCGTACTCACTCGAGCATAGCCAAAAATCATAAAAAAACCTCCTTAATTTTATAATTTAAATGTACCATAACTCATTAAGTATAACTATATAGGAACTATGAAAAAGGAACGGATTTTGGTACTTGATTTACTTAAAAAACATTTAGAAAAAGCAGGAAAATGAAAAGGTACCATAAACGGTCGTTTATGGTACCATTCAAATTTATCCTTATTGTACAAAATAACAGCGAAATTTTTAAATCTATTCCTTATCGATACAAATTCCCCGTAGGCGCTAGGGACCTCTTTAGCTCCTTGGAAGCTGTCAGTAGTATACCTAATAATTTATCTACATTCCCTTTAGTAACGTGTAACTTTCCAAATTTACAAAAGCGACTCATAGAATTATTTCCTCCCGTTAAATAATAGATAACTATTAAAAA
>ERZ772958.692-NODE-692-length-14665-cov-40.266324_pt1 | contig 14665 bp, 12 predicted proteins | sample MGYA00580681_ERZ772958 | MGnify/ENA primary metagenome ERZ772958 (study PRJEB29015, sample SAMEA2738089) | human oral metagenome | biome: human oral; feature: human-associated habitat; material: saliva | place: China | collected 2275 ...
AGTTTTTTCGGACGACGCCGCCGCTCGCCATGCTTGCACCCAGCCACCCAGCCGCTTGCACCTAGCCACCCAGCCGCGAGCGCCGTCGGGACCAAATCCCCAGCCCACAGATGTCACACCCAGCCCCACAGACTCCACCGAAACCATATGAGCACCCTAGAGCCTGCCACTGCATCAAGTAAGCAAATCTAGACACAAATACAGTATTGAAACATAAACAAAGAATCACTAAAATATCTTTAAGTAGAAAGGAAGCTATCGTGGACACAACCTTAAAGGTCTGCCTCTCAGGGCGATCAGACCAAATAAGTCCAGCAACGATGGCCGCAGCATTTAGCGCATTCGCCACTCTCCTAGATGCCCCAAACAACGGCATTCATTGGCAGATGACACAGGTCAGTATCGGCTCCCTTACATTGGCGGCAAGCCCATGTGGACAAACCAGAGATGAAGAACTAGAAGGATTCACTGAACTGGTTTCTGGCCTTAAGCTTCACGCGATGACTGGTAAGGTACCAGAGTCTTGGTCAGATAAAGGTCGTGAGGCATTGAAAAACCTTGGTGATTTAACCACTGAACCAGGGGTAGAAAGTATTACTGCTATCGCCGGCAATCAAACTATTGCTTTCAACGCTTCACCTAAAGACACCCCTAAAATCCAAGTAAAAACCTCAATTGGATCAGTAACAGGGAAGATTGATCGCATAAACACACGTGGCGGATGTGAGTTTGGCCTTATTGATGAGACTGAAAAGCATCCGGTCAGAGTGATTTTCCAGATCAGTCAATTAGAAGAGATTAAGCAGCTTGTAGGAAAACGGGTACGCGTTCGCGGCGAACTAACCCGTAACCAGCAGGGACGCAAAGAATCATTGCAGATGCGCCGCATTGAAGAGATAGAAGATCACGCAGATCTACCCACGGTTGATGATCTGGTGGGGATCTGGCAGGCTCCTCGCCAAGCAATGAGTGCTGAGGAAATTGTCCAGGAGATGCGCCGTGCCTAGCAGCAAATCAACTAAGTCAGCGTTTCTGTAACCCCGCACTCATTCAGCGGATGGGGCAACAGCGCCACTCATGGCATGAACTACACTTATGCCATTAAATATCTGCAGAAAAGGAAGTACCGATGCCTGCAAGCGCCGACAACCCCACTCCTTATCGTTACAACGCAGCTCTGGCCGAGTCCATTGAGCTAGATTGGCAGCGTTACTGGGATGAAAATGGCACCTTCTATGCTGACAACCCGGTAGGGCCGCTAGCCGGAGAGCGCTCTCAGCGTGAGAAGTTCTTCCTCCTGGATATGTTCCCCTACCCTTCGGGTAAAGGCCTGCACGTGGGTCACCCCCTGGGCTACCTGGCCACTGACGTGGTTGCCCGCTTCAACCGTATGCAGGGCAAAAACGTGCTTTACACCATGGGTTATGACGCCTTTGGTTTACCTGCCGAGCAGTATGCCGTGCGGACCGGCCAGCACCCGCGCATTTCCACCGAGGCCAACATTGCTAACATGCGTCGCCAGCTGCACCGCATGGGTATGAGCCACGACCCGCGCCGCTCTATTGCCACCATTGACGTTGACTACGTGCGCTGGACCCAGTGGATTTTCTTGCAGGTGTTTAACTCCTGGTTTGATCCCCAGGCGCCGCGTCGTGACGGTCGCGGTCTGGGTGCGGCCCGCCCGGTCAGCGAGCTGCGTCAGAAGCTGGCTAACGGCGAGGTTGAGCTGCCTAAAGACATTGCTGACTCACGCAGCTGGGATGAGCTCAGCGCCCTGGAGCAGAGCCGCGTGGTTGACTCTTTCCGCCTGGCCTATGTGGCTGAAGTGCCGGTTAACTGGTGTCCGGGCTTGGGCACGGTGCTGGCCAATGAGGAGGTCACCGCTGATGGTCGCTCTGAGCGCGATAACTTCCCGGTTTTCAAGCGCAACCTGCGCCAGTGGATGATGCGCATCACCGCTTATGGTGAGCGTCTGGCTGATGACCTGGACACTGTGGACTGGCCTGACAAGGTGCGCTCTATGCAGCGTAACTGGATTGGTCGCTCTGAAGGCGCCCAGGTTGATTTTGCGGTCAGCGGCCAGGGCGTGGACGGCGGCCAGATCACCGTGTTCACTACCCGCCCTGACACTCTCTTTGGTGCTACCTTCACGGTTGTGGCCCCTGAGCACCCGCTTTTGGGTGGCACTTACCCTGCCGCCTCCGACGACGCCGCCGCACTTAAGGTCCCCTCGGTTTGGCCTGAGGGCACTCGCGAGGAGTGGAAGGGTGGCTACGCCACCCCGGTTGAGGCTGTAGCCGCCTACCGCGCCCAGGCTGCGCGCACTTCTGACGCTGACCGCACTGCGTCAGACCGTGAAAAGACCGGTGTGTTTACCGGCCTGTGGGCTACTAACCCGGTTAACGGTAAGCAGCTGCCGCTGTTCATTGCTGACTATGTGCTGATGGGTTACGGCACCGGCGCGATTATGGCCGTGCCCGCCCACGACCAGCGTGACTGGGAGTTTGCTCGCGCCTTCAACCTGGACATTGTCCAGACCATTGGCCCGGCTGAGGACCCGCGCGGCATTAACCTGGACGAAAAGGCTTACGTGGGCGACGGCGTCGCAGTTGACTCAGCTAACGCTGAGGTGAGCCTGAACGGCCTGGGCAAAGACGCAGCTAAGGCTAAGATGACCGCCTGGCTGGAGGAAAAGGGCTACGGACGCGGCGCTATCACCTACCGTCTGCGTGACTGGCTGTTCTCTCGCCAGCGCTACTGGGGTGAACCCTTCCCGATCGTGTGGGATGAGGAAGGTGGCGTGCACGCCCTGCCTGAGTCGATGCTGCCGGTTGAATTGCCTGAAGTTACCAACTACTCCCCCACCACCTATGACCCTGAGGACGCTTCCTCCTCGCCTGAGCCGCCGCTGGGGCGCGCTCGCGAATGGGTTGAGGTTGAGCTTGACCTGGGTGACGGCCCACGCGTCTACTACCGTGAAACCAACACCATGCCCCAGTGGGCTGGTTCTTGCTGGTACGAGATGCGTTACGTTGACCCGGACAACTCTCAGGCTCTAATTGACCCGGCTAACGAGGCTTACTGGATGGGTCCGCGCCCCGAGGTTGGTAACACTTCGGGTGGTACCGACCTTTACATTGGTGGCGTCGAGCACGCGGTGCTGCACCTGCTGTACTCGCGTTTTTGGCACAAGGTGCTGTTTGACCTGGGCTTTGTCTCTTCCTCTGAGCCTTACCACAAGCTGTTCAACCAGGGTTATGTGCAGGCCTACGCCTACAAGGACAAGCGCTGCCAGTATGTGCCCGCAGATGAGGTTGTGGAGGAAGAAGAAGGCAAATTCACCTGGCAGGGCGAGCCCGTCAAGCGTGAATACGGCAAGATGGGTAAGAGCCTAAAGAACATCGTCACCCCTGACGACATGTATGAGGCTTACGGCGCCGACACCTTCCGTGTTTACGAGATGAGCATGGCTCCCTTGGACATGGACCGCCCCTGGGAGACCCGCGCGGTGGTTGGTTCGCAGCGTTTCTTGCAGCGCCTGTGGCGTAACGCCATTGATGAGGTCACCGGCGAGCTGGTGATCAGCGAGGATGAGCCTGACTTGGCCACCAAGAAGCTGGTTGCGCGCACTATTGATGGGGTAACTGAAGATTACGCCAACATGCGCCTGAACACTGCTATCGCCAAGCTGATTGTGCTCAACAACCACCTGACCTCCATTAAGGCAGTGCCGCGTGAGGCTATCGAAGCCCTGGTTTTAATGGTTTCCCCGGTGGCTCCCCACATTGCTGAGGAGCTGTGGAAGCGCCTGGGGCACGAGAACTCTTTGGCTCGCGAACCCTTCCCCACTGTTTCCGACGCCGCCCTGCTTAAGGCTGACGCGGTCACCTGCGTGATTCAGGTGGCCGGTAAGGTGCGCGACAAGCTTGAGGTTGACCCTGACATTGACCCCGCTGAGCTTGAGCGCCTGGCCCTACAGGCTCCTGGCGTTAAGCGCACCCTGGGTGACAGCGAGATTCGCAAGGTGATCGTGCGCGCCCCTAAGCTGGTCAGCATTGTCCCAGCCAAGTAGGCAGTTTTGCTAGCTCAGGCGCTTTGACCGGCTAAGCGCTTGAGCTGGGCGGGGCGTGGTTAACGCGCCGCCCACGCAGGCCAGCTAGTAGCTAAACATTGTGGCCCCGGCTAACAGCCGGGGCCACTTGTTTTGGTATTGGCGCCGCTTTGGCGCGGTTTGGGCCAGCGCTGGTTTTGTCCGCTCTGGGCCAGCTTCGCGCGCCGGCCTGGTCCAGCTTCGCACGCCCGCCTGGGCCAAACCCCTGGCGCCCGCCGGGCCCAGCGCGGCTTTAGGCGTCGCAAGCAGGGGCGATGTCTTGGCGTTGGCGCCATTCGCTTTCCAAGATGCCCATCAGGATTCGGTCAAAGTAGCGTCCCATGTGGTAAACCACTTCTCGGCGGCAGCCTTCAGTGACAAAACCTACAGATTCATATAGACCAATGGCGCGCTGGTTATAGTCATAGACTTCCAGCTCAACCTTGTGTGCGTTGTACTCTTCAAAAGCTAGACGCAATGCGATTAGCAAAGCCTCGCGGCCATAGCCACGGTTTTGGTGGCCAGGGGCGATAGTTATTTCTAACGTAGCGCAGCGCACAGGAGATTTAATTCCATAGATGGTGATAGTGCCTACCACCTGGCCATCTAGGGTTTCAATGGTGCAGGTAAAACCACTGGCGGGATCTTCAATCCGCCACATTTTAAAAAGGTTTTCTAGTTGGTCTGCGTTGAAAGGCATAAACAAATCGTTTTGCCCAACGGTCACCTCGGCGTCGTTATTCCAGGCGCCGTAAATGTCCCAGTCAGAATCTTTAACGGGGCGCAGGCGAACCTTAGCCCCTTCAAGCATGGCTTGGCGCCAGCGGAGCAGGTTCTTGTACATACTCTAAGTGTACAAAGACTGCGACAATAATTTGTCAGACATTTTTCTATAGGGGGATATGTGCATTATGTTTGCCAAGTCGTGGCGGTAACAGTCAAAGACCACGTGGGCATACCTATAAGGATGTATGTAAGGATTGAGGCGTGAGCGTGCCCCAAAATTTATCTGCCACCCCAAGCAGCCTACCTGCCACCCCAAGCAAGCAGGCAAAAGTCAAAATCGGCCCCCATACACTGGCCACCCCGGTAGAGTTAGCGCCGATGGCGGGGGTTACTAACGCTTCTTTTAGGCGTCTTTGCCGTGAATTTGCTGAGTCGGCCCTGCCTAAGCAGCTGCGCCCAGCCTCCAGTGGCCAGATCCCCTATGAGGGCGGCTTACTAGCCCCGGCGGGCTTGTTTGTTACCGAAATGGTTACCACCCGCGCCCTGGTGGAGCGCAATCCTAAAACTTTACAGATGGTGCGCACTGACCCCACTGAGCGCCTGCGTTCAATCCAGCTTTATGGGGTTGATCCCAATGTAACCGCCCAGGCGGTAGAGATTTTGGTGCGCGAAAACCTGGCCGACCACATTGATTTGAACTTTGGTTGCCCCGTGCCCAAGGTGACGCGTAAAGGTGGCGGCTCAGCCCTGCCCTGGAAGCGTGACTTGTTTAAAGCCCTGGTTAATGCGGCGGTGCAGGCAGCCAAGTCCACTAGCGACAAGCGTGACTTTGAGGTGCCGGTGACCATCAAAATGCGTATCGGCATTGATGATGACCACATCACCTATCTAGACAGTGCCCGGGAGGCTGAGGATGCGGGTGTAAGCGCCATCGCCCTACATGCGCGCACCGCCCAGCAGCACTATTCGGGCAGCGCCCAGTGGGATTACATTGGCACCCTTAAGCAGGCGGTTAGTGTGCCCGTGCTGGGTAATGGGGATATTTGGGTTGGTGACGACGCCGTTAACATGCTGGCTGCTACCGGCGCCGACGGCGTCGTGGTGGGCCGGGGCTGTCAGGGGCGCCCCTGGCTGTTTGCTGACCTGGTACATGCTTTGCACGGCAGCAGTGAACGCACCCACCCTGGTTTGGCGGCGGTGCTTGAGGTGATCCGCCGCCACGCTGATCTGCTTAGCGACGAGATTGGCCCCGACCGCGCCATTCGGGACCTGCGTAAACACATTGGCTGGTATTTGAAGGGTTACAGCGTGGGCGGCGAGGCCCGTAACGCCCTGATGCGGGTGAGTACCCGTGAAGAATTAGAGCAGCGCCTGTCCGCCCTGGATGCTTCAGCCCCTTATCCCGGCGACGCCGCTGAGCGCCCCCGGGGCCGGGCTGGTCACGCTAAACGCCCGCATCTGCCTGATGGCTGGCTGGACTCGCCTTACTTAACTGAAGCCCAAGCTCGCCAGCTGCATCTGGCAGAAAGCGACGTTTCTGGCGGCTAAGCACCAGCAGAGGCGCCGGCGCTGCTAGCGCCACCATTGTCAGCGCGGTGAGCGCCCCGAGGAGAGTAGGCGTTTTCAGTGCCAGGCGCTGCGGCGTCGAGCCCAACACTGGCTTTGTCAGCGGTGCGCACGCTCAAGAACGCCGCGATGAACGTCGTCGCCGGGATAGCCAGCACCAAACCGATAGAGGAAACCAGCGTACGCACTACCTCTTCAGCGATTTCCCCGCTCAAAACGGTGGCCCAAACTGAGCGGTCGATCAGCGCCGCCACCATAATCAGCGGCAGGGCGCTACCGGCGTAGGCAAAAGCCAGGGTGTAGACGGTGGAGGCAATATGGTCGCGGCCAATACGCATCGCCACCCGCGCTAGTTTCCAGGTGCCCATAGTGGGGTTAGCACCGTGCAGCTCCCACACCGCTGAGGCTTGGGTGATGGTTACGTCGTTAAGCACACCCAAACCAGCCAGCACCATGCCGCACACCAGCAGCGCCGACATGTTAATCCCCGGCACGGAGGTGGTCAGCGCAATGGCGTCCTCACTACTAGCCCCATTTAGGTGGGCGTAGATAGCGCTCAGCTGAGCCAAAAATACCGTCACCACCAGCCCGGCCACGGTTCCCAGCAGCGCAGTGGTGGTGCGCACACTGATCCCGTGGGCCAGGTAGAGGGCCAAAATCAGCATGGCTAGCGCGCAAACGCACACCACCACTACCGGGTTGGTGCCCGCCAGCAGGGCCGGAATCATCACCCCCACCAGCACCGCCAGCGCCGCAGCTAGGCCCAAAATGGAAAGCACACCCTTACGCCCGGCTACGGCCACCACAACCACCAGGTACACCAAGGCCAGGATCCCCACCGGCTGGGCGCGTTCAAAATCAATAAAAATGAACGGCGTGCCAGCGCTGATAGCGGCCGGGGTGTACATGGCGTTTACCTTGTCGCCCACAGAAACAAACTTGCGTGACTCGGTGGGCACGTGGATTGGCACCACCAGGCCCTTGCCCTTGCCTTTGATGACTTTGGCGCACACGGCATCTTTAAGCAAGCTGCTGTCCGCGCTGGAAGTGGCCCCGCTAGTGCCCGCGTTGGTCCCGGCCCCATCAGTGCCGACGCCGCCCGAGCCGTTAGAGCCAGAGCTGGTCCCGGCGCCGTCGGCCCCACTAGAGCCAGAGCTACCAGTCCCGGCGCCGTCGGCCCCACTAGAGCCAGCGGAACCAGTAGTGCCGTAACCGCTTTGCATCCCCCCAAAAACACCCTGGCAGCCAGTCACATCCAAACTAGTGACCTCCAGGCGCGCCAAAGAAGAGCCCTGAGACAAAAACGCCCGCGAACCCATCTTGGTGTTTGTGCTTGGGTAGATAGCCACCAGGCCAACCAGGGCCACCAACACCAGCGGGACAACAATTGCCGCTAATAGCACACGCACCCGTTTAGCCTGTTGGGGGGCTAGTTCGGGTGCGTGGCCATGCCCTTGAGCATGAGACATTTAGCAGCCTACAAGACGCTCAGCTAGGTAACGCTGCACCTGGTCGAGCGCGATACGCTCTTGAACCATGGTGTCGCGTTCACGGATGGTGACGGCGCCATCTTCTAGAGAGTCAAAGTCATAGGTGATGCAGAAGGGGGTACCGATCTCGTCCTGGCGACGGTAGCGGCGACCCACCGCACCGGCGGCGTCGTACTCCACGTTCCAGAACTGACGCAGCTGGTCAGCTAGCTCACTGGCGGGGCCGGTCAGCTCAGGCTTGCGAGACAGCGGCAGCACAGCGACCTTAACCGGGCTCAGGCGCGGGTCAAGCTTGAGCACTACGCGCTTGTCTACCCCACCCTTGGTGTTGGGGGCCTCGTCCTCGGTGTAAGCATCCACCAGGAAGGCCATCAGTGAGCGGGTCAGACCAGCGGAGGGCTCAATTACGTAAGGCACCCAGCGCTCGTTCTTGGTCTGGTCAAAGTAGCTCAGGTCCTTGCCGGAGTGCTCGGCGTGGGTCTTGAGGTCAAAGTCGGTGCGGTTGGCGATACCCTCCAGCTCGCCCCAGTCGCTGCCCTGGAAACCGAAACGGTATTCGATGTCCACGGTGCGCTTGGAGTAGTGGGAGAGCTTCTCCTTGGGGTGCTCGTAGAAACGCAGGTTTTCGGGGTCAATACCCAGCCCCACGTACCAGGCCTTGCGGTAGTCGATCCAGTACTGGTGCCATTCTTCGTCCGTGCCCGGCTCCACGAAGAACTCCAGCTCCATCTGCTCAAATTCGCGGGTGCGGAAGATGAAGTTACCGGGGGTGATTTCGTTACGGAAGGACTTACCTACCTGACCAATGCCAAACGGCGGCTTCTTACGCGCGGCGCTCATAACGTTGGCGAAGTTGACGAAAATACCCTGCGCGGTTTCAGGACGCAGGTAGTGCAGGCCAGCTTCATCATCTACCGGGCCTAGGAAGGTCTTAAGTAGCCCGGAGAAAGCCTTGGGTTCAGTGAACTGGCCGCGAGTGCCACAGTTGGGGCATACCAGCTCGCTTAGCGGCACCTCGTCGGGGTTTTCCACGCCGTGCTTGGCGGCGTAGGCCTCCTGCAGAGTGTCTTCACGCAGACGCTTGTGGCAGGAGGTGCATTCAATTAGCGGGTCAGTGAAGGCCTTTACGTGACCGGAGGCCACCCACACCTCGCGCGGCAGGATCACGGAGGAGTCTAGCCCCACCACGTCGGCGCGGCTGCGCACCATGTACTGCCACCATTGGCGCTTGATGTTTTCTTTCAGCTCCACGCCGAGCGGGCCGTAATCCCAAGCTGAGCGGGTACCGCCGTAGATCTCTCCACAGGGGAATACGAATCCGCGTCGCTTAGCTAGGTTGATTACGTTATCTAGACGCGAGGGGGTTGAAGCCACGAGTTCTCCTTAGTTTCGTTGTCCACGCCTGGCTGGCGGGAACGATGCGCCCGGGCTACAAACCCGCAGCGCTCCCTCTAGTTTAGTGGCTTTTGCTTATTGCCGACGACGCCGCTCGCGCCTGGGCCTGTGAGCTTGCGCCTGTGGGTGGCGGGCTGCGCCTTTGCCCGCGCCGGGCAGGCAGGACGGGCCGCACCTGGGCAGACAGGGCCAGCCGCACCGGGCGGGCCGAGCGGGCAGCCTCGCGCTCGCGGTCTAGGCGCCCGCGCCGCAGCACCCCGCCCGCGCCGCTCGCACCCGTGTCCACATTGGGGACACAAATTGACTAACCCTAAGCTGTTACTGATAATGATTGTCATGAATATTAATCGTACTGCTTTACGTCGCCTGGCAGCCGCCACTGGTGTTTTGGCGCTGACCTTCTCAGCAGCCGCCTGTGGTTCTTCCACCAACTCTGAGGGTTCTTCCTCCGGCAAAATCAAGGTAGCTACCTCCTTCTACCCGGTTAACTACCTGGTGCAGTCGGTAGGTGGCAGCCACGTTGAGGCCAACTCGGTAACTCCCGCCAACGTAGAGCCGCACGACTTTGAGCTCTCCCCCAAGGACGTAACCAAGCTATCTGGCGCCAAGATGGTGGTTTATGTAGCCGGCTTCCAGTCCTCCCTAGATGAGGCAGTCAAGCAGGTTTCTGGCCCCACCGTGGTTAACCTAGCCAGCTCGGTGAAGCTGGAAAAGCGCACCGACCACGACGGTGACGATCATGACCACGAGGCTGCGCCGTCGCCGTCGGCCACCGAAGCTGCCCACGACGATCACGACCACGCCACCGCCAGCGCCAAGGAAGAAGCCCACGAGCACGACCACGGCAGCACTGACCCGCACTTCTGGCTCGACCCCACTCGCATGGCTGACGCCGCCAAGCAGGTGCATGCGGCGCTAGTAAAGGCTGACCCCTCCCACAAGGCTGACTACGACGCCAACCTCAAAACCACCCTGGCTAAGCTGACCAAACTCGACACCAGCTACAAGCAGGGCCTAAGCCAGTGCACCCGCAAGACTTTCGTCACCAGCCACGCAGCTTTTGGTTACCTGGCTGAGCGCTACGGCCTAACCCAGGTCTCGGTCTCGGGCATTGACCCTGACTCTGAGCCCTCCCCCGCAGACATTGCCAAGGTCAAGCAGGTGGTTAAGCAGACCGGCACCACCACCATCTTCACCGAAGAGCTAGTTTCCCCCAAGACCGCCCAAGCGGTGGCTAAGGAAACCGGCGCTAAGACCTCGGTACTCAGCCCCATCGAGTCCGCCCCCGAAAAGGGCGACTATGAGGGCGCCATGACCACCAACCTGACTAACCTACGTGAGGCTTTGAACTGCAAGTGAGCGCTGCACTTAAGCACGCCCACGCCAACTCCCCCGCTCAACCACCCCTGAAGGTGGATTCCATTGATGTAGTCATGGGTTCCACACATATTTTGCATCAGGTGTCGCTAACGGTTGAGCGCGGGGAGTCTGTGGCGTTATTGGGCGCTAACGGATGTGGAAAATCAACCCTGATCAAGGCCTGCCTGGGGCTTTACCCTTTGGCGGGTGGCGACGTGCAGCTTTTTGGCACTTCGCTGTCTAGACGCCGTCAAGTGCCCTGGATGAAAGTGGGGTATGTGCCCCAGCGTGTCTCGGCCACAGCGGGCGTGCCCGCCACCGCCCTGGAGGTGGTGCGCTCGGGGCTACTGGGCCCGGGGCGGCCTTTCGCCAGCTGGGGCGGGGGCGCTAAAGCACAGGCCCTGGAGGCTTTAGCCCAGGTGGGGCTAGCTAAACGCGCCAATGACCATGTGCAGGTGTTTTCTGGTGGCCAGGCTCAGCGCGTGATGATTGCCCGCGCCCTGGTGCGCCGCCCGCAGCTGCTGTTTTTGGATGAGCCCCTGGCGGGGGTGGACCGTGCCAGCCGTCAGGGCCTAGCTGACTGCCTGGCCCAGCTGCGAGAGCAGGGCATCACCCTGGTCACAGTGCTGCATGAGATGGGTGAACTAGCTGGCTTGGTCGATCGCACCGTGACTTTGGCTGATGGGCGCGTGGTTGCCAGCCGCTCCCTGGCTGGCAGTCGCCCCTTGGCTGCCCATGCGCCAGAGCGCGAGTCGGGGCGCAAGCCGGGGCGCGAGCCAGAGCCGTACTGTGAGCCAGAGCCGTACTGTGAGCCGGACTGTGACCACCTGGACCCGCATTCAGCCGCTCCGGCCTACGTGCACCACCACGCCCCTAACCTGCATCTAAACCAGGCTGATTCAGGAGGCCGACATGATCACTGAAATGCTTGCTTCCCCACTGATGCAGCGGGCCCTGATTGCCGCCGTGCTGGTGGGCCTGGCCGCCCCGGTGGTGGGTACATACCTAGTGCAGCGTGGCCTGGCGCTGATGGGTGACGGTATTGGGCATGTCTCCCTAACCGGTGTGGCCCTGGGCTGGCTGGTGGGCGCCTGGCTGGGGGTTAGTCCTGCTGACGCTTTGGCGGTTCCTGGCGCGATTGTGGCTTCCCTGGCGGGGGCGCTGCTGATTGAGCTGATCCGTCAGGCTGGCCATACACGCGGGGATGTGGCACTGGCAATCTTGTTTTATGGCGGCATTGCCGGGGGCGTGATTCTGATTAAGTTTGCTGGCGGCACCACCACTAATTTGAATAGCTACCTGTTCGGTTCTATCGCCACGGTTTCTGAAAACGATGTGCGCACCACTGCCGTGTTGGCGCTGCTGATTTTGGCGGTGGGTATTGGCCTGCGCGGCCCTCTGTTTGCGCTATGCCACGATGAGGAGTTTGCGCGCGCCTGCGGTTTACCGGTGGGTGTGCTCAACATTTTGGTGGCCGTGGTTTCTGCCTTGACAGTGTCTGTTTCTATGCGGGTGGTGGGCGTGCTGTTGGTGAGCGCGGTGATGATTGTGCCTGTGGCAATAGCCCAGTTGGTTTCGCATTCTTTTGGACGCACCATGAATCTGGCCATGGTTTTGGGTGTGTGTGCCTGCCTGGCTGGCTTGTTTATCACCTATGCAGTGGCGGTATCGCCCGGCGCCATGATTGTGTGCCTGCTGGTGGCCACCTACGCGTTGACGGCTGTGTTGACGTGGGGCGCTAAGCGAGTTTTTAAACGCAAGGATTTGGAGGATGAGCGTCTAGTGGATGGACGTTTACCTGAGGTGGAGGCTAGCCGTGGCTGAGGTTAAGCGTCGCTCTACTTGGCAGCGCAGCGCGATTGTGGATTTGTTGGAGCGCAGCCAGGTGTTTCTTTCTGCCCAGCAGATTCACGCCGAGCTTGAGGAGGAGGGCACTAAGGTTGGTTTGGCTACGGTCTACCGCAATTTGCAGTCTTTGGCTGAGGAGGATTTGGTAGATACGGTCCGTTCCGACGACGGCGAAGCCCTGTATCGTCTGTGCGCTAACGAGGGCCACCATCACCACTTGGTGTGCCGCAGCTGTGGCAAGGCGGTGGAGATTGCCGGCTCCTTGTTCGAAAACTGGGTGCATGACATTGCCTCAGCCAATGGTTTTACCAAGGTAGAGCATGTGGCCGAATTCTTCGGCCTGTGCAATGACTGCTCCCAAAAACAGGCCAAAAATCAGGCCAACAGCTAAGCCCAAGTAGGCGGCGGGGCCGCCCACTTAATTAAGGCATGTCAACAGCCCTGGGGGCGCCCCGCTGACGCGAGGCGCCCCCAACTCAACTAGCCAACAAACAAAGCTCCATCAACATTCTCGTCGCATCCCCACGATTCACGCGTGGCCCTCTGTATCCCGGCTGACATTAATCGTGATCTCCTTCGTCCGCCGCAGGTGTGGCAATGTAATACGCGGATCGAAGGGCGACGACCAGGTGAAGCTCTCATAAACGTCCAGCCCGCGACCAAGATCGATCACCCAGCCGGTATCGGTCACGATGCTACGGTCGTGGAAGTAGTCAACGATGCTCCAATCGATGACGATCCCGAACTGTCCCCACGACTGCTGTAGCTGTTCGAACGTCGCTTCCTGCTTCGCGCGATACTCATCCTCATCGCTCGCGCAGGTCTCGATAACAACGCGCGGCAGCCTAGCGGCGTCAGCATGCTGGATCAGCAGTAGCAAAATCTCGTGCACGTTCCGGATTTGGTGAGGCTTCCGTAAGTACGGATCGCGGATTTGAATCTCAGCCGCATCGAACAGGTACGGAAGCAGGATGCCCGGCATGGAATGACCCTTGCTCGGCTCGATCTTGTAGCGTATGGGGATGGTGCGCGATTTCAACAGGGCTCGACGGTCAAAGACGGGCGAGGCCGGCCTGCTGTCTCCGCGTGCATCGACAACGCTGTCCGACTTCGGAACACCGTCGGAAAGCTCTTCGCCACCCCGTTGACCGCTCCCCCGCTCATCAGCATCACTGTGCGACGTGAAGTACTGCGGGTAATCCAGCTCCTCCTGAGTGGGCACCGTGCACGCACGCGCAGCGTCATAGCGATCCTGGTCCACGCGCCCGAGCATGTACGTGAAGTGAGAGCCGGACGCAGCCATCGTGTCATCCAGCCGAATGATCTGATCCTTGACGCGCTTACGCCCCTCGATCGCGAATCGAAGCAGTTCCTCGTGTCACGGGGCATCCCTCACCGTCCTGATCGAGGTCACGAAAGATGACGTATGGGAGAACGCGAGCGGCTTCCCAGTACTTCTTGATATCCCTGTCAATCGCACCCTTGCCGTTGGCGCTCGTGACAGAGAATTCGCTATCGGCCCATCCCGCCGCGCACATCAGCGCGGTAACAACCGGTATGTCAGTCGAGCCCTCGACGATGACCTGGGCGTAGACGTAGCCCCCCATCGCTTACCAGGTTCCCAGGGGAATCGTGCGACCATTGACAGCGTCGATGCCCTGCGACTTGGGCAGGCCAGCGCTGACCACGGCTTTGATGCGCGGGTCGTTCGACTGCGAGAGCAGCTCACCCGTCGTCTCGCCGTTCTCCGAGCGCAACATCAGTACCTGGCTGGGGAGCACCAGCTCGGAGTCGATGAGTTCCGGCGAATGGGTGCTGATGACCATCTGCACGTCACGGTTCATGGCAACCTCCGCTAGGAGCGAGGGGAGCGAACGGACGACAGAGGCCTGCAGGAAGGTCTCGGGTTCTTCGATGAGGACGACGCTCGTGTCGCGCGGCAGGGTCGCCAGATCGAAAAGCATTCCAAGCAGGCGCAGCGTTCCCTCGGAGAACTGCTCGTGCGAGTAGACGCCGCTCGCTCCGCGCACGGGAGTATCGCTGTAGAACACTACCTCCGTGCCAAGCCCCATCCGCTGGTAAGACAGGTTCGGGACTTCCGGAACCACCGAGGCCATGATCGGGCGAATGCGGTCAACCACGGCATCCAGCTGCTGATCCGAGAAGCGCCCCGCGTGCTGGAAGAAGCCGG
>ERZ772958.695-NODE-695-length-14652-cov-8.249435_pt1 | contig 14652 bp, 10 predicted proteins | sample MGYA00580681_ERZ772958 | MGnify/ENA primary metagenome ERZ772958 (study PRJEB29015, sample SAMEA2738089) | human oral metagenome | biome: human oral; feature: human-associated habitat; material: saliva | place: China | collected 2275 ...
TATAGTACAAATTTTTTGCGTAAAGTTTCTTTATATAAACGAAAAAAAATGATATTGGGTGGTTTTCTGTACACAAAGGTGTATTATTTCTAAGGTTTCTAATGCTTGCAGAGCGTATAGAAACCTTAGAAAGGTGTGGTAAAAGTGATGTATTTTTTAGTACAATCCGAACCAGAAATGGTAAACGTAGCTAATGCCAAGTATGGCAATGGTTGCCATAATAACGTGTATCATACCTGGAGCCATAAACGAATGGTTCAGCAAATACTTACCAATGATGGTTGTTCCCGACCTATCGAAGTTCACAGTAGCTATGTCTGATGGATAATTAGGTATAAAGAAGTAGCCGTAAGTAGATGGCATTACGACAAGAAGAATCCACCCCGGAATGCCTAAGGCATAGGCAAGTGGCAACATACTAACCACTACTGCGCCCTAAGAGTTAATGGCTACCACTGCAACTATACCGTTTTGCCATACTGGTACGCTAATTGCTTTCTTGGGTTTTGCCTTACAAAACATTATCATAAGGGCACATGATACTAGCATTACTATCTGAATGACTATGTTTTTTCAAGGCATATATACATAGAAAAAAGGTATATATATATAAAAAAGAAGCTGTGCTGCACTTCATAAGTATTGGAACCACGAAGTTTTTTTAGTTTACCGCACAGCATTCTTTTTCTATGTTGCGCAATGTTCTCGGTTCCAATGTACAGCTTTTTTCGCTTTATTCCACAACGTTCCCGATTGTACAACACTGCGTTTTATTTGTTTCAACATAATAGTGCTTATATTTCCACAACATTGTGGAACGCACAACTAAACCTCATAGGTATATTTTCATAATCCCTATTGGCTTTTATCAGTCCGTTGTAGATTTGCCTGTCGGTTGCTTCATAGCAGGTATTGACTACTATATACGAAGCTTTATGGTTAATTACGTTTACTTGTAACTTGCTGCAAAGGTAGATATTATTTTTGAAAAGAAAAGAAAAAACACAATAAAAGTTTTCTGAAAACATCATTTTTTTTGGTTTTGCGCTTTAGGCTCTCTACCCTATCGATAGTTCGTATATATATTAAGAAGAATCGGACTACGCTATTTTATTGTTCTATTTTCCTATTATGACAAAATAATTATACGAAAAACGACATTTTGTATAGTGCTTTGTTTAAAAAATATGAAATATATTACATTTCTTCCTCCTGCATTTGACATTGTCAAATAAATGGTTTATATTTGTAACGACTTAACATCTGTATCACAAAAGAAAGGAGTTTATATGAAGAGCTTAAATCATTCGGAGTTGTATAACGATAGTACAACCGAAAAGAAAGTGTACAACAAAAAGGAGAACGTGAACAATCTCCAAGGTAAAAAGGTGGAAACAACTGACAAGAAACCATTAGGTGGCGAAATATGGTATACCTAACAGCAATACACATATAGTGCTAACGGTATTGTAAAGGCTGTTTCTACGCTTTCGGTGTAGAGGCATTGCCCTTACCAAACTTAGAAAAGCGCAACCCCATTTGGTGGGTTACGCTTTTTTTTATTGCCTAAACAAGTTTATTAGAAGCTATATAACAATGTAGATAGAAACACCTGTTACAGCAGAAATCTACCTCCGCTGTTATTCCAAAACACATGCAGCTACCACCAAACAAAAGCCTTTCACATTCTATTGCATATTATGCCATTATACAAAAACCCCCTTTTTGCCGTGCAAAAGTATGGTTTTTGGCGTGCAAAAAGGTGGTTTTTACATTGCAAAAGTATGGTTTTTGCAATGCGAAAGTAGGCATTCTGTGTATGTTGTTGTGCCATAGCGAGTTGCAAGTGTACGTTGGTGCACAATTTTATGGTATTTGCAGATACGTAAACAACCACAAAATTCCAACCCATTAGCAACATTTTGGCAGACCGTCAGCAGCCGTAGGGGTCCGATTTATCGTGCCCGCATATATGAAAAAAAACGCAAAATGGGGAACGAACATGCGTGTGTGGTGGAATGAATATACGTATTTGATAATGTGGACATACGTGTACGAGGAAACGAATATGTATATTTAATAATGTGAAAATACGGACACTATGAATTGACCCCTACGTATAGCGGAATGAAATGTGGGGTGTTTCGTGGTTGAATGTGGACATTTTGCGGAATGTTCGTGGGGTGTTTCGTAAACAAACGTGGTATTATTGGCAAACCACAACACCGAAGATAATTGATATTACAACTGTTATGCTCTGTGCAAAGAACAATACAGAACACAAAAAAAACACACTTTGGTAAAACAAAAACAAATAAACGAAATATAAAAAATAGGTACACAATATCATCACTATTAAGTATTGATTCTGCGGTTTTTACCGTTTTGTACAAAAAAAGTACTATAAAGTAGGTAAAAAGAGCATTTTCTTTAAAAATAAAATCACGAAAAATAAGTATTGTGTAAAGCATTCTTTCTTCCTAACTTTGCACTGCTTAGATAAGCAAAACAATAAAATTCAAATTTAATATAAACATAAAACAACAACAATAAACAATGAAGACAAAGTTTTTTGCGGCTCTTTGCTTTGCTGCCGCCCTGTTTGCATCGTGCAGTAAAGATAAAAACGATGAGCCTAAAGTTAAGCCTACACCAGAGACAGCACAGATTAAGCATTTCGAAACACTTATGCCTGGCTACGATTCGTGGATTTATGTAGACCTCGAAACTGGTAAATACGAACAACAAGAAGAGCTTGGCGCACGCGAATATCGCAAATACAACACAATGACAGACTACGAAGTGGTGAAGACAGAACCTGCAAAAGGTAGCGAGAAAGACCTACCAAAGAAGTGGGATTTAGCCTTCCATATTACCGATGTTCGTACCAATGACGGTGCAGTATTGATGACCGACCAAACCAATATTAGTAGTATTAAAACACTTCCACAAGGCGATTATGTTGCAGATGTACCAGACTATATATTCGTAGAGCTGGGTGCCATGAAAGCAGGTGGCCTTATGGTAGCGTCAAAAACTATGTTAAACAAAGAAATGGCTAAGTGGGCGAAGAGCACTGGTATGGGTAAACCAAAGATAATTAGCGACAAAGTGTTTGCCGTTAAGTTTAAAAATGGTAACGAAGCCCTTATTTTATTCAAAGATTACTTAGACGCTACTGGCAAGAAAAAGGCTGTAAGCTTCGACTATAAGTTTATAAAGAAAGCATAACAGAGGCAAACTCTTTTATGCTAAACCATAGCACGAGCGATAAACATAGTGGCAGAAGCATTGCCAATGTTTATCGCTTGGAACGTGGTTAGCTGTAATCTACACCTTATTATATATAGGTTCACATGTCTGTCGTTCCCCTTCGGGAGAGCGATAAGGTGCACTTTATACCTAAATTACATAGAAACAAATTCATCAAAGCTTCTGTAAAATGAAGAAACTATTACTTATTCTTACACTCTTAACAACAACCTTCGCTACTATTTGTGCCGACAACGTTACATCAGAAAAAGGTTATCAGCTATCGGGAACGGTGGTTGATGTAGACTCTGACGAGCCTTTGGCAGGCGCAGTGCTAAAGGTTGAGGGCACCAATATAGTGGCAGGCACCAACAGTAAAGGCGAATTTACACTTGTTTTTGGTGCCAATAAGGTTTACACAGTACACATTTCGTGTATGGGTTACGCCCCCCGCACAATACAAGTTCCGGCAGTTGGACACCCCACACTCAAAATAAAGATGATTCCAACCAACTCTAATTTAGAGGAAGTAGTGGTTACTGGTTCACGAAGCGAGCGACCTTTGAAAGACGTTCCCGTAATTACACGTGTCATTTCGCAGGACGAAATAAAAACAGTAAACCCAGTAGACCTAAACACTCTCTTGGAATATACATTGCCGGGTATACAGTTTTACTACAACAGTATGAGCCAAACCACAAGCATTAACTATCAAGGAATGGACAGCAAATCGGTGCTTTTCTTGGTAGATGGGGAACGAATAAGTGGCGAAGGCTCCGATCATAACATCGATTTCAGCCGTATCAACGTCGATAACATAGAGCGAATAGAAGTGGTAAGGGGGGCAGCATCTACCCTTTACGATAGTCGTGCCATCGGCGGAGTAATAAATATCATCACAAAAAAGAGTTCTCGCCCACTAAATGTACAGCTAAGCTCGCGCTATGCAGGCGTTAACGGACAGAACTATGGTGTTCAAGTGGGCATAAACCGTAGCCGACTAAATTCGCAAACATCGTTCGGGTTCCGCAATCGTAGCACTTATTGGGTGAAAGACAAGGAAGGAAAAACCGTAGAACGTATTGCACCAGATGGTAAAGCCATTGAAGAAAGAAGCGAACCACGCGATTTGCCCGTGTACGGATATAAGATTTGGGACGTAGGACAACGCTTTAGCTATAGATTTACCGACCAGTTTACAGGCGAACTCTTTGGTTCTTTCTATGCAAACATACGTCCAACCTATCAAGGACGCCGCTATCATCAACGCTACGAAGACCTTGTTCTGGGTGCAAAAGGCAACTGGCAAATGAATAAAAACAACGGTTTCGCATTCTCGTACACCTTTGATAACTACGCCAAAAAAGACGATTACAACCTTGTTAAGCTGGTAGAAAAAGTGTACAACAACATTAACCACAGCGCACGCCTATACTATACGGGCACATTCGGACAGCATACATTCAACGCCGGAGTGGAAGCCGTACACGAAAGTCTACGCCATTATATGATGAAAGATACTGGTATGGTGAGCAGAACACAGTTCTCGCTCTGCGTTCAGGAGGATTGGAAAATCAATAATGCACTAAACATAGTGGTAGGACTACGTGGCGACAAAAGTCCAAACTATTCTTTCCACATCACACCTAAGGTTTCGGCTCTCTACAGACCACTTTCGTTCTTAACATTTCGTGCTGGCTATTCGCAAGGATACCGCATTCCCAGCCTCAAAGAGCTGTATCAGGAGTTCAATATGGCAGGTATGATTACTATATATGGTAATAAAGACCTGAAACCAGAGCATGGAAGCCAACTCTCTGCATCGGTAGAATACGACCGTAACGGGCTTAACCTGTCGCTATCGGCATACCACAACCGTTTCAAAAACAAAATAACATACGAGTATTTGGCACCCGGTGTAAACTACGATATGCGTTATATCAACTCCGATAACGTAAAAACAACAGGCATAGAGGCTACTGTTAATTACAGAATGCTATGCGGCTTGAGCTTTATGGGGGCTTATACGTATATAAACGACTACAATGTAAAAGACGGATACAACCGTTCGTGGATACGTCCACACTCTGCTAAGTTCAACGTAACCTATAAACGGAAGTTCGGAAAAACCACCGAATCTATTGCCCTCAATAGCCAATGGATGTCGCGAATAACACGTTACGCTTACGATTCGGACGCAAAAGCATACGTTCGCTACGTTTACGACCCACGAACAATATGTTCGCTGAACCTGCGGTCTGAACTTCCACGTGGTATAAACCTTGGTTTTATGATAGACAACCTATTTAATTATCACGATAAAGCGTCCGACTCTGATGTGCAACTACCACTCAACGGCATTAGCTACGTGCTTACAGTAGGTATAAACCTGTCCGACTTGTTCGGGAAATAATATCTTTCACATTATTATATATACTGTGCTACACAACTATAATGTATTGCTTACACAGCAACAACACCCTCTCACTATGGCGACAACCTTTTATCGCCATAGTGATAATGCGTTATATCCATAGATATAATGTGTTGTATCCATAGATATAACATACTTACACCATAGTGTTAGAACTGTAAAGCCATAGCAACAAAGATAGTTTTGCACACAGTAAACAAACAATATAAAACAGCTAAACCATTCATAAAGAAATAAAAACGAACAGAATGAAGAAACAAAAAATAATAATCGGCGCCGTTATAGCACTGCTACTGCTTATTGGTTTCGGCGTTTGGAACAAGTGGATGTCCACTACTCGGATAGCATTCATAAACTATCAAACCATAACACTGGGGCAAATTGGTCGTGCAAACGATAATCCGCTCATCAAAATAGAGAGTCTTGACGCTGACGACATAGCCAAAGCCGATGGCTACGATATGGTTTTTGTGCAGGCAATGGGCTTACGGCTAACCGAAGAACAACGTGCTGAGCTTGAAAAAGCTATGAAAAACGGAACGCCAGTGGTGAGTACGCTCATCACAAACCCCGATAACGATTTCTGTTCAGTAGACACTGCCAATGCCAATCGTATGAAAGCGTATATCGACAACGGCGGTCGCGAAAACTATCACAACCTTCTTAGCTATGTAAGAAAGTACATAGACAAAAAAATTATCTATGCTCCTGAACCCGGAAAGGTGGTAGAACGTGTGCTCGGACTACTATATCATGCCGACCCAAACCGTCCCGACGACGAGGACAAACAGTTTAATTCGTTGGCAGAATATAACAAATTCCTAAAAGAAAAAGGACTTTGGAAAGCCAATGCACCCGCTATCATCATAACAGGAAGTATGGGCGAGCCTAAAGAACTAATAGCAGAGTTAGAGAAAACTGGCAATATGGTGTATCCAGTGAACTCTATTCAGCAGTTTGTAGAGGCACATCACGCCGACAGCATTAAGGTTTCGGCTATCATTAATATGGCGCACGGACGCTTAGGCGATGCTTTCGTAGACTATTTGAAGCGTGTTGATGTTCCATTATTCGCTCCGCTGAACGTAAATCAGCAGGAAAAGAAGTGGGAAAACGACAAGATGGGCATGAGCGGAGGCTTCCTTTCGCAGAGCATAGTTACTCCTGAGATTGACGGAGCCATACGTCCGTATGCCCTTTTCGCACATTATGTAGGCAAAGACGACCTTGAATACGTTGCAGCAATGCCCGAACGGCTCGGCTCTTTCGTGCAAACTGTAAACAACTACATAGCTTTAAAGCACAAGCCAAATAGCCAAAAGCGAGTTGCCATATACTATTATAAAGGTCCGGGACAGAACGCTTTAACCGCAGGAGGTATGGAAGTGGGACCTTCGCTCTACAATTTGCTGGTGCGTTTAAAGCACGAAGGCTACAACGTAGCGGGCTTACCAGATTCGCCAGAGGGCTTAATGCAAGCCATACAAAGGCAAGGAGCAGTGTTCAACCTATATGCTAAGGGTGCGTTCGACGACTTTATGAAGAACGGAAAGCCTGCTCTTGTAACCAAAAACCAATACGAAAGTTGGGTGAAAAAGACACTCCGACCAGAGAAATACCAGGAAGTGGTGAAGGCAAACGGCGAGTTCCCAGGCGAATATATGTCTACTCCCGATGGAAAACTAGCTGTTGCACGTGTTCAGTTCGGTAATATTGTGTTGCTTCCACAGAACGCTGCAGGCTCAGGAACCAATGCTTTCCAAATTGTTCACGGCACTAACGCAGCTCCACCACATACATATATTGCTTCGTATTTGTGGACACAATATGCCTTTAAAGCCGATGTGCTGATACATTTTGGCACACACGGCAGTCTCGAATTTACTCCAAAGAAGCAGTCTGCCCTAAGTAATCTCGACTGGCCAGACCGTTTAGTGGGCACACTACCACACTTCTACCTTTACACTATCGGCAATGTTGGTGAAGGACTAATAGCCAAACGCCGTTCGTATGCCGGACTACAGTCGTATCTTACACCGCCTTTCATGGAGAGCGGAATGCGTGGAGCTTACGCCGAACTGACCTCTAAACTGAAACTTTACAACCAGAACATTGGCAAAAACAAGGCTTTGCTGCAGCAAACATCGCTTGCCATAAAAGCCATGGTGGTACGTTTGGGCTTCCATCGCGACCTTGGTTTAGACAGTATACTTACCCGTCCGTACACAGAAGAGGAGATAACGCGCATTGATAACTTTGCTGAGGAACTCTCAAACGAGAAAATTACAGGACAACTTTATACTTTAGGCGTACCTTACGAGACCGCACGCATCAACAGTAGTGTACTTGAAATGTGCACAGATCCCGTAGCTTACTCGCTGTTTACACTCGATAAGGTACGCAAAAAAGCCACCGAAGCCTTGCTAAAACACCGTTCAGAGTTCAACAGTCGCTACCTTTACCCTGCCAAAGCATTGGTTCAGTCGCTCATAAACAGTTCGGCTGAAGTGTCAGATGCCTTTGTTTGCAAAGTAGGACATCTATCTCCAGACGACATTAAGCGTGCCCACAAGATATACGATGACCTTAATGCACCATCGGATATGATGAGTATGATGATGCGAATGGGCTCTATGAGCAAGAAAAACAAAGGCGGAAAGGGTATGCCAATGGGTATGGGAATGGCTAAAGGTATGGGCAAAATGCCACCAGAAATGGCAAAAGCTATGTCGAAAGGCAAACCAATGCACGCCAAACAAGGAGGTATGCCACCAATGGGACACCCCGGAAAGATGCCAAAAGGTATGGGAAAGAAACCTGAAAATATGGGCGGACACCCCACAACAAAGGGCAAACAAATGCCACAAATGGGCAAACCAATGGGCGGAAAGGCTATGCAAGGAATGCCTAAGAAGGGTATGGCTGGCATGGCAGCCATGATGAAAGACAAGAAAAAATCGTATTCTAAAGAAGAAAAAGACTTTGCTTTTGCGGTAAGAGAACTAGAACGAACGCTCAAAAACATAGCAAAATACAAGCAATACCTTCTTATTAGTCCGCAAAACGAGCTCGCAAGCATCATCAACGCTATGAATGGAGGCTACACAGCCCCCTCTCCCGGTGGCGACCCTATAGTTAATCCGAACACATTGCCTACCGGACGCAACATGTTTGGTATAAATGCAGAATCTACACCAAGCGAAGCTGCATGGGAAAAAGGTAAACAATTGGCACAAAACACCATCGATTTGTATAAGCAACGCCACAATGGCGCAATGCCACACAAGGTTAGTTACACTCTATGGAGTGGCGAATTTATAGAAACAGAAGGGGCTACCATCGCTCAAGTGCTATATATGCTGGGCGTAGAACCCGTGCGCGACTCGTTCGGAAGGGTAAGCGACCTACGCTTAATCCCATCTAAAGAGTTGGGACGGAAGCGTATCGACGTTGTAGTACAGACCTCCGGACAGCTCAGAGACCTTGCTGCATCGCGTCTTTTCCTAATTAATAAGGCGGTGGAGATGGCTGCTAACGCCAAAGACGATGTGTTTGAGAACGAAGTTTCTATTGGTGTGAAAACTGCAGAACGCCATCTTACAGAGAAAGGAGTATCGCCTAAGGAGGCACGAAAGTTAGCTTCGCAACGCATTTTCGGTGGAATGAACGGCAATTATGGCACTGGCATACAAGCAATGGTTATGAGTGGCGACCGCTGGGAGAAGCAAGAGGACATTGCAAACACCTATATTAACAACATGGGAACCTTCTATGGCAGCGAGAAAGACTGGGAACAGTATAACAAATATGCCTTCGAGGCTGCTCTAACGCGTACCGATGTGGTGGTGCAACCACGCCAAAGCAACACGTGGGGGGCATTAAGCTTAGACCATGTCTACGAGTTTATGGGTGGATTGAACCTTGCTGTACGGCAAGTAACGGGCAAAGACCCCGATGCTTACCTAAGCGATTATCGCAATACACATAACGTTCGCATGCAAGAAGTGAAGGAAGCCATAGGCGTAGAGAGCCGTACCACCATTCTAAACCCTGTATATATAAAGGAAAAAATGAAGGGTGGAGCAAGCGCAGCAGGCGGTTTTGCAGAGATTGTAGAGAATACTTACGGCTGGAATGTTATGAAACCGAAGGCGATAGACAAAGAATTGTGGGACGATATATACCGTGTGTACGTGCAAGACAAGTACAAACTGGGCACAAAAACATTCTTTGAACAGAAAAATCCAGCAGCTTTGCAACAGATTACAGCCGTTATGCTCGAAACTGTACGTAAAGGAATGTGGAAAGCAACACCTCAGCAGGTGGCTGATATTGCAAAATTGCATGTAGAATTGGTTAAGAAATACAAGCCATCGGGTTCTTCTTTCGTTACCGATAATGCCAAACTACGCAAGTTTATAGCATCTAAAGTTTCGCCAGAACAGGGCAAAGACTATCAACAACAGATAGAACAGGTGCGCAATTCGGCTGCAAATGCCAACAAGGGTACTGTTATGAAACGCGAAGATATGTCGCAAAAGGTTGAAAAACATTCTCCGCTGCTTAGCAAAGGTCTTGTTATTGGTGGTGCTGTGTTACTATTTGTCATACTAATAGCATTCGTTGTGCGCCGCCGTCGTAATACAAATGCAGAATAAATGAATAATGGAAACCATAGTATACATACTATTTATGCTTGTTTGTTTCAGCTTTTTGCTGAAACAAACTTTCGTAAATACTTTGCAACTTAGTATTACTGCGGTGGCAGCAATGGTGTTTACAGGCTTCGCTTGGCACGTTGCCATCTTGCAATCGTCCACAGAAATAGCTGCATGGTTGGCAAATACAAACTTGGTTCGCGATATTTCTGTGGTGCTAAACATAGACGTTCTCTTGTCTATGGCATTCTGCTTGCTGGCTGCAAACATCAAAATTGGAGAACACGTAGGGCGCAAAGCTCGCTGGCTATATGCCTTTTTACGGTTCTTTCCTGGCATTATGATTGTGCCAACTCTATTTGCTTTGCTTGTTGAAACCATATTTATGTTTCCGGGCGAAGACTTCTCGCTCATTGCTTGGACGCTTGGCGGTGTGTTCTGTGGGGCTATTTTGCTGCTCACATACACCATAAAGCGGTTGCTTCCCGAAACTTTCTTACGCTTAGAACTGCTCTTTCTCTGCAATTTGCTCATTGCTTTGGTGGGCATAGTGGCTACAGTGAATGGCAAAACTGCCGTTGTGGGAACCGACAGCACAAACTTTGGTGCCCTCGCAGGTACACTTGCTTTGGTTGTTGTGGTTGGCATTGTGGGAATGTTGTGGCAACGTTGGCACACCAAACGGCAAATGAAACAGTTAGAATAACACACACACGTTGCACAAAAAACATTTAGGCGCAACACATAATAAATAAGAATATAAAACAATAATACATTATGAACTACATTACAGACATACTCTACTGGATTTCTTCAGGACTTCTTGTACCCGTAGTCCTACTTCTCATCTTCTTCTTTTTGCGGTCGTTGTTGCTCTTGGGCGGCTTCTTCAGTCAGTATCTCACTATGCGCAAGAGTGGCATAATGCTACAAAAAGAGGTAAAACAACTCTCTTCCAACAACCTTTCTACACTTGCAGAACGACTACCAAAAGGCAAATTGCCCGTTGTAACCTGCATTTCTAAAATGTTAGAAAACCGTAACAGTCCTGCAAAAGTTACCTTTTTGCTCGACGAATACGAGTGTATGGTGGAGCGAGAGCTTGAAACGCCAAAGATGTTTACTAAAATGGGACCAATGTTAGGACTTATGGGCACGCTCATTCCTATGGGTCCGGCTCTCGTTGGCTTATCTTCTGGCGACATTGCGTCTATGGCTTACAACATGCAAGTGGCATTTGCAACCACCGTAATAGGCTTGTTTGCTGGCGGAATAGGCTTTGTAGTAAAGGCAGTTAAGCAGCGTTGGTATCGCAGAGATATGGGAATGCTTAACTATATTGCCGATATGTTAGACGAAAACCGCGACAAATAACTATGAGAAGACGACAAATTAAATTTGAACACGACGAGGACGACGACCCAATGAGTGTTGTTAGCAACCTTTTCGATGCTGCAATGGTGTTTGCGGTGGCACTTATGGTGGCGCTTGTTACCCACTATAAGATGACAGAAATGTTTAGTACGGAGAACTTTACCGTGGTAAAGAATCCGGGAAAGCAGAATATGGAGATTATTTCGAAGAAAGGAAAGCAGATAGAACGCTACACTCCATCGAAAAATCAGGACGCTAAATCGAGCAATAAAGGTAAGCGTGTGGGCACAGCCTACCAGCTTGAGAATGGCGAAATTATATATATTCCAGACGAATAACCACACTGGCAACACACACAACAATATTGTTGTTTTTTAAAAACCCCCTTTTTGCAATGCAAAAGTATGGTTTTTGGCGTTCAAAAACCCCCTTTTTGTAATGCAAAAAGGGGGTTTTTACGTATAGTAAAATATCCAGCATACACCGCACAAACCATTTATCGTGTGCAAAATGTATGGCAGCGAACACCCACGTATGGTTTATTTATCATACAAAATGTATATCAGCGAACACACCGCAATATCCATTTTTTGCGCAAATATATCGCAACGTGCACTCCGCAAGGCGTAGGGGCAGATTCATCGCGCCCGTTTTTCAATCCAAACCAAATGGTTTTGATATGTCGAAATGATGCGAAACGCAACGCCATTTCGTGATTATTCGGGCACACAGCCACCATAAATAGGCAAAAACATCTACGAAACAAAGCTATCAAAAAGAGGAAACGAATATAGCTAAGTTATTGTTTTTTAACTAATCGGATTTGCAATTACAAAAAAAAAATAGTTTCTTTGCCACTCAATAAAGTATTTTTTTAACAATACAAAAACAGCACTCGACACACTAAGTGCACGTTGGTTGAAAACAAACACCAAACAAAGGTATATTGAAAAGACATTCCAAGCAAAGCCAATAAGCCGAGCAAAAACTGCAAAAGCAGTAATAAAACAAAGGAATATAACAACTGAAGAATTTTAGAAGAGCTATAACTTTATGAGAAAATTTCTACTTTTAATGATTGCAACATGCTGTTTAACAACAACAATGTATGCACAAGACAATTGGAAAATGAGGGTAACAATGAAGTCGGGAGAGGTTAAAGACTTCCCTTGCGACGATGTTAAAGACGTAACCTTCAGCAATACGAATAGCAATAGCTACCATGCCGATGTGGCTGTAACCAACACTTACAACATATATTACGGCTCTGTGTCCGACGAATTGGCAGCTTACACCCTACACCTTTGCGATGGAAAGCTGTCGAAAGGTGGCTTACCAACCGAGATTAATAAGCACGATATAAGGGTAACTATACTTGCTAAGCCTTCGTTAAACCCAAATAGCGCAGCCTTAACAAGCGGAAACTATACGCTTGTAGATAATACTGACGAGGCTGGAGTGTACCACAAACAAAGCGTTTACATAGAAACTAATAAGATGAATGCCAACGGACAGGTGGACGGTTTCCTAGATTCGCTTACCGTTTGCAACCTTAAGGTGGAACAACGACCTAACGGAACATACAACTTGCTACTGGAAGGCGAACTAAAAGAACACGGAAAAATACGCTTTACATACGATGGCAAACTCGATTTTGTAAACAAAGACCCTGACACAGGCTACCAAAGCATTACAGAAAATGTAGACTTTAAACCAAAAAGTATGTCGGGACGATATGTAAGAGCTACCGATTCGTATTGCGATTACTCCATTACTTTCTTGAATTGCGAGACCGATGCAGAGGGATTTATAGTAGGAGCAGGCGAGTATTTGAACCTTGTGCTGCTCACAGAATATAAAGTTCCAATGGACATAAACACTATTGTGGGCACCTACAGCGTAGTTATGCCAGTTACAGGAGCTGTTTACGAACAAGGAAAATTCATTGGAGGCACTATGTTTAAGCGTGGAAACACCACCTATCCAGTGGGTTCGTACTACAAAGAGTTTGACGGACAGGGCGGCGAAGCATTCGGATTGTTCAACGGAGGCACTATAACCGTTACACAAAACAATGGCGATATCACTTTCAAAGGCAACTGGACTACACCCGAAGGCAAGAATGTGAAGATGGACTACACGGCAAATGTTAGCAACATTATAGACCAATCGCAACAGCAAACAAGTGCTAACGCCAACCAGAAAACAAACATTGGTAAAGCCAACAATACCAAAACAACACTGCGCACCAACATTAACGATGTGCAAAATGCTGGCAACAGTATATTGATGATTAAGAATTAAACCTAACTTCGAGCTTCTGCTATCTCACACAACCATAAGGAAGGTGAGGTAGCAAGCTATCTTTTCGCTATCGCCTTAGGCATTAAGGCTTTAGAGAACAAGCCAAACACCAATATAAAAAGCGCATTTTTGGAATGTTCGCAGCATTATTTGCAGACCGTTAGCAGCTGTAGGGGCCGATTTATCGTGCCCGCGTTATTGTAAAAATACAATTTTTAGTTCGCAAAAATTGCGCTATTGATGAAAAGAAAGTACACATACGCTTAGAAAAATATACGTTTTTGATTAAAGAGGAATGTACGAGTGTTCATAAAAAGAGTACATTATTCCAAAAAGAAATGCTAAAGCCGTTTGGTCTTAGCATTTTCTTTTATAAAACAAAAACCATTTTAAGCACAAAAAATATTAGAAAATACACCCACGAATACGCAACAAGCATATCGCAAAACACCCATATTTGTTGCGCCAAATATTCACATTCAAACACGAAATATATTGCTACCAATTTGCAACAACATAACATTCAAAAAACAAAAACCATACTTTTGCAATGTAAAAACCATACTTTTGCACGCCAAAAAGGGGGTTTTTACACGCCAAAAACCCCCTTTTTGTTTTTCGTTAGTATAA
>ERZ772958.697-NODE-697-length-14644-cov-15.217424_pt1 | contig 14644 bp, 10 predicted proteins | sample MGYA00580681_ERZ772958 | MGnify/ENA primary metagenome ERZ772958 (study PRJEB29015, sample SAMEA2738089) | human oral metagenome | biome: human oral; feature: human-associated habitat; material: saliva | place: China | collected 2275 ...
CGTTGCCCATGATGTCATGATGTGACATCTCGGATAGAAAATCTTTTATGAAATTATTAAAAACTTTATCGATACCTGAGGTTTCTTTGTGGGTTTTCTCATTCATTTTATTTGCTTTCTATGTTAAGTGGACAACGAAGAGGCGTTTAGTAGAAATGGCGACTATTCGTATTTCTCATGAAGCACTTTAAGCGCCTTTTTCAAATTTATCTGAAATAACAGAGGTCCTTCTACCGTTGCAATATCGTAGTTATGAAGAGCCCATTGAGTCATTGCTATTTCGTTAGCTTCAACCTTTGCATCAAAAGTTTCATGTGTTTTGTTGTAGATTTCTTTTACATGTCCAAAATCGTTGAAGAATGAATTTCTTGCGCTTCGCTCATTTTTCACGTGGATTGTAAATGTTTCGAGTGGATCTGAATACATATAAAGATAATCAAGAGGATACGTTTCCGGTATTTGTTCAGCTGGCTTTTTCTTCTCGTCATCTTTTTTATCACGATAGACAATGTTGATGTTGAGCATGTATTCGAGGGAGAAATGATATAACTTGCCTTCATCGGCAAAACGAGCTAGTAAATAGTACTGTCCTCTTCGCGCTACAATTTTAACCGGAAAGACTTTGTATTTATTTCTCTTATGATCTAATCCCGAAGGTGTGGAAGTGAGCTTTAGCTCTGTGTTGTATCCTCCGAGTTCAAAAGTGACCTGAAGCTTTTCTTGAATAGCTGAAGTAAGTTTTTTGATATTTGAATAGAGCTGATTGTTGGTAAGACGTTCATGCTTATCGTCTTCAATAGTTATGTTGGATAGAAGGTTGAGTGCATCGTAACCACCAAGTAGGCTTACCGTGCCAAAAAGGTTTTTAAGTTGCTCGGAGGACAGTCTACTATCTGGTGTGATACCCAGAGCAATATATTTAACAAGTTCTGGGTCCAGCGGAGGGACTACATACCAGTAATATCCCGCATTAGCTAAATCTGATTTCTCTATTTTTTCAACAGTAAAAAGGCTTTCAGGATATTTTTGAGAATAGCTATAAAAAAGTTCAAGAATACTTTTAATTCGACGTCGATTAGGAAAGGTGTTGTATTGATAGAGCCTCTCCAAAATGTCAGAGATAGTTAGAGGATGCTCCTCAGAGCTTTCTCTTAAAAGAATTTTTTGGACGAGAAGAGTGAGCAATGCGCTACCTAAAAAATCATCTGCCATATCTATTCCCCTCAGCTGTATGGTTATTTTATTTTATATAGAGTTTTCTAATAGCGTTATGTTTGAAATAATTTTCACAATCATTTCAGAATATTCATGTACCAATTTTTGTACATGAATTGAAATCTCTTTTTTATATCATCTTGATACTCGCTTGAGCAGGATTCGTTATTTTAAAGCCAGATGATTTTTGATAGATGAAAACAGATTTGATCTACGCGTAGTTTTGAGCTGTTTGAGTCACTAGCGAACCAAACGAAGGGGAATGAATTGTTATTTTACAAGGCTTACATTAAATCGGAATTGAATGTAGGGAGTTTTGCTCCAGCTAATCCAAGACCACTTTACGAGGAGCTTGGACAAAAGATTCTTTTGTATCCCACATCACTCAGAGAAAAGAGTGACCGTGCTCTGGAATTATTTAGTACTAATCCTGAAGAAAGAAAGGAGAGATATATTTATGGAGATAACTTGGATACAAATCAGTATTTTGAAGTTATCGCAGTCATTATTGATGAAAACATCACAAAAGATGAACTTACTCTAGAGATTAAAAAAGCTGTTGAGACCTGGGGTTTTGGTGTTGTACGCGACATTCAGGTTGATGAATGTACCGCTATGGAGGTTGGTGACAAAATACGTCTTTCTCATTTAAGCGAAAACCGTGAAAATTGGGCCGCAAGACTTCATCTGGTTAGCTTGTTTGAAGTTCTTAAGGCTGGAGACGTCTTTTATGAAAGTATACTGGGTAATCCTAAAAAGACAAAAGATATCCTTAGTGATATTAAATACAACGCTTCGCGTGAGTACAGTGATTCTCTTCTAGAGGAGCTAAAAAGAGTTTGCGCTGGTAAAAGACATAGAGAGGCGCTACAAAGCCTTAAACTCCCAGTGCATTATGTACTTGAGGGAAATTCTTCAAAGCAGTTGAACTCAGTAACAAAAGATTTGATTGACTGTCTTTATGAGAAGGGCCGTGTAAAAAGTCGTCTAATTTTTACGTATGATATAGATAAGATTCAAAATACTTCTTTCTATAGAGCAATCCAGCTAGAGCTTGGTGACATTAACAACGAAATTGCCGAGGCTATTTCCGGCCATGTGATTGTTATAAATTACGGTAGGTTTGATAGTAAAGAAAAATATAATCTCGGTTTGTATGAAGCGCTTACAAATTTTATTACACTACTTAGGCCGTACTTGAGCAATACGCAGCTTATTTTTGTAGTTCCTGAGGGGTCTTCGGAGATTAGACGCCTGCTACAAAACCTTTTTGAGGTTCCACTGGTACTTATTAAGAAGAATAAGGAAACAAAGGTATCTCTTGAAGCTCGTAGTATGTTGATTGAACAGGCTGAGTGTCTTGCTATGGAAAACGGCGAAACACTGGACGATTCATTTGAAGCATTTCTTGATGAGTGCTTAGAGACGGGTGTCTTCTCTGATGTTAAAGATATCTATAGCAAGTGGAGTTTCAAGAAATTAATCAAAACCAAGTATCCACAGTATCAGCCTTTTTTAGAGACTTTGGAGTCAAAAAGAAATTCGATTGGTCAGAGCGATGCATTGGAAGAGCTTGATAGCTTAATTGGGCTGTCGAGCGTTAAGCAAAGCATTCATCGAGTAATTGATAGAGCAAAGATGGAGAAAGAGCTTGAGCGTAGAGGTATTTCTCATCAGAACTACTCCATGCACATGGTCTTTTCCGGTTCTCCTGGTACTGGAAAGACAGTTGTCGCAAAGCTCTTTGGTCAGATTATGAAAGATAGCGGAATTCTTAAGGAAGGTAGAGTTATTTCTATTTCCGCAAGCTCAGTTAAGTCAATGACTAATTTTTCTAATATTATTGAGTCTGCCTATGGTTCTGTTTTATTTATCGATGAGGCTTATACTTTGGGTCCTGATGCTGTTACAGAGCTTATTGCACAAATGGAAAATCATCGTGATGAGCTTATTGTTATTCTTGCTGGATACTCTAGGCATATGCAGGCATTGCTCGGTTCTAACCCAGGTTTTAAATCAAGAATTGGAGAAGAGATTTATTTTCCTGACTACTCTGAAGAGGAGCTGTTAGAGATTTTCAAATACATGGTTATTCATAGAGGAATGACTATTGATGACGAAGCTCTCTCTTGTGCTCGAGATATTTTTGCACGTATCGGAAAAGCTGGCGATCAGGGAAATGCTCGCTATGTACGACAGATTTTTGAGAAGGTTGAGGGTAATCAAAAGATTCGCCTGTTTAATTCTTTTGATGATGTAAGTACAATTCCTGATGAGGAACTTATAAAAATTAATGTCTCTGATTTTAATGACGTTGCCCCTTTGGCTCCATTGGCTCAGGGGACTAAAGACAGTGCGTATTATCAAAAATCATCAGCTGAGCAGCTGATGGAACTGATTGGTCTTTCCGATGTAAAGAAGGTAATTCTAAAGCGAATTGATTTTATGAGGGCACAAAAAATTCAGCGTGACCGAGGAAAATCAACCTCTTTTGTTCCTGCTCATATGGCATTTTTGGGAAACCCCGGTACAGGTAAAACCGAGGTAGCTAATTTACTTGCCCATATTTTGGTTGAGAAGAATTTGCTTTCTGTTGGAAAGGTAATCCAGGTACCAGCCGTTTCGCTCATTTCACTACCTTCTGCAATTCCTTCTTTATTTGAAAATGCTCGAGGTTCCATTATTTTTATCGATGAGGCTTATACGTTACTTTCTTCTCCAGCAGCTATTTCGAGTATGGTTGAGTCAATGGACCGTTATAAAAATGAAGTAGTTGTCATCATGGCTGGTTATTCAGAGGAAATGAATGAACTTTTTTATTCTAACCCAGGTTTGGTGTCAAGAATTCGCAGTCAGATTTATTTTCCAGACTACTCTGATGACGAGCTTGTTCAAATTTTTGAGCTCATGTGTTTGCAACGTGAGTATCAATATGATTCAGAAATGCCTAAGCTGGTAAAAGAATTTATATCTATTCAGGACAAAGATAGATATTTTGGCAATGCTCGTTTTGTAAGAAATCTTGTTGAAGAGATGATGCTTAATGAAGGAGCAAGAACAGTCCGTCTCTTTGATTCAGAAGGTGAAGCCGCTATTTGCGATAAGAACCTTAAATTCTTTACGAAAGAAGACTTTGAAGAGGCATGTACTTCTATTCTGCAAGAGGTCAAAAGAAGCAAAAAACTTACCCCAGGATTTTTGTAAGATGGCTGATTTGTCTGTTAATAGTGGGGAATCGGTATCTTGCCATTTTTATGAATTTGACATGAAGATATGCATGTACGTTTTTATGTACATGCTAAATATTTCTTATCTACTAACCTATGCATAGTTCAAGAAATTGATGTTTCTAAGCAAAGGAGGAATATGAATACATCAACTACACTCAATAAAAAGACGATGATTAGCAGGGAAGCATTTATCGCAGGTATTGCGGCTCTATTCATTGCAATGGTGATGATTACTGGCTGTAGTTCTGCAAAGTCAAAGGTTGTTGGTGCATGGAGTGGTTCAGCATCTATTGGAGTTGCACAGGCTTCTGTGACACTTAACTTAAAATCTGATGGAACAGGCACTTATTCCACTACAGGTGGCGTTTTAGGCATTAATTCCAATCAATCTGGAAAGATTACTTGGGAGCTTAAGGATAATACTTGTGTCATTACGGATGACAATGGCAAAAGCATGACTTTCCAGCTTTCAGAAGATGGCAGTACCATGATGGATACTTCGATTGGATTAACGCTTACTAAGAATTAAGAAGAGTGCATGTGGTCTAACGTTTGGTATTTCTGACCTTCTCCACCCACCGATAAAACGACACCGTTCATGTGAACCCCATCTGTTTGGACAGGTGGGGTTTCTCGACAGGTTTTTATAAAGAATGGTCTTGTTTTTGGAGGTAACAATTGTCTTTGATATATGATTCTATCCTGTGATTCACATCGTTATTTTAGGAGATACGCCGGGGACTATATGAATGTAGCGCAAGGCCTAGAGAAGAAGCTTATGCCAATGGCAGAGTTGGTGAGTAAGAATAAATATCTTCTTACTATGCGCGACTCTTTTGCCATGCTCATGCCAATCCTTATTATCGGATCAATGTTTACGTTGGTAGGTAATCTGCCAATCCCAGCGTGGGTTGATTTCTTGAAGGCCACAACGATTCAGGGCAAGTCGCTTTTCTCGCTGTTGGCCATTCCTTCTGCCTGCACTGTTTCGCTCATGGCAATATTTTTGTCATTCGAGATTGGCTACAACTTTGCTGATCAAGTTGGTTTAGAGGATCGAGTTTCTGCTGGTATGGTTTCGCTCGTCAGCTGGTTTATTTTGATGCCTCAGGTGACTGAGTTTTTGCCCCAGGGAGCTTCTCAGCCATTTTTGGTGGAGAGCATTCCTCTTGCGTGGACTGGCGCGAGGGGTGTGTTTGTAGCGATTATCGTAGGCTTTTTGTCGGTATCCATTTTTGGATTTGCTATCAAGAAGAACTGGGTTATTAGGATGCCGGAGGGCGTTCCTACGTCTGTTTCACTTGCGTTTAGTGCTCTGGTTCCGATGGCGCTTACGTTTGCCGCAGTGTGGACGATTAGCGTTTTGTTTGCACTTACTCCTTGGGGAGATGCGTTTACCTGCATTTATTCGATGTTGCAGATTCCACTGACCATGCTTGGCGGAACCGTGTGGGCTCTGGCGATTGCTTACGTCATCCAGGGCATTTTCTGGTTCTTTGGCATTAACGGGTCAAACATTACGAGCCCTATTTTTACGCCGATTTTGACTGCGCTTACGCTAGAAAACCAGGCCGCCTTTGCCACCGGCACTGCGCTACCCAACATTATCAATCGAGAGTTTGATGCGTTCTTTGCGCTGTTTGGTGGCGGAGGATCAACCCTTTCGCTGTTGATTGTGATATTTTTGTTCTGCAATTCTCGCCGTGCAAAAGACATTGCGAAAATCTCCATTGTGCCTGGTATTTTTGGTATTAACGAGCCCGTCATGTACGGACTGCCGATAGTACTGAACCCCATTATGGCAATTCCTCTGATTTTTACCCCTGCAATCAATATTGCGATTTCCTGGTTTGCCATGAGTACGGGGCTGGTGCCTCTGTGCAACGGTATTATGTTGCCTGGAAGTACCCCTCCATTGATTTCGGGATTTCTTCTGTGTGGATGGCAGGGCGCTTTACTTCAGCTCGTATTGATTTTGATTGATATGGCAATCTACCTGCCGTTTATTAAGGCTCTGGATATGCAGTTTCTCAAGGAGGAAAAGGGAGTTGAGACAGAGCACGCAGTCTAGGTGCTGCGGAGACATAGTGCGCGTTGAAGGCAGCTTTGGGTGAGCTGCCTTTTTCTGTTTTCCATGAGAATCTCAATGTTATGAAAATGGCCCACCGCATTTCAGGACGCATCGCGTAGCCTTGGGTGGGCGCTGATGGTTTAACTATAAACCAAATAGCAAGATTGCGTAGAGTAATATGGTTAAAACTGTAAATTCTCTATAGCAATCTCTTCAAGCTATTTATGCAGGTTTATGTATATGGTGTAAACATCAGAGCGTTTCTCGCTAGCAAAGATTTGATTAAGTTGCGACGTATAAACGCGCCGGTAGAACAGCCGTTGCGTAAAAGTTTTGCGGGGTTGGGACTCGCGCTGTTTGCGGGCGTGGCTTGGCGTATAGTTATAGAGTTACAAGAAGAAATATTGGCGTGATACAAGGCGTTTTTTGCCGAGAAGAGTGTTTATGCTTGCTATAAAAAATGAAACAAGCGTGGTCCTTGCGGTTGATACGTCAACGGATATGTTGGCATGTTCGGTCGCGCGTCTGACCAGGTGCGATACCGCTGCGGCAGGTACGACGGGCGCTGCGGGCGTGTCGGTTGCGGACAGCGCGGCGGCCGCAGACGGCGGGTTCGATGTCGAGGTGCTGGCGTCAGCGGATCACCTGTGTCGTCGCCAGGCAAACGTGGAACTTGTGGGTTCGGTCCAGGAGGCGCTTGACGCTGCTGGCCTAACTATGGCCGACGTTGATGCTGTTATCGCAGGTAGAGGTCCTGGTTCGTTCACGGGCGTTCGCATTGGAGTGGCAACTGCAAAGGGTATTGCATGCGGCTCTGGTCTGCCACTTTACGGTGCAAGCGCGCTTGATGCCATGGCGTTCAGCGCGTGGAAGGTGGGCGTTCGCGGCACCGTTGGCGTTGTTGCAGACGCCATGCGCGGCGAGGTCTATCCGGGCATCTACCTGCTGGATAATGACGGAGCACATAGAACGTTTCCGGTAGAGACCGTCCTCAAGGCAGACGCTTGTGTGGAGGAGTGGTCGAGCAGGACCGATAAGGACCAGCTCACGCTTACAGGCAATGGTTTAGTGAAGTACCGTGAGCGTTTTGAGTGCGCGGGTTTCTCGACATACACCGACGAGGCAACGTGGTTCCCAACAGGAGAAGGACTGGTGCGTGCGGTGTGCATGCCCGAATATCAGCAGGCGGGCGAGGGTGATCCGGCGCTGGTGCTGCCCATCTACACGCGCCTTTCTGATGCGGAGGAGTCGGAGCGCAAGCGTTTGGGCCTGAAGGAGCCGGCAACGGTGGCTCTGACCGGCGTGGATGATGTGCTGGCCGACATTCACCTGCAGCTTCGTCCGATGACGGTAAACGATCTGGATCAGGTGGCAGAGCTTGAGGCAGCAACGTATGCTGATGCTGCGCATTCGGCCTGGTCAAAGCAGACGTTCTATGACGAGCTCTCGGGCGTAGGGCGCAGCTGGTGGCTGGCTCACGACCGCGGAACGGTCATTGGCTTTGCGGGTGGTCGCCTGGCAGGTGCTCAGTTTGAGGTGGAAGAAGTGGTGGTTGCGCCTGAGCGTCGCCGCCAGGGAATTGCATCCAAGCTGGTAGAACGCGTGGCGTACGATGCCCAGATGCTGGGTGCGTCTACGATTACCCTTGAGGTGGAGGAGGATAACGCTCCAGCTCAGGGCGCATACAGCAAGCTGGGATTTACTGAGGTGGGTCGTCGTCCGGGATATTACGGCCCGGATTGTGCGGCGCTTTTGATGACGGCGCAGCTGCCTTTGGCGGTTGGCGCTGGCTTTGAGGCGAGAAACCCTGAGCCTCACGCATCAGTGCGTCCGTGGCCTATTGTTGCAGGTGAGCGCTCTGAAGAGACGCTTGTGGCGCTGCGCGAGGCGGGGGACTTGATTCTTAGTCTGGAGTCCTCGTGCGACGAGACCGCCATGTGCATCATGGATTCACACGGTGTGGTCTGCGCAAATGTTGTCGCAACGCAAATTGACTTCCACGCTCGCTTTGGCGGCGTCGTGCCCGAGATTGCTTCTCGCAAGCATACCGAGGCTATTGTGGGTCTTTTCGAGGAGACCATGGCCCGCGCGGGCGCGCACTTTGGTTGCGACACGCTGGTGCCGTCTGACCTGGCCGCCGTTGGTGTTACCGCAGGTCCAGGCCTTGTCGGCGCGCTTGTTGTGGGCGTGGCGTTTGCCAAGGGCTTCTGCGTAGCCACTGACCTGCCGCTTATTCCCGTGCATCACCTGGAAGGTCACCTGCTGGCCAACCTGTTTGAGACGCCCGACTTGGAGCCGCCGTTTGTGGCCAGCCTGGTCTCGGGTGGCAATACTATGCTGGTACATGTACGTGCCTGGGGAGATTACGTGGTCCTAGGCTCCACCATCGACGACGCCGTGGGCGAGGCCTTTGACAAGGTTGCTAAGGCGCTGGGTCTCGGCTATCCAGGTGGCCCCGTAATCAGCAAACTTGCAGCTCAGGGCAATCCTAAGGCCATCCACTTCCCGCGCGCAATGATGCACAGCGGCGACTATTCCTTTAGTCTTTCCGGCCTCAAGACAGCCGTCATCACCTACATTGAGGGCGAGAATCGCGCAGGTAGAGCAATCAATCTGCCAGACCTGGCTGCCTCGTTTGAGCAGGCAGTTATTGACGTACAAGTTGCAAAGGCTAAAACCGCTGTTGAGGAGACGGGCGTCTCCGATTTCTGCGTGGGCGGCGGCGTTGCTGCAAACCCCGCACTTAGAGCTGCATATAAGGAAACCTTTGGTCGTATGGGCGTTCGAGTGACGGTGCCTCCGATGTCGGTTTGCGGCGACAACGCTGCAATGATTGCCGTCGGCGCGCTTCGTAGCTACCGTACACAGGGTTTCTCGCCATTGACCTTGGACGCAAACCCCAACGCGCAACTGGGATCGTGGTCGTCGGATGCGGCACCCGTTGTCCCAAGCGGCATGTAAGGAGGCCATTGTGCAAGACGGATTTATCAAAGTTGCAAGTATCACGCCGCGCATCCGCGTGGCCGACGTGGCGTTTAACGTGGAGAGCTGTCTGGCTGCCATTGAAGAAGCCGCAGGTAATCGCGGCGCCAAGGTGGTCGTGCTGCCCGAACTCTGCATCACGGGCTACACCTGCGAGGACCTGTTCTGGCAGGACGCCCTCCTGGACGCTGCCGAGCGCGGCTTGGTTTCCATTGCCGCCCGCACGGCTGATGTTGACGCGTTGCTGCTGCTAGGACTGCCTGTTCGCGTAGCCGGCAAGCTCTACAACTGCGCCGCCGTTCTTTTTAGGGGAGAGCTTTTGGGCCTGGTGCCCAAGCGCTACGTACCCATGTACAACGAGTTTTACGAGGGCCGACACTTTGTTTCTGGCCCCAAGACCGTTACCAGCGTGGACTTTGGCCTGCTTGGCGAGGTGCCGTTTGGTACTAACCAGCTGTTTGCATGCGACACCATTCCTGAGCTGGTTGTGGGTGCGGAGATCTGCGAGGACCTCTGGGTGCCCATGCCGCCGTCAAACGCGCACGCCGTCGCCGGTGCCACGCTGATCTGCAACTTGTCCGCATCGCCTGCACTGGTCGGCAAGTCCGCGTACCGTCGTCAGCTGGTTGCGCAACAGAGTGCGCGTCTGATCTGCGGCTACGTTTACGCAAGTGCTGGTGAGGGAGAGTCTACGACCGATTTGGTTTTCTCGGGCCATGATCTTGTTGTCGAGAATGGCCGTGTACTCGCCGATTCTGGCGTGTTTGGCGAGGGTATTGCGGTGTCCGAGATTGACGTGCTGTCGCTGGCGGCTGACCGCAGGCGCACGTCGACGTTTGAGGTTGCTCCGACGCCAGAGGATTACAAGCACCTGACCACGTATTTCTCGCTGGAGTTTGACGGCGCGGGCGAGGGTACGCACGACGTCGCAGCCGCGCATGACGCCGCAGGTTACGGCCACGACAGCGAGGGCGAGGGCGTCGAGCTTGCTATCCGCACGCCTCTGACCAGGTACGTTGATCCGCATCCGTTTGTGCCTGCGATGGATGACGCTCGCGCAGCACGCTGCGAGGAGATTCTGTCGATCCAGGCTCACGGTTTGGCTTCAAGGCTGGCACACACTGGCTCTGACCACGCGGTTATTGGCATTTCGGGAGGACTTGACTCTACGCTAGCTCTTCTCGTCACGGTGCGAGCGTTTGACCAGCTGGGATACGATCGCTCGGGCATTGTAGCTGTGACGATGCCGGGATTTGGCACCACGGACCGCACGTACACCAACGCTATTGAGTTGGTGCAGTCGCTTGGCGCCGACCTGCGCGAGATTTCCATTGTGGATTCTGTGCTGCAGCATTTTGCCGACATCGGCCATGATCAGGATGTTCACGACGTTGTGTACGAGAACGCCCAGGCTCGCGAGCGCACGCAGATTCTGATGGACGTTGCCAACCAGGTGGGCGGCATGGTCATTGGCACGGGTGACCTTTCCGAGCTGGCGCTTGGTTGGGCAACGTATAACGGTGACCAGATGTCCATGTACGGCGTGAATGCTTCGGTGCCAAAGACGCTGGTCAGGTACCTTGTTGATTACTGCGCCGATGCTTATGAGGAGCAGGGCGAGGACGAAATTGCTCACGTTTTGCGCGACGTTCTGGATACACCGGTTTCTCCTGAGCTACTGCCATCCGCGGCAGACGGTTCCATTGAGCAGAAGACGGAGGACCTGGTTGGCCCATACGAGCTGCATGACTTCTTCCTGTTCCATGTGCTTCGTCACGGAAGCGGCCCGCTCAAGGTTCTACGTCTTGCCGAGCGTGCGTTTGGTACAGGCACTGACCAGGAGGTTTACGACCACGAGACTATCGTGCGTTGGCTGAAGGTATTCTACCGCCGCTTCTTCTCTCAGCAGTTCAAGCGCTCGGCGATGCCTGACGGGCCAAAGGTTGGCTCGGTTTCGCTGTCTCCGCGCGGCGATCTGCGCATGCCATCCGACGCTTCTAGCTCGCTTTGGCTCTCTGAACTGGAGAGCTTGGACGCGTAAGCGCGCATGGTAGAGCGTAGCGCGCATGGGTCGTAGCACGCGGCGATAGCGCGTATTTCTTAGACGTTCAGTACCCGGCTATTCATGTATATGAATAGCCGGGTACTTTTATGCAGTTGGATTTTCGCTTTGGGTGGGGAAGAGGTGGTTTTGCCCAAAAATGACCCCGAAGTGGTAAAAAATGCGTTTAGTTGGGGTTTACAGAAAATGCGGGATTCTATGCATCGAATCTACCTGCTGTTTTGCTTCGGACAAATAATCAGAAATTTGGATAGAATTCGCCACCTGGTAAAATGTAGATGCAATTTTTCTGAATACTCCATTTCATCCCCAACTAAACGGATTTTTTACCCAAATTGGACCCCGCCAAAGAGGTGTTCATTTTTCTTATGCAAAATCACGAATATCACTAGCAGAATATGCACGCAGCGAAAATTTGCACCAAAAATTATGCTAATGGCAAGAAATCGCAGGTGGATACCACCTGGCGCTCGCACTTGCCAACACAAACCGCGTCTACCAGCAGCTCAGCAGCTTCGCGCGCCCGCACGCAGCCCGCGCTCTGCCCGTACCCACTAGCCTGCGCATAACCGTTAACGGCTTATACTGCACGCCTACAGAAAATCTAAGTCGGTTTTGTAAGATTTTCACAATATTTCGTATAAATTGTTTTCCCGTGTGGAATAACTAATAGCGTTGGAAAAGGGCGCTTGGCGCCAATATCGGGCTTGGCCCGAAAGGGAGGTTTTCATTATGAATTTGAAGCCACTTGGAGATCGTGTTCTGGTAAAGCCTGCTCCAAAAGAGGAGAAGACATCCTCTGGTCTCTACATTGCATCCGCAGCTCAGGAGCTTCCACAGCGTGGCGAGGTCCTCGCAGTTGGAACTGGCAAGCTTGACCAGAATGGCAATCGCATCGCTCTGGATGTCAAGGTTGGCGACCAGGTATTCTACGGCAAGTTTGGCGGCACCGAGGTCAAGGTAGACGACCAGGAGCTTCTGCTTCTCCGTGCTGACGACATCCTTGGTGTCCTCGAGGACTAATTGCTCGTAGCTCGTAGCTCGTTTGCTCGCGGCTCATCCGCTCACACCTTGTTCGTCCGCTTTTTACTTGTAAATTCAGCTATTTTGGAGGAATACCATGGCTAAAGATATCGATTTTGGCACCGACGCTCGTGCCAAGCTTGCTAAGGGCGTAAACACCCTGGCAGATGCTGTAACCACCACCCTTGGACCTAAGGGTCGCTACGTTGCTCTGCAGCGTTCTTACGGCGCACCAACCATCACTAACGATGGCGTCTCCGTTGCTCGCGAGATTGAGCTCAAGGACCCAGTAGAGAACATGGGTGCTCAGCTGGTCAAAGAGGTAGCAACCAAGACTAACGACACCGTCGGTGACGGTACCACCACCGCAACCCTGCTTGCACAGGTCATCGTTAACGAGGGCCTCCGCAACGTTGCTGCTGGCGCAAACCCAATCGCAATTCGCCGCGGTATCGACAAAGCTGTTGAGGCTGTCGTCGCTCAGATGAGGGGCATCGCTAAGGAGGTCTCAACTAAGCAGCAGATTGCTTCCGTTGGTACCATTTCCGCAGGTGACCCAGTCATCGGTGGCAAGATTTCCGACGCTATGGACGTTGTCGGTAAGGACGGCGTCATCACCGTTGAGGAGTCCCAGACCTTCGGCATCGACATCGACACCGTTGAGGGTATGCAGTTTGACAAGGGCTACGTTTCCCCTTACTTCGCAACCAACAACGAGACTCTCACCGCTGAGCTGGACAATCCTTACATCCTCATGACCGACAACAAGATTTCCTCCATCCAGGACATCCTGCCTATCCTTGAGGCTGTCCAGAAGCAGGGCGCACCTCTGCTCATCATGGCTGAGGACGTCGACGGCGAGGCTCTGACCACCCTCATCCTCAACAAGCTCCGCGGCGTTCTGAACGTCTGCGCAATCAAGGCTCCTGCATACGGCGACCGTCGTAAGCGCATGCTCGAGGACATCGCTGTTCTCACCGGCGGCCAGGCAGTCATCAAGGAGCTCGGCGTCAACCTCAACGAGATCAGCGCAGAGATGCTCGGTCGCGCTAAGTCCGTCAAGGTCACCAAGGAGACCACCACCATCGTTGGTGGCGCTGGCTCCAAGGACGCAATCGACGAGCGCATCGCTCAGATCAAGGCTGAGATTGAGAACACCACCTCTGACTTTGACCGCGAGAAGCTCCAGGAGCGTCTTGCTAAGCTCGCCGGCGGCGTTGCAGTCATCAAGGTTGGCGCAGCTACCGAGGTAGAGCTCAAGGAGATTAAGCACCGCATCGAGGACGCACTTCAGGCAACTCGCGCAGCTGTCGAGGAGGGCATCGTCGCAGGTGGCGGCGTCTCCTTCCTGGCTGCTTCCTCTGTCCTTGACAGCGTTCAGACCTCTGATGCAGACGAGAAGATCGGCGTTGAGATCATCCGCAAGGCACTTGAGGCTCCAGTCCGCACCATCGCTAACAACGCTGGCTTCGAGGGCAGCGTAGTTGTCGAGAAGATCAAGGCACTCCCAACCGGCCAGGGTCTTGACTCCGCTTCCGGTCAGTATGGCGACATGATTGAGATGGGTGTTCTTGATCCAGTTAAGGTCACCCGTACCACACTCCAGAATGCAGCTTCCGTTGCATCCCTCATCCTCATCACCGAGGCAACTGTTTCCGAGATGCCAAAGGACACCACCATCGAGGAGTCCATTTCTCGCGCAGCTGCTCAGGGCGGCCAGGGTGGCATGTACTAATTCGCGCCTTCGCGTCACTTCAATCGGGTCCAGCCTCTCGCTGGGCCCGATTTTTTCTTTCGTCACAAAAACTTGGCGAGAAACCCATCTTGTCGCAGGCGAGAAAACCGTCTTGCTGCAACCGTAATGTTTGCCGCTTAGTACCTATTAATCGAAATCGTATGAATGTGACGTCATTTGAGCAGAATTATTTGTCGTCACAGGTTAAAATGTTTATTTGCTGTAGCGGCCAAGTTGCATGACCGCTTTGCCACGCGCCAAAGGAGAGGAGGCACCATGGCTCAGAACCAGAATCGTAACGAGGAGCGAGATTTTCTCGACGACCT
>ERZ772958.701-NODE-701-length-14602-cov-12.908847_pt1 | contig 14602 bp, 9 predicted proteins | sample MGYA00580681_ERZ772958 | MGnify/ENA primary metagenome ERZ772958 (study PRJEB29015, sample SAMEA2738089) | human oral metagenome | biome: human oral; feature: human-associated habitat; material: saliva | place: China | collected 2275 ...
GGCCCTCGGCCTCGTCGAGGCTGGCCTTGGGGATGACGTCGAGGCTGTGGCGGGCTATGAACTCCTCGCGGTCCTCGGGGGTGGCGAAGAGGGGGGCCATGCGCGGGGACTCGACCTGCACGGGAGCGGCAGCGAGGCGCTCCATGAGGGTCGTGAGCTTGTCGCCGCGGGCGTCGACGGAGGTGACGCCCGCTTCCTCGGCCTGGGGCGCCTTCTTGGCGGCCTCCTTCTCGGCGAGGAGGGCCGCGCCGATCGCAACGTAGAGCTGGGCGTCGTCGGGGGTGACGAAGGCGTCGGCCTTGGGCAGGAGCGCCTTGTAGGCCTCACGCAGGGCGGGCAGGAAGTGCAGGGGGCCGCCGAGGAACATGACGGTTCCGCGGATCGGGCGCCCGCATGCCAGGCCCGCGATGGTCTGGGTGGCGACGGCGTTGAAGATGGAGGCGGCCAGGTCCTCGTGGGCGGCGCCCTGGTTGATGAGGGGCTGGATGTCGGACTTGGCGAAGACGCCGCAGCGCGAGGCGATCGGGTAGAGCTGGGTGTGGCGGGTCGCCATCTCGCCCAGGCCCGCGGCGTCCGTGTGCAGCAGGGTGGCCATCTGGTCGATGAAGGCGCCGGTGCCGCCCGCGCAGGTGCCGTTCATGCGCTGCTCGGGGGTGGGGTGCAGGTAGGTGAGCTTGGCGTCCTCGCCGCCCAGCTCGATGACGACGTCGACCTCGGGGTGGAGGCGCTGGGTGGCCTCGGTGCCCGCGATGACCTCCTGGACGAAGGGGATGCCCATGGCGCGGGCGGTCGTCAGGCCGCCGGATCCGGTGATGGCAGCGTGGACGCGGGCGCCGGGCAGGGCGCGCTCAACGTCGGCGAGGAGGGCCCCCAGGGATGCGCGCACGTCTGCGTTGTGGCGGCGGTAGTCGGAGAAAAGGCGGCGATTCCCGTCCAAAACGACGGCCTTGACCGTCGTGGAGCCGACGTCGATGCCGAGCTGGTAGGGGCGCGCTGCCTCGTGATGGCGATGCGTTGTCATGGGACCTCCTTGAATCACCCAACAACATAGGATGCGGGTGTTGTCACGTCAAAGGTATGGCTACCCTGATGCGGACCGGCCACTAAAACGGCATAGATCCGGGGAAAATTGCCTGTCCGACAACGAAGGGCACGGAGGGGAAGCACAACACGTCCGACAAGAATTACAACATGTGAAGCGTTGCAAAATTAAACCCTTCGGCAAAAACCCCGCACCGACCTCGTCGCGAGAGCGCACGTGAACCCGCTCAGTGGAGAGTTAACCCGACAGGTGGCACCCTCAACCCCTCAATGCGCACGTTAACCCCTTAGGTGGAGCATGGGCAGGGGCGCCCATGCTCCACTAGTAGGGCCCAGCTGCGCATTGAAGGGTTAACACAGCCACCCAACGGGCCCAGCTGCCTCAGATCACGTGATGAAACAGCGCCTCACAAGGCCCGACGCGAGTAGGCCACCCAATGAGCGCACCGATCAGGAGCCGACCGCGACTGGGATCGCCCGAACTTGGGTGGCCTTGACACTCACCCAGAGGGAATCACCAACACCGAGGCCCAGGTCGGCCCATGCGGATGCCGTAACCCGGGCGGTTACCGAGACCCCGCCCGCGAGCGCGACGCGCACGCTGACGAGGGAGCCGTCGACGTCGATGCCTGCGACGACGCCGGGTAGGACAGAGCGCGGCGAGGCGTGGGCTTCCTCGCGGGACAGGACCACGGCCTCGGGCGGGAAGGTGAGGGCGACGCGCGCGGGTTCACCGGCGGGGCTGGAGGGAAGGGGTTCGGGGCTGCCAGCATCCGCGCCACGCGCGGCGTCAGCGCCTTCAAGGCCAGCACGCGCGGCGTCAGCGCCGCCAACACCAGAGCCGCCGCCAGCGCCAGGCGCCTCACCGGAGGCAGCACTGGGAGGGGTAGAAACCGAGTCATCAGCGCAACGCGCACCACCGCGATCAGCCGCGTCGGTCAACGCCACGCCGGGGCCAGAATCGGCCGCCCACAGCACACCCTCGCCGACGCGCACGCCGACCAGGCCGGGGCGGGCAACAGCGGAGCCGGTGACGATATTGAGCCCCGCCAAGCGCGCGGCGAACACGGACGACGGCGAGGCCAGCACGCGGGCGGGTTCGCCCTCCTCGACGACGCGCCCCTCCCCCATGACGATCATGCGGGAGGCGAGGGCCAGGACCTCGGCGATGTCGTGGGAGACGAGCAGGGTCGTGATTCCCGCACCGGCGAGCCGCTCGCGCAGAACGGCGGAGACTTGTGCGGTGGCTTCGACGTCGAGCGCGGCGGTGGGCTCGTCGAGGATGAGGACGTCGGGCCGGAAGACGAGCGCGCGGGCGAGGGCGACGCGCGCGGCCTGCCCGCCGGACAGGTCAGAGCCGCGGCGGTGAGCAAGATCGGCGATGCCGACGGCCCGCAGCTGCTCGAGGGCGGCGGCCCGGGCCTGCGCGCGCCGGACGCCGCGTACGCGCAGCGGGAAGGCGACGTTGGCGACCACGCTCATGTGCGTGAAGATGCGCGGCGCCTGGCTAACCATGGCGACGCCGCGCCGCCGCGCGGGCACGAAGGTGGCGGCGTCGTCGACGACGCGTTCCCCGATGCGCGCACTCCCGGAGTCGAGCCGCAGGGTCCCGGCAACAACCTGCGCGAGGGTGGATTTTCCGGCGCCGTTGTGCCCGACGACGGCCGTCACGAGGCCCGGGCGCAGCCGCGCGTCCACCGCCCAGCCGCGCTCACAGACACTTCCGTCAACGTGGACGGGAGCTCCACTGGGAGAGCTACCCGCGGTCTCGGAGCCGGTGGGGACGAGGTCGTGGCCGCCTCCGGCGGACAGGGGCTCGTCGGTGGGACCGGGCCCCGCGCCCGAGGCCGGGAGATGAGCGCGGACAAGCCCCGGCCTCGTCGGCGACAGCCGCGAACGCACGAGAGCAGCGAGGTGCCCCCACGGGGTTTCGGTGAGCGCGACGACGAGGGCCGCGACGCCCAGCAGGACGACGCCGAGGGCGAGGGCGAGGGCGGCGTCGGACTCGCGGGCCAGGTAGATCTGGAGGGGCATCGTACGGGTGACGCCCTGCATGGACCCGGCGAAGGTCAGGGTCGCGCCGAACTCGCCGAGGCATCGGGCCAGCGCGAGGGCCGCGCCGCGCCCGAGGCCAGGCAGGACCGTGGGCAGGGTGATCTGCCAGAACACGCGCGAGGGCGAAGCACCCAGGGAGGAGGCCATCTCGTCGAGGCCCGGCTCGCGGGCGCGCAGCGCGGATTCGAGGGTGACGATGAGGAAGGGAAGGGAGACGAAGACCTGGGCGATGACGACCGCGGTTGTCGTGAAGGCAATGCCGAGGCCCGCACCGGTCAACAGTGCGCCGAGCGTCGAGCGCCTGCCGAAGGCCGACAGCAGCGCGATACCTGCGACAACGGGCGGCAGCGACAGGGGCAGGGCCACGAGGATGCGGGCGGCGCGCACGCCGCGCCACGAGCGCGAGAGCAGGAGGGCCGCCGGAACCCCGAGGAGCAGGTCCACGCCCAGGGCCACGCCGCACGTGCGCAGGGAGAGGGCGAGGGCGGAGGAGGCCTCGTCGGTGGCGAGCGTCGAGGCCAGCGCCGCCCACTCGACCCGGCCGAGCATGAACGCCAGGGGCAGGGTCAGGAAACACAGGGCGAGCGCGCCGAGGCCCCCCGCCCACAGGGGCAGGGGGCTGGCGGCTGGGGTTCGACGCGGCCGCACGCGACGCTACTTGTTGACGGGCGTGAAGCCGGCTTCGCCGAGCAGTGCCTGGCCTTCGGGGGACAGGACCAGGTCGATCCACTTCTGGCCGGCGTCCTTCTTGGTGGAGGCGGTCACGAGCGCGATGGGGTACTTGTTGACGGCTTCGTCGGCGCCCGCGATGTCGACGGTTTCGACGGCGTCGCCTTCGGCCAAGGCGTCGGACTTGTAGACGATGCCCGCGTCGGCTTGGCCGGAGGAGACCTTACCGCGCACGTCGGTGACGGCCTGTTCCTCGGAGACGGGGTTCAGGGTCACGCCGAGCTTCTCGGTGAGGGTCTGTGTGAGCTTGCCGCAGGGGACCTCGGGCGCGCAGATGACCAGCTTGACGCCGTCGAGCGAGGAGTCGAGGCCGGTGACGCCCGCCGGGTTGCCGGGCGTCGTGATGAGGGTGAGGCTGTTGGACGCGAAGAGGGTCTGCGCGTCGACCTGGCCAGCGTCGGCGGCCTTCTTCATGGTGGACTCGTTCGCGGTGGCCAGGACGTCGACATCGGCCCCCTCGCTGAGCTGGGCGACCAGGTCCTGCGACCCGGCGAAGTTGAAGCGCACGTCCACGTCGGGGTAGGCGGCCTCGTAGGAGGATTCGAGCTCCTCGAAGGTCTCGGTCAGCGAGGCGGCGGCGTAGACGTTGAGGACGACTTCGCGGGAGGGGACCTGGGTATCGTCGGACGAGGCCGTGGCGTCGGCCTGCGGGGTCGTGTTTCCTGAGCAGGCGGCCAGCGCCAGGGCGGCGGCGCCGATGACGGGGAGGATACGCGGGGAGCGCACGGGCATCTCCTTTTGAGAGGGGATTGAACGACATTAATCTAACAATGGTGTTAGCAAGGGGCAACAGGCACCCTCACCTACACCGATCATCGTCTGAAGGTAGCGCCATTGCGCCGATAACAACTCCCCCCTTTTAAGCGCAGTCACACCCTTTTTAATGAGTGTCCGACGCCCGACAAACCCCCACACCGCCCAGCCAGGCGCACGCAGACCAGCTCGCCCGGCAATAGCCTCGGCCCCAGCGGGCATAAATCGCGCGACCCTGCCCGCGCTCACCCACCCCCCTACGGGCACGCAAGGGACTAGGATCACATTCATACGCACGCACATCCACACGGAGGACACCATGCCCACGCCCGTCGACTACGACCTGAGCCAGATCAGCACCCACATCATCATCTATTCGGACCGCGTCCACACGGGCGCAAAGGAGGATCGCACGACCCCCGCGTGCGTCGTCGCGCTGGCCGAGGCGGGCCTGGGCCCGGTGTCGATCATGACGACTCCCGAGAGTGACACAATCCTTGAGCTCGAGATCCGCAACGCGCTTGAGGCGGGCGCTCGCTTCATCCTGATCTTGGGCGGATCGGGTTTCGGGGTTGGCAACTACGCGCCCGAAGTGGTCCGCTCGATCATCGAGGTCGAGATCCCCGGCATCGCCGAGCAGATCCGCGCCCACGGTCTGGCCAACACCCCGCTGTCGCCCCTCTCGCGCGAGGTCGTGGGCGTGACCGCGCGCGACGCCTCGGGCGCGCTCATCATCTCGTCCCCAGGCTCGCGCGGCGGGGCGCTCGACACCCTCGAGGTCGTGACGCCTCTCCTGCCCGCGATCTTCCACCAGCTAGACGAGCAGCGCTGACCCCCTCCCCCTCCTCGTCCACCCCCCTCCTCGCCCGCGCCCCCCAAAAAAGTCGCACGTAATTTGGTTCCCCTTAGTTTTCTAAGGTATCGAGATTTCCGCAGAATATCAACGATGCAGTTTCAAATCTTGAAAGGTTTACATGGAAATTACGTGCGACATTTGTGGGGAACCATGGCCGGGGCAGAGCAAGAGACGAGGCCTGAGCACATTAGCGCCTGTGGGCGGCGGCAGGGCCTGGCCGGGCTTCGAGATCGACCGCTCCGAGCTGCAGGCTCGCGTGTGGCGATCTCGCGGGCGGGCCGCCGCCCACGGGCGCACGAAGCGGAAATGACCCCAGAGCGCAGGCACGAAACGAGGCCGTGGTGCGTACCACGGCCTCGAGCGTGTCGACGGTCCCTGGCCTGGTTTTGTGGACCGGGCCAATCCTCACCAGCACACAGCGACTGCCTCCACCACCTCGGCGGCCGAGGGCTCACACGCGGATAGGTTACGAGCACGCGGATAGGTTACGAACACGCGGATAGGTTATTAACCTATCCACAAGCGAATAACCTATCCGCATCGTGACAACCTATCCTCGAGCGACGCCCCGGCTCCCACCGTCACCTCAGGGCCACAGGGCAAGCACCGAAGGGCAGCCAGCACACCGATGTGCTCAAACCGTAGACCACCTCGACCAAAAACAGCCAAAACGCCCATTTCAAGCGAAGTGGACTGCACTTTGGGACAAGAACACAACACCACCAATAACAACCAACAACCCTCAAAACACTCGGTCCACAAAACCAGACCAGGCCACAATCACCACGAAAACGCTACATATTAGCGCCGCCCGGCCGCTTCCATGTGCGGCCGGGCGACGCCCAGGCAGGATATTCGCGAAGAGATCCTCGACTCGTCAGGAGGCGTACCCGGTCCAGTGACCCTGGGGGTCGAAGGTGGATCGCCGCCCGTCGATATTCCGGGTTCCCGTGGCCATGGCGCCGCTGGCGGGGTCCATGTAGTACCAGGCGCCGCCTTCGCGCAGCCACCCGGTGTCCAGCGCGCCGGAGGGGGCCAGATGGTACCAGGCGCCGCCCACTCGGACCCAGCCCGAGGCCATGGCTGCGCTGGCGGGGTCCATGTAGTACCAGGTCCCGCCGCTGGGCACCCACCCGGTCGCGGCGCGGCCTGCGTTCAGGTAGTACCAGGAGCCGTCGATGCGGGTCCACCCGTTGCCCGAGGGGTGGCCGCCAGCGTCAAGGTAGTACCACGCCTTGCCGTCGTTGATCCACCCTGAGGTGGCCATGGCGCCGCTCGCGCCCAGCCAGTACCACTGGCCGCCGCTCGTGAACCAGGTTGAGGAGATCATCGCGCCGGTCTCATCCACCCGGAACCACTGCCCGCCGTCGCTGACCCAGGCCGAGGCCTCGGCGTAGGACTTGCCCGCGAAGTAGTACCAGGAGTGGGAGGGGGCGTGCCACCAGCCGGTCGTGGCGACGGGGCGTCCGGCCTGGAACCACCAGGCTCGCGGGCTTTCATTGTCGTATTCGTGACCCCAGGAGGCGGCCGACAGGTCGTTGGTGGTGATGCCGGAGGGGGCGAAGGTCGCGACGAGGGAGGGAATGCGTCCCTTTTCCCACAGTTCTTCCATGGGGACCCACAGGTCGGAGCCGTGGATGACGTCGGTGGTGAGACGATCGGGGCTGAGGGATTCGGAGCCGGTTTGCACGATCATGGAGGGGCTCAGGGCCGCCATGAAGGGTTCGAAGTTGGAGCTGCGCTGGCCGTGGTGGCCCGCTTTGAGCAGGTCGACGTGGCCGACGGCGGAGGCGACGCGCGCCTCGAATCCGTTGTGGGTGACCCAGTCGGCCTCGGTGTCCATGAGGTCGGCGGCCAGGAAGGCACTGTGCCCGAAGGCGGTGACTTTGGCGCCCCACCCCATGAGGTTTGCGTCCGTGGTTCCCTTCTTCTTGTAATTCTCCTCGGGGTCGAAGGGGATGATCTGGACGTCCATGTCACCCAGCTGCACGTGCGTGTTGTAGCCGTCGACGTGCTGGATGAGCTGCGCGCCGTAAGTTTTCCGGGCCCACGTGGCGGCGTTGATCATGTTGTCGTAGATCCACTGGTTGTCCCACAGGCCGTCGGGGTTGCGCATCCACTTGTCGGAGTATTCGGGGCTGAAGATAGCCTTGGGCCGGAAGGTGCGGATGATGTCGTCAGCGTTGTCGATGTGGTCGGAGTGGGCGTGCGTGCCCAGGTAGAACGCGAGGTTGGAGGAAGTGACGCCATGGTCGCGCATGTAGGTCAGCACCCAGTCGGTGTCGCCGCGCTCGGCGGGGGTGATGCCGGGGCGCAGGGGGTAGCGGGGGTCGGAGCCGTCGGGTGCGCCGACGCCTTCGCCGCCGTCGATCATGCCGAAGACGCCGCGCGATTCAAGGAGGATCGCGTCTGCTGTGCCCGTCGTGGTGATGACATGGATGCGGGTCGGGCCGTTTGTACCGGGGTAGGAGAGGACCGTGGCACTGACCTGTGTTTCGGTATTCGTCTCCTGAGAGTCGCTTGGGGCCGCTAACGAGGCCGGGGCGAGGCTTGCCGCGACGAGTCCTGACAGGACGGTCATACCGATAAAACGCAGTACTTTGCCGTGATAACTGTTCACGTGCACACCTTGAAGACGCATTGAGACTAAAAGCTGACCACATCAATCTACACCCGCACACACGTTACCGACAAATCATAGGGGGTGTCAAGTTACTTAATAGCCTAGTATGCATGGTTTTAAGAGAATGGCTCCATTTTGTCAAATAGCCCATGGAATCCCAAATGACACCGCCGCACGCGCACGATGGCACCGCTCTCTAACAGGCCGGTCAGCCATCCCGGCGGCACGCGGAGACACGACGAAGGCTCCACTGAGCCCGCCACCGACATGCCCGACTAACGTCAGTCGTCCCACGTCAGGGGGCAACACAGCATCCGATGACAGCACCACCAGACGACGCGCCCACAGGCACCACCAAGTTCAGGAGGCGTAACCAACCCATCGGCCCAAGGAAGAGAACAACGAGGAACGCCCGTCGATGGACACCGTGCCGGTCACCATGACGCCAGCGGAATCCATGTAGTACCAGGTGCCACGATCATTGACCCAGCCGGTGCTCATCGCACCGTTTCCGCTCATGTAGTACCAGCTGCCTCCTGAGTCCAACCAGCCGGTCTGCATGACGCCCGAGACGGAGGAGAAGTACCAGGAGGAAGCATCCTGATACCAGCCGGTTGCCATAGCACCGGAAGAACCGAGGTAGTACCAGTCACCGCCGCTACGCAGCCACCCCGTCGCCATTGCGCCACTGCCGGACAGGTAGTACCAGGCCCCATCGCTACGCAGCCACCCGGTGGACATGGCCCCGGAGGGTCCGAAGTGGTACCAGCGATTATCGACCTGGACCCAGCCCGTGCGCATCGCGCCCGTGCGCGGATCCATGTAGTACCAGGTGCCATGATCGAGCAGCCATCCGGTGGTCATCCGCCCGGCGTTCAGGTAGTACCAGGAACCAGAGTCCCACATCCAACCGCTTCCGGCGAGACGCCCGGAGGCCTCGATGTAGTACCAGCCAGTTCCGTCATGGATCCACTCGGAGGTCGCCATTGCACCGCTGGCACCCATCCAGTACCAGGATCCACGGTCGTACACCCACGCCGAGGCCTCGGCGGAGGGCTTGCCCGCGAAGTAGTACCAGGCCCCTGAGCGCCCCTGCCACCACCCGGTCGTCGCCGATGGGCGCGCTCCCTTGAACCACCAGGCACGCGGGGTAACCCCGCCATATTCGTGCCCCCAGGACGCGGCCGAGAGGTCGTTATAGGAAATGCCCGAGGAGGTGGTGAAGGTAGCGACGACAGCGGGGATAGAACCCGCCGACCATAGATCCAGGGTTGGCGCCCACGACGCATCCCCATGAATAACGCTGTCCGTGAGACTGTCGGGAGTGAACCACTTCGGGCCCGTCTGGACGATCATGGAGGGGCTGAGCGCCTCCATGAACGCAGGGAAGTTCGAGCTCGCCATCCCATGATGCCCAGCCTTTAGCAGGTCGACATGCCCGACGATCGGGGCGATGCGATCCTCGTAACCGCCCCGCGCCTCAAAGTCCGCCGCCAGGTACGCGGAGCTTCCAAACGCGCTCACTTTCGCCGTGTAGGCGATCAGGTTCGCGTCGCGCACGCCGACTTTCTTGTAGTTTTCGTCCGGATCGACGGGGATCAGCTGGACGTCCATGTCGCCCAGCTGGATGTGCATATCGTCGTCGTTGATGTGCTGCACGATGGTCGCGCCGTACGCGGATGCCGCCCACCGCGCGGCGGTCATCATGTTGTCGTAGCACCACTGGTTGTCCCACAGACGTGACTTGTCCGTGATCCAGTCGTCGGAGTATTCGGGAGTGAGGATTGCCTGGGGACGAAACGCGTAGATGATGTCGTCGGCGTTGTCGATGTGGTCGGAGTGCGCGTGCGTGCCCAGGTAGAACGCCAGGTTTGAGGAGGTAACGCCTTGGCTCCTCATATACCCGAGGACCCACTCAGTGTCGCCCTTGCTCGGGCCTTCGATTCCATCCCTCCACGGATAGCGCGGATCGGACCCGTCGGGGGCACCGAGACCTTCGCCGCCATCGATCATGGCGAAGACGCCGCGCGATTCGAGCAGGATCGCATCCGCTGCCCCCTGCGTCGAGAGGAAGTGGATGCGCGTCGGTCCGCTCGCGCCGGGGAAGGTCAGGACCTGGGCATTTCTCTCTTCCTCCGCCACCTCTTCGGACGAGGCCGTGGCTGCGTCAGCAGAATCAGCGTCGCGGGCACTCGCCTGGTCCACGGCAGCAGAGCCGCTCTGGGCTTCCTCCTCGGATCTTGACACCTGCGAGTCGGCAATGCTGGAATCGCTCTGCGCCTCCTGCTCATCAACAGGAGCTGCGAGGGCGGTTGGAGCGACGGAAGTGACAAGAATTCCTGACACGACGGTCAGTCCAATTCGCTGCCACAGATGGCCGTAACGAGGATTCATGAGCACACCTGAATGGGATAATAGGCTTTGACACTTACCCTCTAAACCTATACCCAGTTAGACGTTACTGACAAATCATCAGCCGATATAAGACTCCCACCAAGCCAGATCCTCGGGCGTATCGACGTCCCGGCATACATCGGCGCTCACATCCACCCGCTCCAGCGTCAGGGCGCGCAGGACGCGGCGCACCCCCATGCCGCGCGCGCTCCCATGCCGCGCCACGGCCTCGTCGATGACCCGGCACAGTGCGCCCGCGCGGTAGACGCCCATGAGGTACTGATCGAATGGTTCGGGGTCACCGCCGCGCAGGATGCGTCCGTCACTGTCGGCAGGCAGCGGATCCCGAAGGAGGGCGCGCAGCACGTCCCCGATGCCGGGGCAGTCCACGGACACGACGACCACCCACGTGTCGGCACCCACAGACAGGGCCGCCAGGCCCGCGTCGATCCCGGCGAGGGGACCTCCGCCGGGCGGGTCCTCGAGGGTGCGTGCAACGACCGCCGGAACGCGCACGGCCGGCGGGACGACGGCCACCACGCCCGCCCCGGCCACCTCACCCAGGGCCGCACACACGCGGTCGATCAGCCGCACGCCGCCCAGCAGCAGATCAGGCTTGGAGACACCGCCCAGGCGCTCACCTCCCCCGCCGCCGACGACCATCGCCGCCATGTCTGCGCGAAGGGCACCCGCGGGAACAGCCTCGGCCACAGCGTCAGCCCCAGGGCGCGAAAGTCAGAACGTCGGCGCGCTGCGTCGCCGCATCCACCATGAGGACGCGGCCAATGAGTGGCTCGCCGAAGCCCACCAGCACCTTGATGGCCTCGGTCGCCATGGCCGTGCCCGCCTGGCCGACGACCGGGCCCAGAACCCCAACCTCGGGCGAGGCCGGGGTGGTTCCCGGGGCAGGCTTGACCGGGTGCAAGCTCCGCAGCGTCAGAGACGGGACAGGAGCGGGAGCAGCAGACCAGAAGACACTGACCTGGTAGGCCATGCGCACGACCGTGCCCCACACGAGGGGCACCCCCGAATCCGCGCAGTAGTCGGCCACCAGGTACTTCGCATCGAAGCTATCCGTGCACTCGATGATCAGGTCCCACTCGCTGCCGTGCGCATCCAGCCACTCGCGCGTCACATGCCCGTAGCGCTCGAAATGCACCGACGAATTAAGGGCGCTCAGGTGCCGAACCGCAGAGTCCGGCTTCGCATCCCCCACGTCGGCCTCGCCGTGCAGCAGCTGGCGCTGCAGGTTCGAGGTGTCGACGACGTCGGAGTCACAGATGCCAATCGTACCCACGCCCGCCGCCGTCAGGTAGAGCAGCACGGGCGAGCCCAGGCCGCCCGCGCCCACCACGAGGACACGCGACGCCGCCAGACGCGCCTGCCCCGCCTCGCCGATGCCAGACACCAGCCAATTGCGACGGAAGCGTTCGAGTGCAGGATCCCCGGCCTCGTAAGGGACGGGCGCGCAGTGCAGGGGCAGGGCGACGGAGCGCCCGAAGACCGCCGCGTCACGCGCGTACGGGTCGCCAATCGTCATTGTTTACAGGCCCGACCAGTTGTGGGAACCGTCGGTCAGCTCCTGCTTCTTCCAGACCGGCAGCTTCGCCTTGACCTCCTCGACGATGCCTTCCACCGCCCGGAAAGCCTGTCCGCGATGCTCGGCGGCCACCGCCACCACCATCGCATCCTCGCCGATCCCGAGGTGTCCGACACGGTGCCACGCAACGATGCGATGCACGCCGGGACGATCCGCGAAGTCAGCGACGATCTCGCGCAAAATCTGCGACGCGGAAGGATGGGCCGAATACTCGATCGAGTCCACGCTTTCTCCCCCGTCGTGGTTACGCACGACGCCAATGAAAGACGCCACCGCGCCGCAGGTGTCGCGTCGCGCACTGTCAATCAGTGAGCTCGAGTCAAGGGCGTCGTCAGTAATACCTGTTGCAATCTCTGCTGACATGGGATCCTCCAGGAACGGGAGATGCTTACTGTCATTTTAGACGGAGTCGGCCAGGATTTTATGTAAACCCTGGCCGACTCACGCAAATGCTAAGAATCTCTCACCCACCAGCAAAGGGCGGCAACACGTCGACGCGCACGCCCGGCATCAGGTCCGCATCCAGGCGAGCCGAACGCTCGTTGACCAGGAAGCTCGACACGTCGAGGATACGCCCCAGATCCGGGTTGCCATCACTCAGGTACGCAACCAGCTCGCCGAGGGTCGCGGGCGTCTCCGAGGACGCCAGCTCGCGCATGTAGCCGCCCGCCGCCTCAGCGGCCCCGCCGAAGAAATGCACCGTCGTCGACAGGGGCTTCGGGTTCGGCTCATCCAACGGACGCAGGAACACCGTCAGGCGCAGCGGGTTCATCGGATCAACGTCCACCACCCAGCTCGCCATGCCAGTCGCCGTGCGCTCAAAGATGCGCTCAACGATGCCGCGCCGCAGCTCAAGGGCCAGGTCATCAGGCGCACCGGGCTCAGTGAACGGGCAGGCCGTCAACACAACCGCCATCGGATCGCTCTCGTGCGGCACCGACGCGAAGCCCATCGCGTTCATGAACAGGCGCACCTTGCCCAGGTGTCCCGCGATGTTGAAGTTCTCGCGAACGACGCGGCGCGCGGCGTGACTGTGGTCGGGCACTGACATCGTCTCCAGGGCCGCATCCGCCCAGCGGGCACCGATCTCACGCACCGACGCAGCCGGATCCTCGGCGTCGGCGCGCAGCCACGCGAGTAGGGACGACGTCAACTGGTGCAGCATCTGAGCCGCGAAGGAGGGGTCCGCCGGCGTCGTCGTCGAATAGCCGAGCGCGGGACGGCCACGCCCCGACGACGGAAGCTGCTGCTTCTCCACGAGACCCACGCCAAAAAGACCCTCCAGTGTCTCGCGCACACTGGACACGTGCAGGCCGGCCTCCTGAGCCAACTCCGCGACGGTCACGGGCACCGCATGCTGCGAAATACGCTCCAGGAGAGCGTGCTGGGCGGGTGTCAGGGCAGCCATCGCCTCGAGCGTCTCGGCCAGCGTCCGAGAATGGGAGGTGTCAGTCATCTCTATCCTCTCTCCCTCTTAATCAGCGGAAATGCCACACATTGGCTTCCTCTTCCGGCTTAAGCTTCCTTACATTACTTACAAATCGAACACAATTTTACCCAGCTCAACGCCCAACATGCACGACCAATGTCACTGATCGGAAACATTTGAAGGGGTCATAGCACACAATCTCAGATCAGGCGCCGAATCCCTCCATATACAACGAAGGGGCGAGCAAACGCCCGCCCCCACGCTCTGTGCCCGCCCAGCCCCGGCCTCGTCACTCAAGACCGGGACCGAGCCGCGCAATTCAGTCCGACATACCGCCGCGCGTGATCTCGTGCGTGCGGCGCTCGTCGCGCGACCGGTAGATCACCGGGGGACGCGCCACGTAGCCGACCGGCGCGCTCACCGCGTGCACGAGGCGGGTGAACGGCCAGATGCAGAACAGCAGCAGGCCCGCGATGATGTGCAGCTTGAAGCTGAGGGGAACATCCGCCATCAAGTGCGCCTGCGGGTGCAGCGTGAAGATCGAGCGGAACCAGACGGAGATCGTCTCGCGGTAGTCGTAGCCCTCGTGCCCGCCGAGCACCTGGTTCAGCAGCGTCGCCGCGCCGCCCAGGAGCACCGGAATGCTGAGCATCACGTAGGTGACGATGTCCATGCGGGTCGTCGCCACGCGCACCGACTTAACCACCAGGCGGCGGTAGATCAGCAGCGCAAGGCCAACGATCGTCATGATTCCGGCGATCGTGCCGGGGATCGTCGCCATCAGGTGGTAGACGTGCTGGGGTACACCGGCCGCCTCGGTCCAGGTCTTCGGGATCACGAGGCCGAGGACGTGGCCCATGAACACGAAGAGGACGCCGAAGTGGAACAGCGGCGAGGCTAGGCGCAGGATGGTCGGCTCATTCCACTGCGAGGAACGAGACGTCCACCCGTACTGGTCGGTCTTGTAGCGCCACGCGAGGCCCACGATGAGGATCGCGAAGGACACGTACGGCAGGACCACCCACAGGGCAATGTCCAGGAAGGACAGCGACTGCGTCGCAGATGCCGACGCGGCATGCAAAAGTGCGGATTCCATGAACGTTACCGTCCCATCGTTGTTTC
>ERZ772958.704-NODE-704-length-14554-cov-5.343955_pt1 | contig 14554 bp, 15 predicted proteins | sample MGYA00580681_ERZ772958 | MGnify/ENA primary metagenome ERZ772958 (study PRJEB29015, sample SAMEA2738089) | human oral metagenome | biome: human oral; feature: human-associated habitat; material: saliva | place: China | collected 2275 ...
ACGCACGATCTCGCGCGATCGGCCTATGGGGAGGGGCGGGAGGGATCGCCGCCGCGGTCGGTCCGGTACTCGGAGGAGTGCTGGTGTCCTGGATCGGCTGGCGGGCCGTCTTCTGGGTCAACATCCCCATTATTGCGGTCGCCTGCCGGCTCACCCTCCGCTCGCTACCGGCACCGGCCGCCCGGCACGGGCGCGCAATCGACCCGCTGGGGCAGATCCTGTCCGTCCTGGGCCTGGCCGCGCTCACCTACGGGATGATCACCGGCGGCGAGAGCGGCCTGGGAAGCGCGTCGGCCGCGGCGATCTGCTGCGGCGCGGCCGTGCTCGCGGGACTTGTCGTCGTCGAGCATCATGTTGACGACCCGATGCTCCCCATGCCGCTGTTCAGGGAAGCACGATTCACGGTCTCGGCGCTCGCCGGCCTGGCGCTGAATATCAGCTTCTTCGGTCAGCTCTTCGTCCTGGCCCTGTTCCTCCAGCGCTACCTGGGCTACGAGCCGTGGCTCGCCGGCCTGGCCCTGGCGCCGCAGGCGTGCAGTGCTGTCGTCGCCTCCCCGATGGGAGGCAGGATGACCGCCAGGATCGGGGCGTTCCCCGCGATGCTGACGGGCCTGCTCACCGGTGCGGCCGGGTTCGCGGGGCTCGCGCTCGCCACGGCCTCGACGCCGTACCCGCTGGTGGCGGCCCTGACCTTCCTGGGTGGTTTCGGCACGGCACTGACCATGCCCGCCGCAACCTCGGCCGCCGTCGCCTCCGCATCGGCTGGGTACACCGGAGTCGCCGGAAGCGTCGTCAACGCAGCCCGGCAGACCGGCAGTGTCGTTGGTGTGGCCGTTTTTGGCAGCCTGATCGCTTCAGGCGACTTCCTGACCGGCTTTCACCGGGCAGTCGTCGGGGCGTCGGCCGTCTTCGCGGTGGCAGCGATCCCCGTCGCCGTCGTCATCCTCAGGGCTGCCAGTCGCCCGGAGCGCGTGGACGCCCCATAGGTCTCGACGACTGACCCCTGGGGTGCCGTCCGCAGGCTCTACGGTGCGTCCTCGGAGCAGGCGGGCACTGTTTGGCGGGCGTGTCCCGGCACCCAGTCGCTGCTCAGTCGATATCGGCGGGCCGGGGCTTGGTGGCGCCGACGACCTGGGCGACGAGCCGCCCCGAAGCCAGGACCCCCTCGATGAGGTCGCCCTTCTTGACATCCTCGGCGCTGGTGATGACCTTGCCGCCGGGAGTGCGCAGAATCGTGTAGCCGCGATCCAGAACCCCCTGCGGCGACAGCGCCGTCAGCCGGGCGCGGTCGGCGCGCAGATCCGCGGCCGCCAGCGACAGCCGATGCTCCACGGCCCGGCGCATCCTGTCGCGGGCCTGACCCAGCTCGATGACCCGGTCGCGCACGATCAAGGTGGGGTCGGCCATGACCGGCCGGGCCCGCAACTGGTCCAGGGCCGCCTGCTCGGCGTCCAGCCGCGAGGCGAGCACGCTGCGCAGGCGCTCGCGGGCCGAGTCCAGACCCACGGTCTCCTGGGCGAGGTCGGGGACGATCCGGCGGGCGGCGTCGGTGGGGGTGGAGGCCCGGTAGTCGGCCACCAGGTCCAGCAGGGGACAGTCGGTCTCGTGGCCGATCGCCGAGACCAACGGCGTGCGGCAGGCGGCCGCGGCGCGCACGAGCCCCTCATCGGAGAAGGGCAGCAGGTCCTCGACGGCGCCGCCCCCGCGGGCCACGACGATGACGTCGATCTGCGCATCGGCGTCGAGCTCCTGGATGGCCCGGGTGACCTCGCCGACGGCGCGCGCCCCCTGGACGGCGACCTCCCGCACCTCGAAGGGCAGACCGGGCCAGCGCAGGCGGGCATTGACCAGCACATCGTCCTTGGCCTTGGCCTGGCGTCCGCACACGAGTCCCACCTTGCGCGGCAGGAAGGGCAGAGGCCGCTTGCGCTCGGCGTCGAACAGGCCCTCGGCGGCCAGGATGCGGCGCAGCTGCTCGATGCGGGCCAGCAGGTCGCCGACGCCGACGGGCCGGATGTCGTCGGCCTGCAGCTGGAGCGAGCCCCGCTTGGCCCAGAAGGTGGGCTTGGCGCGCACCACCACGCGGGCGCCCTCGCCGAGTTCGGCGCCGGTGCGGGCCAGAACGGCGTCGAGGACCCGGGCGTAGATGGACACCGACATGGAGATGTCGGCGTCCGTGTCCCGCAGGGTGAGGAAGGCCATGCCGGCGCCGGGGCGGCGGTTGAGCTGAATGACCTGCCCCTCCACCCACACCTGGCTCATGCGGGCCACGTACTGGTCGATCTTGGAGGACAGCAGCCGCAGCGGCCACGGGTTCTCCGCGGTGGTGAGGTTCGCTCGCGGCGCCAGCTCCCGGGGGCCGTCGGGGCTGCCGGAGTTGCCGGGGCCGCCGCCCGCGTCGGGGCCGGACGCACGGCCGGCACCGGGGGAGGGCTGCGGGCTGGGCTGGGAGGGGCTCTGGCCTGTCACATGCACCACTGTGCCACGTCCACCACTGGGGACCTGGGTCCCACTGTGGCACAGTGGTGACCGTGACGACCATCGAGCTCGCCAGTGAGCACACCGACGCCGCGGCCCCCTCTCCCAAGGGCGGCAAGCGGATCCTCATGGCCGCCCCGCGCGGCTACTGCGCCGGCGTGGACCGCGCCGTCGACGCCGTGGAGCAGGCCCTGGCCCACTACGGGGCGCCGATCTACGTGCGCAAGGAGATCGTCCACAACAAGTACGTCGTGGAGGCCCTCTCCAAGCGCGGCGCCATCTTCGTCTCCGAGACCGACGAGGTGCCGGTGGGCGCCCGCGTCGTCTTCTCCGCCCACGGCGTCTCCCCGGCCGTCCACGCCGAGGCCGCCGAGCGCCGGCTGGACACGATTGACGCGACCTGCCCGCTGGTGACCAAGGTGCACAAGCAGGCGGTGCGCTTCGCGGACAAGGACTACGACATCATCCTCGTGGGCCACACCGGCCACGAGGAGGTCGAGGGCACCCAGGGCGAGGCCCCCGACCACATCCAGGTCGTCAACGGCCCCCACGAGGTGGACCAGGTCGAGGTGCGCGACCCCTCCAAGGTCGTGTGGATCAGCCAGACCACCCTGAGCGTCGACGAGACCCTGGAGACGGTGCGCCTGCTGCGCGAGCGCTTCCCGGAGATGATCGACCCGCCCGGCGAGGACATCTGCTACGCCACCCAGAACCGTCAGGCCGCGGTCAAGAAGATCGCCCCGAGGGTGGACCTCATGATCGTGGTCGGCTCCGGCAACTCCTCGAACTCGGTGCGCCTCAAGGAGGTGGCCCTCGAGGCCGGTGCGGGCGCCGCCCACCGGGTGGACTTCGCCAGCGAGATCGACCCGTCCTGGTTCGACGGCGTGGAGACGGTCGGCCTGACCTCGGGCGCCTCGGTACCGGAGATCCTGGTGCGCGAGGTGGTCGAGCGCCTGGCCGAATTCGGCTTCGACGACGTCGAGGAGGTGCGCACCACCACGGAGAAGATCTCCTTCTCCCTGCCCAAGAACCTGCGCGCCGACCTCATGGCGGCCCAGGGGGCCGCCTCGGCGCACAAGCGTCGCGAGCCGGCCGCCGACCACACCTGCTGAGGCTGCGCCGCCCGCCCCTTCCGCACCGGCCGCAGGGCCTGCCGTGAGCGTCAGCACACGCCCGGCTGCGTGAGACAGGCCGAAGGTGAACGCCGGGTTGCATGCTCGACGATTACCCTCGGTCGGGTGACACACTCCCATGACGAGTCGGCCCCCAGTGGCCCTGCCCCCGCCGCGTCGGGTGGGCGGCCCGCTGCCGACAGCGCCGGCAGCTCCGACAGTGCTTGCCCTGTGACCTCCGCAGACCCCGTGGGCGCGGTGGTCTCCGGCGCCTCCGGCCAGGTCTCCAACGAGGCCCTGGAGGAGGACGGCGGCCTGCACCGGAGCCTGACCAGCAGGCACATGCAGATGATCGCCATCGGCGGCGCCATCGGCACGGGGCTGTTCGTGGCCTCGGGCGCCACGGTCTCCACGGCCGGCCCGGGCGGTGCCCTGGTGGCCTACGCGGCGATCGGCCTCATGGTGCTGCTGCTCATGCAGTCCCTGGGCGAGATGACGGCGCACATGCCGGTGGCCGGCTCCTTTCAGACCTACGCCACCCGGTTCGTCAGCCCCTCCTTCGGCTTCGCCATGGGCTGGAACTACTGGTTCAACTGGGCGATCACGGTGGCGGCCGAGCTGGTGGCCGCCGGAATCGTCATGGGCTACTGGCTGCCAGGGGTGCCCTCGTGGATCTGGGCGGCACTGTTCCTAGCACTGCTGACGACGCTCAACGCCCTGTCCGCCCGCGCCTTCGGGGAGGGGGAGTTCTGGCTGTCGGCCATCAAGGTGGTCACGGTCGTCGTCTTCCTCGTGGCGGGCCTGGCCATGATCGCCGGCATCATCGGTGGGACGTCCCCGGGCTTCAGCAACTGGGTCGTCAAGGACGCGCCCTTCCACGGCGGGATGCTGGCGATCGTGTCGGTGTTCATGGTGGCCGGGTTCTCCTTCCAGGGCACCGAGCTGGTGGGCGTGGCGGCCGGTGAGGCCCGCAACCCGCGCCGGGACGTGCCCAAGGCGATCCACACGGTGTTCTGGCGGATCATGATCTTCTACATCGGGGCGATCACGGTCATCGGCTTCCTCATCGCCTTCAACGACAGCCGGCTGCTGCACACCGAGACCGAGGACGTGGCCTACTCTCCCTTCACCCTGGTCTTCGAGCGGGCGGGGATCGGGATCGCGGCGGCCCTCATGAACGCCGTCATCCTCACCGCGGTGCTCAGCGCCGGCAACTCCGGCCTGTACGCCTCGACCCGCATGCTCCACTCGATGGCCCTGCAGGGGCAGGCGCCGGCCTGGTTCTCCTACGTCAACCGCCATGGGGTCCCGGTGCGGGCCCTGGGGGCGACGGCGTTGGTGGGGGCGGCCGGCTTCCTGACCGCCGTGGTGGGGCAGAACACCGCCTACGCTTGGCTGGTCAACGTCTCCGCCCTGTGCGGGTTCATCGTGTGGCTGGGGATCGCCGCGTGCCACTTCCGCTTCCGGCGCGCCTACGTGCTCCAGGGCAACGACCCGGCCGATCTGCCCTACCAGGCGCCCTGGTTCCCGCTGGGGCCGGTCCTGGCCTTCACCCTATGCGCCCTGGTGATCCTGGGCCAGAACTACGAGGCAGTCTTCAAGGGCCAGCTGGTGGAGGTGCTCTCCTCCTACATCGGCCTGCCGGTCTTCGGGGCCATCTGGCTGGGGCACCGCCTGGTGACCGGGTCGCGCATGGTGCGCCTGGAGGAGGCCGACGTCTCCGGCGCCGTCGTTCGCGAGCGCAGCTGAGCTTGGCTGAGCCCGGCCGAACCTCCGTGGCCGCTGGGCTCGCCCCCTGTACCCCATGACCGACGTCGGGGCACCGATCATCTGACCGGTGCCCCCGACGTCGACTCGTGCTGGAACCTGCACGAGGCTGGTGCTGTTGTGGGCTGGGCGCCTACAGCAGGGACTGGACCCGCACCGTGACCTGAGGCGCGCTCTGCTCCCCGACGTCGGAGGAGTCGGAGCCCTCCCGGGCCCCGGAGGGGGCGCCCGACTCGCCCGCCTGGGACAGGGATCGGATGATGGTCTCCTGGACGTCGCGCACGATGTCCTTGACGGGCCGCGAGCCATCGATACCGATCTCGATGACGGCCCGGCTCGAGCCCTCCTCGACGATCACGCCGAAACGGGCCTGTTGAGGATCCTGCTGGCGCATGTGGCTACCGAGCGCCCTCAACGTGCTGCCGATCCCCGGCTCGATTGCTCGGACGCCGGGGACAGCAGTAACCAGGTGGGCCAGCTCGGCCGCTGAGAGGTTAGTCGTCATCGTGGAGATCCTCGATGTGGACGTTGACGGTCGGGGACACCCCAAGGTTCTCATGGCAGGCGGCTCGAACGGCGTCGCGGACCTTCTGGCCGAGCTGCGGCAGGCTGTCCACGCTGAGGTGGGCGGAGATCCGGCAGGAGATGGTCTGCGGAACCCCCAGGCCGCGGTGGCCCTCAGCTGAGGGCGCGTGCTCGAAGGTCGAGCGCAGGGCGCGCGCCCCGGGCACGCCGTCCACGGTGCGGCGGATGAGCGCCCGCAGCGAGAACTCGGACATGCTGTACGGCCCCAGGTCGGTGGCGGGCATCTCCACCTGGGCGCCGTGACGGGTCTCGGCGAGGATGGCGTCCATCAGGTGGCGCTTGGGCATGACCGAGGGGCTCGCCTGAGACTCCAGCCGGTCCCACTCCTCGTGCAGGGAGGCGATCAGACGCTGGTACTCGCGCGTGTCGGCGTCGTCCTGCTCATGAGACCGGGCGAAGGACTTGGAGGCCGACGCCGTCGCGCGTCGGACGCTGTGTGAGAGCTGGTTGACGGTGCTCATGCCCACTCCTTCATCTGGCGCATGACGAGAGAGCGGGCACGTGCCAGCCTCCCTCGGACGGTGGACTCGGTCAGGTTCAGGGCCTGGGCGATCTCCTCGTAGGACATGTCGTCGACCTCTCGGAGCACCCAGACGATACGCAGCTCGGGCTGCACGGAGGCCAGGAGGTCGGCCAGCGCCTTGATCTGGGCGTTGACCTCACTGGACTCGGCCGGGTCGGCGGTGCTGCTCGACGTCGTCTCCGCGATGGCGCTCGCGGTCTCCAGGCCCTCGGCGTCGTAGGCGTCGGTGGCCCGGCGCTGACGCTTGCGCGCCATGCTGGTGGCCTTGTTGGTACAGATCCGCATGAGCCAGCCCCGGAAGGCGGCGGGCTCCCTGACGAGGTGAAGACTGCGCCAGGCCTGGATGAGAGTGTCCTGGACGATGTCCTCACTGTCGTGACGGTTGCGCACGATCATGTAGGCGGTGCGGAACAGGCGCCCCTGATAACGCTCGACGAGCTGCTCGAAGGCGTTGATGTCCCCGTCCTGGGCGCGCAGGACCAGGTAGCGGTCCTTGTCGGGCGACGCGCCGGACGAGGCGCTCGGTTGTGCGGCGTGGTCTGGACGCGGGCGAGGCGCCGCCGTGGCCTCGTCCCGCGTCTCACGCACCATCGCCGTTCCCGGTGATCTCGGGCGAGTGCTGCCCCGTGACGGTCTGCGAGACGCTGCGCTTGCTCGTGGAGCGCTCCAGCCCCACCAGAACGTCGACCTGCCGGGGGCGCGTGCCCAGGGACGTGGTCACGTCATCCTCGAGCCGTCCCCTGAGCTCCGCCACGGCCCATGCGACCTCGCAGTCCTGGGACACGGTAGCGTCCGCCTGCACCCACAGACTGCTGGGGGAACCGGTGACCCACACGGCGCACTGCTCCACCCCGGGAACGTCCTCCGCCCGCTCGGACAGGGCCTGTGACAGGACCTCGGGGGCAACGGTGGCCATGAGGACGCCCTCGGAGTCGCTGAACCTCAGGGGAGAGGCGGCCGCCTTGCGGGGGATCTGCATGGCGAGCAGGACCAACCCGGCGATGACGGCGAGCACGGAGACCAGCGCGGCCACCGGCAGGAGCCAGTGCGCCTGGGCTGCGATGAGGCTGCCGACTCGGTCCTGCGCCGTGGCCAGGTAGGGGGCGGCGTCGGGCCAGGAGCGACCGGCACTAAGGCCGGAGGCCAGGACCCAGGATGACGCCGCCGCGATGAGAAGCCCGCAGCCGGCCAGGGCCGTCCGGTTGAGGACACCAGAAACTGAACGCATGGTCGTATCTCCTTCAGCTCGTGCGCTTGATCCGCACGCGGCTGCGTGTGATGCCCACGGGCTGGAGCGTCTGCAGGGCCTCGTCGGTCTTCTTGCGGGCCGCTTCATGCACGGGGTCGAGGTCGTCCAGGACACTGAGGACGACGACGTCGACCCGGGATCGACGGGTGGTGACGGTGGCGGAGTGGACGCCGCCGATCTGCTCGACCTGGTTCCTCACCAGGGTGGCCAGGTCACGGCGCCTCACCGCGGTCTGGCCCGGGACGGTGTCGGGCAGGAGCGTGACGCGCTCGGGCAGCCCCGGCCACAGGGCCGCGAGGATCATGGCCAGGGCGCAGGCGGCGGCGATCCCCGCGGCGGCGAGCACCGCGACGGAGCCGAGGGCGGTGGAGCCAATGGTGTCGAGCGTGGTGACGGTGCGGTCCGGCCAGGTGCCGGTGATGATCCGGTGCCCCGCCAGCCAGGCCCCCAGGCCTCCGGCCGTGAGCAGCAGCAGTGCCAGGACGACACTGGGCGTGCTGCGAGAGGGGCGACGAATGAGTTTCGGGACGGGTGTTCTCATTTCAGGCTCTTCCTGACGTGGCTGCTCGGATTGAGCCAGGAGATCTCGATGGTGATCTTGCCGACGCTCAGCCCGGTGAGGTGCTCGACGCGGTCGCGCACGTGGGTGCGCAGATCGTCAATGGTGGAGGACAGTGGCGTGGGAAAGACCAGGCCGAGGTCCAGGTGGAGGACGGCGACCTGCCCGTAGAGCTCGCACTGGGCCTCGGGCCGGGAGGCGAAGTTGCGGCGGGCGCCGATTCCCAGGAGCCCCCCGGCGTTGGAGCCGACGTTGCCGGTCTCATAGGCGGCCTGGGCGGCGATCTGGGCGACGACCTTGGCCGGAATGGTGGTGGTGCCGCGTTGCTCCCAGGAGGAGGCCTCGTCCTGGGTGGGTCCCGGCTGTGTGATGGCGGGCTGGGTGGCGGTCGCCATCGTCACTTCTTTCGCCGATCCAGGATGCTGTGGACATCGACCCGGCCCTCCAGGTAGAGGCCCACCCCCAGTCCGGCCGCGCCGCACAGGGCCACCAGGACGAAGTCGGCGAAGGAGCCGAAGGCGAGAATGGTGCCAAGGAACAGGCCCACCAGGAGGGCCAGGTACGTTGTCTTCATTGAGAGCTCCTCAGATCAGGGCGTCAGGATGGGTCACTTGAGGTCGGCGGCCTCGGAGCTGCCGGAGTCGTCGTCGGGCAGGTGGACGTCGGTGACGTTGATGTTGACCTCGACGACCTCCAGGCCGGTGGTGCCCTCGATCTGCTCGATGATGTTGCGGCGGATGGCGTCGGAGACCTCGACGATGGAGACACCGTACTCAACGACCACGGTGACCTCGACGGCGGCCTGGGTCTCGCCCTTCTGGACGCTGATGCCGCCGGCGACGTTGGTCTGGGCGTTGGGGATGCGGTCGGTCACGGCGCTGAAGGCGCGGCGAACGGCGTTGCCCATGTCGTAGACGCCGGGCACCTCACGAGCAGCCATGCCAGCGATCTTGGCGACGACGTTCTCCTCGATGGTGGTCACGCCGTGCGAGGTCTGGAGGGGGCCGCGGGGGGTCTTGTCCTCCTCGGCCTGCTCGTTGCGCTCGCGCTGCTGACCGGTCTGGGGGATGGCGTTGTTGCTCATTGGAGCCTCTTTCGTTGATCCGTGAATGGATGGTGACGGGATGTGTGGTGCGCGGCCCAGCAGCTGGTTCGTCACGGCGCCTTGGTGGCTGCCCGGCCGGCTCGTGTGAGTGGCCGACGTGACTGACTGGTGTTGCTACCCGTCTTGATTGCCGCGCTGTAGGTAGGACGCCGCGGGCAGGGGAATCCTCACGACCTTGCGTCATGGCTTGCGTCACAAAAGTTGAAGCGGGTTCCGCGGAGGCGGTGAGTGCCTCTGCGGAACCCGCTTCAGGGCGCTGAAGGGTTACTTGCGGCCGGTGACGCCCAGGTAGACGGAGATCGCCACGATGGCGGCGACGAGGGACAGGGCCCAGCGGATCCAGTCGATCCCGTCGGTGTGGGCGACGCCGAAGAGGCTGGCGACCGCGCCTCCGACGAGTGCTCCCACGGCGCCCAGCACGATGGTCCACAGGATCGAGATGTTCTGCTCGCCCCGCATGACGAGGCGGGCGAGGGCGCCGAGCACGGCGCCGGCGATGATCATTCCGATGAATGACAGCATGATGTCTTCCTCCGAGAAGGTCCGATGAGGGGAGGCATCCGCCCATCGGGTATGGAAACGTTCTGGCAGCGTGTCAGCCAGTCATGAGATGGCAGGCAACGCTGCCTGATAGACGCCATGGAAGCGTCAATCGTCACGGGCCGAGCGTGTGGTGTGCGTTACGTCGTCGTGCGGGCGGGGTGCTCCTCGGTGGTGAGCTCGGGTGCGGTGAAGCTGCGCACCTGGGCGGCGTCGGCACTGATGAGCGTGGGGGAGTCCACCTGCTCCCCGAGGGTCTCCAAGGAGCGGGCGGTCACCAGGAGCCGGTTCTCCATGGAGCCGACCGCCTTGTTGTAGGCGGTGACGCTGCGCCGCAGTGCCCCACCGAGGGCGTCGAGGTGACCGGCGACGGTCCCCAGCCGCTCGTAGAGGGTGCGGCCGAGCTCCAGCAGCTCGCGGGCGTCGTCGTTGACGGCGGTGCGGGCCCATGCCGTGGCGCAGGTGCGCAGCAGGGTCAGCAGCGACACGGGTGAGGCCAGGGCGACGCCGCGCCCCAGCGCGTGCTCCAGGAGCGCGGGGTCCGCCTCCAGGGCGGCCGAGAGCACCGCCTCCGCCGGGACGAAGAGGACCACGAGCTCGGGGGAGTCCCCCAGTGCCCGGTCGTAGCGGCGCGCGGCGAGCTGGTCGACGTGCCCGCGTAGCGCCCGGGCGTGAGCCTCCAGAAGCTGACCGCGCCGTTGCTCGTCCTCGGGGCCGGAGCCCTGGACGGCGGTGGCCGCCAGGTAGGAGTCCATGGGCGCCTTGGCGTCCACGGCCAGGTAGCCCTCCCCGGGCAGGTGGACGACGACGTCGGGCCGGGAGCGTCCGGCCGCCCCCTCACCGGCGGCCGAGCCCGCCGAGCCCACTGTGCCCACTGCGCCCGGTGGGCCGGCCGGGCGACCGCGCCGCTGGACCAGCGCCCCGATGGTGCGCTGCTCGGAGAAGTCCACGTGCCGCATCATCCCGGAGGCCTCCAGGACCCGGGCCAGCTCGACCTCACCCCACATGCCGCGCGCCGAGCGTGAGCGCAGCGCCCCCTCCAAGGATGCCGTGGAGCGGGCCAGGTCCTGCTCGCGCAGGGCGGTGGCCCTCAGCTGCTCGGCCAGGGCCGCGTGCTGCTCGGCCCGCTGCTTCTCCAAGGACTCCACCCGGGCCCCCACCTGCTCCAGCTGGCTGCGCACGGGTGCGAGCGCCCGCAGCACGGAGCCGTCCCGTTCGGCGCGCTCCTCGGCCACCTGGGTGCGCGAGGACAGCTCCTCGGCCCGGGCCTGCCACTGGGCGGCCTGCGCCCGCAGCTCGGCCACCTGCTCGCCTTCGGACTGGTGCGCGGTGGTGCGCCGGGCGAGCGCACCGAGATAGCCGATGACCGCGCCGATCACCAGGCCGACGAGGAGCAGCAGGATGGGAAGAAGGACCGCTGAGGAGCTCATGAACCGATGGTGCCCCAGAGGTGCGACATCTATTCGGCGCCCTTAAGCCCCACGGAGCCACGCCTGCGCAGATCGCCCCGCCTGGCTGGTTCGGCCGGCCGTCCGTCCGTCGAACGGACCGGCACGACCCCGCCTCGCCGATCCGGCCCACCCGCCTGCTCGCCGATCCGGTCTACCGGCCCGCTCCTGCGGCGTCGTCGGGCATATTTCTTCCGGCTACGTACCAACCGACCGTTCGGACCTGGGGCAACAGTCCTGGGTCCTGCCCGATCCTGCCTACGGCGGAGGGGAGGAGACCAAGAGCACGGTCCTTCTGCGACTCCTGGATGATGGGTATTTGGACAGGTGGTGCCATGCTTATCGGACGTGAGCCTCTTGCGCAGCATCCCGCTGACCAGCCTCCGAACGATCGCAGTCGTGCTGGTCCTTGCCGTTCTGACCACCATTGTCGCCGCGGTCCTTCTGCCGCGAACTGTTCCGGCCACCACGCGCGCCAGCAGCGCGGACCGGCCCACCCGACTCGCCCGCCCCACGCTGCGCACGGTACTGCGGGCCGTGGGCCGCTACACGGCGCGCACCGTCATGGTGAGCGTGCCGGTGGTGCTCGTCATCGTGCTTGGGGGCCTGCTCATCAACCGGCCCATGCACTACGTGCGCAACGTCGGCGACGTCGTCAAAGCCCTGACCCCTCGCACCCTGGTCACCTCGCGCATCGCGCCGCTGCCGCAGGCCTCCGCCTACGATGCCGTCCCGGCCGCGGCCTGGAAGGCTTCCTTCCACGACGTCGGCGACGGCTCGAAGGAGGCCACCTGGACCGGCCCGGTCAGCGGCATCAAGCTGCCGGTGCGCGTCGTCCTGCCGGCGGGCTACCGGCCCGACGACGGCCGCACCTACAACGTCCTCGAGGGTCTCCACGGCTGGGTCGGCGACCCGCAGTCCCTGGTGACGGGCATCGCCTCACCTCAGCGGCTCCAGGAGGCGATCGACGCCGGCCGCATCCCGCCGTCGATCCTGGTGTTCCCCTCGCTCAACGTGGACGGCGGCCAGCCCGACTGCGTCAACATCGCCGGCCGCCCGGCCGTGGGGACCTGGACCGCGGAGGAGATTCCCCGCATGATCCAGGCGACCTTCCCCAACGTCACCACGCAGCGGGCCGGCTGGATGATTATGGGGATCTCGGCGGGTGCCTACTGCGCGGCCCGGACCGCCTACGACGTCCCGCAGCGCTTCGGCGCGGTGGGGGTCATGTCCTCCTACGACCTGCCCGGTGAGGGCTCGCTGGCGCACAGCGGCAAGACGCTCCAGGCGCAGAACGGGCTGTCCACCATGCTGGGGAAGCGCAAGCCCGACGGCATGCGCTTCTACGTCCTGGGGGCGCAGGACGACTCCTCCGGTGCGGCCCGGGCCGCCTGGCTCATGGATGACGCGGTGCGCAAGCCGGACTCCTTGACGGTCGACACCCCGGCCTCGGGCGGGCACTCCTGGACCCTGTGGAACAACTACTTCCCGTCGCTGCTGACGTGGTGGGGCTCGGACCCGGCGGTGTTCAAGGCGGCCGGTATCACGGCGCCCCAGGGCGATACCTGGGCCAAGGCCACCGCCGCCGGCGTGAAGCCCCTGTCGGAGACGCCCAAGGACCAGCGCGTGGTGGGGTCGGTCTCGCCGGTGCGCGCCATGCCTTTCGAGATCAACGGCCTGGGCACGATCATCGTGGCCGTGGTTGCCTCGCTGGGGGCGCTGGGGGTGGTCATGTTCTGGTCGCCCCGCTGGGGCCGACGGCGTGACAGCGGTAGGCGGTCGGTGGCGCGGCTGGGCGGCGCGATCCTGGGGCGGGTCGTGGTGATCCTGGTGGCGGCGGGCCTGGTCGCGGTGACGGCCGGGATCGGGGCCAACGCCAGCGGCGGCTTCTACACCTCGTGGCGTGATCTGCGGGCCTCGGTCCGGGTGAACGAGAGGGCCGGTAAGTAAGCGGGGTTGCCGACGGCGTGACCCGGCCTCGGGGACGCCGTCGGGGCGCACAGTGTCACAGGGGCCGTCTAAACTCTGCTGCGTGGCACTTACCATCGGAATCGTCGGACTGCCCAACGTCGGCAAGTCCACCCTGTTCAATGCTCTGACCCGCGCGACCGTCCTGGCCGCCAACTACCCGTTCGCGACCATTGAGCCGAACGTGGGGGTTGTGCCCCTGCCGGATGCGCGCCTGGACAAGCTCGCCGAGCTGTTCCACTCCGCGAGGGTGGTGCCGGCGACGGTCTCCTTCGTGGACATCGCCGGGATCGTGCGCGGCGCCAGCGAGGGCGAGGGGCTGGGTAACCAGTTCCTGGCCAACATCCGCGAGGCGGACGCCATCTGCATGGTGACGCGCGCCTTCGAGGACCCGGACGTGGTCCACGTGGATGGGAAGGTGGAGCCGGCCGGGGACATTGAGACGATCAGCACCGAGCTGGTGCTGGCGGATATGCAGACCCTGGAGAAGGCGATCCCGCGCCTGGAGAAGGAGGTGCGGGGCAAGAAGACGGAGCCGGTGGTGCTGGAGACGGCGCAGGCGGCCCTCAAGGTCCTGGAGGAGGGGACGCTGTTGTCCGCCGGGGCGGAGGCCGCTGGGATTGATGCGGAGGTGCTCAAGACCTTCCAGCTCATGACCACCAAGCCGTTCATCTACGTGTTCAACATGGACGACGCCGGGATGAATGACGAGGCCCGCCAGGCCGAGCTGCGCGACCTGGTGGCGCCTGCGGAGGCGATCTTCTTGGACGCCCAGTTCGAGGCCGAGCTCGTGGAGCTGGAGCCCGAGGAGGCGGCGGAGATGCTGCACGACAACGGGCAGGAGGAGTCCGGCCTGGACAAGCTGGCCCGGGTCGGGTTTGACACCCTGGGGCTGCAGACGTACCTGACGGCGGGGGAGAAGGAGTCCCGCGCGTGGACGATCCGCAAGGGCGCGACGGCGCCCCAGGCGGCGGGCGTCATCCACACTGACTTTGAGCGAGGCTTTATCAAGGCCGAAATCGTGAGTTACGATGACCTGGTCCAGTACGGCAGCGTTGCCGAAGCCCGCGCTCACGGCCGAGTGCGCATGGAAGGAAAGGACTACGTCATGGCTGACGGCGATGTCGTGGAGTTTAGGTTTAATGTGTGAACAGGAATGCAAATACGAATCGACAAATGAAATAAGAACATTATCAATAGACGTGTCATTTCCATTGATT
>ERZ772958.705-NODE-705-length-14539-cov-11.642709_pt1 | contig 14539 bp, 7 predicted proteins | sample MGYA00580681_ERZ772958 | MGnify/ENA primary metagenome ERZ772958 (study PRJEB29015, sample SAMEA2738089) | human oral metagenome | biome: human oral; feature: human-associated habitat; material: saliva | place: China | collected 2275 ...
GCAGCCCAAGCACCCTCGACCACGCCGTCGTCGCCGGTGACGCGCAGGTCTGCGCCCACGCGAACGCGGCCACGCTCGTCGATCGGGAAGTCGGTGTTCTTCAGCATCGGGGATGCTGCCACACCTGCGGTCCAGATCAGGGTGTCGGTCTTGATCTCGCCTGCGGGGGACTTGTCAGCCATGTTGATCAGCTGCAGGTTGCCGTCGGTTGCGTCGGAGAGGGAGGTGTTCAGCAGGATCTCGATGCCGCGTGCACGCAGCTCTGCAACAACCTTCTCTGCACGGTCTGCGGGAACCTCAGGCATGATGCGCGGTGCAGCCTCAACCATGACGAAGTGCAGGTCAGAAACGGAGAGACGCTCGTTGCGCTCCACAGCAACGCGTGCCATGTCCTCGAGCTCGGAGATAGTCTCAACACCAGCGAAGCCACCACCAACGACGACGAAGGTCAGGGCACGACGACGTGCTTCAGCGTCGGACAGCAAGGATGCAACCTCGATGCGGTCCAGAACCCAGTTACGAACGGAGACTGCCTCTTCAATGGTCTTCAGACCGATAGCAACCTCTGCCAGGCCCGGAATCGGGAATGCGCGGGTCACAGCGCCTGCACCGAGAACAATCTCGTCGTACTTCAGCTCGAAGGGCTCACCGTTGTCGGTGGGCTCAACAACAGCGGTGCGGTTTGCGTGGTCGATGGAGACAACGCGGCCGGGAATCAGCTCGGTGTCGCGCAGGTGCTGGCGCAGCGGCACAGTTGCGTTACGGCCTTCCATGGAACCTGCTGCAACCTCGGGGAGGAAGGGCTGGTAAGTCATGTAGGGGTTCGGCTCAACGATGGTGACGACGCCACCGGTCTCCTTGATAGCCTTCTGAATCTTCTTAGCAACGGTGAAGCCGACGTAGCCGCCACCGACGATCAGGACGCGAGGACGGTCCTGTGCCACCTTAGTGAATGCCATTTTGTTACTTCCTAGTCTTTAGGTACCGAGGTTCGGTAGCCCCGGTAGGTTGATATGTGCAACTTTCGGCTCGTTCCGAAAGCTCCCCTGACGAACAAAGCGGCTCGCTCTGGAAGTCCTTGCGCAACGCGAAGTGGCTAGCAGCTCGAGCCTGTCTATCACATACCTGTTGTCTTTTATTTTACGCCTTTGTTTAGGTGATTTCGCACTTATGACCCCTTTGAGCTGACCCTAAGTTAAAAGTTTTGAAGATATGAACGGGGTTCATCTCGTGATGTGGGTTACGGTCTAAATCACTCTTTCCGTTTTTTGCGCGGTATGTTCGATATTTTCGTTTATTGGAGCGTTTCCCCATCGAAGGCCAGCCCCCGCATAACAAAGCCCGGGACTAACTCAAAAGTCAGCCCCGGGCGAACAGAAAAACGTTATCAAAGAGCGTTAACGAGAGGTCCGGCGAGCGCCCCGCTGAGAACCCCGGCGAGCGCCCCGCTGAGAGCCCCGATGAGAACCCGGATGATGCGCCGCCGCACGAGCCATCCGCGCAGCCTCACCCGCACTCACATGCAGCCTGTGCAAACGATGCACCGAACCCGCCGTAATAATCGTCAGCCACAACGTCAGCGCCGCCAAAATCACCGGCGGCAACCAGCCACGGTCCTCCGGAGGACGACGCGCATCCGGCGCAGCTGCCTTCACGATGCTCTCACCCTCCTCATGAACCGGCGCAGCATCACTCGGAGTCGGCTCACTCACCTGCTGCTTACGGTGCACCGCAATCCACTCAGAAATCGAACCCAACGGATTAGCCGTCACCGCAGGTGAGGCCAAAGCCATTGCATCCTGCGGATTGAAAATACCGTAACCGTACAAAGGGTCACGACCCGTCGCACCAGCATCATCAGCCGAAGCAATCAAACGCTGAGCCAGCTGAGCCGCCGACTCCTTCGGATACTTCTGCTTCAACAACGCCGCAACACCAGTCACCAACGGGGCAGCAGCCGAAGAACCCGACCACAGCATGTACCCGTTACCGGGAGCTGCCGCAATCATATCCGTACTCGGAGCAACCACAGCAATCGAAATGCCCTGAGTCGACGACCCCTCAGAAACCTGCTTATTCCGGTCAATACCACCAACCGTCAACACCCCAGGAATCGTCGCCGGAGCACCAACCTGCGTCAAGCCGCTACCGCGGTTACCCGCAGCCGCAACAATCAGCACACCCTTCTGCTCAGCGTAGGCAAACGCCTCATCCCAGCTCTGTGGCCAGCTCGTCTTATTCGAGCCAATCGACATGTTAATAATCTGAGCCCCGTGGTCGACCGCATAACGCACCGCCGCCGGAATCTGCTCATCAATGCTCTTACCGCCGGTCGTACCCATATTCAGCGAAATCGGCAGAATCTTCGCCTCGGGAGCCACACCAATCACACCGGTCGGCTTACCCGGCTGACCCGCAATCACAGAATAGCCCTGCGTATCGTGGCCGTGACCGGCAATCAGAGAAGCAACCTCCGTGCCGTGCATCGGCTCAGCACCCAGACCCTTCCAGCCGTCCTCGCTACCCACGCCCGAGGCGTCATAACCGCGCAGAACATTACCCTCAAGATCCGGGTGGGTGCCGTCCACGCCCGTATCAATTACAGCAACTGTCACGCCCTTACCCGTAGCCTGCGACCACAGGGACGTAATGCCGTACTCCTTCAGCCAGTACTCGCGCTGACGAACATCATCACCATTCGTGGTTGACGCGCCCTGACTCGGAGTCGCAGAAGTCTTCGGCACCGCAGTACCCGACGGCGAAGGAGTCGCCGTCACCTCCCTTTTAGGGCTCGGCGACGCAGAAGCAGAAGGGGCCGGGTCCGTCGCCCAGGCGGCAGGCGCCAGCGGGGTCCACAACGGCAGAAGAGTCAACGCGGCACTGGCGCCCAAAGCTGCAACCTTAGGGATGCGGCGAGTAGCGCCTCGATCAGAACCAACCGAGGCGCGCACACCACATACACGAGACGCACAGGCGAAAGACAGCACAAAAGACCAGCTGGTCAGGGGCATACCTCGCCGACGCTCAGAATGGAACATTAAAACTCCTCAAGCTGAGCCGCGCCGTGAACCACCATCGGTTCACGGCGCGAGCGCTCACGCCTACAGCTGGGACAGAGCGATACCGTCCAAAATGTCGTGCTCGCTGACGGTCACCGAATCCACGGCACCATCAGTCATCTCATTCAGACGGGTCAGGATGCGGGCGTAAATCGTCGCGCCGGCACCAATCACATCCACCCGGCCGGGGTGCATGTAACCGAGCTCCTCACGCTCGGTGCGGTTCAGCGAAGCCAACCAGCGGGCGGTCTTCTGAACGGTCTCCACCGAGAAGCTCTGAGCGTTAATAGCCTCAGAATCGTAACGGTCCAGGCCCAGCGCAGCGGCAGCCACAGTGGTCGCGGTACCAGCCACAGCCACCACACGGCGCGCATCCTGCAGGGGCACCGTCTTACGCGCCACCTCGAGAGCCTCGTCAGTATCAGCCTCAACGCGAGCAATCTGCGACTCGGTCGCCGGGGCACTCATCATGTGACGCTCAGTCAGGCGCACACAACCAATATTGACGCTGCGGGAAGCCTTCACACCCGACTCGTCACCGAGCACGAACTCAGTCGAGCCGCCGCCCAGGTCGAACACCAGGGTGTCGCCATCGCCGTAACCGACAGCGCGCACCGCACCCGCGAAGGACAGCGCAGCTTCCTCATCCCCGCTGATGACCTCGGGCTCAATACCCAGAATCTCGCGGATACCGTCCACGAACACCTGGCGGTTACCCGCATCGCGAGTCGCACTGGTCGCCACGAAACGCACCGAATCAGCGCCGTGCTCCTTCAGCAACTGCGCGTACTCACGCGCCGCAGCGAAAGTACGGTCCAGTGCCTCCTGCGCCAGCCAACCGGTCGCGTCCACGCCCTGACCCAGACGCACAATGCGCATCTCACGCACAACATCCTTCAGGACGGTCTTCTCAACCCCGTCCACCACCTCAGTAGTGGAATCAGCAATCAGCAGGCGAATAGAGTTCGTACCGCAGTCAATCGCACCAACGCGCACGGTGGGTTCCTTTCAGGTCTTCAATAAACATTCAGCGCCAAAGGCACCGCGAGCGCCGCAGGCGAAAAATTTTCGCTTTTCGGCGCTCTTTCTTCTATCTATTATGCGCCCGCACCGTCCCTCAAGACGATGCGGGCGCACCAGAATCAGTATTTAGGCTTCTTCACGCCACGCGGGGTCGCAGGAGCAGACCTCGGGGGTCCACCACTCGGCGATAGCGTCCAGGCCGCGGTCACCCATCGGGTTCACACCGCGACCCACCGACAGGGCGTGGCCGATAACGGCGTGCAGGCACTTCACGCGGGTCGGCATACCGCCGGCAGAGATACCGTCAATCTCCGGGACCTCTTCGGTGCCGCTGATCAGGCGGATGCGCTCACGCTCAGCCAGGTAGTTCTCGTGTGCGGCAGCGTACTGTGCCGCCAGGTCGGCGTCCTCAGCGAGCGAGTCGGTCATCTCGTACATCAGGCCGCCCGCCTCCAGACGGGAAGCAGCAGCGGTAATCACCGGATGCGCCAGGTAGAACACAGTCGGGAAGGGGGTGCCGTTGCTCAGGCGCGGTGCGGTAGCAGCCACGAGCGGGTTACCGCACACGCAGCGTGCCGGAATCTCAATCACATCGCGGACCTTACGGCCCAGCTGCGCGGAGAGAACACGGATGTCCTGCTCGGTGGGGGTCAGGGTTTCAACAGTTACGCCGAAGCCGCCGGGGGTGCGTGCCTTCAGCTCTTCAATGGTGTTTTCGGTGCTCATAATCCTAAGTTTCTGGAGCGAGGGGTCACCTCGTCCGCTTATGCCGGGTACTTGCCAGGGCAGGGTTCCTGCCGGTGGCTGGGGCTAGTTCTTTTCGAGAGAATCCCAGATTTTCGTGGTCCAGGCGTCCTCGGGGGCGTTCTTCGCATTCGCAGAAGTACCGTCAGCCTTCGTGGAGTCCTCGGTAATGCCGGTGACCACGTAGGGGGTGTCGCCGGGGTTCACATAGTAGAGGCGGCTACGTGCCTGCTGGCGAACATAGTTATCGTCGTTCCACCAGGTCTGCTCCGCCTTCAGCTGGGCGTTCTCCTGCTGCAGCTGGGAAATGTGCGTATTGATCCGCTTGATTTCCCGGTCCTGGTCAAAGTAGGTGACCACCGGGTATGCGGTACCGAGCGCAATCACGCCCACCACAACAGCGGTCAGGAAGCTACGACCGGAGAACATATGAGCCGCCACGGGGGCATCGTATCCGCCCTCTTCACGGCCCTGCTGAGCTGCAGCGCGGCGGCGGGCACGCTCCTCACGGCGAGCCTGCGCCTGACGTTCACGCTCAGGGTGACGCTCGCTCAAACCCACGCCAAAGAAAAGGGCACTTGCCTTCTTCAACAGGGAGGGGCGGGCTTGCTTCGCAGCGCCACGCGGCGCGTTGGAGGCGGTAGCACCCTGAGCGGGTGCAGTGGAACTCGTAGAGTGCGACCGGGTCTGCTGGTTTGCTCGCTGGCTCATTGCTCTATCCTTCGTTCCGTTCTGTGCCGCTAAACGCTTTCTTCATATTCTACCGGGTTTGTAGCACCACTTTTCTTCACGGGTGAGGCAGAATCTGAGGATTATAAAACCTGTCGTTGACGCAGAATATCGAGCAAATCCTGCGATTTTTCAGCATCAACTTTTCGGATGAACCACTTGCCTGACGCATCAATCTTCTCAAGATCACCACTATGTAGAAGAGCAGGGTTCTCGCGTTCAGGATCCCAATCAATGTAATGGTGGTAAACCTTGTTTTCTTCCTTCATAGTTCCAGGAACAAGCTGACCATCGGTATCCCAGTTGGTAGCATGTTCCTTCGCAGAAGAATTCAGGAGAGCAGTAGCACCCCAAATCTCATCAGATACGTGGGTTTTCCGCAAGAACTTCTGCATAGCTTTACCCTGATTGGAATCAAGGAATTTCACCATTGCCAGCGCTCCTTCACGAGAAACAACCCAAGAAGAAGAGCCACGGTAAAACTGTACCGGATACTTCATGCGAGGCCGACGAGAGTAGTATACGTCCCAAAGTTTCTGAACTAGGGCGTACACCTTATTACCCAAACGCGCCTTCAAGTCGTAGGAACGCGGGTACTTCAAAACAGTGTAGAACTGCGTACCAGGTGCCATTGCGTAGAAGTTCATCCAGCATCGGTCACGGTTCTCTTCTCGGCCTAGGTACTCAATGTATTCAGTGAGCGGACGAGCCGGATAATCTTGGCCAGACAAGAAAATATAGTGATGAGCGTCGGGGTAGGTTTGCAGAGCCTCACGTAGCAGAACCTGCATAGCACGTGTCAGGGAATAACCTCCCCAGTTAACGTTAAACCGGCGGCTTACAAAATGAGCATCAGCAGTTTCAAATTCCTGCAAATTAGCTTTTTTATCAATAAAAGCGACTGTTTCTCCACCCGAATTTTTAATAATTCTGGTTAGTTCAAGAAATTGCTGAGGTCGCGAATGAGCGAGAATCATAAAACATACAGTCATGACAGTCCTTTAAGAAATAGAGTGGAAAGATTTGGGTGTCCTATCAAGGCATAAAAATAAGGCCGCACCGTAACTATCTGCCATGAATCACATCACAATATAGTCAGGTACAACCCGAGTAGCCGAGCAGAAAGCACCGGTTAGCTCATAGGCTTAAGCCGTCAATTGACGCGTTAAACCAGTTGAAAGTATGAAGTGTGAGTGAGTATATACCCAAAATTATATGCCTCTGACAAGGAAAAACCGGGCCGACCCACAATACATGACGTGATGAATTAGCTCACGATGTATCGGAATCGACCCGGCCTGTTCAGGGAAGTTCAGCAGAGCATCCCCTTATAAGCTTTCAAGCGTCATTATGCCTTGAAACGGGGGAATGCGGACTTGCCAGCGTAAACAGCTGCATCGCCCAGCTCTTCCTCAATGCGCAGCAGCTGGTTGTACTTAGCAACGCGCTCGGAACGTGCGGGAGCACCGGTCTTGATCTGGCCAGCGTTGGTTGCAACAGCCAGGTCAGCGATGGTGACGTCCTCGGTCTCACCGGAACGGTGAGAAACCATGCAACGGTACTCGTGGCGCTGTGCCAGCTCCATTGCGTCGAGGGTCTCGGTCAGCGAACCGATCTGGTTCACCTTCACGAGCAGAGCGTTAGCTGCGCCCTCTTCGATACCGCGAGCCAGGCGCTCGGGGTTGGTCACGAACAGGTCGTCGCCAACGATCTGGACCTTGTCACCGATCTGCTCGGTCAGGGTCTTGTAGCCCTCCCAGTCGTTCTCATCCAGGGGATCCTCGATGGAAACCAGGGGGTACTTTGCAACGAGGTCAGCGTAGTATGCGCTCATCTCAGCTGCGGACTTCTTCTGGCCCTCGAACTCGTATGCGCCGTCGTTGTAGAACTCGGAGGATGCAACGTCCAGTGCCAGTGCAACCTGCTCGCCCGGCTTGTAGCCAGCCTTCTCGATTGCCTCAACGATCAGGTCCAGTGCAGCTGCGTTGGACTCCAGGTTGGGTGCGAAGCCACCCTCGTCGCCCAGGCCGGTTGCCAGGCCGCGGTCGTGCAGCACGGACTTCAGGGAGTGGTAAACCTCAACACCTGCACGCAGAGCGTCAGAGTAGTTGTCGAAGCCGATGGGAGCAATCATGAACTCCTGAATGTCAACGTTGGAGTCTGCGTGAGAACCACCGTTGAGGATGTTCATCATGGGGACGGGCAGAACGTGAGCGTTCGGGCCGCCGAGGTACTTGTACAGGGGCAGGTCAGCGGACTCAGCAGCAGCCTTAGCAACAGCCAGGGAGACACCCAGGATTGCGTTTGCGCCCAGCTTGCCCTTGTTGTTGGTTGCATCCAGAGCAATCATGGCTGCGTCAACAGCGCGCTGGTCGGAAGCCTCAATGCCGATGACCTCTTCAGCGATTTCTTCGATAACAGACTTCACTGCACCCAGAACGCCCTTGCCCAGGTATACGGACTTGTCGCCGTCGCGGCGCTCAACAGCTTCCCACTCACCGGTGGATGCGCCCGAGGGCACAGCTGCGCGTGCGAAAGCACCGTCTTCGAGCAGAACCTCAACCTCAACGGTCGGGTTGCCACGGGAATCCAGGATCTGGCGTGCGTGAACTGCGGTAATAACAGCCATGAATTGTTCTCCTTATGAGATGTCAAGGATGTGAACGGCTCACCCGGTAGTGGACAAGTCGCGTCCCCTAAATTCTAGCAAAACTCCCACACAAACACACTAGTTGCCACCGCTTTTTTATCGCCTTATTGAAGGTCTCAATAACCCTTAGTCAGGCGCTACAAAGCGGAACAAGACCCACACTCCCCCACATTGTGAGGGTGTGGGTACCCGCCCAAAGCACAACATGAGCCCAAACGCCGGGGTATACGCCACGAGCATCCTCACGGCCATCCAACACGACCCCAAACAAACGGAAGGCGCTTTGAAACCTCTTATTCCCTCAGAGACTAGGTTTCAAAGCGCCTCACAGAAGAACTCAACCAGCGTGTCTAATAGCTCGGCTCATCATGCGTGTGCTGAGCAATATAGCGGCGAGTGTACGAACGCAGGGCGCGCTCAGCATCCAGGCCGTTACGCTGTGCACGGCTCACCAATGCAAAGAGCAGCTCGCCGAACTCCTCCTCAGTGTGCATATAGCGCAGGTCGTCCTCCATGCTCGTAGGCTCCGGCGGCAAGATAATACCCGCCTTACGTGCCTTCACAGCAGTCTTCTCAGCCATAGCGAGCGCCGGCAGATGCGGCGGAATACCGTCCAGTGCGCCGCGGTCGCTCTTCTCCTTCTTCTTCAACGCATCCCACGCCGCCTGTTGCTCAGCCGCGGTGCGGGGCGCCTCCGAAGAGCCCTCAGACTCAGCCGCAAACACATCGGGGTGGCGCGAACGAAGCTTCTGCACCAGACCCTCAACCACCTGAACAATGTCGAAGCCCTGCGGGCTTGCCGCAGCAATATCAGAGTGGAACACCACCTGCAGCAGCACGTCGCCCAGTTCCTCACGCAGCAGCGGCATATTCGGCTCGCCGCCGGTTTCTACCGCCTCAACAACCTCGTAGGCTTCCTCCACCAGATAGCGGATCAGGGAGGCGTGAGTCTGTTCAGCATCCCACGGGCAACCACCCGGTGCACGTAGCAGCGCCATGGTTTCTACCAGGGCGCCGAAGGCCTCAGCCGCACGGGCGGCGGTGTCCTGAACGTTCTGCGCCGCAGAAGCCGCAGGAGTATTAGGGGTATCAGTCATAACAATCTTCCTCATCGAAAAAATGACAAACATAGCACGCCGCGCCGACCCCCACACGGGGAGCCGGCGCGGCGCACCTTACAAAGGTTTAGAGGTTCCAGTGCGAAAGCGCGCTCGTCATATGAGCCGGGATCTTCGAACCCAGACGCGGGAACATGCGCAGTTCCTCAACGTAACGCTCAGCATCCAGCGGACGCGGGTAGGTGACAAACGCCTGCTCATTCGCATAATCGAATGCCGCCTGGACCGGCACACCCGGGGTGAAGGTCAGGCTCATAGCCAGCGGCGAGCCCTCGCCCTCGCTGTACGAGTCGGTCTTCAGAGCCGGGATGTCCAGCAGGGTTTCGGGAATCAGCTCGAAGGTGCGGACCTGTTCCCAGAAGCCGTTGCGGCGCACGTGGGTCAGGGCGTCGTAGTAGGAGCCGAGGGCGCGTACACGAATCAGTACGGTGGTTGCGTCCTTTGCGGTGCCGTTCTCACCGAAGAGGTGCTCGACGACCGGCGCCAGACGCTGAGCGACCTGAGCCTCGGTCAGAACCAGGTTACCGGTTGCCAGCTGGGTCTCCGAGGGAACCAGCGGGCTCTGCACCGCGGCGGAGGGGGTGTCCGGCTCAGCCACGATGGTGGGCAGCTGGTTGAGCTCGCTCAGCGCGGATGCCGAAATGCTGGAGGAAAGACCCGCGGGTGCGGTCTCCGGCAGAGCTGCGGGTGCCGCCTCTACTGCGGGAGCCTCAGCAATCTTGGTTGCGGGGGTCACCTCAACGGTCTTGAGCTCGGCGACCTTCTCAGCGGGCTCTTCCTGAGCACCGATAGCCTTCGCCTCGGACGCCTTTACCTCAGATACCTTTGCCTCGGTAGCCTTTGCAGCGGCGCCGGCGGTGCCCACTGCGGCAGCTGCGGCAAGAGCACCAGCCAGGCCGGGAGCCACAGATGCGCTCTCAGCGGCAGGCTCAACGTCTTCGAGGGCAGGTTCCTCAGCGTGCGCTTCAGCGGATGCAACGGAGGCCTCGTGCTCGGACAGCAGTTCAGAATCATCCAGGAACGCGGGCAGAGCGGGCTCTTCGGACTGCTCTGCGGCCGGCTCTTCTGCAGCTTCTTCAACGGGCTGGGTACGATCCAGGGTGAAGGACTCTGCAACCACGGGGGCGGCTGCCTTCTGGTCCTCGACGGCCGGAACATCCTCAGCGGGTGCTTCCTCAGCGTCCAGCTTCTTCTGAGCGTTGGCAACGATGGCAGCCAGGGCGGCTTCCATATCTTCGCCAGACTCATCAGAGGCCTGGGCAGAGGTCTCGGAAGCCTCAGATGCTTCAGCGGTGAGCTCTTCAGCCTGCTCAGTTTCGGGCTCTACGGTAGCTACACCGAAGACAGGGTCATTCTCGTAGTCGTGCTCGAACTCAGCTTCAACCGGCGCGAACTCATTCTGAGCAGGCTCGTCAGAAGCTTCAACAGCCTCCTCTACCTCTTCCTTGTGCAGCGCAGAAGCAGCAGCGCCAGCCACAGCGGTACCGGCAGCGGCAAGACCTGCAGCAGTCATCAGACCCGCGGAGGCGCCCTCTTCAGCGCTCTCACCTACAGGCTCTTCAGCGGCTTCAACAGTAGCCTCAGCTGCAACCTCAGTCTCGTTCGCTGCCTGCTTCTCAGCGAGTTCAGCCTCCAGCTCACGCTCAATAGCTTCACGTTTAGCCTCAACCGAGTCAACGCTCTGAACAGCGGCTTCCTGAGGCTCCTCCTGCAAGGTAGCCTCAGCAGCCTCAGCGGTTGCAACGGGCTTAGCCTCGACAGTGGAGCCTCCCAGCAGGAAGCTCTCGCTAATAGTCTGACCGTCCGTAGCACCCAGGTAGGATGCGTGAACCTCCAGGCCGTCGCCCAAGCGCGGCTTCAGGGAGACAGCCGCACGGTTCCAGGTTGCGCCGGCCTGCTGAGCCTCGGTGTACAGTGCCGCAACGGGTGCGAACCAGTCAACGCCGGGCACGACAATGCCGGTTTCAATCTCACGGCCGCGGTGCAGCAGACGGTAGTGCATGTCCTCATCAACCTGGCGCAGTTCCAGGCTCATGGTGCCCGAGCCGCGGGTGCGCATGAGCTCCGCGAGGCCGTGGAGAGCGCGCTGCTCGGGGAGAACGGGCAGGGTTGCCGCGCCCTCAACGGGCTCGCTCAGGATGATGGATTCGGCAACCAGTTCTGCCTCGTCTTCGCTGAGCTTCTGCTCAGTTTCCTTCAGCTCGGTAGCGGGTTCCTCAGCGGACTGCTCACGAGCAGCAGACTCGTGCTTCTCGGCTTCCATCTTATCGATGCCCTCTGCGGTCAGAGCCACGCTCTGGGAGGTGCCCTTTTCGGTCTTCTCCTCAGCCTTTTCAGCCTTTGCGGCGGAGGCAACGGCAGCTGCAGCAGCTACGGGGGCAGCAACAGCGGCAAGCGCAGGAGCTACAGAGGCGCTCTTGGCGGGCTCGTCTTCCTCAGAAGCAGTGCCTTCAGCCACGAGGTTCTCAACTTCAGAGTCCTCAACCTCGGTAGCGGTTGCTACCGGTGCGGGGGTCTCCTCTTCGGCTTCTACCGCTACGCTTTCTTCGACAGAGCTTTCTTCCGTAGCAGGCTCTTCCGCAGCGGAGGCATCGAAGATCAGCTCGGCGGTGTTCTCCTCTTCAGCGTCGAAGTCCTCAGCCTCGAGCGACTCAGAGACGGACACTTCGTGCTTCTCCTCAACGGACACAGCGGAGAGCAGCTCGGTCTCTTCAGAGACCGCGCTTTCTTCCTCAGTAAGTTCAGATGCCAGCAGTTCGGGCGCCTCAACGACAGCCTCAATCGGCTCTTCCTCAACAGCGGCAACAGGCTCTACAGCTTCTTCTGCGCCTGCGGTAAGGTCAACGGTCTCTTCGGTTTCAATGTCTTCAGTAGCCTCTGCAACAGTTGCGGATACCTCAGGTACTTCAGTGTCCTCAACAGATTCAGTAGCCTCAGTAGGCTCAAGTGCTTCAGCGGAGTCTGCTTCCTCAGCAACTGCCTCATCAGCTACAGCTTCAGCGATGGCCTCACCGGAAGTAACCTCACCGGAAGCAACCTCGCCGAAAGTCTCCTCTTCGCTGTCGAGGGTGATGCCCAGTCGAGCAGCGTAGGCGGCAGCCAAATCATCCAAACCGGCGTTCTGAGCCTCGGTGACAGCGGCGCCGGTACCGGCAGCCTTCATGTCTTCCACAGTCAGGGAGTCCTCAGCATCTGCGGATTCAGCCTCAGATACAGAATGAGCGTTCTCGGAGTTGTTCTCGGTAGCTTCTACAACAGCGTCGACAGCCTCATGCTCTTCGCCGCCCTCTGCCTCGTCTGCGGTCTCCTCAGCAGCCTCAGCAGCAGTATCTTCGGTATTCTGGGCACGCAGAGCACGCAGGTGCTGCTCAAAGTGGGAACGTGCATCCTCTGCAGCGTCCTTCGGCTCCTCAACATCAGCCGGGGCTTCCTGCGCCTCGACAGATGCGTCCTCAGCTTCAGTCTCTTCGTCATCGCGCAGGAACGCGGGGGTAGCGGGCTTGGGCGCCTCAGCAACCGGGGCGGCATCTTCTTCAATGTCCTGGCCCTCAGCTACCTGCTCAACCTCAACAGGTTCCTCAGATCCCTGGGGGAAAGCACCAAGCGCAGCCAGCAGGCTACGACGCTCCTGCTCCTCAACCTGTTCCTCAGTCAGCTCATCAGCAGCGGAAGATTCTTCAACCTTCTCATCGCCGTTCAGGAGGGCACGCTTGAGGTCCTCAACAGCGCGGTGCTCTTCGTTCTGCTCTTCGTCGTTGTTCTGCTGGCGTGCGCTTTCAGACTTCACGAAGCGGCGCAGGGAATCCTCCCACTGCTGCTGTTCCATAATCTTTTCGCTCAGTCGTGCGCTCTTGGGGGCGTCTTCGCCTGTCTGTTCCTTCTGGACCTTAGCAGTTTCGGCGCTCTGTTCTTCGCGCGACTGTTCATCCAACTTCTTCTTGCCGATTCCAAAGAAGCTCATTGGGTGTCCTCCTCCGGCGTGCGCCGTGTGATGATGCGCCTTCTCCTTCATCCCCCGCAGGTGTGTGGGCACGGGGTCCGGAACGTGACGCAAATGTCCTCATAATCCTTTTAATTCTATCGCGTGCATAGAGTTTCACCCCGCTACTAGGTAAGAGGTAACGGGGTGAAACTTGTACAGTTTTCAAGGCTTGATGTGGCTGTATAGTCGTACTTTCAAGCCTGGCTTATAAGCTTTCGAGAAGCTCTTTAGCGTGCCTCATCGCGGATGGGGTTCGCCGCCTTCGCCGCCTTCGCCAACTCAAAACGGACAGCGCGCAGTGCGGTTGCCGCCATAACACGCACACCAATGCCAATCGCCTGCTCGCTCGGGGCGTAATCACCCTGATGCAGATCATAGGTGGGGTCGCCGGGGGCACGGGTACCCAGACGGAACATGGAGCCGGGAACTTCCTGCAGCATCCAGGCGAAGTCTTCACCGCCCATGGACTGCTCAACCAGCACAATGGAGTCTTCGCCCAGTTCGGCGCGAGCCGCGTTCTCCAGCATGGTGGTTTCCAGGTCGGTGTTCACGACCGGGGGCACGCCGCGGATGTGTTCCACACGCGCCTTCACTCCGAAGGGCACGGCGACCTGCTCAATCACTTCGTCCAGCATGTTGCCTGCCTGACGCCAAACCTCAACGTCCAGGCAACGCATGGTGCCCGCCAGGTAGCCCTCAGCGGGGATAGCGTTGGGAGCAACACCAGCACTAACCTGGCCCCAGGCGACCAGCACGCCCGAACGCACATCGGTACGGCGGGTCAGCACGGCGGGAACCTGCACAGCAATCTGGCTCATCGCATAGATGAGGTCCTCGGTCAGGTGCGGGCGGGAAGTGTGGCCGCCGTGACCGCTCAGGTGAATCTTGATGGTGTCGGATGCGCTGGTAATCGCGCCGATGCGGGTACCAATCTGACCCAGATCCACCTTCGGGTCGCAGTGCAGAGCAAAAGCACGCGGAATGTCCTTGAGCAGACCCTGAGCGATCATCTGTACGGCACCGCCGGGAAGCTGCTCCTCAGCGGGCTGGAAGAGAATGCGGACGCTACGGCCCAGCGGGGTCTTCTCATTCAGCTCGTGCAGTGCCAGCGCCACACCGAGCATAACGGTCTGGTGAATATCGTGGCCGCAGGCGTGCATCACGCCGGGTACGGTGGAGGCGTAGGGCAGACCGGTCTGCTCAACAATGGGCAGAGCATCAATATCGGCGCGCA
>ERZ772958.707-NODE-707-length-14532-cov-4.140844_pt1 | contig 14532 bp, 10 predicted proteins | sample MGYA00580681_ERZ772958 | MGnify/ENA primary metagenome ERZ772958 (study PRJEB29015, sample SAMEA2738089) | human oral metagenome | biome: human oral; feature: human-associated habitat; material: saliva | place: China | collected 2275 ...
ATCAAAAAGTATTAACAGCTCGTTTAGAAGATGCTTTATTCTTCTATGAAGAAGACTTAAAGATTCCTATGACTACTTTCTTGAAGAAATTAGAAACATTAAACTTCCATGCCAAAATTGGTTCTATGACAGAGAAAATGGATCGCGTGCAATTACTTGTAGGACGTCTTGCAAAAGAGTTGAACTTACCAAGTGATGTGGTTGTCACAGCTCAACGTGCAGCTTCCATTTATAAATTCGACTTAGTCACAAATATGGTTGGCGAGTTCCCTGAATTGCAAGGAATCATGGGAGAAATCTATGCATTAAAACAAGGAGAAACTCCTGAAGTAGCCCAAGCGATTCGTGAACACTATATGCCAACAAGTGCAGATGGCGAATTACCTTCGTCTGTTCCAGGTGCATTACTAGCGGTTGCTGACAAGTTGGATACATTCTTAAGCTTTACTGCTGCGGGTATGCTTCCAACTGGTTCAAACGACCCTTATGCACTACGTCGTCAAGTAATGGGGCTAGTACAAATACTTGAAGCCTTTGATTGGAACATCGAAATTGAAGACTTCACTAAATTATTATTAGGTCTTGATTACGCAGAATTCTTATCTGGTAAAGAGGAAGAAATTGAAGCGTTTATCTTAAGCTTTATTCGTGAACGTGTCGCACAACGTATTGCTACGATTACAAAACGTCATGATATTATCGATGCGGTTGTAAACAGTAATACTTCATCAGTTCCTGAACAATTGAAGGCGGCGAAAGTTCTTTCAACTGTTTCAGAAGCTGAAGAATTTAAAGGAATTACAGAAGCCTTAAACCGTGTTATCAATATTAGTGCAAAAGCTCAAGAGGATGCGAGTGGTGAAATTTCAGAAGAACGTCTTGAAACAGAAAGTGAACGTACTTTAGTGAAAGCTATTAAAGAACTTCAATCAAAAGTACAAACATTAACTCCTGAAGAGTTGTACAGCCATTTAGAAGCAATGGCACCAAAAATCAATGATTTCTTCAATGAAAACATGGTTATGGTTGACGATGAAGAGACACGTCGTAATCGTTTAAGATTCTTAGGATTACTATCTCAAATCATTTTAGATTTAGCAGATTTCACATCATTAATCGTTAAATAAGAACCCTCACACAGAAAGGAGAGTGAACGAAATGGCAGTATTTTATGATCGTGCTACGATTCAAGTTAAAGCCGGAAAAGGTGGAGACGGAATGGTTGCGTTTCGTCGTGAAAAATATGTACCAGACGGAGGACCGGCTGGTGGAGACGGCGGTAAAGGCGGAAGTGTTATTTTTAAAGTCGATTCAGGACTTAGAACCTTATTAGATTTCCGTCATAAACGTCATTTTAAAGCAAAACCTGGTGAAAACGGCATGAGTAAGAGCATGTATGGCCGTGGAGCGGAAGATTTAATCGTAAAAGTTCCACCAGGAACAATCGTTAGAAATGCAGAAACAAAAGCTTTAATTGCTGACTTAGTAGAAGATGGGCAAGAAGTAGTGGTTGCGAAAGGTGGCCGTGGTGGTCGAGGCAATATTCGTTTTGCAACTCATAAAAATCCAGCTCCAGATATCGCCGAAAACGGGGAACCAGGGGAAGAGTTTGAACTCGATTTAGAATTAAAAGTACTTGCTGACGTTGGATTAGTTGGATTCCCATCTGTAGGGAAATCCACTTTACTATCTGTGATTTCAAGTGCAAAACCAAAAATTGCAGACTATCACTTTACAACATTGAATCCTCAATTAGGAATGGCGCAGGCTCCAAATGGCGAGCAATTTGTCGTTGCAGACTTACCAGGTTTAATTGAAGGAGCGCATACAGGTGTTGGGCTTGGAATCCACTTCTTGAAACATATCGAACGTACAAAAGTATTACTTCATGTGATTGATATGGCCGCAATGGAAGGCCGTGATCCTTTTGAAGATTACAAGATTATTCAAGAAGAACTAGGAAGTTATCACTTGCGTTTATTGGAACGTCCAATGCTAATTGTGGCAAACAAGATGGATCAACCTCAAGCGGAAGAAAACTTAGAGAAATTCAAGAAAGACTTAGCAGATAGTCTGTCTGATGGACAAGAAATGCCTGAAATTTTCCCGATTTCTGCATATCGCCGTGAAGGACTTCAAGCATTACTTGCTAGAACAGCTGAAGTTTTAGATGAAACAGAATTCTTCCCATTAAACGAAGAAGTAGTGGAAACACATATCGTTTATGGTTTAGAGGAAGAAGAAGCGCCGTTCAAAGTGACAAGAGATCCAGATGGTACTTGGGTATTATATGGTGACAAGATTGAAAAACTATTCAAGATGACAAATATGGAACATGATGAGTCTGTAATGCGATTCTCACGTCAATTACGTGGAATGGGTGTGGATAGCACTTTACGTGAAAAAGGCGCCGAAAATGGTGACTTAGTACGTATTCTGAACTTCTCATTCGAGTTCGTTGATTAAGGAGTTTTGAATATGATCGATAGAAGCGAAATGGAAAAACGTTTTTACGTATCTTCCTTTGATGGACTAAGAGCGATAGGAATTTTGAGCATTATTATTTATCACTTGTATTCTTATCGCTTGCCGGGTGGATTTCTTGGACTAGACATCTTCTTAATTTTAGCGGGTTACTTTATGACGAACCGCTTGATGACAAGTTTGATGAATGATGGCAAGATTCCTTTGAAGCAGTTTTTACTTAAACGATTATCACGTATTGCACTTCCTTTAATTGCAATGCTCGTTCTAGTGTTCATTTATATAACGCTGTTTCAAAATGAAATGTTGGTGAACTTAAGAGGTTCATTTACTTCTAGTTTAGTCTTTTTAAATAACTGGTGGCAGATATTCCAAGCGCAAACGTTTATTCCAAACTTATTAACTGAAAATCCATTTGAACACTTATGGTATATTTCATTAGCCTTTCAGTTTTACCTATTGTGGCCCATTGTATTTGCATTCCTAAGCATTTTTATTAAGAAGCATAATTCATTATTTGTGGCGATTGTAGTGTTAGCTATGGCTTCATTTGGATTAATGGTGTTTAGTTATAAAGGGGCAGAGTCTTTAACGTATGTCACAATGAGTACTAGTACACGACTATTTTCAATGTTAATTGGTTCATGTACGGCTTTGTTATATCCTTTAGATCGTTTTCAAATGGAATATAAGTCTAAATTACCTTATGAACAGTATTTAAGGTTAATTCCAATCGTTTTAATGTTTATTTTATTATTTACATTAGGTCGTAACGAAGATATTACTTATCGTGGAGGAATGCTACTATTTGATTTAACAGTTTCAGCTGTTATTTTGATGAGTGTTCATCCAAAAGTAGGAACAGGAATTTTATTCCGATTTAAACCATTAACAGTGATTGGGCGAAGAAGCTTGTCGTATTACTTATGGTTCTTACCGATTATTGTTTTATATCAAGCAAAATTAGGAATTACGGGTTCGAGTAATTTTGTTCACGGAATTATTCAATTTGCTTTAATTGTCTTCTTTGGTGAAGTTTGGTATCAAATTTTCGAAAAGAGACGTTATGTAACGATTAGTCGCAAGATGATGAATTTATTGAAAGAAAAATCTCCTTATGGAAAACAAATTTTCTTTGGAATCTGTGCAGTACCGTTAATTATTTTGGCAGTAGGACTTGTTCAATCGACAAGTAAATTATCCCAGCAAGAGACTACTCTTACAGAATTGATTCATGCAAATCAAGAGATTGTGGATAATACTCAATTAACCGATAAGAAACTATTGAAGACCATTAATAATGTGGTAGGACTTACTCGTGAAGAGACCGTTTTTAGCAGTAATAGTTCGATTACCTTTATTGGAGACCAATCGCTATTAGCTATCGCGAATGAGTTAACAACCATTTATCCAAATGCCGTGATGCATGCGACAACGATTGCCCAAGTAACAGATTTAGCTTCAACCATTAATGAGCTGAAAGCAAAGAATCTATTGCATGACACTGTTGTTTTAATGTTTGGGGCCAATAGTGCATTTACTAAAGGACAATTGGAACGTGAATTAAAACGGATTGGGATGGAAAAACAAATTTTCCTTGTTACAACGACAACATCTAAAACATGGAGAGATGATGTGAATGCTGTTTACAAAGCTATTAGCGAAAAGTATTCCAATGTCCATGTTCTTGACTGGAATGAATATTCGAAAGACCAAGACTGGTTCTATTCACATAAATCTTATGTAACAGAAGTAGGGGCTCATGAAGAAGCGCTCTTCTTTGCTAAGAAAATTTATGAAACATTGAGAGGAAATTAAAATGGAATTGCAATTTCTAGGAACAGGTGCTGGCGTACCTTCTAAAATGAGAAACGTCACTTCAATTGCATTAAAGCTTCTCGATGAGATTAATGAAGTGTGGTTATTCGATTGTGGAGAAGCTACACAGCAACAAATTTTAAATACAAGTATTCGTCCTGGGAAGATTAAAAAGATTTTCATTACACATATGCATGGAGATCATATTTTTGGCTTACCTGGGCTGCTCACAAGTCGTTCTTTCCAAGGTGGAGAAGATGAATTAATCGTATACGGGCCTAAAGGAATTAAGAGCTTTATTGATGCAACCATTCAAGCGTCTTGTTCCAAACTTGGATACCCTTTAAAAGTAGTTGAATTTGAAAAAGAAGGTCTTCTTTTCGATGATAAAAATTTTAAAGTAGAATTAAAACGACTCGAACATGGGATTCCTTCATATGGATTCCGTATTACAGAAAAAGACCAACCAGGAGAGCTTCAAGCTGACCGCTTAAGAGAGTTAGGGATTCCTTTTGGACCACTCTACGGCAAGTTGAAAAGAGGAGAGACGATTACTCTTAGCGATGGTACTATCGTGAATGGACAAGATTATATTTCTCCGGATATTAAAGGACGCGTTGTGACCATTTGTGGGGATACTCGTAAATGTGAAGCAAGTGAAATCTTAGCGTACCGCTCTGATGTGCTTGTCCATGAGGCAACGTACGAAGGAGATAAAGGGCAACAAGCCTATCGTCATTTTCATTCGACGAGTCTTCAAGCGGCTGAAATTGCTAAAAATGCGGAAGTTAAGCAACTCTTGTTAACGCATATTAGTGCGCGCTATATTGGGAAACAATCTCAAGAATTAGAGGAAGAAGCAAAAACGATATTCGAAAACGTTGCAGTCGTAAAAGATTTTGATATTGTTCCTGTTGAAAGGGTAAAACATCATGAAGGATGCTAAATGGGTTTCAAATCAAGTGGCTCTTGTGACGGGAGCTAGCGGTGGTCTAGGTGCACAAATTGCGCTTGAATTAGCTAGAAGAGATGTACAGTTAATTCTAGTGGCTCGTAATGAAACAAAGCTAGAGCAGATAGCAGATGAGTGCAAATCACTCACTTCTAAACCGGTTGATATTTATTCGTGTGATTTAACACAGGATGCGTCTGTTAACGAGTTGCTAACTACTCTAGATGAATCATACAAAATTACAATGGTGATTAACAATGCCGGCTTAGGTTACTTTAAATTAGCGAAAGACTTAAGTGAAACTGAAATCGCACAAATGCTTCAGTTGAATTTGAATGCATTAATTAAAATCACACAACATTTTGTTCCTCGTTTTATCGAAAGTAAGGGCGGAGTGTTTGTCAATATTGCATCCCAAGCAGGAAAATCAGCGACGGCTAAATCATCCGTATACTCAGCAACTAAATTTGGAGTGTTAGGATATTCGAATGCACTGCGTTTAGAATTAAAACCTTATGGCATCCATGTGATGACTGTGAATCCTGGACCGATTGCGACAGACTTCTTCGATAAAGCGGAGCCAACTGGAAAATACTTAGAGCAATTAGGCTCTGTAGTACTAGATCCAGTGAAGGTAGCAAAAGAAGTAGTTAAAGGAATTGAAAGAGAAAAACGTGAAGTGAATTTGCCAAAAACGATGAACTTTGCGAGTAAATTAAATGTTTTATTCCCCAAAATAGGAGACAAACTATTAGGGAGTATTTTCAATAAAAAGTAGAGGAGGTGTACGATGAGTTTTGCAAATTATGCATGGAAGTTAAAAGAGAATGTGGATGAAGAACTCGTAACCACTCTTTCAAGTGAAAGTGGTGTATCCGAAAATCTCGTTCGCTTATGTGTGGAACGTGGAGTGCAAACAGCAGAAGACTTGCAAGAATTTCTTTCGCCAACACCACATCTTATCCACGATCCATTCTTATTACATGATATGGATAAAGCGGTAGGACGCATTCAAGAAGCCATTGAAAATGGTGAATTCATTCATATTTATGGCGACTATGATGCAGACGGAATTACAAGTACAACGATTCTCTACGAAACGCTTGAAATGCTAGGAGCTCAAGTATCGTACTATTTACCGAATCGCTTTACAGATGGCTATGGTCCCAATATCCCAGCATTCCAACGGGCGATAGAAGAAGGACATACACTCATTATTACAGTGGACTGTGGAATTGCTTCAGTTGAACCGATTCGTTATGCGATGGAAAATGGCTGTGATGTCATTTTAACGGACCACCATGAGATTCCAAGCGACATTCCAGAAGCCTATGCCGTTATCCATCCTCGTCATCCAGAGGCAAACTACCCATGTGGAGACTTATCGGGTGCTGGGGTTGCATTTAAGCTTGCTCATGCGCTTTTAGGAGAGTTTCCAGAAGAAATGGTAGAATTAGCCGCGATTGGAACCATTGCGGATTTAGTCAGTCTTACTGATGAAAATAGAACGATTGCTAAACTTGGAATCAGTCAAATGAAACAAACACAACGAATTGGCCTTGTTTCATTATTAGAAAAGCTATCTGTCAAAATAGATAAACTAGACGAGAAGACGATTGGGTTCCAAATTGGGCCACGCTTAAATGCGCTAGGTCGACTTGGAGATGCTACTCCGGGAGTTCAATTATTAACAACATTTGATGATGAGGAAGCTTCAAGTATTGTTGACTTTATGCAATCTGAAAACGAAAGACGTCAGTCAATCGTGAATCAAATTGTTGAAGAAGCTACTCCGCTAATTGCATCTCAGGAACAGCAACCAATTCTTGTCTTAGCTCAACCCGGTTGGCATGAAGGAGTTCTTGGAATTGTGGCGAGTCGAATCGTCGAACAGACTGGTAAACCAACCATTGTGTTAGGCATTAGTGAAGACGGCTTAACAGCCAAGGGAAGCGGTCGTTCATTTGGAGAATTTAATCTCTATGATGCGTTAACTAGTGTCAAAGAGCATCTTTTAAAATTTGGTGGCCATCATATGGCTTCTGGATTAACCGTTGAAACGATTATGCTTCCAACGATGATTGAAGGTCTTGAACAGTATGCGAAAGACCATCAAGATTTATTAGATGCGAAAGCTACTTTGACAATTGATGAAGTTCTTCCATTAAAAGATATTACGGTGGATTGGATCGAATCATTAGCTAGCCTAAAACCATTTGGTACGGATAATCCGGAACCGGTTGTTTCTCTAGAAGAGATTCAAGTGGTGTCAACTCAATTATTAGGAGCCGATAAACAACACTTGAAGTTGAATTTGAAAGAATCTAATTCTGCAAACACGCTTCAAGCAATGGCCTTTAGTAAAGGGGAATGGGCAGCTTCACTTCAACCGGATACTAAGATTAGTGTTGCTGGAACATTAGAAATTAATGAATGGCAAAATAATCGACTACCTCAATTAATGGTGAAAGATATCGCTGTTCAAGGTAGAGTCGTTATTGATTGGCGGACTTCAAAGATTACAAAAGATCATCTTAGCGTTGAAAATAGTTTATATTTAGCAACCAATGAAACTTATTTGAAGGAGTTAGCAACAAGAATTCCAAGTACTTCAAGTGTGATGGAGTTTTCATCTTTTGTGGCTTCGCAAGAGAAAACAAATGCAAAAGCGATTGTCCTGTTTGATCTACCAGAAAAAGTAGAAGAAGTGGAAGCCTTCTTTAAAATGGACTGGACACAGCCTCTTTATGTCATTGCCTATACGAAGAATTCGGTAGTGACAACAGGTATTCCTGATAAGCCTAAGTTTGGTAGCGTGTATAAATATATCCAGTCTCATGGCCAAATTCCTTACAATGAAAAATTAGTATCGGTTGCTGGATTCCTCAAAATTCCAGTTGAACAATTCCGAGTTATATTAAAAGTGTTTTTTGAGTTGGAATTTGTTAAAATAGTAGATGGACATTTAATGATTAACGAAAGTCCAAAAACAAATGACTTAGAAGAGTCAACCTTATTGAAAAAGTTAAATGAACAAATGTTGCTTGAAAAGAAATTCAACTATAGCCAGTTCCAAGAACTTAAGAGTTGGATGGATTCACAACAAGGTAAATAAAAGGAGGAGTTCTAAATGAACTTGAAAGAATATATTGCTAGTGTTCCAAATTATCCTAAAGAGGGTATTATTTTCCGTGATATTTCTCCATTAATGGCGGACGGAAAAGCTTATCAATATGCAACACAACAAATTGTTGATTATGCTCGTAGAATCGGCGCTGAAATGATTGTTGGACCAGAAGCACGTGGATTCATCGTTGGTTGTCCAGTAGCATATGAATTAGGAATTGGATTTGCACCAGCGCGTAAAAAAGGAAAATTACCTCGTGAAACAGTGGCTGTAGAATACGATTTAGAATACGGTTCAGCTGAATTACACTTACACAAAGATGCTGTAAAACCTGGCCAAAAAGTTCTAATTTGTGATGACTTATTAGCAACAGGCGGAACAATGGTAGCAGCTGCTAAATTAGTTGAAAAACTTGGTGGAGAAGTTGTTGGTTTAGCTTTCTTAATAGAGTTAACAGATTTAAAAGGTCGCGAAAAAATTAGCGAATACGACATCTTCACATTAATGGAATATACTGAAGACGAAAGATAATCAAAAAAGAAGACTTCCTTAGCACAAGGCTAGGGAAGTCTATTTTTATTTTCTCAATTCTTCTAATAGAGCTTTGGCAGTTTCTTGATTTAAGTGAGGGGCTTTACTAAGTAAGTTCATAAGGAGTGGCAGTTCTTCTTGGGTTGCTCCAACTGAAAGGCCTAATGATTTGGCTTGGAGTCGCATATGACCTTTTTGAATACCGTCAGTCACAAGAGCTCTAATGGCAGCAAGGTTTTGCGCTAATCCAATCGAAGCGATAATTCCGGCTAATTCAACGGCACTTGGATGTCCCAGTAATTCGTGCGCAAATTGGGCTCCTGGATGAATTGAAATTGATCCACCAACTGTTCCAACAGGAAGCGGAAGAGTAATCGTTCCAACCAGATTACCTTGTTCATCTTTTGCCCATTGTGTCAATGGTTGATACAGACCGCTTAAACTTGCATAGGCATGAGCACCAGATTCAATCGCACGCCAGTCATTACCTGTAGCGATGACTACTGAATCAATTCCATTCATAATTCCTTTATTATGCGTTGCTGCACGATACGGATCTGCTTTTGAAAATTCACTTGCTAAAACAATTCGATCTCGGACCTCTTCACCTTTTGTTGTTTTAGTATCTAAGATTCTTGGAGAGAGCACGCATTTAGCTGTTACAACTGAGTTTGTTGCAAGATTCGAGAGAATAGCCATGATGCTTTCACCCGCAGTCAACTCTTCAATTGGAGACACGAGTGCTTCGAGGATGGTATTGAGCATATTGGCTCCCATTGCTTCCTTTGTATCGACTGATACGTAGAAAATATAGAATCGTTCCTTGTCAGAAGTTTTTTCTTCTACCCACACAGAACGAATACCACCACCGCGCTTTACGATAGAAGGGTGAGCGTTATTTGCAATTGTAAATAGAGCTTCTTTTTGATTCTCCAGTTTAGCTTTCACTTCTTCTAGTGTAAGCGGTGAACGAACAATGGCAATTTCACCAATCATTTCTCGTTTCTTTTGAAGCGTAGTTGTTCCGCCAGCTAAGTTGATTAATTTCGAAGCATAGCTTGCTGCAGCTATAACAGAAGGTTCCTCGGTTACCATTGGAACGATATAACTTTTTCCGTTTACGATTAATTCAGGCACAATACCATAGGGGAGTCCGTATATTTCAATTTGGTTTTCGACCATTTGGTTTGCGATGGATTCAGGAAGTGCTAGACCATTGTTTAGTAACTCTTTAGCTTTACTAGTTAAAGTCGGATGATTGAATAATGTTTCTTTTCTTTCTTCAAGAGATTTTTGATAAAACTTATAAAAAGGGTTATTTTGCATCGATATACTCCTTTCATGCTTTCATTCAGTATAACAAATTTTTAGGGTTAGCGGGTAAATACAGGTAAATTTTGCTGAAATGAGGTACACTAGTAGACGTGGAAGGAGAGATTTTATGGAATTTATTCGTGAAGTAAATGGAAGTCGCTTATTATTAGTGGCTGATGAAGAATATCAAAAAGAAGCAGAAGACTTGCTCACTTTCGTTGAGGAGCATTTTGAGACAAGTTGGGATGAGGTCAATACTTTAATTCCAATCCATTATGGACAAGTTAAAGTGATTCCTAAAGGTGAGGATTACCAAGTCGTTGTTCAAAATTACGAACATAAATTATTAGAAGAATGGGTAGAAGATTTCTCTTATTTCTTAGAGATTGTTCGTAAAACTTATTTAGCTGGTAAACGCACAAAAACATTAGGCCGTTTAATTCCATATCGTTTTGACGGACCTTTAGTTGTCGCAAATCATACTTTTGAAGTGGATGAGTGGTATGCACACCGTTTTGATGATGAAACATGGTATATCGCACCGATGGATCAAACGATTGAAACGCAACCTCTTGAGGGAAACCAAGCGTATGAAATCTTTCCGGATTATCCTGAATTATATGAAATCATGCACTTGCCAACAGACTATATTGTTTTATTTAAGGGGCATGAAATCATTTCAGTCTTAAATATTGATAGTGAAGATGTTTGGAACTAGGAACAAGTGAAAGGACATATTATGGTAGAATCTATTTTACGTATGAATCATGTTGTGAAGGCCTATGAGTGTAATTGGAAAGGAGAGTTATCCTTAAGTCATGTTGTAGGAATTATGATGCTAGCTTCGCGAAAACAAGAGCGTTCGTTAGCACACCCTGATTTAATTTATCAAAAAGGCTTATCTTGGATTGTTATTCAGAACCAATTAACGGTAAATCGTCTTCCGAAATTAGAAGAAGAAATCATTATTGAAACAGAACCAGTTGGATATAATAAGTTCTTTACTTTCCGTCGTTATACGATTTTGTCTCTGGATGAAGAAGTACTGGTGGATGCTCTAACAACTTTTTCAATGATTAATATTGAAGAGCGAAAACTCATCTCACTGGATGAAGAAGTACTTAGTGAATATCCAATTGAGAATAAAAAGGATAATCGTCGTAATCCAAGAGTTCCAAAAATTGATTTGGATCATGCGAATGTTCAAACGTATCGCGTACGCTTAAATGATATCGATTATAATCAGCATGTTAATAATGCAAAGTATTTTGATTGGGTGATGGATAGCTTAGGTATGGAATTTGTTGGAAGTCATCGTCTGAAATCCGTTCTTGTAAAATATGATAAAGAAATTTTGCCAGGAGCGTCTGTTAAGAGTTTTTATGAAATTCGACAAACTGAAAACGGGGTTCAAACATTACACCAATTGGAATCCGATGAACAAAAATGTTGCCACTTATCTCTTGAGTGGGAAGTGAAGTAAAATCCTTGTATTTTTATAGGAAATAAGGTACAATACTTTTTGTGTAAAATATGCAGCAGAAATATAGAAGCTCGTCAACAGTCCTAGCCTTTAGGGTAAGGTAGTAACCGCGGCTGCAAAGGTGAACCCTTGTAGTGACTGCACGAATCGAAGATTTCGCGATTATTTTACTCCAAAAAAATAAACAATTATTGGAGGAATGTTCAATGTCACGTTACACTGGACCAAGCTGGAAGTTATCTCGTCGTTTAGGCATTTCACTTTCAGGAACAGGAAAAGAAATCGCTCGTCGTCCATACGCACCAGGTCAACACGGACCAAACAGCCGTAAAAAATTATCTGAGTATGGTCAACAATTACAAGAAAAACAAAAACTACGTCATATGTACGGTATGAACGAACGTCAATTTGCTACTTTATTCAAAAAAGCTGGCAAAATTAAAGAAGGTAAACATGGTGAAAACTTCATGGTTCTTCTTGAACAACGTTTAGATAACGTAGTATACCGTTTAGGTTTAGCAACTACTCGTCGTCAAGCACGTCAATTAGTAAACCACGGTCACATCACTGTGAACGGTAAACGCGTAGATATCCCTTCATTCCAAGTACAAGTTGGCGATGTTGTGGGTGTTCGTGAAAAATCACGTAACTTAACAATCATTAAAGAAGCTTTAGAAGCTTTATATGGTCGTCCAGAGTTCGTTACTTTCGACGAAGATAAATTAGAAGGTTCATTAAACCGTCTACCATTACGTGACGAGTTAACTTCTGAAGTTGACGAATCACTAGTCGTTGAATACTATAACAAACTTGGCTAATCTTATTAGACAATTTCAGAACTGGAATTCACTATTGTGGATTCCAGTTTTTTTATTTATAATTTTTATGAAGGTATATTAAATGATTACATATAAGGAGGTTGAATCGAATGATCCGTTATGTTGAAAATCCAGCTCTCACTTTAGAAGAGGTTCTGCCTTTATATGAGGCAGTAGGATGGACCAATTACACGCAGAATCCAACAATGCTTAAAGAAGCTTACGAAAATTCTCTTCATATATTAGGAGCGCTTAATGAAGAAGGAAAACTCGTTGGGGTGCTGCGTGCGGTTGGAGATGGAGCGTCTATTTTGTTTATACAAGATATTTTAGTGTATCCCGAATACCAACATCAGGGAATTGGAACAAAATTATTACAACAAACGTTAGAAAAGTACAAGAATGTGTATCAAATTCAACTAGCAACTGATGATTCAAAGAAAACAGTTTCTTTTTATGAGTCTAATGGATTCACAAGTCTAACATCTCTAAATTGCGTTTCTTTCATATCTCAATGTTACGATATTTTGATAATACATGTCAATATTGCCTATGTCTTGTTAAATTGCGACATGTATAAGTCATAATACTCGCCACGGACTTTCATCAATTCTTCGTGCGAGCCGCTCTCACAAATACGACCGCCGGACAAGACAATAATTCGATCCGCATGACGAACTGTCGCCAACCTGTGAGCAATGGTTAACGTCGTCCGCTTTCGAGACAACTCGGCCAGAGACTGCAAGACTTGTTTTTCCGTTTCATTGTCCATGGCTGCCGTCGCTTCATCTAAAATAAGGACAGGGGGATTTTTCAAAAATACGCGAGATAAGGATAAGCGTTGTTTTTGACCTCCTGAAAGCATAACTCCCCGTTCACCGATATAGCTGTCATAGCCGCGAGGCAACCTACTGATAAACTCATGGGCTCTGGCATCCTTCGCAGCCGCCTCAATATCGGCTTGCGTACTGTCCGTACGACCGAGACGAATATTTTCACTTACAGAGTCGGAAAAAAGATACATATCCTGTTGCACAATACCTATGCATTCATGCAAAGACTCCAATGTATATTCGCGAATATCTCGCCCGTCTAAGGTAATCTTGCCGCCCGTTACATCGTAAAACCGTAAAAGCAGGGATGCTACGCTGCTTTTTCCCGCTCCTGTAGGTCCTACGAGAGCCACTTGTTCGCCGGCTTTAACGTTCAGATTGAAATCTTTCAATACATGAGTCCCGTCAGGGTACGCAAAATCAACATGTTCAAAAACTACGTCCCCTTTAATGCGTCTTGAATCGGCTACAACGGATCCGCCCCGAACCTTAGGCTCAACCCGTATCAATTCCTGATAACGGCGAAATCCCGCCATACTGCGCTGATACTGTTCGGTCAAGGATGTAAGCTGCATAATGGGACGAAGAAACAGCATGAGATACATCAAAAAGGCGACCAAATCACTCATAGTCATGAGATCATTCATCATAAGGACGGCACCGACGACAATAATAGTCAAATTTATGGCATTGGAAAAAAAGGTGACGGTTCCCGCCATATACGCTTGATAGCGAAAAGTCCGCATTTGCGAATTCGCCAAGTCGGCCGTTACATCCGAAAACCGTTGATACGCACGATTTTCCCCGTTAAAAGCTTTGACAGCCCGTACTGCGGCAAGTATTTCCGTGGCCACACTGCCGACGACGCCCATGTGTTGACGCGTCTCGGCAAAGGCGGACTTCATTTTCCTGTTAAGGAAAATGGTATCTCCCGTTTTTAAAGCTACAAGCAGTAACACGAAAACGGCCAGTAAAGGATTAATATAAAAGAGGAAAAAGGCACTGCCCCCCATAGTGATTAAGCAGACTACTGCAAGATGCGGCATTTCGAAAATAATATTCCCTACTTCACCGATATCTCCCGTCACTCGGGATACAAGATGACCCGTTTTCTCCCTATCGAAAAAGGCAAAGTCCAAGTTTTCCAAATGTCGGAATAAGGAGTTACGCAA
>ERZ772958.708-NODE-708-length-14518-cov-7.996543_pt1 | contig 14518 bp, 11 predicted proteins | sample MGYA00580681_ERZ772958 | MGnify/ENA primary metagenome ERZ772958 (study PRJEB29015, sample SAMEA2738089) | human oral metagenome | biome: human oral; feature: human-associated habitat; material: saliva | place: China | collected 2275 ...
TTGAAGTGTAACGACACAACAACCCACGAGGTGACAACCGGCAGATAGTAGAGCACACGGAAGAGGGGTTGAAGTGGCGCCTTGGAACGAAGCAACATCGCAATCAACAGACCAAAGATGATCTGCGGTGGCACGGTAAACACCATGTAGATGCCTGAATTGGCCAATCCTGTCCAAAAACGAGGATCGTCGAATGCCCGAGCATAGTTGTCAAAACCAGTGAATTCCGAAGCCGAACCTATGACAATATTCCAGTCGTACATGCTCATACGCGCGGCTTGAAGCATCGGATAGATCATGCACACCAGGAAGAGCGCCATCCCTGGGAAGAGGAACAGATAAGGAGCCGGGTTGAAACGGGAGCGGGGGCGATGTCGAGTGTTCGCACCAGCAGGCACGGCCTCGTGATCGGAATAAGAGAGGCCCGGCTCACCACCCCGGGCGGGAAGTATTCCTTGAGCCGGGACTTCCCGCCCGGTAATGGTTGAGTCGGACATAAGAATTTGTCACTTCGTCAGAAGCGGATCAATCTGCGACGCGGCCTTGGTCAACGCTTCTTTAACGGAAACTTTCCCCTCGAATGCAGGTGTCAGTTCTGCATTGAGGATGTCATCAACCTTGCCCGCATCGGGAATCGATAGACGCGCTTTAGCAGTTTTGAGCTGCTCAGAGAAAATCTTGTAGAACGGAGTCGCCGATGCTTCTTCTGCCGCAAACTCTTGCACAACCGTCATCTGACCGGCCTTAGACATGGGGAGCTGAAACTCTTTGGACTGGGTGAACTCCACAAACTTGTATGCCGCCTCAAGGTTCTTCACCTTGTTAGTGATGACAATGGACTCACCGCCAACGACCGAGATGGAGCCTCCCTCACCGGCAGGCATAGCAGTGTAGTCAGGGGCGAAATTGGGGTACTGCTTTGCCCAGATTTCTTTCATCCATGGGCCATCCAGGATGGATGCATACTGGCCGCCTGGGACACCGTCGGAGGTCTCAGTCGCACCTTTATTTCCAGTCATCAGGTTCGGGATCTGTCCAGCCTGGTACAAGTCAACAAGCAGCTGAACGCCGGCAACCGACTTGTCGGAATTCAAGTATCCCGATGCCTTCGTGTGATCCTTGTCAGTGATGTCTCCGCCTGCGGACCACACCCAAGGAAGGATGGACCACTGCGAGATTCCGCCTTCCGCGAAAGCATAGACACCAGAGCCTTCGAACTTCTTTGCAAATTCTCGCATTTCTTCAAAGGTTGCTGGAGCCTTCTCAACGCCTGCCTTCTTCAGCGCGTCAGGATTGGTCACCATGACGCGGGTATTCGTATCAAGCGGAAGACCATAGTGGTGACCGTTGTACAGTGTAGTGTCAAGCAAGCCAGGGTAGACCCGTGCGGCGAGCTGATCGTAGTTGGGCATCTTTCCGTCAAGCTGCTGAAGAACACCAAGTCCATTACCGGCGACTACATGGCTGGCCGCCGCAGCATTGAGGTGCCCGCATCCCGCCGCCCCGTGGACAAGAAACGTCAGCTGACCGTGCGCGGCGCCCGCGAAAACAACCTCAAAAACGTGACCGTATCCTTCCCGCTGGGCGTATTCACGGCGGTGACCGGTGTATCCGGCTCGGGTAAGTCCACCCTCGTCAACGACATTCTGTACACCTCCCTGGCGAACAAGCTCAACGGCGCCAAGCAGGTACCCGGCCGCCACAAGAGCATCGACGGCCTGGAACACCTGGACAAGGTCATTCACGTGGACCAGTCGCCCATCGGCCGCACCCCGCGCTCGAACCCTGCGACCTACACCGGCGTGTTCGACCACATCCGCAAGCTGTTCGCAGAGACCAGCGAAGCGAAAATGCGCGGCTACACCCCCGGCCGATTCTCCTTCAACGTCAAGGGCGGCCGCTGCGAGGACTGCTCCGGCGACGGCACCCTGAAGATTGAAATGAACTTCCTGCCGGACGTGTACGTGCCCTGCGAAACCTGCCACGGCAAGCGCTACAACCGCGAAACCCTCGAAGTGCACTACAAGGGCAAGACCATTGCCGACGTGCTCGAAATGCCCGTGGAGGAGGCCGCAGAGTTCTTCGCCGCATTCACCCCGATTGCGCGCCACCTGAACACCCTCGTGGACGTGGGCCTGGGCTACATTCGCCTGGGTCAGCCCGCAACGACCCTCTCCGGCGGTGAAGCGCAGCGCGTGAAGCTCGCAACCGAACTGCAGAAGCGCTCCAACGGCCGCTCCATCTACGTGCTGGACGAGCCGACCACCGGCCTGCACTTTGAGGACATCCGCAAGCTGCTCGCCGTGCTGCAATCGCTGGTTGACAAGGGCAATAGCGTCATCACCATCGAGCATAACCTGGACGTGGTCAAGTGCGCTGACTGGATTATTGACATGGGCCCCGAAGGCGGTAGTGGCGGCGGCACCGTCATCGCCGAGGGCACCCCGGAACAGGTAGCTCAGGTGAAGGGCTCGCACACCGGCGCGTTCCTCGCTGAGATCCTGAACTAGCCGAGATTCTGAACTAGTCGAGAACTTGAACCAGAGGAAACCTACGTGACTGATACTCAAGGAACCGCACCTGCCCGGGGAGCCCAGGCAACCCGCGGCACTGTGAACAGGGGCGCTATGAACCGTGGCGCTGTGACCACCGTGGACCGTGCGCGGCACATCCTGCACACCCAGCTGGAGGCGGACTTCTGCCAGGCACCCGGCTCGATTAGCCGCGCCCTCGAAGAGCTACGCGACCACCCGGAAGCAGAGAGCCTGCCGCTACTCGCCACCGTGCAGCCGCCCTCCGAGAAGATGGGCGCCGCACGCCGCCGCAACGACGACATCTGGGAGCTGCGCGTCGCCAACTACGCAAGCGTCGGCATTCTCTGCGCCAAGCATCCGCGCGTGCTGGAGAAGGCCATCGACTACATGCTCGGCGACCAGTCGAACTGGCTGGGCGACTACGCGCAGCTGCGCCAGCTCAACGAACTGCTCACCCCCTACACCCAGCAGGTCAGCGGCACGAGCATCTACTACACGCCCGGCCGCGCCCTGCTGAACTCGGTCGTACCCGAGGGCGTGCATGCGCAGGAAGTGAAATGCGCCGTGCCCGGTGTGGGCATGATGCGCCGCGTTGACCCCGCCAAGCTGAAAGCTGCGCTGCTTGCCGAAATCACCGGCGAGCGCACCATCCGCAGGGAGGCAAACGCCTCCGCGGGTGCGATTGAGGTTGACCCGGAAGACACGGAGGCGCGCGTAACCCGCCTGCGCGTGGAGCTGCTGGACGCTGAGCAGTTTGAGCGCTTCCGCGGGGATAAGCGCTACTCGAACGCGTTAGGTTTTAGCGTGACCCGCCCGGATGTGCTGGTGCTTGCCGCCTACCCGGTGGAGGAGAACGCATCTAAAGCCTCTGAAGTGGCCGCGGCGGGGGAGAGCGACCCTGCGCTCGCAGACCCTATCGCTATGGTTGGTATGAGCGACGATTCGCCGATTATGCGCCAAATCGGTATTGATGTGCTGCCCGCCTGGCGCGGTGCCGGCATCGCCAACGTGCTGGTGCGTGATGCGGCACGTCTGACCCTGGCGGAAGGGTACCTGCCGTTCTACGGTACGAGCCCCTCGCACATGCTGTCGCAGAGGGTGGCGATGAACGCTGGGTTGGTGCCGACCTGGTGGGAGTACGTGTCTACCAGCCTGAACGACCTACCCATGGACTAGGTGTTATATATGAAAAAGCCCCCGAGATTCGAAGTCTCGGGGGCCTTTTATGTGCTCATTTCGCGGGGTTTATCTCGCGGGGTTCAGAGCCTAGAACCTTACCGTTTAGAGCTCCGCGCCGTTGCTAGCAATCACCTCGCGGTACCAGTGGAAAGACTTCTTGCGGTAGCGTGCCAAGGTGCCGGTGCCGTCGTCGTTGCGGTCCACGTAGATGAACCCGTAGCGCTTGGACATCTGCGCGGTGGAGGCGCTAATCATGTCGATGCAACCCCAGGTGGTGTAGCCGAGCACGTTCACGCCGTCCTCAATCGCCTCGCGCACCGCGTGCAGGTGCTGGCGCAGGTAGTCGATGCGGTAGTCGTCTTCCACGGTGAGCTCACCATTCACCTCGACCAGTTCGTCGCGGGCACCCAGGCCGTTCTCCACGATGAACAGCGGCTTCTGCCAGCGGTCCCAATACTGATTGAGAACCACGCGCAGACCGGTCGGGTCGATCTGCCAGCCCCATTCGCTGGCGGGCAGGGTCGGGTTCGCCACGCCGCCGAGGATATTGCCTTCGCCGCGTTCGCCTCGTGCCGGGTCGCCGGTCGCGCAGGTGGACATGTAGTAGCTGAACGACACGAAAATCCACGGTGTTCTTCAGGTCCTCGCGGTCCTGCTCGGTGATGTTCAGCTCCACACCCTTTTCACGCAGAGCACGCAGGAAGTAGCCGGGGTAGGCGCCGCGCACGTGCACGTCACCGAACGCGAAGTTCGCCTGCTCCGCCTGCATGGCGGCGAGGACGTCGGCGGGGTCGGGGGTGAGCGGGTAGGTGGGCATGGCTAGAATCATGCAACCGATCTGCGCGCCGGGTGCCAGCTCGCGTGCCGCGGCGGTGGCGCGTGCGGATGCGACCAGTTCGTGGTGCATCGCCTGGTACAGGTCCGCGTCGCTGAGCTGATCTGCCGGGGTGTTAATGCCACCGGACATGAACGGCAGGTGCAGCATGGAGTTGATTTCGTTGAAGGTCAGCCAGTACTTCACGCGCTTGCCGTAGCGGGCGAACACGGTGCGGGCGTAGCGTTCGTAGAAGCCGATGAGTTCGCGGCTGGTCCAGCCGTTGTACTGCTCCACCAGGTGCAGCGGGGTTTCGTAGTGGCTGAGGGTGATGAGCGGCTCCATGCCGTGCTTTTCGAGCTCGTCGAGCACGCGGTCGTAGAAGGCGAGGCCCGCCTCGTTCGGGGTTTCTTCGTCGCCGCGGGGGAAGATACGTGACCAGGCGATGGAGAAGCGGAAGACCTTGAAACCCATCTCCGCGAGCAGGGCGATGTCTTCGCGGTAGCGGTGGTAGAAGTCGATGCCCTCCAGCTTGAGGTTGTCCTCGGTGGGTTCGGCGGTGCGCGGGTGCAGGCCGCCGGCGGGCAGCACATCCTGCAGGCTGGGACCCTTGCCGTCTTCGTTCCAGGCTCCTTCGAACTGGTTGGCGGCGGTGGCGCCTCCGAAGAGGAACCCGTCGGGGAAAGCGCCGAGCGGCTGCGGCTCGGTCAGCGCAGGGTTGGCGTGCTGTTCAGTGCTGACGCCGGGTAGCGCGGCGGTTTGGGCGGTGATGTGCTGGTCCTGATGCACGGCATCCTCCAAGGTGTTTTGGGTCTTTCTTCTACCCTAGCGGAGGGGATGGGGGATTACTAGGTTTTAGCTACCCGGGTGGACATTTCCGTATTGTGGGGAGGCGTATGAGGTGTGGCGGGCGTAACCGTAAAATAGGAACGTGCAGATTATTCGAGAGACCGGCCCCGAGTCCGGCGATATCCTCATTCACCACGATCAGACGGTGCAGATGCTCCGCGAGGTGGCAAGCGGGCAGCGTGAAGCCACCTTACGCATGTATCAGCCGAACCCGACGGTCGCGTTCGGCCGCCGTGACGAACTGAACCCCGGCTTCGCGGAGGCCTCCGCGGCGTGCGCCGAGCACGGTTTCGAGGTGCTGGTGCGCAAGGTCGGTGGGCACGCCGCCGCCTACCATCAGGGGTGCCTGGTCGTGGACCATTTTCAGCCCGCCTCCGACGCCCGCAGCGGCAACACCCTACGCTACGAACTGTTCGGCTCCATGTACGCGCAGGCGCTACGCGAAGTCGGCGTGGACGCGCGCATGGGCGAAATCCCGGGGGAGTACTGCCCCGGCGAGTATTCGGTGCACGCGCAGCTTCCCGCCTCCGCGGGTGGTGGCCGCATTAAACTGGTCGGCACCGCCCAGCGTGTGGTGACCGGCGGCTGGTGGTTCAGCACCGGCATCGTGGTCTCTGATTCTGCGCCCCTGCGGGCGGTCACCGCGGATGTGTACCGTGCCCTCGGCATGGACCTGGACCCCGCCACGGTCGGCGCGGCGCAGGACGCGAACCCCAACCTACTCATGGAAGACCTGGAAGACGCCATCGTTGAGGTGTACGCCCAGAACGGCTTTCGCTGAAGCGACTCACTGAGCGATTCACAGAGTGATTCACCGGGCTGATTTCGCTCATTTTTATCCCTGACTTTACCCATAGACTTTTACCCCTAACCCTCCCCGAACTACCCCACCTGAAGCACTACCCCCACCTGAAGCGAAGGAGCATCCATGCGTTGGGCACAGATTAAAGACTCGAAAGGCAGCCGCGCAGTCTGCTTCTTCGAAGAGACCGTGTACGAGCTTCCAGCGAAGCTCAGCCCGCTACTGAATTTCTACAGCCGGTTCCGCCTAAACTTTGGCGACCCGAAAAACGCTGTAGCGATCCTGAAGGAGAACGGCGCGACCGTCATGGGTCACGGCGAGGAACTGTGGAACTCCCTACCGTTCATTCGCCCGCTGGATAAGCCCGGCAAGATTGTATGCGCCGGCCTGAACTACCGCGACCACGCCGCGGAAATGAACCTTGAAGTGCCCGAGCATCCGGCGCTGTTCGCGAAGTTCCCGAACGCGCTGATTGGTCCCGGCGAGCAGATCCTCATGCCCGCCGATGACGGCACCGGCAGCACGAAAATCGACTGGGAGGTTGAGCTGTGCCTGGTCGTGGGCGCTCGCCTGCGTAACGCCACGGAGGAGCAGGCGCTCGAGGCGCTGATGGGGTACACGGTCATGAACGATGTGTCGGTGCGTGACTGGCAGGGCCGTTCCTCGGAGTGGTTCCAGGGTAAGAACTGGGATGCGATGACCCCGTTCGGCCCGGTGATTGTGAGCCCCGATGAGGTTGACCCGGTTGCCGGTTTGGAGCTGGTGTGCGAGGTGGACGGCGTGGTGCGTCAGCGTGGCACGACGGCGGATATGGTGTTCACCCCGGCGCAGCTACTGTCTTATATTTCGCGGTTTATGACCCTGGAGCCGGGCGACCTGGTGGCGACGGGTACCCCGGCGGGGGTTGGTCTGTCGTTGCATCCGCGTCAGTGGTTGAAGCCGGGTCAGACGGTGCGTACCCGCATTGAGGGTATTGGCGAGTTGGTGAATGTCTGCTCGGAGGCGGGCGCCCTGTAGCTCTGCAGGTGGGTAGTTCTGCGGCTGGCTGGAGGTCACCTCGCGTAGGTGAACCCATATGAACCCACACTGGGGGCTGCTGATGCCAGCTGAAGGGGCTCCCGCGGTAGCTGTAAGTGAATATATATGCACTCCGCATGTGTTTTGAAGCACATGCGGAGTACTTTTTTGTGTCAATAAAGTCCCTGGTGGGTGGCTTGGAATTCTTGGAATGCACGGCGAAGAATGTCCTGTGCGGGGGAGTGTGGCGCATGCATGGTTACACGCTGTCAAACACACAAAAACTTTGAGGTTTGACCTAAATTTTAGTGTTTTGGGTGGGTTTTGTGGGTCTATAGGGGTGAAACAAGGGGGTTCCTATGAGGGCGGCCCCTGCTCAAAAGTTGCTGATCTGGCGTACGGGAGCCCCTGTTTCGGTGATTGAGGCCACATCTACCCCGGTGCAGAATCTCAAATTGTGGGCACGTGTGAGGAATGCAACAGGGGGTTTCGGCGCGTCTTTCAAGGAACTTCAAGGTTTAAGGTTTAGTTTCTCGTGCGCATTTTTCGTTTTCTTTGAATCACCCTCGCTTGACTAGGCATAAAGCCTAAACACCGGGGTGCAAATTCTGTTTTTCCAAACATCAATAAATGCACAAAGGTGTAAAGAAATATGAGCCTAAACCTGAACCTTTAGCAAAAAATCGGTGCCCCAAGTCACAAACTCGTTTTGCGTTCGCCCCAAAGACTATGTAGGGTATGGGGATTATCTGAGAGTTTCCTGAAAATTCCTGCCAGAAGATCAGGACCCACCCGGGCACACCCTCAGATGAATATTTCACTCACGTCCGTGTTTGTTCATACAAACGCACTCACTCAAACAAGCCGACACGAACGGAAGAAAAACATGACCACAACTGCAATCAAAAATCCGGCACAGCGCCCGACAAACCGCCGCCGTGCCACCATCGCTGCCTCCGCAGCACTGGCAACCGTCATCACCGGCGCGAACCTCCCCGCGACCTTCGGTGCAACCGCCCCCACCCGCAATGTAGCCGGCACCACCTGCGTCGACGCAGGCTACCGCACCGTGCCGACCCTCGCGAACCTCACCAGCATCGCACCCGGTCCGACCTGCTACTGGAACCCCGACCAGAAGGCACAGACCATCGCGACCCTCGCACCGGTCAACTCCTCTCTGACCAAGGCTCAGCTGACCACCACCGAGAACACCTCGCCGCTGAGCGGCAAGCTCGCCCGTGATTCCTTCGCAGCCCAGAAGCTCACCGGCACCGAAGCCGTCGCGCCCAACAGCAGCGAAATTAGCCGTACCTTCCTCGAATACAGCGCCGATGCGGGCAACCACCCCATCACCACCGCCATCAACGCGGGCACGGTGAAGAAGGACCGCGCCCAGACCGTCGGCGGCCACGAGAACATCCCGACCCTCGCCGTGAACTCCGCGAACCCGCACCAGGAGTACGTCGAGGTCGTCTCCCGTGACAACCGCGTGAACGCCAACGCGGAGAACAAGCGCATCCTCACCGGCGGCGTCCCGATCCCGAAGTGGCTTGCCGAAGACCACGGCCTCTCCGGCGACCAGTCCGTCGCCCTCTACGACGAGGCGACCGGCATTTGGCGCTCCTACTTCAAGTTCGTCAAGGACGCAGACGCGCAGACCTACACCAGCACCGCCCGCGTGCAGGTGGGCGGCGGCAACGTATCCACCCCCACCAGCGCCAAGATTCAGTACAACAATGTCGGCCGCGGCAACGCAGGCCAGACCGTGCAGATTAGCGCGCCCATAAGTATCGACGCGAAGTCCGGCAACGCCCGCACCTCCTACCCGATTGCTCGTGGCGCGAAGTTCCGCCTGGCAAAGAACGTGCCCGGCGCGTCCATCGACGCGAACACCGGCGTGATTACCTACAAGATCCCGGCAGGCACCCGCGGTACCGTGGACATCCCCGTTGCGGTTGACTACCCGGCAACCTACCACGTGTCCTCCGGCGGCTACATGCTCGCTAAGCCGAACTTCGGCGGCGTGGGAGAAGACAACTACTGGCTGACCCTCAAGAACGGCACCTCCTCCGTAGTGGGTCTGGCGAACGAGCTCACCCAGATTGGTGTGGACGAGCTCAAGGCAGGCAAAATCAACCACATGGTGTCCATCACCGCGGCTGACTATTCCTCGCTGACCTCCTCCTTCCCGGCGAAGGGCACCGACGGCAAGATTGACGTGAGCAAGTACCCGAACGCACCCCGTGCGGGTCAGCGCGGCTTCCTGCCCGCAAACTTTGACGTGGAAGAGCACCTGCGCAACACCGGTCACGCCGACGACCAGCTCTCCCGCATGATTCTGACCGCCATGAAGGAGTACGGCTTCATCATCGCGGACCGTAATCTCTTCACCAACGCATTCAACCTGGAGGCGGCAAGCTCCTACGCGCCCTACGCCCGCCAGGGTAAGAACGTGTACAAGGAAGACCCGAAGCTTGCGGCAATGTTCGCGAACTTTGTGCCCAGCGGTTTCACCGGCAACCAGTTCCCCTGGCAGCAGGTGCAGTGGATGCCCGTGAACTACACCGAGTCTGCTGAAAACAGTGCGGGCCGCAACACCGCCAGCGCAGACACCAGCGTGAAGTTCAAGTACCCCTCGGATTCCTATGGCAAGACCGGCACCGGCTCCGGCGTGATCTACCAGCCCGCCGAGCACCACGCCACCGTCTACTCCGGCGAGACCGCAGTTGCGCAGAGCGCGCACCAGTCGCACAAGGTGTCCCCGAACTACCGTTACGCCCGTGACTACAACTTCCAGGAAATCGAGCAGACCCCGAACTTCCGCCCCAGCCGCTGGGTCAACAAGGAGAAGGTCAACACTGCTGGCGGCCAGTTCTCCAGCGCGGAGACCGGCATCCGTTTTGCCTCCAACGGCAAGACCGGCACCTACTCAATCGACCTGAACACCCACGAGGTCACCGGCACCACCTGGGACCTGCGCCGCGACAACGGTACGAACATCACCGTGAACCGCACCGGCAAGGCACCCGCACGCATGTCCGATGTGAAGGCGAAGAAGGGATCCGCCGCACAGCTGTACTCGATTCCGCTGAAGGTGCACGTGGTGGATAAGAACAGCCCCATCGCACGTGAGGACTCCGTCTCCCTGTACTCGGGCACCACCCAGAACGTGGCAGTGCTGAACAATGACGAAGCATCCTTCGGCGCGTTCAGCCGCGGCGAGACCGTGAAGAAGCTGGAGCTGCTCAACGAGCGCGGCCAGGTCGTCAGCTCCTACAGCGACGAATACGGTACCTACCGCGTGGTGACCCTGCCGAATGGCACCCAGGGTATTGCGGTTTCTGCTAAGAATAAGCAGGGCTTCGCACCGCTGGTCCGCTACCGCGCAGTGACCGACAAGGGCGTAAAGTCCGCCGAGGGCTACCTGCAGGTGGCAGTCGCTAACCGATAGCGGCCGCGCATGTAGTATTAGCGCACTTCAAGAGCGCACATAGGGGAGAGGGGCACGCTCAAGAAAGCACGCCGCACAGGCATCACTTTCTTGACGTGCCCCCTTTCCTGTACATAAGGTGAAAATACTATGACTCAGAGCCAGCACACAGACCAGACCGAAACTAACACCACCCACAACCACCCCGCAGACCATGTAGCGGCGCACATCGCCGAGCATGCCTCGGCGCACGCCCACGAGGCGCCCACCAACGCACCCCGCATCGAAGGCAACAGCCCCAAAGACTGGGAGGAGCAGTTCGGTGGATCCGTCGCGATTTTCTCGGCGCTCGCTAACCCGTTGCGCCTGGCGCTTGCGCACCACCTGATGCACCGCCCGCACAGTGTGAGCGAACTGCACACCTGCCTGGGTATTTCGCAGCCGCTCGCCTCGCACCACTTGCGTATCCTGCGTGAGGCGCACGTGATTGACCGTGAGCAGCAGGGCCGCACCACCATTTACCGTCTGAAGGACGACCACATTAGCCACATTGTGCTTGATGTGTATGAGCATACGCGTGAGCATCATGCGGACTAGTCTGCCCTCAAGCTGAGCGTTGGCTGGGAGCCGTTGTAAGATGGTGTGTGTCCGTGCACCAGTACAGTGCGGAATAGTATGCGCACCCGCGGCGCCCCGAGTGGCACGCGTGCGCCTGAGTTAAGGAGACTTATGTCTGCCGCTGATTCTTCAGCAATTGTTATTAGCGTTTCTGGTGAGGAGCGCGAGGTCACCGCGAAGACTGCCGCTGAGCTGTTCGCTGACGACCCGAAGATCGTTGTGGCACGCGTGAACGGCGTGCTCGTTGACCTCTCTCACGAGCTGTCTGCTGGCGACTCTGTTGAGCCGGTTTTCATTCACGAACCGGACGGCCTGAACGTTCTGCGCCACTCCGCTGCGCACGTGATGGCGCAGGCGGTGCAGGAGTACCGTAAGGACGCCAAGCTGGGCATTGGCCCGTACATTACTGACGGCTTCTACTTTGACTTTGATGTGGCTGAGCCGTTCACCCCGGAAGATCTGAAGAAGATCGAGAAGTCGATGATTAAGATCATCAAGTCCGGTCAGCTGTTCCGCCGCCGCGTGGTCACCCACGACCAGGCTGTCGCCGAGATGGCGGACGAGCCGTACAAGCTGGAGCTGCTCTCCTTGAGCCAGGGCCCCGGTTCTGGTGCGGATGCTGCCGAGGGCGCATCCGTGGAGGTCGGCGAGGGTGAAATCACCATTTACGACAATGTGAACCCGAAGACCGGCGAGACCGTCTGGAAGGACCTGTGCCGCGGCCCGCACCTGCCGAACACCAAGCTGATCGCTAACGGTTACGCCCTGATGCGTGCCGGTGGCGCGTACTGGCGCGGTTCTGAGAAGAACCCCATGCTGCAGCGTATTTACGGTACCGCATGGCCGACTAAGGACGAGCTGGTGGCGTACAAGGAGCGCATCGCTGAGGCGGAGCGCCGCGACCACCGCCGCCTGGGCCGTGAGCTGGACCTGTTCTCCTTCCCGAAGAACATTGGTCCCGGCCTGCCGGTGATTCACCCTAAGGGTGGCGTGATTAAGCGCGAGATGGAAGATTACGTGCGTACCCGCCACATTCAGGAGGGTTTCCAGTACGTCAGCACCCCGCACATTTCGAAGGAAGACCTGTTCTACACTTCCGGTCACCTTCCGTACTATGCGGACGGCATGTTCCCGGCCATGGAGCTGGATAACGGTCATTACCGTCTGAAGGCTATGAACTGCCCGATGCACAACGAGATTTACCGTTCTCGTGGCCGTTCGTACCGTGAGCTGCCGCTGCGTTTCTTCGAGTTCGGCACCGTGTACCGTGATGAGAAGTCCGGTGTGCTGCAGGGTCTGACCCGCGTGCGCATGATTACTCAGGATGACTCCCACTCGTATGTGACGAAGGAGCAGGCACCGGACGAGGTGCGTCACCTGCTGAAGTTCATGCTGAGCCTGCTTGAGGACTTCGGCATGACTGACTTCTACCTTGAGCTGTCGACCCGCGACACTGAGGGCGATAAGAAGGACAAGTTCATCGGTACCGATGAGCAGTGGGAGGAGGCTACCGCGGTTCTGGAGCAGGTTGCGAAGGAAACCGGCCTGGAGCTCGTTCCCGATCCCGGTGGAGCTGCGTTCTACGGCCCGAAGATTTCGGTTCAGGCGAAGGACGCGATTGGCCGTACCTGGCAGATGTCGACCGTTCAGTACGACTTCAACCAGCCGAGCCGTTTCGGTCTGGAGTACCAGGCTGCGGACGGTACCGTGCAGGAGCCGGTCATGATTCACTCGGCGAAGTTCGGCTCGATTGAGCGCTTCCTGGGCGTGCTGACCGAGCACTACGCGGGTGCGTTCCCGGCATGGTTGTCGCCGGTTCAGGTCATTGGTGTTCCGGTGGCTGAGGCGTTCAACGACTACATGACCGAGATCGCGGATAAGTTGCGTGCGCACGGCGTGCGTGTTGAGGTGGATTACGGTTCGGACCGCTTCACTAAGAAGATTCGTACTGCGTCTACTGAGAAGGTTCCGTTCATTCTGATTGCTGGCGGTGAGGATGCGGAGCACGGCGCTGTTTCGTTCCGTTTCCGCGGTAACAAGCAGGAGAACGGTGTGCCCGTGGATGAGGCTGTGGCACGTATTGTGGAGCATATCCGCAGCCGCGTGAACGAAGACCCCAAGCCCAGCACTGAAGCTACTGAGTAGTAGCGGTTTAGGATGCGGGTTCGCCGGCGATGCTGACTGCGGTTGACCGTGGTTAGCTGAGCCGGCGAACTTGCACTGAGCCTATATATAGAAACCACCCCCTTTGCGGCGACAAGCTGCGGAGGGGGTGGTTCTGTAGGATAGAGTGAAGAAACTCTCGAAAGGACTGAGGTATGGCAAGCATTGAGGTGATGAAGGAACGGGCTCGCATCGCGGGGCGTTTCAACCTGTCTGCTCGCCGAAACCCGGAGCACAAGGTACTCGTTGCGCTCGCTGCGCAGAAGGCGGGAGGGGAGTGCCACGTTGTCCCTGTTACTCCCGGCGAAGATGAGGCTGACGTACTCGACCGCGCACGCAAGGTTGCGGACGGTAAACCGGTCATTATCGTGACAGAGGCTGACGGGGAGCTTCACGCTCGTCTCTTTGACAGTGAGAGCAATTAGGCGGGGTAATCCTAAAACTAGCAGAAGACCCGGCGGGTACTACAGATATAGTACCCGCCGGGTCTTCTCATACACAGCACACAGGGGATTAGTTCTGAGAACCTTCAAGATTCTGCAGAAACACACCCAGCGAAATGTTCGGATCAGTTTCCAAAACCCAATCCGCATTACCGCTAGAAGCGCCGCCCAGAACAAAACGGGAAGCAGCAGACTGGCTTGTAAACTCAATCGGCTTCACGATCTTCAATCCCTCCAGATGACCGGCGGTAGCCTGCTCAGCGCGGGTAGCCTCCAACGCCTCCAAATCCTTCAGATAGCGCGCCTCGGCCTTCTTCGGTGCACGCACCGGCAGAAGCTCACCCTCAAATACTTCAACGCCCACACGAGTACCAGAGATATTGACAATCCGAGCGCGAGCTGGATGCTTCAACTCCTTGCGCTTAATGCGGAATACTGCATCAGCCAAAGCGGCAGGGAGTTGAGCTTCTTCCGGCTGAGAAATAGTAGAAGAATCATCAGCCGGTGCATTCGCTGTTACCTCTGTACCCGTTGACTTAGCCTTCTTAGAGGGGGTGGGCTCAAACATGCGGTGACCACTCGCGCGTAGCATCAGTAGAACTTCAAGGACGAGGGAACGCAGAATTGCTTTCTTCACTTTTGCGATATTTCCGGCGAAGGGGATAATGC
>ERZ772958.715-NODE-715-length-14457-cov-16.949035_pt1 | contig 14457 bp, 10 predicted proteins | sample MGYA00580681_ERZ772958 | MGnify/ENA primary metagenome ERZ772958 (study PRJEB29015, sample SAMEA2738089) | human oral metagenome | biome: human oral; feature: human-associated habitat; material: saliva | place: China | collected 2275 ...
AGTGCGACTCTACCGCCTGGACGACTCAGTTGCGCCTGATGCACGGGCACCTCATTGAGCTATTCCGCCGTGAACTGGGTGAAGGTGTCGTCGCTCAGGTTCGCGTACTGGGCCCGAACAATGGACGCTGGAATCAGCGAGGCTATCGGCGCGCCACCGGCATGCGCGGTGTGCGTGACACCTACGGGTAGGTGCAGCGCGTCAGAGCCGGCAGAAACCTAGGATTCGGGGCACATTGCATAAAACGTGCCCCTTTTCTGCACCTCATGAAAGCTTCAGAATCGCCGGCAAACTCTACGAAGTGGTGAACCGTATCCCCTACCTCATGAGGGGGTTGAACCACGCTAAACCGCCTTTGCGGGCTTTTGAGCGGGTGATAAGCCTTCAAAAAGCTCAATAAATGACGCATGCAGATGGTTTTATGCTCTCTTGCTCGGTAAAATAAAAGAGAAAATGCGTAAAGTGTGCCCACCTATGGGTACCACCGGCAGCGCGGGTTGTGCAGGCACTTTCTTGTGCCCTCTGTGAGGCGTTCTTGGCTACCCGTAACTTTTCTTCGTCGGTTGCATCATCTACTCAAGGAGTTCTGCCTCGTGGCATCTGAACAGAATGCATCTGAACAGCAGCATGAATACGGTGCATCCGATATTACCGTGCTGGAAGGTCTGGAAGCGGTTCGCAAGCGCCCCGGCATGTACATTGGCTCGACCACTGAGCGCGGTCTGCACCACCTGGTCTACGAGGTCGTAGATAACTCGGTCGACGAAGCGCTCGCCGGTTATGCCTCCAAGATTGACGTGACCATTCAGGCTGATGGTGGTGTTCGCGTAGAGGACGACGGTCGCGGTATTCCCGTGGATGAGCACCCCACCGAGCATAAGTCCACCGTTGAGGTCGTCATGACCGTGCTGCACGCTGGCGGTAAGTTTGGCGGCGGCGGCTACTCCGTTTCCGGTGGTCTGCACGGCGTGGGTATCTCCGTGGTGAACGCACTGTCGACCCGCGTGATTACCGAGGTGCACCGCCAGGGCTACGCATGGCATATTTCCTTCTCTAACGGTGGTGTGCCGGATGGCCCCCTACGTAGGGGTGAGCCCTCCGATAAGACCGGTACGATTCAGACGTTCTACCCGGACCCGGAGATTTTCGAGACCGTCGAGTTCGACTTTGAGACTCTGCGTGCGCGTTTCCAGCAGATGGCGTTCCTGAACAAGGGCCTGACCATCACCCTGACCGATGAACGCGAGAAGTTCGTCGGTGACGAGGTCACCGAAGAGGGCGAGAAGAACGTCCTTAATCGCGTGCGCGCGAACGCTGACGGTTTCACGACTGTCACCTACCGTTACGATAACGGCCTGTTCGACTACGTACACTTCCTCAACGCGGGCGCGAAGACCATCGTGAACGAGGAGATTGTCTCCTTCGAATCCGAAGACACCGACCGCAACATGAGCCTGGAAGTTGCGATGCAGTGGACCGGCGCGTACAAGGAGTCCGTCTACTCGTACGCGAACACGATTAACACCCACGAGGGTGGTACTCACGAAGAGGGTTTCCGTGCCGCTCTGACCTCGCTGGTGAACCGTTATGCGCGTGAGAACAAGCTGCTGCGCGATAAGGACGATAACCTCACCGGTGAAGACGTGCGTGAGGGCCTGACCGCGGTCATTTCGATTAAGATTTCCGAGCCGCAGTTCGAGGGTCAGACCAAGACCAAGCTGGGTAACTCGGAGGCTAAGTCCTTCACCCAGCGTGAGGTGAACGATCACCTCGGTGACTGGTTCGGTCGTAACCCCGCGGTGGCGAAGGATATTGTGCGCCGCGCTATCACCGCCGCTCAGGCGCGTATTGCAGCCCGTAAGGCACGTGAGACGACCCGCCGTAAGGGCCTGCTGGAGACCAGCTCCATGCCCGGTAAGCTCAAGGACTGCTCCTCGAAGGATCCGTCAATCTCTGAGATTTACCTGGTGGAGGGTGACTCCGCGGGTGGTTCGGCTGTTCAGGGACGCGACCCGAACACTCAGGCTATTCTGCCGCTGCGCGGTAAGATCCTGAACGTTGAGCGCGCTCGCCTGGACCGTGCCCTGTCCAATGCTGAAATTCAGGCGATGATTACCGCTTTCGGTACCGGCATTGGTGATGACTTCGATATTGAGAAGGCACGCTACCACAAGATCGTTCTGATGGCGGATGCGGACGTCGATGGCCAGCACATTACGACCCTGCTGCTGACCCTGCTCTTCCGCTTTATGCGTCCGCTGATTGAGGCGGGTTACGTGTACCTGGCCCAGCCGCCGCTGTACCGCATCAAGTGGTCGAACGCTCCGCACGACTACGTGTACTCGGATGCTGAGCGTGATGAGGCTCTGGCTCGTGGCGCGGCGAAGAACCTGCGCCTGCCCAAGGACAACGGCATTCAGCGTTACAAGGGTCTGGGTGAGATGGACTACACCGAGCTGTGGGACACCACCATGGACCCGGCTCGCCGCACCCTGTTGCAGGTGAAGATGGAAGACGCCGCTGCGGCTGACCAGATCTTCTCTGTTCTGATGGGCGAGGACGTTGAGGCTCGCCGTGAGTTTATCCAGCAGAACGCAAAGGACATTCGATTCCTCGATATCTAGCCCGAATCAATATATATCCTGTAGGCAATATGCCAGCTGGGGTATATATTGATTGAGCTATTAATTTAATGAGAAAGTTATGAGCGAAGAACACCAGAATGAGACCACTGAGGTTGACGTCGTCAGCAATGGTGGTGCCGAAAGTGTAGACCAGCACGGCCACATTGAACAGGTGGACCTGCAGACCGAAATGCAGCGTTCCTACCTGGACTACGCAATGGCCGTTATTATTGGCCGCGCCCTGCCGGATGTACGTGACGGCCTCAAGCCCGTACACCGCCGCGTGATCTACGCGATGTACGATGGCGGCTACCGCCCGGACCGATCCTTCAACAAGTGCGCCCGCGTGGTTGGCGACGTGATGGGTCAGTTCCACCCCCACGGTGATAGCGCTATCTACGGCACTCTGGTGCGTCTGATTCAGAGCTGGATCATGCGTTACCCGCTGGCACTGGGTCAGGGTAACTTCGGCTCCCCCGGTAACGACGGTGCCGCAGCGCCTCGATACACCGAGACCAAGATGGCCCCCATTGCCTTGGAAATGGTGCGTGACATCAACGAGGACACTGTTGATTTCCAGCCCAACTACGACGGCAAGTCCCTTGAGCCTACCGTTCTGCCCGCGCGCATCCCGAACCTGTTGATCAATGGTTCTTCGGGTATTGCTGTGGGTATGGCGACCAATATCCCGCCGCATAACCTGCGTGAGGTTGCCGAGGGTGTGGAGTGGTTCCTGAAGAATCCGCACGCTACCAATGAGGAGTTGCTGAACGCTCTGATGGCGCGCATTAAGGGCCCGGACTTCCCGACCGGTGCGCAGATTCTGGGCACCAAGGGCATTGAGGATGCGTACCGCACCGGCCGTGGCTCTATCACCATGCGCGCGGTGGTCAACGTGGAGGAAATCCACGGTCGTACCTGCCTGGTGGTCACCGAGCTGCCGTACCAGGCGAACCCGGATAACCTGGCGATTAAGATTGCTGAGCTCATCAAGGATGGCAAGGTCACCGGCATCGCGGATCTTCGCGATGAGACTTCGGGTCGTACCGGTCAGCGTCTGGTGATTGTGCTCAAGCGTGATGCTTCCCCGAAGGTTGTGCTGAACAACCTGTACAAGCACACCCAGCTGCAGGAGAACTTCTCCGCGAATATGCTCGCCATTGTTGATGGCGTGCCGCGTACCCTGTCCCTGGATGCGTTTGTGCGCCACTGGGTAGATCACCAAATGGACGTTATCGTTCGTCGTACCCGTTACCGTCTGCGTCAGGCGGAGGAAGAGGCGCACATCCTGCGTGGCCTGCTGAAGGCTTTGGACGCTCTGGATGAGGTTATTGCCCTGATTCGCCGCTCCCCCACCGCTGATGAGGCGCGTAGCGGCCTGATGGAGTTCCTGCAGATTGATGAGGCTCAGGCTCAGGCAATTCTGAATATGCAGCTGCGTCGTCTGGCTGCTCTGGAGCGTCAGAAGATTCAGGATCGCCACGATGAGCTGATGCGCATGATTGCTGAGTACAACGCGATTATTGCTTCGGAGACTCGCCAGCGCGAGATTATCTCTGAGGAGCTGGGCGAGATTGTGAACCGCTACGGCGATGAGCGTCGCACCCAGATTATGTACGGCTACAACGGCGACATGTCCATGGAAGACCTCATCCCCGAGGAAGAGGTCGTGGTCACGATTACTCGCGGCGGCTACATTAAGCGCACCCGCAGTGATCAGTACCGTAGCCAGCACCGCGGCGGTAAGGGCATTAAGGGTGCCTCCCTGCGCGGTGATGATGTGGTGGAGCACTTCTTTGTGACCACTACGCACAGCTGGATTCTGTTCTTCACGAACCTGGGTCGCGTGTACCGTGCGAAGGGTTACGAGCTGCAGGAAGCCGGTCGTGACGCGAAGGGCCAGCATATTGCAAACCTGATGGAGTTCCAGGGCGGTGAGCATATTGCTCAGGTGATGGAGCTGAAGAGCTACGAGGATGCTGAGTACCTGGTGCTTGCTACTCGCGGCGGCATGGTGAAGAAGAGCCGCCTGAGCGATTACGATACGAACCGTACTGCCGGCCTGATTGCGATTAACCTGCGTGAGGGCGATGAGGTTGTTTCGGCGTTCACCGTGTCGGCTCAGGACGATATTCTGCTGGTGTCGCGTAACGGTATGTCGTTGCGTTTCCATGCTGATGATGCGTCGCTGCGCCCGATGGGTCGCTCCACGTCCGGTGTGACCGGGATGAAGTTCCGTGAGGGCGACGAGCTGATTTCTGCGAATGTGGTTACTGAGGGCTCCTTCGTCTTCGTGGTCACTGAGGGTGGTTACGCGAAGCGTACGAGCGTGGATGAGTACCGCGTGCAGGGTCGTAACGGTTTTGGCATTAAGGTTGCTAAGCTAGTTGAGGATCGTGGCGCCCTGGTGGGTGGCCTCATTGTGGATGAAGAGGACGAGGTGCTGGTGGTTATGGCCAGCGGTAAGGTCGTTCGCTCGAATGTGAATGAGGTTCCTGCGAAGGGACGCGATACTATGGGTGTTATCTTTGCAAAGCCCGGTAAGGGCGATTCTATTATTGGTGTTGCGCGCAACCAGGATCGTCAGCTGGATGATAGCGACGATGAAACCACTGAGAACACCGAGGCTTCGGAGTCTTCTGAGGCGCCCGGTACGGACAACGAGGGTGAAGCGGCAGCTGCCGATCTCACCGCTACTGGAGGTAACTAATGAGCAGCACTCCCGCGAGCTCCTCTCCTGCGTCGGCACAGCGTTCGGCGTCGGCTGGCGCATCCAAGTCTTCAGGTGCGGCTAAGGCTGGCGCGCGTCGCTCGGCTCAGGCCCGTTCGGGCCAGGCTCGTCCTGGCGGTACCGCTAAGCGTCCTGCCGGCAAGCGCCCTGTAAACGCTAAGCGTCCGACCGGTTCGCGCCGTCAGTTGGTGCGTCCGGCGCCGCGTTCGAAGATTCGTCGCGCGCGTCTGGTGGTTCAGAAGGTTGATACGTGGTCGGTGGCTAAGCTGATCTTCCTGCTGTCTATTGCTCTGGGCATTGTGACTGTGGTGGCTTCGGTGATTCTGTGGCTGTTCCTGCAGGCTTCTGGCGCGTTTGCCGGTGTGAACCAGCTGATTAGCTCTTTGGGTACCGGTTCGACCACTGTGGATATTTCGCAGATGATTTCGCTGGGTCAGGTTGCTTTGGTGACTACTATTTTTGCTGTGGTCAACACTGTGGTCTTTACTCTGCTGGGTATGATTGGCGCGATTCTGTACAACCTGGCTGCGAAGCTGGTTGGTGGCGTGACCTTGACTCTGAGCGATGAGTCCTAGTTTGTAGCTTTTGAGCTTTGTGTGCGGGCGGTGCTGTTTCTGGTGGAGGCGGTGCCGCCCGTTCTGTATGTACTTGCCCCTGTGCGCCCCCGCTCTGCAGGTCCGGGAGAAATCCAGCATTGAAGTGTGATGCAGAACATGCTTTTTCGATTTGGTGTTACCTGCAAACACCTGTATAGTTATATCTCGTTCTACGGAAGAAATTCCGCAGAAGGAGGGCGTATAGCTCAGACGGTTAGAGCGCTTCGCTGATAACGAAGAGGTCCCAAGTTCGATTCTTGGTACGCCCACTCCACACTATGAAAGGCAATAATGAAGAAATTATTGATTCTTGCTGTTCTTTCGTGTGTCACTGTGATGGTCTTGAAAAAGTACCAGAGCAATGAAGTCGTAAAGGCTTGGAAAAATAACTAAACAGTGGTTTCCGCTGAGACGGGGGCGTGGCGCAATTGGTAGCGCATCTGCTTTGCAAGCAGAGGGTTAGGGGTTCGAGTCCCCTCGCCTCCACTTTCCGGTGATTATAGCAAGAGGGAAACGCCTGGCTCCATTCCGAACCCAGAAGCTAAGACTCTTCGCGCCGATGGTACTGCACTTTTGTGGGTGTGGGAGAGTAGGTCATCGCCGGTTTATTTTTGAAAAAGACCCCGTATCGAAAGATGCGGGGTCTTTTGTTGTATCTGCTGCCGTGATGCGGTGGATTTAGCATGGGCGCCTCGTGACAAAGCCTTGTGCTGCAAAAACCCACAGGGGGATCCTTCGCAGGTAGTTTGGTGGGTCAAATGAGGTCTGAATAATAAAGGTGTGTCACAAAAAGAAACCTGGGAGGTTCCTGAAAGTGAACACTTGGTGAACACACTTTAGCCTCTTGATGGATATAATCGACCCTCTCTCCCGCGCTCTCACATAAGCCACATAAACCAACTTAAACATTCTGATGGGTGTACCCTTTTTTCCGCGGAATAGCGGGAGTTTTGCCCCTAAAATATGGGCTCTGTAATAAAACCCTCACGAAAACCCGCTCAATACTGTGGGTTTATCTGTTATTTCGTGTTAATTCGGAATACTTTAGATTTCACGAAAACCGACAGATAATTTTCTTGTGACTACAGAACTCATTATTCTCGTGATCGTGGTGCTTACCGCGCTCGCCTTCGACTTTACGAATGGCTTCCACGACACCGGTAATGCGATGGCAACCTCCATCGCGACCGGTGCGCTGAAGCCTAAGACTGCCGTGGCGCTGTCTGCGTCCCTGAACCTCGTTGGCGCGTTCCTCTCTGTTGAGGTGGCGCGTTCAGTCGGTAGCGGCATCGTGAACCTGGATCGTATCGATGTAACAACGGACGGTCCGGCACTGATGCTCATCGTCTTTACCGGCCTGGTGGGCGGCATCCTCTGGAACGTTTTGACCTGGCTTCTGGGTCTTCCCTCCTCCTCGTCGCACGCTCTGTTTGGTGGCCTGATTGGTTCGGCTATTGTCGCGATCGGCTTTGATGGCGTGCAGTGGATGGGCGTTCTGTCCAAGATTATTGTTCCCGCGGTCCTCTCCCCCGTCATTGCGGCTATTGTGGCGGCAACCGGCACCTGGCTGGTTTACCGTATTGCTGCTCCGGTGGCTGACGACCGTAAGCACGGTGGTTTCCGCAAGGGACAGGTTGCGACCGCATCCCTGATGTCTCTGGCGCACGGTACTAACGACGCGCAGAAGACTATGGGCGTGATCTTCCTGGCTCTGGTTGCTTCTGGCACCCTGAACAATGACGATGCGATCCCTATGTGGGTGAAGGCTTCCTGCGCTATCGCTATTGCTCTGGGTACTTACCTGGGTGGTTGGCGTATTATCCGCACCCTCGGTAAGGGTATCGTTGAGGTGGACACCCCGCAGGGTGTTGCCGCTGATGGTGCGTCCGCTGCGATTATTCTGACCTCTTCGCACTTCGGTATGGCTCTGTCGACCACTCACGTGGCGTCCGGTTCGATTCTGGGTAGTGGTCTGGGTCGTAAGGGTGCTGAGGTTCGCTGGTCCGTTGCTGGCCGCATGGTGGTTGCTTGGCTGATTACTCTGCCGGCTGCCGCAATTGTGGGTGCTCTGACCTGGCTGATTGGTCACGGCCTGAATGCTTTGACCGGCACCCAGTTTGTTGGCGAGATGACCGTGTTCGCTCTGCTGGTCATCTTCTGCTTCCTGATGTGGCGTCATTCCCAGAAGGACAACATTGACGCTTCGAACGTGACTGGCGACTGGGATGAAAAGGAAGGCGCTGCAGTCACCAGCGCTGACGCATCCGCAGAAGCTCAGACCCTTGCTACTGAGAAGGCAGGTTCGTAGCCGTGGAATATCTGATGGACATTGTGAACAAGGTTATTCCGGTGCTGATTGCCGGTTTGTTCTTTGGTGCCGGCCTTCCGGCGCTGTATGCGCTGGGTCTGCGTCTGCTGGCTGGTCGTACCGAGTACACTGCGGACGGTAAGCTCGTTGAAATTGAGCCTCCGGGAACGGTGGCGAAGATTGCCGCGTCTTGCATTTTTGCTATTATCGTAGCAATCGTAATCATCGGTATTCTCTGGGTCGCTAAGGACTTTATCGATCACACTTTCGGCTGGAATATCTTCGGCGTAACCGGTGGAGGCCACTAATCCGTGAACACTAAATTGCATATGATGACTGCTTCGAAGGAGGGGCTCGATGCCTGATAAGAGCATAATCTCTCGAGTAATCGACTGGCTGAGCGTCGGGTATCCCAAGGATGTTCCGGTGCAGGACCGCGCGGCAGTGATGGCTATTTTGAAGATGCGTCTGACCGATGAGCAGCTGCAGGAAGTTGTTCGCCAGCTCATGCAGTCTCGTGCTGCCCGTGGTGAGGCGTACGTGAGTGACCAGCGCATTAACGAGTACATTCGTCGAGTGGTGGACCATACTCCGACTCCGCAGGATATTGACCGCGTCGCTAAGATTCTTGGTGCGCACGGCTTCCTGATTGCGGAGAACCACGTGAATGAGGACGCCGAGCCTACGGCTGGCGGTACCGAGTACGTGACCTATGATGATCCGACGACCGGTGAGATTCGTATTGCTGAGTTGGCTGCTGAGTCGGCTAATATCCCGGCTCCGAACGCTGCTTCGGCTGAGGAATCCTAAATAATCTGCGCTGAGAGTTCAGAGCTCTCATGAAGCTTGTGACCTATGGGGTGGACTGAGTCCACCCCATAGGTTTTCTTTATGCCCTTTGCGATTGATGCGCCGCGATTCTTCAGCGGGCGCAAGGGTGCGAGCGGTATTCTAGAGAGACTTACTCCCTCAAACTCATGGCGGGTTCTGCGCTCGCCCTCATTTTGGAGATTCTGTGTCTTCTTCACCTACCTCTGAACCCGAGAACTCTCACCTTACGTCCGCTCAAGAAGCCTCTCTGGGCTCTTCTGGGGCGGCATCCGTTGCCACTGAGGACCCTGTTGCTGAGGATTCTGTTGCTCAGACCCCCTCTGCCCGTGTCGATGCCGTTAAAGAGGCCATCGTGGGGCAGATGCGCCGCCTCGTGGTGCCCCGCCGCTCTCTGCTTCTGACCGGTGGCGTGGTTGCTGCCGCCGGGGTGCTTGCCGCGATGCCGCAGATTGCCGCCACTGGCGTGTTGGGTGAGGACGCTGCGGTGGTGGTTTCTACTGAGAAGTTGCTGGCGCGCCGTGAGCGTTTGGTTCGTGAAAATATCGATACCCGCTACCTGAAGATTGAGTCGCTGGGGCGTATCTACGTGGGGCAGCAACGCCGTGAACAGGATCTGCGTCTGGTGGGTTCTTTCTCCCTCACGGAGGCGGCGCAGGCCGATTTGGCGGCGGCTGCTACGGCGCTGACGAACCTGTCTGTCTACGGCTCGCTGCATCGGCTGAGCGTCACCTACGGTGGTGTGGACTTGGCGAATGACCCGCAGAACATTGCTCATACGGTGACGGATGCGCCGGTGAGCCCGCTGCGTGTGAACGACTCGGCAACCCTGCAGGAAGAGCAGTGGCTGAAGGTGCTGACCGCTAATGCGGCGTTGGGAACGACTGTGAGCTACGCCCAGGTGGGGCTGCTGGCGGATGAGCTGCGTCTGAATGCCGTGGTGATTGATGAGAACTATGAGTCCCTGTTGAAGCGTTTCCGTGCGCTGGCTGAGCTGGATTTGAAGAATGAGCGGGTGCAACAGATTCACCTGAATATTCAGTTGGCTCCGGAGAAGGCGCTGAGCCTGCCCTCGGGCGCGCAGTCGAAGATTTCGGTGAGTGTTGCCGAGTCTTCGCGTGTGGCAACGGTTGCTGATGTGCTGTCGAAGGCCGCCACGACGAAGGAACTGAATACTTTGGCGTCGTTCTCGCTGGTGTGGAATGCTCGTGAAGAATATCCTTCTGCAGGCCAGCGGGATGCCTTCAAGCTGGGTTTCACGGCTCCTGAGTCGAAGGAAGAATCCGCGAAGGAGGCGCAACGCACTGCGATTCGTAAGTATCTGCAGGAAGTCAGTGGTCCCCTGCAGGCTCTGACGAAGCGTGAGGCGACGGTGCCGGGTGAGGTTATTACCTAAAACCTCTCTAAACCCCTCAGTAATGTGATGGGTCTAACTCAAAAAATGTGCCTGAGGATTTGGTGAAGCCGTAAAAGGTGTTATAGACTAGTAAAGCACCGCGGGGGCGTGGCGCAATTGGTAGCGCATCTGCTTTGCAAGCAGAGGGTTAGGGGTTCGAGTCCCCTCGCCTCCACTTTCCGGTGATTATAGCAAGAGGGAAACGCCTGGCTCCATTCCGAACCCAGAAGCTAAGACTCTTCGCGCCGATGGTACTGCACTTTTGTGGGTGTGGGAGAGTAGGTCATCGCCGGTTTATTTTTGAACCGAGAACCCCATGTCGAAAGACATGGGGTTCTTTGTATATCTGGGATATATATCCGGGTATGTCCGGGAAATACCAGGGGTATATGCACAGAGCATATGCACGGGGAGATTCAGCGCTCTATCTGCAGCGCTTCCTCTCTCCCCTGATCCCCTCCGAAAAAAGACAAACAATAGCTGCCCGCCAGAGTTTTACTCTGGCGGGCAGCTATCTCTCTCATCGTCTCTGATCGGGCGCTCCCTCACGCCGCTAGCGGCGCCTCAGAAAGCTATCTCAGAACGCTTCAGAGAAGAAGATACGGGAACGCTTAGGCGTTCTTCCAGGGGTCCTCCACGGGACGAGCTGCGTTGTAAGCCGCTGCGCCTGCAACGCCCAGAGCAACCAGCAGGCCCAGGAATGCCAGGCCCTTACGGGGGCGCTTGCCGCCGTTACGCTCAATACGAGCCAGTTCCTTCTCAGCGGCGCGAACGGTCTTCGCGGTAGCCTTACGAGCCTTCTTCAGTGCCTTCTTGTTGCCGGTCAGCTTCTCAGCGAACATCTCAGCGGTCTTGCCTTCCAGCGCGGACTCAACAGCAGCCAGAGAAGAGACAACAGCCTGAGCCTTAGCAGCCTTGCGTGCCTTGCGCTTCTTGCAACAGAACATGGGGTGACCTCCATCGGTTGAAATGCGCCAGCAGCCAGAAAACGCCGCTGCGCGCGTAGTGTTCACCTCTCAGGATATTCAATTCCCGCCCAAAAAGCCCGCCCAACGGTGCGCCCGGGGCGAAAAAACATGTTAGATGGCGAATGAGCGCCGCCCCGTGCCACAATAGAGCCATGACTAATGCAACTGCTAAGGCAACTATCCACACTAACTACGGTGACATCGTCGTCGATCTCTTCGGCAACCACGCACCGCTGACTGTTGAAAACTTCATCGGCCTGGCTGACGGCTCCCGTCAGTGGAAGCACCCCCGCACCGGTGAAATCATGAACACCCCCCTGTACAAGGACGTCGTGTTCCACCGCATCATCAAGGACTTCATGATTCAGGGTGGCGACCCCCTGGGCATGGGCGTTGGCGGCCCCGGCTACCAGTTCAAGGACGAGATTCACCCCGAGCTCTCCTTCTCCAAGCCCTACCTGCTGGCAATGGCTAACGCAGGCCCCGGCACCAACGGTTCTCAGTTCTTCATCACCACCGTTGAGACCCCCTGGCTGAACGGCCGCCACACCATCTTCGGTGAGGTTACCGACGAGGCATCCAAGAAGGTTGTCGACGCTATTGAGAGCGTTGAGACCGGCTTCCAGGACCGCCCGGTCAAGGACGTTGTCATCTCCTCGATCGACATCGAAAAGCTCTAATAAACCCCATCAGAAGGCTCATACGAGCATTCTGCTGAAGGTGTTGAGAAAACACGTATAGTTCAGGGGCCCGCCAGGATTCTTCCGGTGGGCCCCTGCGCTTATATGCCCACGTACACCACCTTCGGACGAACCGGTACACAACCCCTGGAGGTTCAGTGGAGAACTTTCCCAACTACGCAGGCTACGGGCAGAGCCCCACGGTCTGCATCAACCACCCCAACCGCGTGAGCTACGCCCAGTGCAAGCGCTGCAACCGCACCGTCTGCGGTGAATGTCAGGTGGCGCTGGACGTGGGCATGGTCTGCCCCGATTGCTACCGCGAACTCACGAGCGGCAGCTCGAAGGGTTCGAAAGCACGGGGCTCGTTCCTGGCGCGCCACTGGCATATTACGTACACGCTCATTCTGATGAACGTCGCGATGTACGGTCTGCAACAAATCATTCCCAACGAATGGGTGGTTAGGCACGGCAACATCTGGTGGCCCTACGTCCAGCACGGCGAGTACTACCGCATCATCAGCTACGGTTTTCTGCACATGCAGCATGACCCGATGCACCTGGTGTGGAACATGATTAACCTCTTCATCTACGGTGTGTCCCTCGAACGCATGATGGGGCGCTGGAAATTCCTTGTGGTGTACCTGGGCTCTATCGTCTTTGGTGCATTAGGTGTGTACGTGCTGGCTCCTGGAACGAGCGTGGTGGGTGCCTCCGGTGGTCTATTCGGCCTCATGGGTTCGTTCTTGACCCTGCTAATCATCAGGAAGCAGAAGGACACCGCACGAGTGTTCGTCATGATTACTGCCCCGAACATCATCTATAGCATTATGACCCCGTCGAATATCTCCCACGCATGCCATGCGGGTGGTTTTGTCGGTGGTGTGCTGCTGACTCTGCTGTTCGTCCCGCTTGTGGATAAACCCGAGCCTCCTCAGCAGCAGAGCCCTCAGCCGTGGCAAAACGGCAGGTACTAAGCCTGAAAATACGTGGAAAATCTTCGGAAAATCCGGCACAAAAATCTTTGGAGGGTCAGTGGAGAACTTTCCCAACTACGCAGGCTACGGGCAGAGCCCCACGGTCTGTGTTAACCACCCCGACCGGGTCAGCTACACCCGGTGTGGGCGCTGCAACCGCACGGTCTGCGGTGAATGCCAGACGGTACAGGATGCGGGTATAGTCTGCCCCGACTGCTACCGCGAACTCACGGGCGGCCGCTCGAAGGCGAAAGGCTCGTTCCTGGCGCGCCACTGGCATATTACGTATACCATCATTCTCATTAATGTCGTGGTGTACGGCCTGCAACAGATCATTCCATTCCGTTGGGTGTATAACCTCGGTATGATGTCGGGTCCCCGTGTTCACAGCGGTGAGTACTACCGCTTGATCACGCACGGGTTTGTGCACTCGCAAAATGACCCGATGCACCTGGTGTGGAACATGATTTACCTCTTCATCTTCGGTGTATCTCTCGAACGCATGATGGGGCGCTGGAAGTTCCTCTTCGTATATATGGCGGCTACTGTGAGTGCTGGTCTCAGCGTGTACATCTTCGCCTACTACCGTGGCGCCGTGGGCGCATCAGGCGGCGTGTACGGCCTCTACGGCGCCTTCTTCGTAATCCTGCTCCTCAGGAGGCAAAAGGACACCGCACGCCTCTTTATGCTGCTCATCGGTATTGGTGTGGTGCAGAACCTCTTCATCCCGCATATTTCCCACGCGGGACACTTCGGCGGTCTTGTCGGCGGCGCACTAGCAACCCTACTGATTATCCCGTTCGTGAAGAAGCCGGATCCTTTGGAACCGCCGCAACAGGGCCTGCAGCGGTGGTTCAAAGGCCGCTTTTGAGCCTGAAAATCCGCGGAAAACCGCCGCAGAGGTACGTTATCCACAGCAGTTTTCCACACTGTGTATAACTACATTCGTGTAATTCCATGATTGTGGGTACATGTTAAAAACCTGTGGATACAGGCTAAAGTGACCGAATTACACGGAGTGAATTACACCGATGTAAGAGTTTTCCCCAGATTTCTCCACAGATGTGGAAAACCTTAAACACCAGGGTGTGTGTAATTACAAAAATTCCGGTGCTACGCACCGGATACAACAGAAGTGCCCGGAAGGATCAACCTTCCGGGCACTTTCACGTATCGAGCCCCTCACGGGGCGAAGAAGCAGCGGGCGCGAACCTAGTTCGCCTGAGCCTCCGCCTCCTCAACCTCCTCAGGGGTGAGCTCCACACCGGTGTACAGGCGGAACTGCTCAGCAGCTTGCAGAGCAATCACCTCACCGCCGTGAATAACTTCCTTACCCGCCGCGCGAGCCG
>ERZ772958.718-NODE-718-length-14439-cov-4.987903_pt1 | contig 14439 bp, 11 predicted proteins | sample MGYA00580681_ERZ772958 | MGnify/ENA primary metagenome ERZ772958 (study PRJEB29015, sample SAMEA2738089) | human oral metagenome | biome: human oral; feature: human-associated habitat; material: saliva | place: China | collected 2275 ...
TGGTCCGCCGCGAAACCAACCCCGACGACCTGCCCGGTATGGTCGCAGCCGAGGGCGTTCTGACCGCCCGCGGTGGCAAGACCTCGCACGCCGCCGTCGTTGCGCGCGGCATGGGCAAGACCTGTGTCTGTGGCGCCGAAGCCCTCGAGATCGACGCCGAGGCCGGAACCGTGACCGTCGCAGGACGAGTCCTGACCGGTGAAGACGTTATCGCCATCGACGGCCAGACCGGTGAAATCTTCCTGGGCGAGGTCCCCGTGACGGACTCCCCGGTGACCACCTACCTGAGCCACGGCCTCGAAGCTGGCCTGGCTGCAGCAGCTGGCGACCCCGGTACCTCCGAACTGATCGAGGCCGTCCACCGCATTCTCACCCACGCCGACGAGGTGCGTCGCCTGCAGGTGCGCGCCAACGCCGACACCCCCGAGGACTCGCAGCGTGCACTGGAGTTCGGTGCACAGGGCATCGGCCTGTGCCGTACCGAGCACATGTTCCTGGGCTCGCGTCGTCCGCTGGTTGAGCGCGTCATCCTCTCCGAGGAAGGCTCCGCTGAGCGTCAGGAAGCATTCGATGCCCTGGAGAAGCTGCAGAAGGAAGACTTCCTGGCAATGCTCGAGGTCATGGACGGTAAGTCGATGACTGTGCGCTTGATCGACCCGCCGCTGCACGAGTTCCTGCCCCAGCTCACCGAGCTCGAGGTCAAGGTTGCCTTGGCGAAGGCCGCTGGCACCGTTGATCCCGCAGACGAGGAAATGCTGGTCACCGTGCGTCGCTTCCACGAGCAGAACCCCATGCTGGGCCTGCGTGGCGTGCGTCTGGGTATCTACCTGCCCGGCCTCTTCGCCCTGCAGATGCGCGCACTTTGCGAGGCCGCCGCTGAGCTGGTTGCCCGCGGCAAGGATCCACGTCCCGAGATCATGGTTCCGCTGGTTGGCTCCGTGCGCGAGCTCCAGCTGATCCGCGAGGAAGGCGAGCAGATTATCGCTTCGGTTGCCGCTTCCAAGGGCGTTGACCTCTCTGGCGTGACCATCGGCGCGATGATCGAGCTGCCGCGTGCGGCCATGACCGCCGAGGACCTGGCTGAGGAAGCCGACTTCTTCAGCTTCGGTACGAACGACCTGACCCAGACCGTGTGGGGCTTCTCGCGCGATGACGTCGAAGGCGTGTTCTTCCCGCAGTACATCGAGGCGGGCATCTTTGGTGTCTCGCCCTTCGAGTCGATCGATGTTCACGGTGTCGGCACGGTTGTGGCCGAGGGCGTGCGCCGCGCACGTTCCACCAAGCCGGACATCAAGCTCGGTGTCTGTGGTGAACACGGTGGCGATCCCGCATCGATCCACTTCTTCCACCAGGTTGGACTCAACTACGTGTCCTGCTCGCCCTTCCGCGTGCCTGTCGCACGTCTGGAAGCCGGTCGTGCAGCCGTCGAGGATCACGTCGCACAGTGATGTCTCGGTGAACTGACACTGCTGTGAACCGGTCCGCCTCGCACGCTTTTGACTGTGAGGCGGACCGGTTTTGGCTGTGAGGCGGATGGGTATTTAGGTTGAATGCCGTAGGCCCCGCCAGCTTGCGCTGGCGGGGCCTTGTGCGTGTTATGGACGGTGTCTCAGTACTTCTTCGGTCCTGAGTTTGCGCCAGGTTGTGCTGAGAAAGTGGTCGGTGGTGTGTGCAGGGGTGCTGGGCCGGGCGCGGGAGCGGCTGTCGGGGCTTGTGGTGTATACGGTGACGTAGGCATCGCGCTACTGCTCTCCACAACCATCACATTGCCGTTGGTGAGCACGATATTGGCAGGGGAGTGCAGACGAGCCATAGCCGTTTGCCGTTTACGCCATGCAAGAACGGCAATGATGATGGCGAAAACAATATAAATTGCGTGTTCGATGGCTGGATCATCTGCAAGGTTGGGCGCAACCTCTTCTGCGAGTTTCAGGGCGAAGTTCAGCATGAGGATCAGGCTTGATACGACCACAATTGGGAAACTGACAATCGCGTAGATGCGTTGAGAGACCGAGTACAGCAGGTGATTGAGCTTGTGATAGGCGAATCCAACAATACTCATCGCGAGAACTGCCCAAATGAAGTGGGCTTTTTCTGAGGATGTCAGCCAGCCCATGTGATCCGCCGTGAAAATGCCGGAAAACCCTATGATAAGCAGATAGTCGGGGGAGAAGAGCATCCACAGAAGCATTCCCATGTAGAAGAAGATCACGACGATGAATAAGAGCACGAGCAAAAGAGCGACCAACACCATGTTGCCACCGTAACAATGTGAAATTTGTGCTAGCTGGTACATTCCTGAACGTCGTCGACAGGCTCTGCTTTGCCATTCAGTGCATTCCGTCACCAGATGTTGAGGGGCTTTGCTGCTCGGGTTGCGGGGTGTACAGGGACGGTCAAAATGTGACGAGCGGCATTTTTATAGAGCCAATGTCATAGATGCGCCCGCCTGCACTTATGTGCAGATAAGGTTGCACATAAGTGCAGGCACTGATGATGCTCGTGGGCAATTTTGATTGAATTACCTCTGACCTGCGAAGATACCCTAAATAACAGGGTGTCACCTTGAGAAATAAAGTCCAATTCTGTGTCCTACTGCACACATGACCGGGTGACACGAAAAATGACGCGTTTCATAATTAACAACGGAGATCGGACATTGATTGGTCCGATTTTTAATTTTGTCCACCCTCGACAAGGAAGTCAGTGAACTGACTATGGAACGTCGCATTTTTGCACACCGCGGTCTGAACCGTGTCGCACCCGAGAACACTCTTGCAGCTTTCGAAAAGACTGCAGACGCTGGACTCACCTGGATTGAGACTGACGTCGACATCCTGGGCGATGGCACTCCGATCGTCATCCATGACACGTCATTGGATCGCACCACGAATCGCCGTGGCTCCTACTACGGCTTGGAGAAGTCCGACCTTGCATCGATCGATGCAGGCGCATGGTTCTCTCCCGAGTTCGCCGGGCAGCCCCTGCCGACTCTTGAGCAGCTCATCGAGCTCCTTAACCGTCGTGGTCTGAATGCGAACATTGAGATTAAGTCGAACGAGGCAGGCGGTGCCATGTCGATGCGTCTCATCGATTCCATCCTCGATGCACTGACCGGGCTGGATCCCGAGCGTGAAGTTTTCTTCTCCTCCTTCAACCACGTGCTGTTGGCGAAGATCAAGGAACGCGCTCCCCAGTACGAGGTCGGCTGCCTCTACGAGACGGTTGCCCTCTACGACGACTGGAAGTCCATGCTTGAGCTTGTCGGCGCATCGTACATTCACCCCGAGGATCGCGGTCTGACCAAGTCCAAGGTCGAGGCATTCCGCGAGGCGGGCTTCGGAGTGAACGTGTGGACTGTGAATTCAATTGATCGAGCACACGAGCTCTTCAATTGGGGCGCAACCGGTGTCTTCACCGATGTTGCAGACTCTTTTGCCCATCTTCAGTGAGTAAAACTCGAAAGGTAAATTGAACATCATGTCGGAAACCTCAGTAGGCACAAAGTCGCGCCTCCCTAAGTTCATGCAGAAGGGCCGCGTCGGCGGCTTCCTCACTGTCGTGTTGACCGGCCAGCTGGTCTACGTCTCCTTCGAGGCGTTCAAGGGATCTCTGCTGATCCCTGTGACCAATGCTCTTGGCATCACGGTCGCCGACTTCGGTACCATCATGGGCTGGCTCGGCATCGCCATGTTCATGTACGTGCCCGCCGGCTGGGTGAACAACCGTTTCCCCATCCGTAACATTCTGATCGCCTTCGCCTCTTGGCGACTGCTGACCTTCCTGTTCCTGTGGCTCTCCCCGGTCTTGGGCTACCACCTGAACATTAAGATGCTTGTTGGCATTGCAATTACGTGGGCAATTTGGGACGCCATCGGTTGGCCCGCCGTCGTCAACGGCGTTTCCTTCATGGCATCTGACTCTGACTCCAAGGGTCGTGGCCTCGCAATGGGCCTTCTCGAGTCGATCCGCCGTGGCGTTGAGTTCTGCATGAACCTGATCGTCATCGGCTGCATGGCCATTTTCCCGACCCACGCAAACGGCATCATGATCGGCTTCGGTCTTGCTTACTCGCTGCTGCTGATCCCGAACATCATCGCCATCCTGCGCTTCGTTCCCGCCAACGCTGTTGCCGAGTCCGAAGGCCACTCCAAGAACACCGCGGCTCTCATGGGTCTGCTCAAGGTTCTGGCACAGCCCGGTGTTTGGTTCGCAGGTATCGCCGGCATGTGTGTTTACTGGTGCTACGTCAACCTGATCTACTCCTCGGCTCCTTACCTGAAGCTGGTCTTCCACGCATCTGACGCTGCCTCTGGTGCATTCGGTATCTTCTCGACCGGTTTCGTTGGCATCATCGCCGGCCTGGTCGCAGGTATGCTCGCTGACTACGTCTTCAAGTCCTCGACCACCATGGTTGCAGTCGCTCTGACCGTTATCGCCATCGGCGTTGGTCTGGTCTACCTGCTGCCCGCATCCGACTCGATGATGTGGCCTGCAATGATCCTGCTGGTCGTCATGGCATTCGGTGTCTTCCTTGGTAAGTCCGTGCTGCTTGCTCCTATCGCCGAGCTGCACCTGCCCGAGGAAATCAACGGCTCCGCAATGTCGGTCGGTTCCTTCCTGGTCTACGCTTCCATCCTTTGGGGCAACCCGACCACCGCTGGAATCATCACCGCTCACGAGGCCAACCCCTACGATGGCTACCGCATCATCTTCCTGATCACGCTCTGCGTGGCACTCGTTGGTGCTGCTTGCGCCTACGCACTGGTGTTCTCGAACCGTCGCAAGAAGGCTCTGATCGCTGAGGTTGAGTGATCCTTTCACGGATACTCTCCACTGAATCCAAACCAGTTGGCCTCTCGAGGCTGAACTGACTGAGGCGGGTCCTCATCGTCCCAGGTACTTCGGTACCGGACCTAGACGATGAGGACCCGCCTTTTACATGTCCTCAAGCCCTTGCTTCCCCGTCATCACTCTCAACTTCTCCGGCCCGTCTTCGTCCACGCCTCGGCGTGATTGTGAAACAATAAGACCAGATCGCATCTATTCATTCATCAACACACATCTGCCGGCTGGGCATGAGGGGTTGGAGGCTTCATGGCTCTCTTTGAATTCGACGAGGGGCGTTTGATCCCCGCCCAATTCGGCCGCTCTGTTTCCGGTGGTCTTACCCCCGAAGTTGTTGACGCTGTGTGCAATCAGGTCCTCGAGATTGTTTCGCGTCCTCTTTTTCCTATTACCTGGCGTGATATTTCGCCCTTCGAAGCACAGGCTTTCATTGATGAAAGCTCTCCTGAAAACGAGGCCCCGCGCCTGACCGCTTTGGATCCTTCCGGCCAGGTTGTTTCTGTTGAAATTCTTGACTTTTTGGACTCCGATACTCTGATTCAATCCCTTTCGCGCCTCGCGGGCACTGCCGCCTTGTCGTGGTCTGATTTGGCCCGTGAGTATCCCGGTGGTGTTGCAGCTTTCAAGTCCGGATGGCTGCATTTCCGCGATTCCATGCCGCCGTCGCCCGGCGCCGGCCCGCGCCTCGTCATGGTTGTTGGGAGCATTGACCCGGCCGTGCGTCCCGCCCTCGAAGTGCTTGCTGCCTCAGGCGTTGAGGTCCACGAGATGAGTCTGCGCGAAATGAGCAATGGGCGTTCCTTCCTTGAGGTGCACGCCGTTGGCCCGCGCACCTACGCCCACGCCCCCCACCTGCTTGCCGGCCGTTCCGAGGACGTGCCCGCAATCGCCTCGTCAATCCCGGAAGTAACCGTCACGAGCGTTCACCCGGTCGCCCAGGCCCAGGTTGAGGCCTCCGAAGAAGCTGAGTCCGCGCTGGGGGAGGACCCCCATCACCACGCGGCACCGCAGGTGAATGAAGGAGCCGGCACCGGCCTCGTCAGTGAAGAAGAATCCGAAGAACTTGCTCGCGCACGCGAGGCCGGAATCCCTGTTCTTGCGCGCGATGCGGCCGCGCTGCGTGTCCTGGGGCAGATCATCGCCGAGGACGTGCCCGCGATCCTGCTCGAGGCTCCGCAGGCGAATTGCGAGTTCACGGCCGATGGGCTCCTGCGTGCGGGAGAGCAAACCTGGAATGATCCGCAAGAAGCCTTAGTGCACTTTCAAGTCGGCGGAGATGCTTGGGCGCTGTGGCACTTGGGCGGCGAAGAAGGGCCGACCTTGGGAGAGTCGCTAGCCGAAGTCAATCGCGAGATTATCCGCGAGTACTCGCGCGAAGGCTAAACGTCGGTCTTTGAGGGGACTATGCTCTTCGTTCAGTTTCCCGTGAGTTAGATAAACGCGCCGATCCAACGATTCATCGTGTCGTAAACTTCTGCGCGCACCTGCGGGTCCGACAGCAGCAAGTCATGCTTACCGGGGAAGCTCGCCATTGTGACCAACGGTCCAAGTCGCGCGGAACGCTCAAGAATGACCTCGCGATCCAAAACGACATCGCTGGAGAAAACTGCCTCGGTGAACTCTTCACCGAAATAGCTCGATGTCGACATCATTGAAAGCACAGGGATATCCAGGTGTACTGAGTTTGCGACGTTTTCGTGGCCGTCCAGGATTGCCTCAAGCCACGCAGCGTAGGCCGGGTATGAGCCGGGGCGCTTCCACTCGAGGGCGTAACTCCACCCCTTGACCGCAGGATCATCCGGGTAAGCGGCAAGCGAGTCAGGCAGGGGAGCGTCAAGTGCGTTCCGCCCCTCACGCAAGGAACGGCCGTAGTGGTCGGGGCCGTCTCCTCCGGGGACCGCCCACATGGGATTGCGTGAAGCAATCCGTTCGAGGATCGGTGCAACGGCTGAACGCATCGAAGCCATGGTCTGCATTTCAAGCCAGGCAGAATTCAAGATCAGGCCATCGATGGCGCCCGGGTGACGGTTCGCCCACAAGGTTGCCAAGAGTCCGCCCGTCGAGTGCCCCATGAGGACAAGCGGCAGATCGGGGTAGTCCTCGCGAATGAGGTCCAGAGCTTCCGCAATGTCCTCGTCATAAAGACTGAGATTTGAAACGAAACCCATGCGTTGACCCGGGCGCAGCGAACGCCCATATCGGCGCAGATCGAGTGCGTAGAACGCTCCGCCGCATCCTGCGATGTCTTCGGCGAGCTCGCGTTGGAAGAAGTAGTCGTTTCGACCGTGGATATAAAGGAGTACGAAGCGCGGGGCCTGCGGTGTAGCTCCGCTGCGCGTGGAGTGTGCGTAGGTAGGCGAAAGTGCGGGCGCAGCAGGGGAGGAGGCGTGCGTCGAGGAAGCGTGGCCTCGGTAGCGAACAAGGGTTGCGACAACGGGGCCCGCATCATCGTCCATCAGGGGAATGGTCCGAGATTCGTAGTCTGCCCCGAGCACGTCTTGGCGCCAGTGGTCGCTTGGTGCGGGGCCTGCCTCTCCCCAGGGAGCAAGAACCTTCTCATCGACGAGGCCGTTGAAGCTTTCGGGGGAGGCTGGCGCGTCGGGGAGTTCAATGTCGTCCATGATTCTTGCTCCTGCTGATGGTGGGTTGTGTATCGATTTTATGCGGAAAACTCGGGGGTGGGAGAGATTTTTGTGACTAATGTTGCGATTGTTGTGATCGTGATTTCTGTGGCTTCGGTTAAATATTGTTGCGTATGGTGCCGAAGTGAACTACCCTCAAATCCTGTATAAGAAGAGACGAACGCCCTTATCCCGGCGTGCAACGACAGGTGGACCAGTGAGAATTGAGACAAAGCGTCGCGGCCTACGCGCATTGAGCGTGACCGTGCTATTTGCTTCACTCGCTGCAGCAACTCCCGGCATTGCTCTTGCAACTCCCAGTGAAGATGACATTGCACGAGCTCGTGAAGCTGAAGACGCAGCAAAGATGTCGGTCGCTCAGATTGAGGTTGAACTGGCAAGCGTGAAGACCGAAGCCGAGCTCGCGCTTCAAAAAGCGCAAAGTGCTGCGGAAGAACTCAACGGTGCGCGCTACGCACTCGACCAAGCCACACAGACCGCACGCCAAGCACAGGCCGATGCAGACAAGGCCAAGGCCGACTACGAGGCAGGGAAGAAGGAAATCGCTTCCATCGCCCAGACTGCCTACCGCGACGGCGGCTCTTCACTCGATTCTCTTGCACCGTACCTTTCCGCCGACGGACTGCGCACGGTCGAAACGAAACAAACAACGCTCAACTCCTTCTCGGCCTCGGCAAACGTCAAAATGCAAAAGGTCGCAGCTTTGGAGCAGGTCGCCAATGTCATGAATGACGCGGCCGTCCAAGCGCAGGCCAAGCAGGCCGCCGCGACCGCAGAGGTTGAGGCTCGCACCGCCGAAGCGCAGAGCGCGGCAAGTGCAGCTGCAAGCGCGCAGACCATGACCTCGGCGCGCCGTGATGCGTTGGTCCAGGAGCTGGCACGCAAGCAAAATACGACGGTTGAACTGATTAACCAGCGCGAGGCCGACCTCGAGGCTCAGCGTCAGGCGGCGGCTGCCGAAGCTGCACGCCAGGCTGCCGCTGCGGAAGCGGCACGTCAAGCCGCTGCTGCCGAGGCCGCTCGCCAAGCGCAGTCACAGCGCCAGCAAAACTCGTACGTCGCTCCCGCTCCCGCAGCGCCGAGGTACAGCGAGCCCTCGTACTCCGGCGGCGGAGGAAACTCAGATGCCGCAGCGGGTGCAATCGCGTGGGCAAAGTCCAAGCTCGGTGCTCCCTACGTGTGGGCGGGCGAAGGCCCGGGCTATGACTGTTCCGGTTTGGTCACCATGGCCTACCGGTCGCAGGGCATCTATCTGACCCACTGGTCGCAGGCGCAGTACTCCGAGGGAACGCGCGTGCCCGTCAGCCAGGCGCAGCCCGGAGACTTGATCTTCTGGAACTGGGACGGCGGCAATATCGACCACGTCGCGATCTATCTTGGCAACAACCAGATCATCGAGGCACCGACCTTCGGTGTTCCGGTTCGAATCACTTCGATCTACGGTTGGAGCTCAGTGCTGCCATACGCGGTTCGCGTCGCGTGATGGCGTGAGCGGGGGTGGGCTTCGGCTTGCGTTGTCTTGCCGCTCCGCTAATTCGCACACGAAGTCGGCAGAAGGGCCTGACCCTGCAAAAGACACACGAAGTCGGTGAATGTCATGCCTTATAGCCTGTGACATTTAGCTACAACGTGTGGAGGTGGCTGTGCAACAGGCCCGGGCGTTTGGGGAAGACGCCCGGGCCTCGTTATATCTGCCTTGGCCAGATTGTCGTGGGCCGCAGCGCTGCTTGTGATGCTCTTGTCGTTTCCGCAACAGGGCGTTCGTTTGCTGCTGTCACATGAAGTTGGTGAATGACATGCGCTATAGCCTGTGGCATTTGCTGACTTCGCGTGGAGGTAGCTAGACGGGTGGCACGGCAGGACTCTTGCGTCGAGGTAGCCGCAGATCCGTTTGTGAGCTGTCTCAAATTGGCAAGAAACAGAAATAACTTGCTCTAGCCATTCGTTCCTACTGGTGACACCGCAAAATGGCAGTCACGCGTCGGTCTCGCTTCGTTGCGAAGAGGAACACCATGATCACATTCGACACTGTTTCAAAGACATATCCGCCTGACACGCGAGCAGTAGAAAATTTTTCTCTAACGATTGCCCCGCATACAACAACAGTGTTCCTCGGGACTTCAGGATGCGGCAAGACCACGCTCATGCGGATGGTCAACCGCATGGTCACTCCAACATCCGGGACCGTCACCGTCCGAGGCCGAAACGTCGCCAATGAAGATCCTGTCGCTCTTCGCCGTTCCATCGGCTACGTCCTCCAAGACGGGGGCCTCTTCCCGCATCGAACAATCGTTGACAACATTGCAACCGTTCCAGTTCTCGAAGGCGCTTCAAAGGCAAGCGCGCGAGCAGATGCGCTCAAACTCATGGAGCTCGTCGGCCTCGATCCCTCAATGGCAAAGCGCTATCCCGCGCAGCTTTCTGGCGGCCAGCGTCAACGCGTCGGTGTCGCGCGAGCCCTGGCAAACCGTGCCGACATCCTCCTCATGGATGAACCCTTCGGAGCTCTCGACCCTCTGGTCCGAGCTGACCTCCAGCGCCAACTTCGTCGCATTCAAAAGTCCCTGGGCACCACGATCCTCTTCGTTACCCACGACATCGACGAGGCCATCTTGCTGGGTGATCGCATTGCCCTCCTGCGCGAGGGGGCTCAGATTGCCCAAGAAGGCACTCCGCGCGATCTTCTCCTGAACCCGGCCAATGACTTTGTTCGCGAGTTCCTTGGAACGTCTGCAATCAGCGAGCGTGAACGAATTTTGGAGGGCGCACCCGACGGATCTCAAGCGGGCAAACCCGGCTTGGCCTTGGCAAACGACGCACAGGGGGAGCGCGCGTGAACTGGCTCTCCGGTTCCTGGGCGCTCATCGGTGAGCTCACCCTCACCCATCTCACCATCGCAGTGCCCGCGATTATTGCTTCGGTGCTGATTGCAGTTCCTATAGGAGCGTGGGCGCAGCGTTCGAAAGGGGTCGGGGGTGCAGTTCTCTCTTTCCTGACAGTTCTCTACGCGGTGCCTTCATTGCCGCTCCTGATTGTCATTCCTGTTCTGTCAGGGATCGCTCTTCGCTCGCGGGTCAACATGGTTGTTGTGCTAACGATTTACGGAATCGCCGTGCTGATTCGTCAGTGCGCCGAGGCCTTCGCCGCTGTTCCTGCTGACGTCCTCGAGTCCGCCGATGCGCTGGGAATGTCGCGACTCCGCCGATTCTGCACGGTTGAACTTCCTTTGGCTGTTCCCGTGATCGTTTCTGGGACACGCGTGGTCATTACCTCGACGGTTTCTTTGGTAACGATTGGTGCGTTCATTGGTGTGCGCTCGCTGGGAACTTTGTTTACCGATGGCTTCCAGCGTGGATTGACCGTTGAAGTCTTGGCTGGGCTGGTGATGACGATTGCCTTGGCTCTGCTTTTGGATGCACTTGCAGTCGGCCTAGGAGCGCTAATGACACCGTGGAGGCAAAGGCAATGAACCTCCTATTTGAAGCCTTTCAATGGCTGGCAGATGGGCACAATTGGCTAGGGCCATCCGGGATTTTCGAACGAGTCGGTCAGCACATCGTCTTCGTTGCAGCTGTTGTTTCTATTTCGGCACTCATCGCATTGCCAATCGGACTGTATATCGGGCACACCGGACGTTGGAAGAACCTCGTCATGATTGGGACCGGTGCCGCGCGAGCGGTGCCTACTCTTGGCCTCCTCACCCTGGTTGGCTTGTGGCTTGGAATCGGCTGGCAAGCTCCCTTGATTGCTTTGATTGCACTTGCAATCCCGCCGATTATCGCAGGTGCATATTCCGGTGTGATCTCTTCTCAAGGATCATCCGATGCAGCGCGAGCGATCGGTCTGACTGAAGGTCAGATCCTTACACAGCTAGAGATCCCAGCGGGCGCACCACTGATTCTTGCGGGTGTGCGCTCAGCGGTACTCCAGGTGATCGCGACGGCCACACTGGCTGCATACACAGCGAACCTTGGATTGGGACGTTTCCTCTACACGGGCCTGAAGACGCGCGATTATGGACAGATGATCGGAGGCGCGATCGTTGTTGTTGCGCTGGCACTCGTCACCGACGCCATACTTGCAGGGCTCATACGTAGCCTGCGCTCCAGAACCCATTCGGATTCACAAGCTATATAACTTCAACACATTCGCTTACAGGCTTTTCTACACTCAGAAGGCAAAACCAAAGGAGAGATAATGAAACGCTCTGCTCTCGCCGCCGTTGTAGCGGCATTTACTGCCGTTGCACTCACCGCATGCAGCACAGGGAAGTCCCTGGAAGGTGGCGAAAAAGCGGAGGAAGGTGCGGCCTCGTCAAAGATCGTGGTTGGCTCCCAAGACTATTATTCGAATGAAATTTTGGCCGAGGTCTATGCCCAGGCGCTCGAAGGATCAGGCTTCACAGTCGAGCGTCAGCTGCGCATTGGCCAGCGCGAGGTCTACATGCCCGAGCTGGAATCCGGTTCGATCGATGTTTTCCCAGAGTACACGGGCAACTTGCTCCAGTACTTCGATAAAGACGCGAGTGCTCGTACGGATGCTGAGGTTTACCAGGCACTGGGCGCAGCCCTGCCGAAGGGATTGCGCGTATTGGATGAAGCCCCCGCAACCGACCAAGACTCCTATGTTGTCACCACTTCTTTCGCTTCCGAGCACTCTCTAAGCTCAATTGGTGACCTGGCGCACGCTGGACAGATCACTCTTGGCGGCAATTCTGAGCTTGCGACGCGTCCGTATGGGCCGAAGGGACTGGAATCGGAATACGGTGTGAAGGTTGGTTTCACGCCGATTGAAGACTCGGGCGGGCCGCTGACGGTAAAGGCGCTGAATGATGGTTCGATTCAGCTGGCGAACATCTACTCTTCGGACCCCGCTCTTGCAGACGGAAGTCTGACTGTCCTCAAGGATCCGAAGGGCCTCTTCTTAGCATCGCACGTTGTGCCAGTTGTTTCCACGAAGATCAACCAGGATGCAGCCGCTGTTATCAATAAGGTCAGCGCGGCTCTGGACGCCAAGGACTTGATTGAGATGAATCGGCAGTCAACTGCCGAGGCGCAATCTGCGTCCTCGATTGCTTCGAAGTGGCTTGAATCGAAGGGGCTGCCGCACAAGTAAAAGGCTTGATGCGCAAGTCAGGCACTTGCTGCACAAGTGAGGTGCTCGCTGCACAAGTAAAGCGGGCACTTCGCGCTTGCTGTGCTTGTTCGGGGGTGCGGTTGTGTGGCATCGGGTGCCGCCAGCTCATCCCTAAATGTCACACGAAGTTGGCATGGCTCTCATCTAATTGCACACGAAGTCGGTGAATGTCATGCGCTATAGCCTGTGACATTTGGCGACAACGTGTGGAGGAAGCTAGGCAAGAAGCCCGGTAGCGGGGTGAGCAACAGGGTGCTTCTCTAATTCACACACGAAGTGGGTGAAAGACGCTGGTACTCAATCGATATACCCCTTGTCCCACAGCCGGCTAGAAGTCGTTGGTATGGCCTCGAGTAAGTCGAGCCGTTGGGCAAGATCGATCTGAAGGCGAGGCAGGGTCTTTAGCTGCTCCCACGTGTATCGAATGACATTCCATCCGCAGTCGCGCAGGTTCTGTTCTCTACGAATCCACCGTTGTTTTGCGCGGTAGAGGTCCTCATTCGTGCTTCCCAGTTTGCTCATTCCGTCAAATTCGATCGCCACGCGTTTCTCTGGAAGAGCGAAATCGATGAAATATCTTCCTGTACTACCGTTCATCTCGAACTGTGTCAGTACAGGACCGCTATAGATGCTGCGGATCGCGTAGAGCATTGCCGCTTCGGCGGGGTTATCGCATCCTGCATCTGCGTTCTTCACAATAAGTTTCGCAGTGGATACTCCGTACTTCCATCCGTTTTCCTGAGCAGCTGACAATCGTCGAGTAAGTTCCTCGCGCAGGTTGTTTTCACGCTTCCTTGAGTCCCCGATGCGCTGTAGCGAGAATTCCGATTCGGTGTGCAACATCATGCACATGGCGACAAAAGCCTCAAAGTGTTGCGGCCCCATTGCAAGACGAAGAGCTGCATCCAATTTGTCTTCTACTTGAATGCCTTTCTCTGTTAACCGGTGATCTGTCAGCGGAGGTCTGCGCAACTTTCGAACCTTCACACGTGGAATGGTGAAACCCGAGTAACGCACCGACGGGAGTGTGGAATTTGGATAGGGCTGAGGACACCAAAAGGTGATGTCATGGTTCGCTGACCACAGCGGAACTCCCTGGACACAAAGCGAGCTGGTTCCAACGAATACGATCCGCGGATCTCGTGATTGTGCGAGAGAAGCAATACGTGCACGATCAATGTATTGCTTAACTTCCCACTGAGGTAGTCCCGACGAAATGGTCAGCATAAATCCGCGTTTTATCCTGACTTGTGAGTGAGAACTTCCGTCTATTGGTGCTAAATAAACTTCTCGTGTTGATCGGGAGAGTACGCACCCTTCTATCTCTTCTTCGTTCATCTATTCAGTGTTTAATAGCGGCGTCCAAACGTGCGAACTTTGGAAAAATCTGTGGAAAACGCCGATTGCGTGTACCCCCTATGGATAACTCTTGGGCGAATGGCATGCGTGACGCTGATGGCTCACCTGCTCTCGTTCGCCTTCTCAGAAAAGTCACATGAAGTCGCTAAATGTCATGGGTTATAGCCTGTGTCATTTACCGACTTCGTGTGGGAAAAAGGGAGGGGGGACGAGGCCGGGCAAAGGCAGCCCGGTAGTGTTGCAAACAGAAAAGGGCTGGTGCCCTAGTGAACACCAGCCCCGATCCCGTTGGGAGAACGATGAAACGCTCAGTGAGCGTTGAAGCCTTCTGTCTCTGCGCGCTCGAAGGAACGGCGGATTTCTTCTTCTGCCTCTTCTCGGCCCACCCAGTGCGCACCTTCGACGCTCTTGCCGGGCTCGAGGTCCTTGTAGACCTCGAAGAAGTGCTGGATTT
>ERZ772958.720-NODE-720-length-14422-cov-10.644045_pt1 | contig 14422 bp, 10 predicted proteins | sample MGYA00580681_ERZ772958 | MGnify/ENA primary metagenome ERZ772958 (study PRJEB29015, sample SAMEA2738089) | human oral metagenome | biome: human oral; feature: human-associated habitat; material: saliva | place: China | collected 2275 ...
ATGATTACCGGCGACTCCGCCATTAATACGGAGGCGCCCATTATCTGCTGCACCGCGGAAATTCTCGCCAATATTGCCCTGCGCGAGGGTAAGGATGCGGACCTCTGCCAGGTCATCATGGACGAGTTCCACTTCTACTCTGACCTGCAGCGCGGCTGGGCGTGGCAGCTTCCCCTGCTGGAGCTTCCGCAGGCGCAGTTCCTGCTGATGAGCGCGACCCTGGGCGATACGACTCGCTTCCAGGAGGAGATGACGGCGCTGACCGGCCGTGAGAGTGACCTGGTGGCGCATTCTGAGCGTCCTATTCCGCTGCACTTCTACTACTCCACCACCCCGGTTCAGGAGACGGTGCAGGAGCTCGTGCAGACCAAGCAGACTCCGGTCTACATTGTGCACTTCTCGCAGAAGGCGGCGCTGGAGCAGGCGAACGCGCTGCTGTCGGTGGCTATTGCCTCGAAGGAAGATAAGGAACGCATCGCGGAGCTGATTGCGAAGTTCCGTTTCGGTCCGGGCTTCGGCAAGGCGCTGAATAAGCTGGTGCGTGCCGGTATCGGTATTCACCACGCGGGCATGCTGCCCAAGTACCGCCGCCTCGTGGAGCAGCTGGCTCAGGAGGGTCTACTCAAGGTGATTTGCGGTACCGACACCCTGGGTGTGGGTATTAACGTGCCGATTCGTACCGTGCTGATTACGGCGCTGTCAAAGTTTGATGGTGCCCGTAGCCGCCGCCTGCGTGCCCGCGAGTTCCACCAGATTGCTGGACGCGCCGGCCGCGCCGGTTTTGATACCGCCGGCACCGTGGTGGTTCAGGCACCCGAGCACGATATTGAGAACGCGCGCCTGCTGGCTAAGGCTCAGGCGAAGTTCGGTGACGATACCAAGCGCATTAACCAGTCGCTGTCCTCCAAGCGTAAGAAGGCGCCGGAAGGCTTCGTTGGCTGGTCTGAGAAGACCTTCGAGCAGCTGGTAGAAGCTGCCCCGGAGCCGCTGACCTCCTCCTTCGATATCACCCATTCGATGCTGCTGAACCTGATGCACCGCCCGGAGAACCCGGTCATTGCCGCGTACCGTATCATCCAGGAGAACCACGAGAGCCCCGCGCGCCGCCGCGAGCTGCTGCGCAAGGCAATCGGCATCTACAAGGAGCTGCTGACCGGCGGCGTGATTGAGCGAACCAACACCCCGGACGAGCACGGCTCCTACCTGCGCCTGACCGAGGACCTGCAGGATAACTTTGCCCTGAACCAGCCGCTATCCGCTTTTGCGGTCGCCGCGCTGGAACTGCTCGACCCCGAATCCCCCAGCTACGCGCTGGACGCGCTCTCCCTCATCGAGGCGACCCTGGAATCGCCGAACCAGGTGCTGTACGCGCAGGAACGCAAGGCAAAGAACGAGCTGTCGGCACAGCTCAAGGCGGACGGTGTGGACTACACCGAACGCATGAACGAGCTGGACAAGGTCACCTATCCGCAGCCTCTGGCGGAGCTCATTGATCAGGCGTACACGACCTACAAGCAGTCCGCACCCTGGGTGGCACGTTTTGAGCCGCGCCCCAAGTCGATCGTGCGTGACATGTACGAACGCGCAATGGGCTTCAACGACTTCGTGCAGTACTACTCGCTGGAACGCGCCGAGGGTGTGCTTCTGCGTTACCTCTCTGACGCGTACAAGGCGCTGCGCCACACCATCCCCGATGCTGCCGTGACCGACGAGCTCGACGACATCATCGAGTGGCTCGGCGAGCTCGTGCGCCAGACCGACTCCTCCCTGGTGGACGAGTGGGAGAAGCTGGCTGCCGGCGAAGACACCGCGACCATTGCGGCCGAGCACGCCTCCATCGAGGAGGAAGAGCCTCCCGCCGTGACGAAGAACCTGCGCGCCTTCCGCGTGATGGTGCGCAACGCCCTCTTCCGCCGTGTGGAGCTCTTCGCTGAGGAGCGTGACCGTGCCCTGGGCGCGCTGGACGAATGGTGCGGCTGGGATGCCGACCGCTGGGCGGACGCCATGGACGACTACTTCGACACCTACGACGACATCTACACGGACGCCGACGCGCGCTCGCCTCGCCTGGTCAGCATGGATGAGGACACCGCCGCGCATCCGGGCGTGTGGAAGGTTCAGCAGAGCTTCGCCGACCCCGAAGATAACTTTGACTTCGGTATTCGTGCCGAGGTTGATTTGGCGGCCTCCGATGAGGCGGGGTACCCGGTGCTGAAGATTCTGAGCGTGGGCGAGTTCTAAGGCTCCAATTGAGGCTCCGTCTGGGGCTCTGTTTGAGACTCCATCTAAGTCTCCGCCACGATGTTGCCCGTAGTGGGCTAGAATACAGAGTATCTATCTATTTGAATGAAAGAAGGTTCACCGTTGACCGTTTCTTCGCTTCCCAAGGTTGAGTACCGCAAGGGTTCGGTCGTCAAGCACGACGGCTACGAGATTACCGACCACTGGTTCCAGGTTCCCCTGACCCACGGTCTGATTTTCTCCAAGGGCAAGGATGCCGCTCTCTCCTCCCGTTTCGCGGACCAGACCATCACCGTGTTCGCCCGCGAGGTTGTGAGCACCAACGAGACTCTGACCGTTTCGGCTGATAAGCGTCCTTACATTGTGTACCTGCAGGGTGGCCCCGGTTTCGGTTCGCCGAAGACCGGCTCCATTGGCGGCTGGATTGCTGAGCTGGCGAAGACTCACCGCGTGGTTCTTCTGGATCAGCGCGGTACCGGCATGTCTTCCCCGCTGTCTGCTCGCAACATCACCGCTGTGGGTGACCCGCAGGTTCAGGCTGAGTACACTGAGCTGTTCCGTGCGGACTCCATCATTGCTGACGCGGAGGCTGTCCGCGAGGTGCTGCTGGCTGACCGTGCCGACAAGCGCTGGTCCACCATTGGCCAGTCCTTCGGTGGCTTCCTGACCCTGTCCTATCTGTCGTTCGCGCCTCAGTCGCTGCGTGACTGCCGCATCACCGCGGGCCTGGCACCGATTCGTACCTCCGTGGACAACGTCTACCAGCACACCTTCGACCGCATGAAGGAACGTGTTGAGGAGTACTACAGCTGGTTCCCCGAGGACGCTGAGCTCGCAACCCGCATTGCTGAGCACCTGCGCACCCACAAGGAGTACCTGCCCACCGGTGAGCGTCTGACCGATCACCGCTTCCAGATGGCTGGTCACTTCCTGGGTGGCCGCTGGCGCGAGCGCGGTCTGCACTACTTCCTGGAGACCGCTTTCGCTGAGGGTAACGACCACCTCTCCGATCAGTTCCTGACCGCTATGGGTTCCGAGGTGACCTTCCAGGCGAACCCGCTGTACGCCCTGATGCACGAGACCATTTACGCTGACGGCCCCGCTGACGGCGTTCTGCCCGGCATCCCCGGCTACGAGCTGTCCCCCTCCCCCGCGCCGACCAACTGGTCTGCTGCTCGCGTGGCGGCTTCCCGCCCCGAGTTCGCACCGGATGCGGATCGTCTGCTCTTCACCGGCGAGCACATCTTCCCCTGGTACTACGAGGAGGATCCCTCGCTGCGTCCGCTGGCTGAGGTTGCTAACCTGCTGGCTGAGAAGAAGGACTGGGGTCGCCTGTACGACCACGCACAGCTGCACAAGAACGAGGTTCCCGTGGTGGCTGCGGCGTACAACCCGGACGTGTACGTGGACTTTGAGCACTCCATGGAGACCGCTCGCTGGGTCGGTAACACTCAGGTGTGGACCTCGAAGACCCACCACCACGACGGTTTCGGTTCTGACCCGCTGACCATTCTGGGTCACCTGAAGAACATGCTGGCTGAGGTTCACAACCAGTAATTCTTCGCCGGGTAGTCATTCTGCCCCGGGTATATCCCCGAATATATTTTGATATAGCTAAAGCCCCTCACCCCGGTTAATCCGGTGTGAGGGGCTTTAGTGTGAGCGCTTAGCCTGGTGAGACCGCACGCTCAGTAGCTCAAACTACTACTTGGAGGAAGCGTGCGCATCCTGCGCGGTGCGGGCACGCATCACGAGGGCGTGGTATTCGTCTTCCTTCTCGATCAGCTCTTCACGCAGCTTGGCGGGAATGGCGTTGAGCTTCTCGGTTTCCTGCTGCCAGCGGGCGGTGATGTCCGCACGCTCGGCGGCGGGTGCATCCTCGGGCAGTGCCAGGTACTTCTCGGAGAGCGCCTGAACACGCTGAATGGTCTGCAACGCGCGGCCCTTGGGGCTGAGCAGCGAGGCAAGCACGGTAATGATCAGAACGCCCACGATGACCATCAGCGACATTTCGGTGGTAATCTCCACAACGTGCACGGGCTCGCCGTGGTTAATGAACGGCAGGTTGTTCTCGTGCATTGCGTGCAGGATCAGCTTCACGCCAATGAACGCAAGGATGGTCGCCAGGCCGTAGGAGAGGTAGACGAGGCGGTCCAGCAGGCCGTCAATGAGGAAGTACAGCTGGCGCAGACCCATGAGGGAGAACGCGGTCGCGGTGAACACAATGTAGACGGACTGGGTGAGGCCGAAGATCGCGGGGATTGAGTCGAGCGCGAAGAGCAGGTCGGAACCGGCGATAGCGACCATGACGAGCATCATGGGGGTCATGACGCGCTTGCCGTTTTCGATGGTGAAGAGCTTGTCACCGTCGAAGTGGTCGCTGGTCTTCAGGTACTTCTTGGCGAGGCGGACCATGATGTTGTCTGCTTCGTCGTCGCCGTCGCCTTCGGTGATTTCGTCCTTGAGCAGGTTACCTGCGGTCATGAGCAGGACCAGGCCGAAGATGTAGAACACCCAGGCGAAGGAGTTGATAATCGCCGCGCCGGCGAAGATGAAGGTGCCGCGCGCCAGAATCGCGAAGACGATACCGAAGAGCAGGACCTTCTGCTGATTCTCACGGGCAACGCGGAAGGTGCCCATAATGATCATGAAGACGAAGAGGTTATCGACCGAGAGAGCTTCTTCGGTGATGTAGCCTGCGTAGAATTCGGTGGCGGCGGAGGGGCCGTTCGTCACGAAAATGTACAGGCCGAACAGCATCGCGATGCTGATGTAAATACTCGACCAGATGGCCGCTTCCTTGACGGTGGGTTCGTGCGCCTTACGAACGTGGAACACGAAGTCGAAGGCCAACAGACCCGCGATGATGAGAATAGTAACCAACCATTGCAACCCGGTAACTTCCATGGGGAGCCTTTCTTGTGGTGTGCGTACAGGACCACAAGTCTCTCCCGCCGACCTGAATGGAGGTCGGCCCGATTCACCGGTTAGGCGCCTTCGGCTAACGTGCTGACGATGAGTCGATTGGTGGGATACTCCCTTGCTCGGTGAACGATTATACAGCAGGTTGGGGTTTTCGCAAGGAGCCCCTCCGGGAGGGCTTTCAGGGGCTAGGTGTGCCGGAACGCCGCAGCGGCAAGCGGCACAGCGTAAAAAGGTGCAGCGTAGAGCGGCGCATTACAGATCAACACCGCGTAGCAAGCCCACATCAAAGTAGCCCTCCCCGTGAACTATTACGGGGAGGGCTACTTTTTCATTCAGTGAGGATCATTCAATGAGGAGATTCAATTAGGAGGTCGTCATATTGAAGGTCGGCGGGGTGAAAGCAATCGCGTTCACCTGCTTGTTCGTATCCAGTTTGTCGTTCTCATGAATCGTCGGCACGGTGATAACCACCTCGAACTGGTACATGCCTTCCATGAGCTTATCGCCACGCAGCGCAAAACGCGCGGAGATGCCGGTCGCCTGATCATTCACGCTCGATGCAAACGGAATGACCTGACCCTGAACGGTCTGAGTCTTGCCGTTGCGGGTCATGACGGTTGCCTTGCCGGTCGGGTCAGTCGTGAAGACCTGGCGGTCAATGATTTCACCCTCGGGCGAGAAGAGGTAAATGTCCATGGACGGGTGCAGGTGCGTAGTGCCGGCCATCGCCTCCAGGGCGGAGACGTTGTAGGTCATCACGAACTCACCACAGTTCAGGTTGAGGTCGCCCTCGGGGCCGTGAGTCGCCTCGTACACGGACATGAGGCGGATCGTCGCGGGGTTCGGTGAGGTTGCATTCTCCATGGACCACCACGCCTGACCGGTCACCGGCGCAGTCACGGGCTTGTTCTTGGTGCGCGACTGCAGGGCGCCACTGGCGGGGTTGGTAATCATCCAGCCGCCGACCTGGGTAAAGTCCGGGCCCTTAACCGTCTTGCAATCATCAGCCGAGGCTGCGAATGCGGGCACCGCCGTGGAGGCGGCAATAGCGGGCACAGCCCAGAGCGCGCCGCGGGTGAGGTTGCGGCGGGTAACGGAACGAACTCCCGTAGTGTGTGCGTCTGAAGGGTTATTTGAAATAGTCACAGATTTTTCTTTATCGTTCGGAAGCATCACGGTGTTATTTGACACGTAAAACACTTTGATAGTGTACAGCATGTATCTGCACTCAGTGGAACTTCACGAGCAATGAATTATCTCATGGCGAAAAACCCAAGTCAGACCCCTAAACGCCGAGTTTAGAACGCCAGGCTTAGAACACGGTGTTTAGAGCACCGGACTCAGAGCACGGGGTTTAGGCGTGACCCGCCTCCTTCATCAGGCGCAACTCCTTCTTCAAATCGGCAAGCTCATCACGCAGACGCGCCGCCAACTCAAACTGCAGGTTCTCCGCCGCCACGCGCATCTGCTCGTTCATCTGCTCAATCAAATCCAGCAGATCCTCCGCGGGTGCCGCCGCCAGGCCGTCGGTACGAACGCGCGCCTCCGCACGGGCGAGAAGCTCCTCCGACTCCGGGGTGCTCGTGGCAATCTTCGACGAGGTCACAGAACCGGTCTTCGCACCCGCACTCACCGTGCGGGCACCCTTCTTACCGCTCTTCCGCAGCTGCAGAAGCTCGCGGGTGTCCTCCTCCTCGCGGGCGAGAACATCCGTAATATCGGCAATCTTCTTCCGAAGAGGCTGCGGGTCAATGCCGTGCTCACGGTTGTACGCCTGCTGAATCTCGCGGCGGCGGTTCGTCTCATCAATCGCCACGCGCATAGAATCCGTAATCTTATCGGCGTACATATGCACCTGACCGGACACGTTACGCGCCGCACGGCCAATGGTCTGAATCAGCGAAGTGGTCGAACGCAGGAAGCCTTCCTTATCGGCATCCAGAATCGCAACCAGGGACACCTCCGGCAGGTCCAGGCCCTCACGCAGCAGGTTAATACCGACCAGCACATCAAAAGTGCCCAGGCGTAGCTCACGCAGAAGCTCCACGCGGCGCAGAGTGTCAACGTCGGAATGCAGGTACTGCACCTTCACGCCGTGCTGTAGCAGATACTCGGTCAAATCCTCCGCCATGCGCTTGGTGAGGGTCGTGACCAGCACACGCTCATCACGCTCAACGCGCACGCGAATCTCCTCAAGCAAATCATCAATCTGCCCCTTGGTCGGCTTGACCACAATCTCCGGGTCAATCAGGCCGGTCGGGCGAATAATCTGCTCCACATAACCATCAGCCTGCGACAGCTCATACTTACCGGGGGTCGCCGAAAGGTAAATCGTCTGACCGATACGCTCCAGGAACTCCTCCCACTTTAGCGGGCGGTTATCCATCGCCGACGGCAGGCGGAAACCGTGCTCCACCAGGGTGCGCTTACGGGACATATCGCCCTCGTACATGGCGCCAATCTGCGGGACCGTCACGTGCGACTCATCAATAATCAGCAGGAAATCATCCGGGAAATAATCCAGCAGACAGTTCGGGGCGCTACCGGGGGCACGACCGTCAATATGGCGCGAGTAGTTCTCAATGCCATTGCAGAAGCCCATCTGCTCCATCATTTCCAGGTCGTAGGTGGTGCGCATGCGCAGACGCTGCGCCTCCAGTAGCTTGCCCTGGGATTCGAGGGTTTGCAGGCGCTCGCGCAGCTCATCCTCAATGGAGGTAATGGCCTTCGCCATACGCTCCGGGCCAGCAACATAGTGGCTTGCGGGGAAGACGTACATTTCTTCTTCCTCGCGAATCACCTCGCCGGTCAGCGGGTGCAGGGTGTAAATCGCCTCAATCTCATCGCCGAAGAACTCAATGCGGATCGCGTTCTCCTCGTACATGGGGATGATTTCGACGGTATCGCCGCGCACACGGAACGTGCCACGGTGAAAGTCCATGTCGTTACGCGCGTACTGCATCGCCACGAACTGGCGCAACAGCTCGTCGCGGTCAATCTCCTCACCGCGACGCAAAGTCACCATCTGCTCAATGTACTCTTCGGGCGTGCCCAGGCCGTAAATGCAGGACACGGTCGCAACCACCACCACGTCACGGCGAGTCAGCAGGGAGTTCGTCGCCGAGTGGCGCAGACGCTCCACCTCCTCATTGATGGAGGAGTCCTTCTCAATGAACGTATCGGTCTGCGGCACGTACGCCTCAGGCTGGTAGTAGTCGTAGTAGGAGACGAAATACTCCACCGCATTATTCGGCAGCAGCTCGCGCAGCTCATTCGCCAGCTGCGCCGCCAGAGTCTTATTCTGCACGAGCACCAGAGTCGGACGCTGCACCGCCTCAATCAGCCAGGCTGCGGTCGCGGACTTACCGGTACCGGTAGCGCCCATCAGCACAATATCCTTCTCACCGTTCTGAACACGCTCGGTGAGCTCGGCGATAGCCTTCGGCTGATCACCGGCAGGCTGGAAGGGGCTAATGACCTCAAAGGGGGCGACAACGCGGTTAATCTGGGGTGCGTAACTCATGTATCCATCCTAGGGGAAAGCCGCCCAATGCGCGCCCGGATCGGTCGCCCTTTTCTACTGGCGCAATACGATGACGCGCAATGCGCTCGCTACGACCCCCACTGCCTCACCGCTAACTACCCTACCACTAACTACCCCACCGGTGACTACACACCAGTGGGGCACCTCGCGGGTAAGAATTTAGCGCACCTCCACGGTGGCTCCGGCGAGGCTCATCAGCGACCGGTTCGTCAGCGGAAGGTACCCGTTCAAGGCGCTCAAAATCAGCTGCATGGTGCGCTCTTCATCCTCCACGCTCAGCCCGCGCGGAATACCCACACCCGGCACGCAGATGCGCTGCTTATACAGGTCAATCACCGCGCACACGGTACGGTTCGGCACACCCAACACCGGCAGCATGCCGCGGTGATTGACGGTGCGCAGGCCCTTACCGACCACGGCGGCGGTGCGAATATCCGGGAGGGCATTCCCCTCAAAACGGGAGGCGCCCGCACCGTTCGCAAAGGCGGCAGGGTCGGGAATGCTATTGGGCACCGCGCTCTTCTCGTTCAGCACAGACAGCAGCGGCTCCCCCACGGCGGCGGTGACCGCCACGTAGCGTACCTGCCGGTCCATGGCGTTGAGGAAGTCCAGTTCCGCGTACTCTTCCACGCGGTAGTTCTCGACCAGACCGGCTTCACCCGACCCGGTTTCTTCCACGGTTCGGGTGATGACTTCTTCATCGTAGAAGCTTGCCACGCACACCTGCGGGGCGCCTCGCTCAATGCGGGCGCGGCACCGATAGTCGTCATCGAGCAGCCAGAGGGACAGCTCGTAACCGTCGGGTACATCGCGTACACCGGTCGCGAGCAGCACTTCGCTACTGTCCAGGGGGAACGGCTCCCAGCCTGCCGGCTCGAACGCGTTGAGGGCACCGTCCAGGGCGGGATTGCAGGATCCGAGGCTCGGCGCCTGCTCAGCCGGGGTGAACGCCTCGGTGGAGGGCATGGCGATGGTGAGCCCGCGCATCCTGCCGGCGAGGCAGAGTTCAACCGCCATGAGCAGGTGACCCGCACCTTCACGGCTGAGTGCTGGGCTCTGCACCAGGTGCGCCACACCGGAGTTATCCAGGCTGAGGTGTTCGCCGACTCCGCGGGCGGCGTTGGAATAGCGGTTGTGCAGGCGCACCAGCTCGTCAATGGGCAGGGCGCGACCCACGGCGCCGAACGCCTGGGCGATAGCGTGAACATGTTCGGGGAAGACGCGGCAAAGCCTGCCGAGCTGACGGGCAAATTCTGCCGGACGCTGCGTGAGCACGCTCAGCAGGGTGCCGAGGTTCTGCTGGCGGTAGGCGTTGAGCAGCTGGGCAACGGTGGCGGGGTCAAGCTGCTCAACAGTACCCCTCTTGGGCAGGCGCGCTCCACCTCGGTTGAGGGTTGCGGTACCGCCGCGGCTACCCGCGGACTGCTCCGATGAGTTTTTACCTGCTTGTTCGCCTACTTGTTGATGGTAGGTTCCCGAGGTTCCCGACTGCGTCACGTTTTCACGACCTTGAGCTCTTCAGAGCGTTCGTTAGCTGATTCTTTATAGGGTGACGGGCGGGGCTCGGCGCCTACCGGCAGATGGTTCGCACACACACCACCGTCTGCCGGATCGTATAGTACCGGCATACAGCTGTGCCTCGTTCCTTGAGTAACTAAGCTATAGCTTCAAGACGTCAGCATCAGGATCTCAGCGCTGAGATAGTACCCAGTTCTCCGCGCTGAGATGTCAGCGTTGAGCCCCGCCCGTCGGTGCGGGCGCACCCGCTCCCCCGTGGAGGCGCCGGGCTGGGTTACCGCTGGTGATGAACCCGTTGCCCATGCTGTGGAGGGGCGTGTGCGTTCCGCAACGCCTTTTAGGCTATCAGCTTTAGCGGGCAATTACTAGGGTTAGAGTAACTATTGACTAAGGTTGAGCTATGTTTCAGGTTTTGGGAGCTTTACGCGGGCGCTTTAGCCCGGAAATCCGGGAGGGACGGAAATACAGGGCCGAAAATCTGGGAGCGGAAATCTAAGACCGGGAATCCAGAATCTGGAATCTAGGGGCCGGTAACCTAGACCGGCAAATCCACCCACTGCGTGTCCCCCCAGGTCACGCTCGCCGCGCCGGAGCTCAAGCTCACCACCAGTTCCTCGGCACGTTCCAGCTCCTCCGGGCGGTCAAACACACCCAAGGAAATCGTGGCACCCTCCGCACCGTACTCGGTACCCAGCACGTTCAGACCGGCGGCACGGATCTCGTTCTCCAGGCGGCCAGCATCCGCATGCAAACTGGGCACCTGACCCACACGCAGACGCTCACGCGAGTCGAACTGCGCCGAGTCCAGGGTCTGCACCACCGCATCCGTGTAGGCGCGCACCAGGCCACCGGCACCGAGCTTAATGCCGCCGAAGTAGCGCACGACCACCGCCACCACATCGGAGAGGTCGGTCGTGCCGTCCTCGCGGGTCTGGCGCGCCAGCAGCGCCTGCATCATGGGCACACCCGCGGTACCGGCGGGCTCGCCGTCATCGGAGGAACGCTGAATATCACGGTCAGCACCAATAATGAACGCCGAACACACGTGGCGGGCGTCGTGGTAGGTCCTGCGCACCGACTCAATGTAGGCGCGCGCCTCCTCAACGGTACTCACGCGCTTGATGTGACCAATAAATTCGCTACGCTTAATTTCGAGGAGGCTCTCATAGGGCTCATCGCCGCGCGGCACAAGGTAGCGGTTGGCGCGAGTTTCTTCCTGCATGTGTCCTCCTCTAATCAGTACCTATCTATTGTGGCACAGCCCGTCAGGAGCACCGTCCATGTCCCAGCCTTCTTCCCCCACTTCTGCCGCCCTGCACCGTTACGCCCTCACCGGCGGTATCGGCAGCGGCAAGAGCACCATCGCCTCCCTCTTCGTTGAGCAGGGCGCATTCCTGGTAGATGCGGACGCTATCTCCCGCTCCCTCATGGAGCCCGGGGAGGCGGTACTCGCCCGCACGGTCGCGGAGTTCGGCGAGCACCTGCTCGACGAGGACGGCCGCCTCAACCGCCCCGCCCTGGCGCGTATCGTGTTCAATGATGAGCAGGCACGCCTGCGTCTGAACGCGATTGTGCACCCCGCTATTCGTGAGCGTGCCGCGCAGCTGGTGGAGCAGGCACAGTCCGAGCCCGGTTTTAGCGGCGTGGTGCTGGAGGATATTCCCCTGCTCGTGGAGACCGGCGACCCGTCCGCCTTTGAGGGCGTGGTCGTGGTGCGCACTCCCCTGGCGACTCGCCTGCAACGCCTCGTATCTTCGCGCGGTATGAGTGAGGAGGATGCACGCGCCCGCATCGCCGCGCAGGCAACCGATGAGCAGCGCGAGGCGGTCGCAACCTGGATTATCGATAACGGCGGCTCGCTGGAGGAGACCGCCGAGCAGGTGCGCACCATCTGGGCGCAGATGATCGCCGCCTAACAATCCTCCCCGGCAACACCCCTCACCCAAACCCAAACCCTCCAAGAACGCAAAGAACCCCCTCACCTCCCAAACGGGAGATGAGGGGGTTCCCCTGCTCTAGGCACCCCCGTGCGGGGTTACCTATCGGCTATTACGCCTGATGAGTGCTCATCTGAGCGGCAGATTAGTTGCCGGTCAGCTTCTTGCGGAGCTCAGCCAGTGCCTCATCCGATGCGAGGGTACCTGCGGAAGCGGGCTCCTCGGAGGAGTAGGAGGTCGGTGCGGGCTCAGCTGCTGCGGGAGCTGCTGCTGCAGCCTCTGCGTCAGCCTCGAGAGCCTTAGCAACCTGCACCTTGTGAGCCTCGAAGCGAGCCTGTGCCTCTGCGTACTGTGCTTCCCAAGCCTCGCGCTGTGCGTCGAAGCCTTCCAGCCACTCGTTAGCCTCGGGGTCGAAGCCCTCGGGGTACTTGTAGTTGCCGGCCTCGTCGTACTCTGCGGCCATGCCGTACAGAGCGGGGTCAAACTCGGTAGCGTTGGGGTCAACGCCCTCGTTTGCCTGCTTGAGGGACAGGGAGATGCGGCGGCGGTCCATGTCGATGTCGATGATCTTAACGAAGACCTCTTCACCAACGGAGACGACCTGCTCAGCCAGGTCAACGTGGCGGGTTGCCAGCTCGGAGATGTGGACGAGGCCCTCGATGCCGTCCTCAACGCGCACGAATGCACCGAAGGGAACGAGCTTGGTGACCTTGCCGGGAACAATCTGACCCAGAGCGTGGGTGCGAGCAAATGCCTGCCACGGATCTTCCTGGGTTGCCTTGAGGGACAGGGACACGCGCTCGCGGTCCAGGTCCACCTCGAGAACCTCGACGGTAACGGGCTGGCCAACCTCGACAACCTCGGACGGGTGGTCGATGTGCTTCCAGGACAGCTCGGAAACGTGAACCAGACCGTCCACGCCACCCAGGTCCACGAATGCACCGAAGTTGACGATGGAGGAGACAACGCCCTCGCGGACCTGACCCTTCTCCAGCTCGTTGAGGAAGGAGGAGCGAACAGCGGACTGAGTCTCTTCCAGGTATGCACGGCGGGACAGAACAACGTTGTTGCGGTTCTTGTCCAGCTCGATGATCTTAGCTTCGATCTGCTGACCGATGTAAGGTGCGAGGTCGCGGACGCGGCGCATCTCAACGAGGGATGCGGGCAGGAAGCCACGCAGACCGATGTCGAGGATAAGGCCACCCTTGACAACCTCGATAACGGTACCGGTAACGACGCCGTCGTTTTCCTTGACCTTCTCGATGTCGCCCCATGCACGCTCGTACTGTGCGCGCTTCTTGGAGAGGATCAGGCGACCTTCCTTGTCCTCCTTGGTGAGGACGAGTGCCTCAACCTCGGAGCCGAGCTCGACAACCTCAGAGGGGTCGATGTCGTGCTTGATGGACAGCTCGCGGGAGGGGATGACGCCTTCGGTCTTGTAACCGATGTCGAGCAGAACCTCATCGTGGTCGATCTTAACGACCTGGCCGGAGACGAGATCGCCGTCGTTGAAGACCTTAATGGTCTTCTCGACAGCCTCGAGGAATGCCTGCTCGTCGCCGATGTCGTTGATTGCGACCTGAGGGATGTTGGTGCTCATGTAGTGAGGGCTCCAATTGGATTTCTAATAGGTCGACGCTGCCGGTTCACCGTTCAACACCCCCGGGTGGAGGCGCCGGCCGGCTCACTTTTTCACCCCGGCGCGCACGGCATAGGGCCGCTAACGCCTTTGAACGGGGTGAGGAAACGTCGAGCTGACGGATACTTACAATGTGTACCGCCTACCGGAAGCAGATGCTTTAAGTAGGGTGTGCGAGTGGTCTGCGCCCGTTTTCTCCCCGTTGTTCTCGAGGAGAAAAAGAGCATAGAAAACCCGTACGTTGGTACACGCGATTAATAGTGTACGGGAATCCCGGGCGTGTCGTCAATGGTTACGCGCCCGGAATTCCCGTACTTATTTGCGGTTTTATTTGCCTGTGAAGTTGCGGGACGGTGCTCGTCCTCGTTCCTCCCCTCACTAATCAGGGGCGGGGCGCCGCATATTTCCTCCGCGCCTACGCAGGGGCACCCGTCACCCGGACGCTCCGCTCCCTCCTCGCTCCGCATCGGAGAGCGTCCGTGCGACACCCTGAGGGCGCATCCGGAAAACGCGGCCGCACCCGCACAGTGTCCCAGCGCGGAAAGGCGGTATCGTCCGTAGTGACATCAGGGTGCCCGAAGCGAAGCGAGGGCGGGTTCCCTGTAGGAACGAGGACGA
>ERZ772958.721-NODE-721-length-14413-cov-12.558713_pt1 | contig 14413 bp, 8 predicted proteins | sample MGYA00580681_ERZ772958 | MGnify/ENA primary metagenome ERZ772958 (study PRJEB29015, sample SAMEA2738089) | human oral metagenome | biome: human oral; feature: human-associated habitat; material: saliva | place: China | collected 2275 ...
GGATATTTGGATTTACGTGCCTGGTCTTTAAGACTACGTACATAGATGCGGAAAACCCACTACGTGAAGGTGCTTTTTTCTTCACGAGAAGGACACTTTTCCCTCCGCAGGATAAGAAGAATACTCGCGATAAGGCGAAGGGCCTGCATATCACTTCGGAGAGGTATATCGGGGAGCTGGACGTGCGATGCCTTAGCACTCTAAATCGAGGACAGGGCTCTCCCGCAACAGTCTCCTATGAGGAGTGCTTCAAATCACTGACCAATAGTGGTTGCTATTCCTCCCCTCCTGCAGGGGGCGGTCAGCACAGGTGTATGACACGCCTCGGATGATTAGTAAAAGGGTTGTATACATTGTAATCGCCATAGCCCTTACTCGGGTGGTGGGTGAAGTGTCCTGGCGAGGTGGAGGGTTGTGCTCTTTGTGTGTGGCGAAACGTACTTTCGATGAATATACGCTGTCTATCTCCAGATAGAGAGGCTTCACTATTGTTTGTTAATATTTTTATATCTTTGTAATGTTTAAACAGGTGAGGTGGCTTCCCTTTAGAGGGAGGATCCATTGAGTCTACGACCCACTGAATCTAATGCCATCTTGCTCATGGAGGGCTATTTACGAAGCCTTAGCATACTGCTTCAGCCCTCGTCAGGACAAGTAACATAACAACCCCTAAAATAGAATGTATATGAAGAAACTTTCTTTGGTTCTTTGCGCTACGATGCTTGCTGGCATTGGTAGCAAGGCTATGGCTCAGGTGCAGGATGTTAGCTTCACGGTCGCACCCGTAGTAGGCTACACCCACTGGGACAGCAAGCTTAACCTCGGTGACTCACCCTTCTGGGGTGTGCGCGCTGGCTTCGGCTTCGGCCCCCTCGTTGAGATCCGCGGGATCTATGAGCGTAGCTTTGACCTCAAGGGCAAGCTCAAGAACAATTCCTCGACTCCCTCATGGCTCCTCAACTGGGCTGACAAGCTCGAAGACTCCAACGTAGACATTAAGCGCTACGGTGGTGAACTCAAGTTCAACCTCTGGTCTAACTCCTTCATCACGCCTTACCTCACCGCTGGTGGTGGTGTCATGGAGCTCGGCTACAAGGCTACGCCCGTCGGTGGCACGGCTACGAGCTACAAGGAAAAGCAGATCTACGGCGCTGGTGGTGTAGGTCTGAAGTTCAACATGGGCCGTCGCGTATCCCTCTCGCTCGAAGGCAAGGACCTTATCTTCAACGTCAATCCAAGCAACCGCTACCTCGCTTCTGCCGCTAACGGTGGTGACCAGCTCCACAACTGGACGGGTCAGGCTTCGCTTGACATCTACTTCGGTGGCACGAACTACGACTCTGGCGATGCGATCTCTCGTGCGTACCGTAACATGTACTCCGATGGCTTCCGTGGCGTCAAGTTCGTCCTCGAGCCCGGTATCGCTTATGTAGACTACCCCGCTGCTTCGGGCCTTCAGCCTCAGTGGTTCCTCGGTGGTTCTGCAGGGTTTGACTTCTCGTCGATCTTCGGTATCCGCGGGTTCTACTACTCAGCTACGAAGACTCCTGGTACGCTCGACTTCGACCTGAACAACGAACTCCGCATGTACGGGGGTAACTTCATCGCTCGTCTGAACATGCCTCGTGGTCTGACGCCTTACCTCAACCTCGGTGCTGGTTATCGCGAAGTCACGGGTAAGTTCACGCCTACCATCACGGGTGCTACGCCTAAGAGCGGCCTCTTCCTCTTCGGTGGTGGTGGTCTTGAGATCCCCCTCTTCAAGTATGTCGCTCTCTACGGTAGCGTCAACGCTATGCTGAGCGAACAGGAAAATCCTGCTATCACGAGTGTCACCGACCCTGCTGACGTGAAGGTCAACGCCTTCTACCAGGCTGGTGTCCGCTTCAACTTCGGTCGCTCTAACCGCGACGGTCGTGAGCTCTACCAGAGCTACAGCGATGCTCAGACGCGCTCTGAAGTCGCTCGCCTGCAGGAATCCAACCTCGAGGAAATGAACGCTCTGCGTGCAGACTACGACGCTCGTATCAAGAAGCTCAACGCTCAGCGTGCAGACTACGACGCTCGTATCAAGAAGCTCAACGAAGAGCTGGCTGATGCTGTCTCTCGCCGCGATACCGTCACGGTGACCCGCGTACTGCGTGAGAAGAGCGAAGTAGCTGACCGCATCACGGACGTCGACAACCAGACGGCTCAGGTCGCTACGCAGAAGCCTCAGGTCGCTCAGCAGAAGCCTCAGGTCGCTCAGCAGGGCCGTACGGTCACGCTGACCAAGGCTCAGTTCGACGCTCTCGTCAACCAGGTCGTCAGCGACCTCAAGCGTGAGAAGGGCTCACAGGTATCTGTATCTGATGTCACGGGTAGCAACCTCTCTGACCTCGATAAGATCCTCCTGCTGAACGCTCTCTACCGTAGCCCCTACGCTGCTCCTAACTTCCTCGGCCAGCCCGTACAGGCTCAGCCTCAGGTACAGCCCCAGCAGCTGCAGAGCCAGGACTCCTCTAAGGCAGACCCCAACATCGCTCTCGTCAAGCGCCTCGACCAGGTCATCGACCGCCTCGACGCTATCAACACGACTCAGGCTCAGCAGATCGCTGGTGCTCAGCAGTCGGGTAAGTCCAGCGATGATATCCGCCTCATCGAGCAGTATCTGCAGAATGAGCAGAACCGTCGTGACCGCATCATCGTCGCTGGTCAGAACGAGAAGGATGAAGTCTACGCTAAGGAAGTCAAGGTAGAGCCTGCTAAGGAAACGCTGAAGTTCAACCGCGCTGCCCTCTTCGTAGGTCCTAACTTCGGTGATCAGTTCGCTCTCAACGTAGGCGCTCGCGGCTACATGCAGATCCTCGACTCTCAGTTCGACTTCGCCCCCGATGTCTATGTATCTCTCGGTAAGAAGACGGGCTTTGGTCTGAACGCTAACGTCCTCTACAACCTGCCTACCTTCCTCGACGGGGCTATCACGCCTTACCTCGGTGTCGGTCTGGGTGTCAACAGCATCGGTGGTCTATCACGCTTCCTCCCCAACTTTGTCGTCGGTACGTCCCTCGGCAACGTCCTCGGTGGTCGTGTCTTCGTTGACTACACCGCTCGTGGTGCCTTCCGCAACAACCAGCTGGCTGTAGGCTATCGCTTCAACTTCTAAGAGACATGCGTCCTATGAAGTCCCTCCTCCTTGCTCTCTCCCTCTTCTCTGTTAGCTCTGTCGCCTTGGCACAGAGCGCAGGGCAGAGCGTGAGTCAGCCTCTCGCTGCGGCCGACACGCTCATCACCCTCTCTGAGGAAGATCTGATGCGTGCTGTGCGTGCTGTCGCCGAAGCCCGTATCGCATCGGAGAGCCAGCAGCAGACCAAGCAGACGACCTACGGCCTCACGGCCGAAGACCTCCGTCTGGTGAAGCTGCAGATGCTCCTCAGTGCCCTCGGTCTCGGTGGTGTAGCACCTGTCCAGCAGCCCATGCCCTACGCACCTGCTGGTAGCGTGAACTATACCTACGCACCCCAAGCTGCGCCCCAGGTACAGCCTCAGGTGAGCAATAGCCGTCTCGATCGCCTCGAGCAGCTGATGCTCCTCCTCCTGCAGCGCCGTGACTCGGACCGCGATGCTATCGTCCTGCCCGCTCGCTCTAAGGGCCAGAAGCAGACGATCGTCCAGCAGCCCGTCGTAGATAATAGCTCAAGCGACTCGCTCCTGCGCGAGCTCCAGCAGGAGCTTGCTGCCCTGCGTGCCGCTCAGCAGGCTCAGCCCGCACAGCAGCCCCAGGTGATCATCCAGCAGCCCGCTCCTACGGTCATTCAGCAGCCCCTGCAGCCCGAGGTGCAGACGAAGACAGAGGTCCGCACGGACACGGTCGTCGTCTCCTACTTCAAGCGTCAGGTCTTCTTCGCCGTAGGTAAGAGCGATCTGCTCCCCGAAGCACGCCTCGCTCTCAACGAAGTCTATCGCGTCCTCGCAGGCGATCCCGATATGAAGCTCTACCTCACGGGCTACGCTTCTCCCGAAGGGAATCCCCTCGTGAACGAGCGTCTCTCGCAGCGCCGTAGTCAGGCTGTCCTCGACTACCTCATCGCTTGCGGTGTATCGCCTGATCGCCTCATCAGCATCGCTGGTGGCGTCGACCGCAATACCGACCTCAAGAGCAGCGCTCGCCGTGTCGACATTGAGCTGAAGAAGTAAGCCCATCGGCACGCTATCCACATAGCAAGAAGCCCCATCTATCCCGCTGATAGATGGGGCTTTTTCGTTATCTTTGAGGAGAATATGCCCTGCAGGTGAGTGCTAAGGCATCTCGTCTATAGGGGGCTATCCTCCCAAGTTTCATTTATCGCCCATGCTTCATCAGACACGCTCGCTCCTGGCGGGCCTCCTGCTCAGCCTCGTACTGGTAGGCTGCTCCTCGGCGGGTCTTGGTCGCTCAAAGAACCTTGACCCGATCGACTATGTAGACCCCTACATAGGGAATATTAGCCATCTCCTTGTGCCCACCTTCCCCACAGTGCATCTGCCTAATGGGATGATGCGTGTGCACCCGCAGCGCACGGACTATGCTTCTGAGCAGATCACAGGTCTGCCGGTGATCCTGACGTCGCACCGTGGCGTATCGGCCTTCGCTATCAGCCCGCTGAGTGCGCTCTCCGATAGCCTCCCCGAGGTGTCACGCTATAGCTACGATAGTGAGAGCGTCCGTCCCTACCTCTATGAGGTGACCTTGCTGGAGCCTGAGGTGCGTGTGCGCTATGCTCCCTCGTACCGCAGTGCTATCTATCAGTTCAACTTCGAGCGTGCTAAGGCAGGCCATCACCTTGTCTTCTCCACGCCCGACGGGGAGCTCGTCGCTTCGGGGAAGAACCTCTTCGGCTACCAGCAGCTCGAGGACTCTACGCGTGTCTACCTCTATGCCGAGATAGACGCTGAGCCCACGGAGCGCCTCGTGCGTGATACGCTCACGGGCCGCCTCGCGACGGTCGATGGCGTGGCACGTGGCAATACCCTTTGCCTCTCCTTCGCTAAGCAGGGCGTGACCCTCCGCTACGGCGTGTCGTACATCAGCGTCGAGCAGGCTAAGCGCAACGTCGAGCAGGAGATCCAGTCCTTCGAGGTCAATCTCGTGGCTAAGTACGGGCGCAACGAGTGGTCTAAGGCCCTCGATAAGGTCGAGATCGAGGGCGGTACTCCCGAGGAGCGCCGTGTCTTCTACACCTCACTCTACCGCACCTATGAGCGTATGATCTGCCTCTCGGAGGACGGCCGCTACTGGAGTGGCTTCGACAAGAAGGTCCACGATGACGAGGGCGTACCCTTCTACACCGACGACTGGCTGTGGGATACCTACCGCGCTACGCACCCCTTACGCATCCTCCTCGACCCTGTGAAGGAGCAGCAGATGCTCACGAGCTACCTCCGTATGGCCGAGCAGAGCCCCGAAGGATGGCTGCCTACCTTCCCCGAAGTCACGGGTGACACGCACCGCATGAACGGCTCGCACACCATCGCCACCTTCGCTGATGCCTATGCTAAGGGCCTCTCGGGCTTCAACCTGAGTGCTGCTTACCAAGCAGCGAAGAAGACGATGGCGGAGAAGTCTTACCTGCCCTGGACGCGTCGCCCCAAGGGGGTACTCTCGGAGTTTATGGATAAGGAAGGCTACTTCCCTGGTCTGGATATCGGGGAGAAGGAGACCGTCCCCGAGGTGACGCTGTGGGAGAAGCGTCAGAGTGTCGCCGTCAGCCTCGCTGCTGCCTACGACTACTGGTGTCTGTCGCAGCTGGCGAAGTTCTCCGGCCACGACGTGGAGAGTGCGGACTATCTGCGTCGCTCCTACGACTACCGTAAGCTCTTCAACTACGATACGGGCTTCTTCCACCCCAAGAATAAGAAGGGCCGCTTCATCGAGCCCTTCAACTATGAGCTCTCTGGTGGCCTCGGTGCACGTGACTACTACGATGAGAACAATGCCTACACCTACCGCTGGGACGTACAGCACAACCCCGCTGACCTCATCTATCTGATGGGCGGTCGCGAGCGCTTCATCGAGCGTCTGGACGAGACCCTGCGCACACCACTCAGCATGTCGAAGTGGGAGTTCTACAGCAAGCTCCCCGACCAGACGGGGAACGTCGGGCAGTTCGCTATGTCGAACGAGCCCAGCCTCCACATCCCCTATCTCTATAACTATGCTGGCGCTCCCTGGCGCACACAGCGTCTGGTGCGTAAGCTCATCGACACGTGGTTCCGTGGCGACCTGATGGGGATGCCTGGTGACGAAGATGGTGGCGGTATGACGGCCTTCGTGGTCTTCTCTATGATGGGCATCTACCCCGTGACCCCTGGTATACCTGTGTACAACATCGGTACGCCCTTCTTCTCCAAGGTAACGCTGCGTCTGGCTTCGGGGCGCACCTTCGTCATCGAGGCGGAAGGCGCTTCCTCGGAGAACAAGTACATCCAGAAGGCTACGCTCAACGGCAAGCCACTCGATCGCCCCTGGATCCGCCACAGCGATCTGGCTGCCGGTGGCAAGCTCGTCTTCACCATGGGCTCTCGCCCCAACAAGAGCTGGGGTGCGACTACGCCTCCTCCCTCTGCTGAGCGCGTCGAGCTGACGGAATAGACCGCGCACTGCTCTCAAAAAGTCATACCGCTCCCCCGCCTCGTGCTGCAGCTGCACGGGGTGGGGGAGCGGTCGTTTATTCACCTCACTCACACGCTGCTCCGTGCGCAAGAAGGCGTAACTCAGAATGCCCCTTCGGGAGGTCATTGGGTGAACCAGTACTGGTCGACGAAGTGACCAGTACTGGTGACTAATATCGACCAGTACTGCTTCGCATCGTGACCACTACTGGTCCGATCGCTGACCAGTAGTGGTTCGCCTACCGACCAATATGGGTTCGTGCCACCCTTCACTATAAGGATGGAGAATGCGACTCCCAAGCGTGACGAATAGAGATACGAAAGCGGGCTCAGATGACTATCATCTGAGCCCGCTTTATCGTGTCGTGTAAATGCTATGCCTTCGTGGTGGCCTTCGCCTGATGCTCCTCGAGGAGGCGCGTCAGCGTGACGAAGTCCTCGACACCGAGCTGCTCGGGGCGCTTAGAGAAGATCTCCGCCGTGTAGCCCGCGTAGTCGGCTCCGAAGAGCGGCTTGAGTGAGTTGCGCAGGGTCTTGCGACGCTGGTTGAAGCCTGTCTTGATGACCTGCTTGAAGAGGGCTTCGGAGCAGCCGAGGTCGGTGCGCTCATTGCGGATGAGGCGGATGACGCCGCTCTTGACCTTTGGGGGCGGGTTGAAGACGTGCTCATCGACGGTGAAGAGGTACTCCACATCATACCACGCCTGCAGGAGGACGCTCAGGATGCCGTAGTCCTTATTGCCTGGAGGGGAAGCCAGACGCTGGGCGACCTCACGCTGGAGCATACCAGCGCAACAAGGGATGCGCTCGCGGTAGTCGAGCATGCGGAAGAAGATCTGCGAGGAGATGTTGTAGGGGTAGTTGCCGATGAGGGCGAAGGGAGTGTCGCCTGGGAAGTAGTCTTCGATGGGGATCTTGAGGAAGTCACCCTCGATGATGCGCCCCTCGAGTGCGGGAAAATGTGCCTTGAGGTAGGCTACCGACTCGGTGTCGATCTCTATGACGTGCGTGTCATAGCCCTTCTCGAGGAGGAATTGGGTCAGCACTCCCATGCCAGGACCGATCTCAAGTACGGGCAGATCGCGGTAGCTGGAGATGCTGTCGGCGATGCGCTCGGCGATAGAGAGATCGGTGAGAAAATGTTGGCCTAACGCCTTCTTGGCTTTAACTTGCTGCATGGGAGATAACTAAAAACTTATTACATTTGCTATACTAAAGTAGTACAATTTATTAAGAGCTATTAGAGTACACTCCCTTGCGTGGTGCCGAGCCTCGAGCTTTGCCTACCTCTCGAGTGGGTGTGTGTCGAATGAAGATCCATCCTACCCTTAAGTCCATTCTCTGGATTGTAGTCCCACTGCTTCTCGGTGGGTTGGGCTTCTATGGCCTCTATCGTGATACCGACTGGCACGAGCTGCAGGAGACCCTCCGCACGGGGGTCAACTATCCCATCCTCCTTTTCAGCCTTCTCTTTGGACTCATGAGCAACCTCTGCCGAGGCTTGCGCTGGGAGCTCCTTGTGCGCCCGCTCACCGCTGGCGAAGCACCTCCACGGCGCATCAATGCCGTCTGCACGGTGCTCGGCTCCTATACGGTGAACATGGGGATACCTCGCTCGGGCGAGGTGTGGCGCTGCGTCGAGATGGAGCGCCGTGAGGACATCCCCTTCGCAGGGCTCTTCGGTACGCTTATCGTCGACCGCCTGACGGACGTGACGATGCTGGGGCTGATCCTCCTCGGGATTATCCTGAGCTCGACGGACTTCTTCATCGGTTACTTTGCTTCCCACCCCGAGCTGGAGGCCTCACTTCGCGCCTTCATCTACTCCCCGTGGTCGGTGGTGCTGGTGGTGGTCGGGTTGCTCGCTCTTGGAGGCTTCATCTGGCTCCTGCGCTATCGCCGAGGGAGCCGTATCGCACAGTTCTTCCTGCATATCTGGGACGGGATGATGAGCATCCGCTATATGCCACATCGCGGGCGCTTCCTCCTCCTGACGCTTCTCATCTGGATCGGGTACTTCTGCTACTTCTACTTCGCACTCTTCGCCTTCGAGGCCACGCGCGACCTTCCCCTCTCCGTGGCAAGCATCGCCTTCGCCATGAGTAGTATGTCAGTCATCGTGCCCGTCCAGGCGGGTATGGGGGCGTGGCATGCTGCGGTCATTATCACCTTCACTACCTTTGGTATGGCTGCCCAGCCTGCGAAGGACTTCGCCCTCATCGTGCACACGGCGCAGACGCTGTGGATCACGCTCGTGGGTCTCATCGCGATCATCGCCCTTCCCTTCATCAATAGACACTACACGCGCAGACGCACCGCACCAGCTGCGAGCGTGCGCTGAGCATAACTATCCATTATTCATCTTAAGAACGAATCGACTATGGCTGCTGAAATCAAGACCCTGTCTCCCGCTCACGTGTGGAGCTACTTCTATGATCTCACACAGATCCCCCGCCCGACGTTCCACACCGAGGCGGTCCAAGAGTACCTCCTTGCTCTGGCAAAGCGTCTGAACCTCGAGGCTCAGCATGATGCTACGGGCAATATACTCATCCGCAAGCCTGCTACTCCTGGCCTCGAAGGACGCCCCGTGGTGACCTTGCAGGCCCACATCGACATGGTGCCCCAGAAGAATAGCCACATCGAGCATGACTTCACCAAGGACCCTATCGATGCCTACATCGATGGCGAGTGGGTGACGGCACGTGATACGACGCTCGGCGCAGACAATGGTATCGGCGCAGCCTATATGATGGCCGTTCTCTCCGACGATACCCTCAAGCACGGCCCTCTCGAAGCCCTCTTCACCGTAGACGAAGAGGTCGGTATGGTCGGTGCCAACGGCCTACAGCCAGGTTTCTCTAAGGGAGATATCCTCATCAACCTCGACAGCGAGGACGAAGGTCTTCTCTTCGCTGGCTGCGCTGGTGGCTTGGACGTCAACGTCAAGCTCGAGTACAAGGATCAGGAGCCTACGCCCGAAGGGGATATCGCCGTGCGTATCAGCCTGACGGGTCTGCGCGGTGGTCACTCGGGTATGGATATCATCCTCGGCCGTGCCAACGCTAATAAGCAGCTCGTGCGCTTCCTCAAGGAGGCTATCGCCAGCTACGGCGCCCGCCTCGTGCACCTCGAAGGGGGCTCAGCTCGCAATGCGATCCCTCGCGAAGCCTTCGCGCTCGTGACCATCCCCGAAGCAGAGGCTGACGGCCTGTGGGAGTTCGCTTCAGACTTCCTCGACACCCTGCAGACGGAGTATAAGAATATCGAGGACGGCATCAGCCTCAGCCTCGAGCGCACGGATCTACCGAAGACGGTCATCCCCGAAGAGATCCAGGACGGCGTCATCGGCGCCCTCGATGCGTGCATCAATGGCGTGCAGAGCATGCTCACTGACTTCCCCGGCATCGTAGAGTCCTCTACGAATATGGCGAAGATCTTCGTCGGCGAAGGTACCTTCACCGCTACCTTCATGCTGCGTAGCTCCTCGGAGAGCCGTAAGGAGTACGTCGCTTCTCAGATCGAGAGCGCGATGAATCTGGCGGGTGCAGAGGTTGAGTTCGCAGGTGCCTACAACGGCTGGGCGCCCAATGCTGCCTCCGCCGTCCTCAAGACGATGCGCCGCGCTTACGAAGAGGTCACGGGTAAGTCCCCCGAGATCACCGTCGTCCACGCAGGGCTGGAGTGTGGAATCATCCAGGGCGTCATGCCTGATATGGATATGATCTCCATCGGTCCAGACCTTCGCTCGCCCCACTCTCCCGATGAGAAGGTGCACATCGCCTCTGTCGAGCGTACCTGGAAGGTCCTCGTCAAGGCGCTGGAGCTGATTTAATTCGCATACCAAGACCCTAAGTATATCATCACAAGAAGAATTTAGTAAATGAGTAAGACAGCTTATGTATTCCCTGGCCAAGGCGCCCAGTTCGTGGGTATGGGGAAGGAGCTTTATGAGAATCATCCCCTAGCCAAGGAGCTCTTTGAGAAGGCTAACGATATCCTCGGATTCCGCATCACCGACATCATGTTCGCTGGTACGGACGAAGAGCTCAAGCAGACGAAGGTCACGCAGCCCGCGGTCTTCCTGCACTCCGTCATCCGTGCGCTCTGCCTCGGTGACGAATTCCAGCCCGATATGGTCGCTGGTCACTCCCTCGGTGAGTTCTCCGCACTCGTCGCTGCTGGTGCGCTGAGCTTCGAAGACGGTCTGCGTCTCGTCTCCAAGCGTGCTCTGGCTATGCAGGAGGCTTGCGAAGCTAACCCTGGTACGATGGCTGCTATCCTCGGTCTACCCGATGAGAAGGTCGTCGAGATCCTCAAGACCATCGAGGGTGGGGTAGTCATCGCTGCCAACTTCAACTGCCCTGGTCAGCTCGTCATCTCGGGTGATGTCGACGCTGTCGACCGCGCTTGCGAAGCCCTCAAGGAAGCTGGTGCTAAGCGTGCCCTGCGCCTCAATGTCGGTGGTGCCTTCCACTCACCTCTGATGGAGCCTGCACGCGTCGCGCTCGCCGAAGCTATCGAGGCTACGGAGTTCCACTCACCCCGCTGCCCCATCTATCAGAATGTACCTGCTCATGCTGTCAACTGCACACACGGCATCAAGAAGAATCTCATCGCTCAGCTGACGGCTCCCGTACGCTGGACGGAGAGCGTACAGGCTATGGTCGCTGATGGTGCTACGCGCTTCGTCGAAGTAGGCCCTGGTGCTGTCCTTCAGGGGCTGGTCAAGAAGATCGCTCCCGCAGTAGAGACCGAAGGCAAGCAGTAAGCTCCGCCTCTATCCCCCAATAGTCCGCCGCCCGGCTATCTCCTTCACGGAGATGGCCGGGCGGCGGTGCTTTATGTCGGTGTTACGGAGTACCCCAGCAGTGGGGAGATAGGGGGCTGTGAAATACTTACTTTTAGGTATTGTGCTCACCTCGTGGGGACTATACCTTTGCGGGGCATTTACATCAGTCACTATTTCTCCTGTCGTATATCCATAGATCAATGAAGAAATGTATACTCCTTGGGCTGCTCGCATGGAGCACTGCGGCCCGAGGCGAAGCGCTATTCACCGTAGTTACCCCCGACACAGTCCCTGCCAAGGCTGTGGCATCCGCCGCCGTACAATTCCGCGGGCGTGTCACCGACTCCCATGGCGCTCCTATCGCAGGGGCAGTCATCGCCGTAGGGGATCCACAGCTTCGTCTTACTGCTCATACCGATAGGGAGGGACGCTTCGCCCTCGATGGCCTACCTGCGGGTCGCCAACCGATCATCATCCAGGCGATGGGCTATATCACACAGCGCCGCTTCCTTTCCATCGGAGAGGCAGGGACGACGGGTGAAGACCTGCACTTCATCCTCGATGAGCGGGAGCAGTCACTGCCTACCGTCGACGTCATCGGGCGCCGTGAGCAGTCGTACCGCAATGCGATGTCTTTCGCCGGGACGAAGACAGCTACACTCCTGCGTGACGTCCCGCAGTCCATCGGCTACGTCACGAAGGAGCTTGTCTTGGACCAAGGTGCTATCACCGTCAACGAGGTGGTGAAGAATATCAGTGGTATCAATCAGTACTCCTTCTACAATGACTTCTCCATCCGTGGCTTCCGTGCTACGGGCAACCGCAATTCGGGCAACCTCCTCAATGGTATGCGCGCACAGACCAGCCTCTGGCGCCAGTCGTCGCTGGCCAATATCGAGCGTGTCGAGGTCATCAAGGGCCCTGCCTCCGCCCTCTTCGGTAATGCTGCCCCAGGTGGTGTCATCAATCGTGTGACGAAGAAGCCCCTCAATATAGCCCGTCGCTCGGTATCGCTGACGGCTGGGAGCTTCAATACGAGTCGCGCCTATGCCGACTTTACGGGCCCGCTCAATGAGCGCAAGACACTCCTCTACCGCCTCAATCTCGGCTATGAGAACTCCGATACCTTCCGTGATCTGCAGAAGCTCACGACTCAGATCGTAGCCCCCTCGATCACCTACCTGCCCTCAGATCGTACTCGCCTCAATGTGGACCTGGTGTACACCAGCGGTGCGGGGAAGCTCGACCGTGGTGTCGCGATCTTTGGCGATGGGGATCTCTTCTCCCGCCCCATCTCTTCTACGCAGTCGGCAGCCAATGACTATCTGCGTGAGCAGACGCTGAACCTGACCTTCGCTCTCTCGCATCAGATCGCCGAGGGGCTCCTCTTCAATAGCACCTACCTCTACTCCTCCTATAGTGAGGATATGATGGAGCACTCGCAGGACAATGCTTTCGTCAAGAAGGCTGATGGCACGGATGATCCCTCTCTCGTCCTGATGCGTGTCACGAAGCGCTTCCGTAACTTCCGCAACCATGCCTTTAATAACTATCTGACGTGGAGCGTCGCCACGGGCGCCCTTCAGCATAAGCTCCTCCTGGGCTACGACCACTTCAATACGCAGCTCGCTCCAGGCTCGTCCTATATCGAGGCGGGCGGTTACCTCCTCGCCAACGGCGGTACGGCGAAGACCTTCAAGAAGGCAGATATCGCTAAGTACCTCTTGGATAAGGACGGCAACCCGCGTACGAACGTCCCTGCCTTCGACCTCAACTCCACCGTCGGCAATCAGTATCAAGACGTCACGAAGTACATCTATGAGTCGAAGGCCGTACGTCCCTCAGATCAGTACACGAATGGGATCTACCTGCAGGAGCAGCTCACGTGGCATCGTCTGCAGCTCCTCCTCGGCGCGCGTATCGAGTGGTTCACCGATGTCGTGCAGGACGCTAAGGGGGCGAAGAGTTACACCCATCAGCATGCCTTCACGCCACGTGTCGGGCTGGTCTATGGTATCACCCCCTCGACGAATGTCTATGCTACGTGGATCCGTGGCTTCGAGCCTCAGGCGGTCTCCGTGCAGAGTGATCCTACCTCAGGAGGGCCATTCGACCCTGTGCAGAGTGAGCTCTGGGAGCTTGGCGCTAAGGGGGATTACCTCAATAGCCGCCTCACGGCGACGCTGAGTGTCTTCAGCCTCCGCCAGCACAATACGCTCTACAATGCGGGGATCACGGGTGAGCCCAACCGCATGGTGCCCATCGGCGAAGAACTCTCGCGAGGCGTAGAGCTTGATGTCACTGGGAAGATCCTTCCCTTCTGGAGCGTGATGGCCAGCTATAGCTACAATGTCGCTGAGATCACTAAGGCCGCTGATGGGACGAAGGACCTCAACCTGCAGCGCCCTGGTACGCCCCGTCATTCGGCAAACGTCTGGACGAAGTTCGTCATCCCTCAAGGTGCACTTGAAGGCCTTGGTATCGGCTTCGGTGTGCATGGTGTGAGTGAGCGCCTCGGGCAGGTCGGGCGTCGTGACAACGTCGTCAGCTACCCTGGCTACGTCCTCCTTGATGCCGCACTCTACTATAAGGTGCGCGATGTACAGCTCCAGCTAAATGCGAATAACCTGCTGGATAAGCGCTACTACGTCTCGGGCTACGACCGTCTGCGCTCCTTCCCTGGCTCGCCACGCAACTTAAGCCTCTCAGCGACTTACCGCTTCTAAGGCTACTTGTCACTTCCTCTCCCCGTCCCCCGCTATGCCCCTCGTGTAGGGTGTATAGCGGGGGAAGCTGTATCTGGCCTATTCCTATTGGCTCGTCATCGGAGACTGTTGCCGCGAGTCCTGCCCCCTACTTATTGTGCTAAGGCATCGTGCGCCCAGCTCCCCGATATGCCTCTCCGAAGTGATGTGCAAGCCCATCGCCTTATCGCGCGTATTCCTCTTATCCAGCGGAGGGAAAAGTGTCCTTCTCGTGAAGAAAAAAGCG
>ERZ772958.730-NODE-730-length-14264-cov-3.188261_pt1 | contig 14264 bp, 16 predicted proteins | sample MGYA00580681_ERZ772958 | MGnify/ENA primary metagenome ERZ772958 (study PRJEB29015, sample SAMEA2738089) | human oral metagenome | biome: human oral; feature: human-associated habitat; material: saliva | place: China | collected 2275 ...
ATCACCACGAGCAGGAGGCCACGGATGCGTCACCCGAGCTTGTGGGTGTGGCGCACCCGGCCACGGACGGCCTGATGCCGCTGTGGGCTCAGGCGCAGTACCCGGGCATGACGCTCCTTGCCATGAGCAGCTCCGCCCTGCTGGACAGCCTGCTGGAACAGCATCCGGGCACCACCGGCCTGCTCTGAACACCGCAGGCCGCACACGTCATCAGACCGGCTCCAGCTTGGCCACGGCCAGGGCGAGCCATTTGACGCCGTGCGGCGCCTTGAAGCGGATCTGGATGCGGGCATCGTCGCCATTGCCTTCGATGCCCGTGACCACGCCTTCACCAAAGCGCGCATGACGCAGCGACTGGCCGATGTGGTAGCGGCTGTCGCGCCCGGCTCGGGCCTTGCCGCTGGCGTCGCCACTGGCCGGGATGCCCGGATCGGCCGGGCGCACCCAGCCGGACTGGCGGTTTCGTTCGTGCACGGCACTGTCCAGACGCGGGCGCCAGTTGCCGCCCCCGTTGCCACTGCCTCTGCCGTAGCCACCTCCGCCGTAGCCGCCACCGCCGTAGTAGCCCCGGCTACCACGATCCGCCCCCAGGCCCAGACTGCCCTGGGCGCTGGTCGAGGGCATTTCGCTCAGCCATTTCAGCGAGCGCTCGGGCAGCTCGGACAGGAAGCGGGACTGCATGTTGTAGCGGGTCTGGCCGTGCAGCATCCGGGTCTGGGCCAGTGACAGGTACAGGCGCCGACGTGCTCGGGTCATGGCCACGTACATCAGCCGGCGCTCCTCTTCCAGCCCTCCGGGATCGGACGCCGAGTTCTCGTGCGGGAAGAGCCCTTCCTCCAGCCCGGTGACGAACACCGTCTCGAATTCCAGGCCCTTGGCCGCGTGGACGGTCATCAGCTGCACGGCATCCACGCCCTCCTCGGCCTGGCCATCGCCGGATTCCAGCGAGGCATGGGCCAGGAAGGCGGCCAGCGGCGAGACCTGCACCACGGGCGCTGCATCGGCAGGCAGCACGGCGCCATCTGAGGCCGGCTGCGTCGTGCCCGCCAGGCCCGCGCTGGCCGGCGTGGCGGCATCAATGCCGCCTTCGGCCTGGAAGGCCAGCGCGGCGTTGACCAGTTCCTTCAGGTTCTCGATGCGCTCCTGGCCCTCGCGTTCCTGCTCGTAGTGAGTCATGAGACCGCTGCGGCCGATCACGTCGTCGATGCTCTCCGACAGCGGCAGGCGGGCGCTGTTCTGGCGCATGAGCTCGATGAGCATAACGAACTGCAAAAGCCGCGAGCCGCCCGCGCCGCTTGAAGTATTAAATTCAACGGTACGCACGTATTCGCCTTCGCGGCCTAGTGCGAAGCCGGTATGGTCGGCTACGCCGTCGCCGTCCCAGTCAAAGCACAAAACGTCGCCGGGCTGGATATCATAGAACCCAGTGAGGCGCCCGACCTGTGAGGCGTCTCGGATCATCCACGGGACATAAGCATATACGCGCCCATCCCCTAGAAGGCTGGTTCCGGCTTCCGCGAGCGCCCATGAGACGCCCATTGCGCAAAATGGCACGCCTGATGCGCCGAAATACGCGCTATTAGTCTTTTCGGCATACCAGCGGCCATACTTGCTTCCCTGCTCTGGGTCGTCCCATCGGCTGTAGCCGACCTGACTTTCTGCGACGTCGAGGACGTGTTGCGCGTCTACCATCAGTTGTCTCCTTCGTTTTCCGCGTTTTCGGGCTTGGTGTCGGCTGGGCCGTCGCCAAACTCCGGCATGTTCTTAACCTTTTCTTCTTCGTTTTCGTGAGTGAGAGGTTTCATCCCTATCATCCCTTTCGTGGTGTTTTGGGCTTTTAGAGGGGTTCTTCGACCGGCGGCGCGGCTTCGGCTGCTAGTGGCGCGCGGATCGTCGGATCCACCGCGTCGAGCAAAAGCCCACGATCCCCGCCGGCGGCTTCGTATTCTGCGAAAAGCGCCGCCAGCTTCACCGGCCCACCCGCAATGGTCAGACGCCGGTTAATTTCCCACGCCGTCATAGTCTGCAGCTCCGCGAGGTCGCGGTCCGTGAGCGTCGCTAGGTCAATTTTCATTCCGGTGATAGAGTCCGTAAAATCTGCCATTCCATGCCCTCCTCGTGTGGGTTATTTGGCTCGGATGATCTTTTGAACCGTGTAATAGGGTTGCAAAATGTTCATCGGCTGGCCGCCGCCCGTCTGCCCAGTCTCCGTATCCGCGTTGGTCAACCCATCATTCGCCATGGTGCCGATCCAACTGCCGCCGTTTTGATTGAGCGAGATAAACGATTGCCGGCCCGCATTGCGTTTTTGCCGGTCGTGCCAGCCGCGATCGTTCCCAGCGTGACGGTGCGGGGGTATTTCCCCGATAGTGATTTGGTGGCGCTTTTCGCCGCCCACGTGGCCGACGCCGGGAAATTCGTTAGAACCGTCCGCCATGACTGTGACGCGCCCCCGCAAATCCGGCACCCTAAACATATCCCCAAAAACATACTGCCCGCCCAAGGCCGCCGCGAGCTGCGGATATTGCACGGCGGGATAGGTGGCGCCGTCACAAAAAAGATACCCAGCGGGCGCGCTCGTCCCCGCATAGTCAAAAATTGTACCTACGGGGACGGGTGGGGCGGTGGGGGCTTGCGGGCCGCCACCGCCGGCAATGACGAGGGCTTGCCGACCCGCAAGCAAGACTGGTACCCGCTGGCCGATTTGTGGGGTGCCTACGCAGTCCACGCCACGGAGTTCGCCTTGCTGGCCGTCTAGAATGATCGTGACCTCCGGCGCGGTCTTAGTCACGGTCGCCCACCGGAGGCTGGCTTTGTCCGCCGCCGCTAAGGCCGTCGCTTCCACGCGAGACGCGAGGAAGCCGGTCAGATCGTCGTTCACAGCGTAGCCACCTCTCGGAGCGTCGTAGATTGCAGCGCGGTCGCTTCTAATCGTAGCGTGGTCGATTGTACGGTCGCGAGTACGCTAACGTCGCCCGTCTGATAAGCCACAAGATCGTTAGGGACCAGCGGGAGCGGGAGGTGACTGATTTCGAGCTTGCCTATAGCGGCGCTCGCGGCCTGCAAACGGCGGCGCGCCAAACTATTAGCAATATCTTGGTTAGCTACCTGTGCGCCGGTCTCTACCTTGGATACCCAGCGGCCGCGGGCGGGGAAGCTGGAGGCCGACGCCGGGTCGCGGTTTTCAGCAAAACCCACCGCCCCGGCCTCGTGCCCGTTGCCTTGGCCTACTACGATATAGCGGTTGGGGATTTCGGCGAGGTCTTGTTCGCGTGTGAATTCCGCGCTGTGGATAGCCTTGTCGCCTTCTTTGAATTCCCATACGCGGGCGCGCTTTGTGGGTTCCACATACGGGGCCACTTGAAACGCCCCCGCGGGGGTTACGGTTAGCGCCCAAAACCCGATAGCCTGCAAAATATCGTTAATCGCGGTTAGTTTCGGTGTGCCCGCGTCCCACACCATAGACGAGGTGAGCATCGGGCCGCCGTCGGTCAAATCAACCGGGCCGACACCTGTCAGAAGGTGACGTACGTGGACCAGCGGGTGATTCGCCGGGACCGTCTGATAAGCCGCTACGAAACAATCACCATCGAGTAGTGAAAGTTTTGACAATAGGTCGACGGTGAGTGTGCGGGCGCCCGCCCCGTATGCGCGTTTCGGGGAGGCGAAAAGAAACACGCCGAGCGGCCATGATTCGCCGGAGGCGAGCCGGTAGACGATTTTCACGCGATCCCGCGCCCAGTCGACGTTTTGCCCGCGGTCAATGATCGTGAGGGAGCCGGATGTGCGCAGGCGGGTGCCTGCGTTCATCGTGACTTCGCCGCCCGTCACGCCGTCGAGCCGGCCTTTTTCCTGCTCATCACCGTCAAGCAGGATCACGTCAAAAGACGCCTGCCGATGCCCGGTGAGACTCATTTCTCCACCTCCTCTAATTCCAAGCTGAGTTTCCACACGCCGCCGACCGCGCGCGGCGCTTCCATGCTGAGAATAGTGCAATAAATACGCCGCCCCAGCGGGTCACGGTATAGGAACGGCGCCGGGGTGACTGCGAACTCTTCCAAACGCATAACGTGCGTACGGTACTGGCTGTCGGTGAGTGTGGCCGAGACGTTGATTTTGCGTACCTGCCCGGCGCCCGTGGTTTCCACGCCGCGAGCGCGCCCGGCGAAATAATGCACTTCGCGGGCCTGCAGGGAAGCATGTACGCTCACCTCCGGGTTGTACTGGAGGCCGACACAGAGGCCGAAGCCGGGGCCGCCGCTAATCCAAACTTTTCGTGACCGAACCGTTACATTCCGCGCCGTAGAAGCCGACGAAGGCGTAACGCTTGAAGCCGTAACCCGGTAAAACGATTCCCCGCCCGTGAGGGCTTCGCGGTCTTGTAGCGTGGTGTTTACGGGTAGGTTGTCGGCGATCATTTCCCATGTCTGCCCGCCGTCCAAACTGCGTTCCACCATGTTCGACACGGTGGCGACGGTTTTCCCCGGTTTCGCCGGGGGGTTTTCAATGCCGATTGTGACCGCGCCCGCGGTTTCGTCCCATACGAGGTTGACTTTCGGCTCCTCGGGCGGCGAGTAGCGGACCACGCTCCGGCGCGTTGCCGCCGTGGACTCTAGGCCGTGGCCGCTTTGAGCGGTGACGACGATAGTGTATTCGTGGCCGTTGACGGCGCGGCCTTCCATCGTGTACGACGTGCCCGCGCCCGGTAGCGTCTTGTCGGCTACCTGCTGGCCGGTGGTTTGGTCGGTGATTTGCACGCGGGCGAGAGTCTGCGCGCTACCCTCCTCCTGAGAATACGACCATTTGACCGTGAGGACGCTCGTGTCAATCGTGGCCTGCGGTGTCTGGACTGCGACGACGGGGCGGGCGGCGATCTGGAAGCCAGTCACCGCACTCCACGGTGACGCGCCCGCTTCCTCGCCCGGCTTGTATAAGCCCCACGTGCGCACCTGCCACTCATACAACCCCGCCCCCAAAGTAGGGACAAACAATTGCGGCGTATCGTTGTTGACGGTGCGCGTAGTCCACGCCTGCGAGCCGCGCAGGCGATAGCGCACCTCCGCGCGCGTCTGCTCGGAAGTGTCTTGCGACGCGTGAACCCACGATAGCGTCCCCTCGCCGCGTGGAATGACTTCACCGGCGGGTTTAAGGCCGCCGGGCGTGCCCGGAGCCGAAAGTACGAAAATAGAATTCGACACAGCCGAAAACGGCGAAACAATATTACCCGGCCCAAGCTGACGCACCTTATACACGTGCGTAACCGCCGGATCAAAGCCCGTATGCGTCCACGTCTCCGCACCGGCGGGCGCTGTGCCGACCTTACGGTCATTATCCCAGACCTCGACGCCCCACCGGTCACGGTAGGGGGTGGCTTTCTTCCACGTGAGGCGGATAGCGCCGCCCGCCACCTTCGCGGCCTGCAGGCCGGTGGGCGCGCCGGGCGTCGTATACAAGTCACCGGGCGGCGTATTGTTCGCACTCCCCGCACTGTTTTCAACCCACCCGGATTCGGCGCCGTCATTACGCCAAGCGTGGATACGCCAACGGTACTGGTTATTCGCGGGGACGTCTGGGTCTAGCCAGCTTCGCGCGCTCGCGGGGAGGTTGACGAGCCGCCGGTATTGCGCGGTCGCCGCGTCCCATCGGTCGATACCAACCCAGTCGGCGGGCGCGTTCGGGTCGTTCGCCATGTCCCACGTGATTTGAACTTTCCCATCCGCGCGGGACGCGGCTTTAAAGTTCGTGGGCGTGGGAGGCTGCGCCCATGATTTCGCGGGGATATCCCAGCCAACTGTGAGCTGGGGAGCGCCGCCGTTCCAGATCGGACCGATCGACGCCGAGAACTCCACGTGCCGACCGCTGCCGTACTCTGTGCGGTAGGTTCGGCGCTCACGTGAGATCTCCTTCTCGTCGTATCCTCCGCGACCCGACGAGAAGGAGAAGCTGACGTCGCCGGAGACCTCGCCCCAGCGATGCAGAGTATTCGACCAGTTATGACCGTATCCATCTGCTTTGACACGGTAGACAATTTCCAGCTCGATGGAGCCGGCGTTCGGGTCGCCGTGCTGGTAGATGTCGATTCCTACCATGAGGTAGCCAGATGAGCCGCTCCACCATGTCATGAGCCGAGGCCTCCTAGAAAAATAGGTTTTAGTCTATATTTAGTATTTTAAGCCGCCACCCCCACACGCCACATGTAGGGGCGGCGGCTCTTTTTTTAGATGCCTACTCCGAGGCGTTCACGCAGGGAACCGCGCGTCACGCTACCTGCTGCGACTCCGCGCGCTTCGACCGCCATGCGCCCGACCAGTTGGTCGTTCACGTCACGGACGATCAGGTCACGCGCGCTGTCTTGCTTTCCGAGCGTCCAATCACTCCAGAAGCCGGCGGCGTTTTTAGCCGCCATCGCGGTGAAACTGCCTGCTTCCAAGTCGCGGATTTCGTTTTGTCCGGCGGCTACCGTGTCTCGTACTGCTTCTTTGAAAAGATGCCCGCGGCGTTGCATACCATCCGCGAGCGATTCCGCAATAGACATGCCAGAATACAGCGTCCACCCGTGCCCAGAGAAGGGGCCTTCCTTAGCCGGGGAGAACGGCAGCAAATTACGGATACCGGAGAGTAGGCCGCTGACCGCGTTTTTAGCTGCCGAGAACATGCTTTTAATACCATCAATCAGGCCCGAAATAATCTTTTTACCTGATTCGAAAAGCATCCGCGGGAAGCCCGCGACCGCGCTCAAAATGCTAGAACCCACCTGACCGATAGCCCCCGCAATTTGCGGGATAGCCTGCACGATACCCGTGACCAGTCCGACCAGAATTTGAATACCCGCCGAAATAATACGCGGGATATTCTGAATAAGGGTCGAAACAATCGTCGTGATAATCTGCGGAAGCATCCCGATCAATTGCGGAATAGCCTGAACAATACCCGTAATCAGGCCGACCAGTAATTGAATGCCCGCCTGAATGATCGCCGGGAGGTTGCTAAGAATACCGTCAATAAATGACGTGATAATCGTCGGCAGCATCTCCACGAGCATCGGGATAGCCTGAATCAGCCCGTTGATTAGCGCGGTTAGCATGTTGACGCCCGCTTGGATAATCAAGGGCAGATTCGACAAAAACGCATCCAAAAATGCCTGAATGATCGTCGGGAGCATTGCGATCAGCTGCGGGAGCGTCTGCAAAATACCATTAATCACGCTATTCAAAAGCTGTGTACCCATTTCTAGGATACGCGGCAATGATTGCGTGAAAGCATTCAAGAAGTTTTGAATAATCGTCGGCAACGCGGCGATAAGCACGGGGAGCGCCGCCATAATCCCATCCACAAGCCCCTGCAAAAGCTGTAAGCCTGATTCGATGAGCATAGGGAGGTTTTCCGTAACCGCCCCGACAAGCGAAGTGATGATCTGCGCCGCTAGGGGGATCAGCACGGGGAGGGCCTGCGACAAGCTAGACACAAGCTGCGGGACGATCTGACCGAAAGCCCGTGAAAGCTCGGGGATAGCGTTCACAATGCCCTCGCCCACAATCCGGATAGCCTCGGTTCCCTGCTGCATGAGGGTTGGCAGGTTGTCGGCGATCTTGGCCGCGCCGTTCGCGATCACGGCGGGCAGGCCGGCCGCGATTTCTTTCATGCGGGTTGTCAGCTCGGTTCCGCCTTGCTGGACCACCATGCCAATACCGGCGATAGCCGCGGCGGCGATCCCCCCGAAGGCCAGCATTTTCAGCATACGGCCCGGCGAGAACAATTCGGCGATCCGGCCCAGCCCGCCCGCAACCTTCGGGCCGGCGGCGCTGATTTTCCCGCCCAGCCCGTCAAAAACGCTACCAAGCGAAGTGAAGCTACCCTCTAGCTGGCCGGGGAGCGCGCGGAACCCGCTAACAATCGCGCCGGGTGAGGGCATACCCTTCACGAAATTCGTCATGCTCTTACCAGCCGACCCGAGCGAACGGTCAAAACCAGAAAACACAGCGGAGATGGTTCCGAAGTTTTTCAACGCGCTACCTGCGCCGATTAGGGCGGTGAAGCCGCCCGCCGCCATGCCAAGCTGATAAGTAAGGGATTCAATCGTGATCTCGCCATTTTTAACGCCGTCGGCGAGCTTTTGAATCCACCCGGCCGCGATCTTCGCCGCAGGCGCCAAATACTCGCCCAGCGCGGGGACGAGTTTGTCGGCTACGCCGTTAATGAGGTCGGTTAGCGGTGGTTTGACTTCTTTAAGGGCGCCTGTCAACTCTTTATTGATTGAGGCTTCAAGGTTGCCCCATGCGCCTTCAAAAGTCGTAGCCGACTGGGCCGCCTTAATTGCCACCTCGTCGAAGCCGAGACTCATAATTGCGTCGTTGAATTCTTCCGCGCTGATCTGGCCCTTAGACATGGCCTCGCGAAAATCACCCGTATAGGCGCCCATGTCTTTAAGGGCTTGCATAATCTTCCCCGCACCACCGGGGATAGCATTCGCAACTTGATTCCAGTCCTGCGTCATGAGCTTGCCAGCGGCGTTAATCTGCACCATGGCATAGCCAAACTGGGAGAATTCGTTTTTACCGCCGCCCGCAGCCGCGGTAAGGTTGCCCGCCGCCTCCGCGAGCTTATCGAAGCCTTTGACGCCGTTTGCGGCGAGCTTGGACGTCATAGATTGGATATCGCCCAAATCGTAAATAGTCTTATCGGCGTATTCTTGGGCGGCGGCGGTTAGGTCTTGAATCTTGGCCGGGTCTACGCCCGCAAATTGCAGGGTGTTTTGGAATTTGTCGGTCGCGTCGGACGCTTTAATGGCTTCGGGGATGTAGGAGCCTACGGCGGCGGTGAGCGCGCCCATAGAGGCGGCGACCGCGCCGAGGCCAATCTTCCCGATTGTTTCCAGTGCGCCGCCGATACCGGCCGCGAGGTTAGAACCGGCCTGCTTGCCCCATGAGGAGGTAGCGCCGCTGATGTTCACGCCGCCGAGTTCGCTTTCAACTTTTTGCTTCATGCCCTGAAAGCTGGGGACGACGTTTAGCCACGCGGTTCCGAGGTCTGCACCTGCCATTGCGGCGCCACGCTCCTTCCATAGAGTAATTTTCAAAAAAACTTGTTACGCGGCCTTAGCCTTCCACGGGTTCGCGTGGAAGGCTAAGGGCGTAATCAATTGCGGCGGGGTCAAAATCGTCCGACACCTGCACGCCACCGCCGGTGGGTTTTTTGGCCTCGCCCGCGTGTGGGCGCGGGACGGGTTTCGGGACGCCGCGCCCCTTAGCTGCGTCCTCCGTTTTTGACCAGACGAGCAGATTCAACGCGTCGACCATCGCGGCCTGCAGGTGTTCCGTGAGGTTCCAGCGCCATTCATCGTTTACCGCCCGGTAGCTCCACGCCTCCGGCTGCCGGCTCACCACGTAGGCGAGTCGTACGGCGTCTTTTAGTGTGAAGTCTTCCAAGCTTCGCCCAAAGAAGCGGTAAAAGTCAGCTTCTAGCTCGTCTGGGGCGGTGGCTATCAGTCCTGCGAAGTGGGCGATTTTGGGGCGATAACCTGCATGAGGTCAAAGATGAATTCGCCGGCGGCGTCTGCTGGGACGCGGCCCGTAGGCAGGCGCAGCTGGTCATACAGCTTTTGCTTCATGTCGTTGTCGCCGCCGAGCACCTTCAGGAGGAGTGTCGGGAGGGTGAGGACTTTTCCGTTTTGGAGTTCTCCGAGCATTTCCACGAGTTCAATATCGTTGAAAAGTTCAGGGTCGAAAACGGCGGTGACTTCGCCGATCTTCACGCGCTTAAAGCCCTCGCGCGTCGTGCCAACAACCGTGATTTCCAGCTTCTTAGCGGTGGTCTCTTTCGGTTCCGTTTCGACGGCGACGGCCTTGCGGGCGGGTGCCTTGCGTGCGGTGGTCTTGCGGGTGGGGGCCTTGCGGGTGGTGGTCTTGGTAGCCATATTTTTGGGGTCCTTTTCTATAGGCGTTTTTTGATAAAAATAGGGGGGCTTGGTGTGCGGGGACAACGGCGTTAACCGTTATCCCCACACACGCGGCCTTGTTAGCCGATCTTCGCGATGAACTCGCGGGCCGTGCCACCGTCAAGCGCGGCGGCGGGGTAAGCGGTTGCCGTGACCTCGTAGCCCACAGCCTCGTTTGCCTTGTAGGCAACGTCTCCGAGTTCGGTGATCTGACCGTCCGGGACAACGATGCGCTTCACGTGACCGCCGTTCATGAGCATCTCGAAAACAAACACGCGGTGCGGCATGTCCTTTGCGTTGTGGTCGACGACGATGGGCTTGGAAGTTCCGCCGGCCTGAGTGACATTCGTCTGCCCATAAACTTCCTTCAAAACGTCAATATCAAGCGACTGGATCAGTGTGAAGCCGAAGGTTTCCTTGCGGCTGGTGTTCAGGGTGAGGACGGTTTCACCGCCCCAGTCCTGCACATCCTCAGAATCACGCTCGATGGTGTTTGAGAGGCCTTCGTTTGATGCGTAGCCGAGCTTGACGAAAGCGGGGTCGAGTGCGGTGGTCGCGTCGGTTGGGATAGCTGTGCCCGCGGGGGCGGTGAAAATCGCGCCGCCCTTTTGGGGCTTCGCTGCTGACACGAGGCCGCTTGTATTTCCTGCCATAAACTATGGCTCCTTTCCATATTTGGTGGATAGGCACGGCCCCGGCGGCTGTGCCTAAAACTCAGTTTTCCCGCGCGCGGGGAAGACGCTTTTTATAGGTGGTCCCATTCTTCGACGGGCGGCGGGGGTGGCTCTTGCGCAAAAGACACCGTTTTAACCGTCAACTGATAACGCGGATACCGCCCATCAGGATCAGGAAAACTATAAACAGAATCAACCTCGACGTCGGAAACAAAATCACGCGCCCGAGGCGAATAGGGGAGGTCTTCTAGGAGCGCGGCGACCTGAAAAGCCAAATCCGCCGCGGCCTTCACGCCGGTGGAATGCCACGCCTGCACCGCAAAAGTCCCATAATCAATATGCCGGTCGCGCGCACCCCCGGTGCGCTCCACCGTCACAAACGCATACGGTTTTTCAAGCGGAATAACCGAAAAAACCTTACCGCGATACTCATAAGGTAATTCCGAAGCAAGATATTGTATGATCAGGCCTTGGGGGTCTTTAAACTCAAACTCATCCGCCATTAGCCTACCCTCCCAGCGGCAACCGCCTTCAAAAGCGTATTATCCCGCCGGTTGCGGATAATCGCCTTATAATTCGTTGCCTTTACGACGCCGTGCGGGCGCGTCCGACCCTGTTGGATATCAAAAGCGAAGCCTTCGCCGGCGGCGGCCGCGATAGCTTCCCCGCTGCGCTGAACAACCGGGGTTGCCAAGGCCCGCAAAGCCGCGTTATTCAATTCCACGCGAACCTTCACATTAGCCATGTTTCCGCCTTATAGGAGTTGTTCGACGGTCGCCGCGAGGTGCCACCGCGTCGGCGTCAAATCGCTCGGATACTCGACCGGGGCGCCGACGACCTTATATTTTTGACGCCGCACCTCCACCGTAGCCCCCCGCAAATCTGTAGTGAAAGTTTTCGGGAAGTACAAGGTGAGTCGGCGGCGGTCGCGGTTTTCCGTCACGCCCGGACTAAAATCGCTGGTATCCGCCGGCGCTACTAGTACGTCATTCACGGGGATATAATCGCCGCCGGGCGTAAACTCCCCATACTCGTTCGTGTACGCATCCCGCAACGTAGCCGGCGTAACGTAAACGGTTTCCCCGCTAAACATTCCGGCCCTCGCGTTCTGCCATGGTGCCGGCGATTAGGTCGACTTCGTGCGCCCGGCCGCGCCCGCCGTTCAAAAGCACCTTCTCACGCTTCGTCAAATACAAGTCGCCAGACGGGTTCGACACCGTAACCGACTGGGTAAACGGGCCGGCGGTCATAGATGCCTGTGACGCGCCGACCAATCCTTCGTTACCGAAGGGGGCACTCATAGCGCGCTTGACCATGGCACACACAATACGGCGGATTGTGTGCTCGTCGGCTTGCGCGGCGCGGGGACACTCGTCACGGATCATATAACCCGCGTCGTCGATCAGTTGCCGGGCGCGGGTTTTTTCCTCTGAAGTGAGTGGCCGCCACCGGGCTTCGAGGTCGCCGGAGGTCACGCTAACGCGGATAACCTCGTTCAAATATGGCTTCTCTTCTAAGTCCACGCGGGCCTCCTAAAACCGAGAGGGGTTCAACAAAAAGACTAGGTGGGGTGAGTGGGGTGGGGCGCCGGGAACCCCAAGACAACCGGCGCCCCACCCCCCTTTTCGGGTCTGCCTAAAAAATCACCCTAAATTTTTTCAGGCAGCAGCTTCCTTGACCACAGCGAAACGGTCAACGAACGCATACCAGCCGTAAACCATTTCAAGACGCAGGGCGATCTGATTCTTGCGCTTCAGGTCGCCGTTACCGTCGGGATCACCGTACTGGATCAGCTCAACGGGCAGCTCGCGCTGGACACCCCAGCGGAGGCCGTTCTTGAAGTCGCCGACAATCGCGCGGACCTTCGTGTCAGTGGCTTCGGGCGTGGCCGAAACGGTAGAACCAACCGCGGCTGCGAGGCCCATGAAGCTGGTAATATCGGTGCCCAGTCCGAGCTGCGGGTAACGCAGGTCACTGGTAATGCCGGTGCCGTCGGCGCGCTTCAGGTCCGCGAGCGCCCACGCGAAGCGCGGGTCGAAAGCGGCGCCGGTAACTTCCACGCCCTTATCCGAGCCGAGGAGCTTACCAGCCGCGGCACGCAAAGCCGCATCCGGGTCAACCGGCTTCGGCTTGCTGCCGCCGTATTCGGTGAACAGCGTGGTCGAGGTGATCTTATTCGTGAAGGATGCGATGGACTGCCCGGTGAGGGGGTTAATCCCGTGGTAGATACCGAGGTCGAGCGCGCGTGAAAGCGCAATACGCCCGGCGTCTGCCAGCTCCTTCAAAACATCAAGCTGATAATCTTCATCAGCCCACAGAACCTCGTTGCTGAATCGCATGGTGACGTGCGCCTTGTGGGGCACGGCGGTAACAGACGCGAACGAGGCGTTAGTAGACGACTTGTCGCCGCCTTCTTCGACGAACTCAGCCTTGGGGAGGTCCCCAAAAGTGAGGATATCGGTCTTGCCGAAACGCATGGGCGTCTGGTCGGCGAGCTTCGCAATGGTCGAAGTTGACTGGACCTTGCGTACCATGCCGTCCGCGATTTCGCGGGGCATGAGCACGGAGGCATTGGTAGAAGTGAAAACTGCCATGGCTGTTTCCTTTTCCCCTTTCCATTGTTTTTAACTAAACCGCGCCTTGCCCCTGTGGCATGGAGCGGGAGAATGTGCGCGCCCTTAGCGTTGTCCGAAAAGCGACGACAAAAAGCCCGTAACTTCGCCGCCGCGCGCGGCGGGTTCCGTGCCCTGTGCTGGGAGCACGGGGTAACGGGCGCCGCCGATTTCGTCCTTAATTTGCTGGGCGTGGGCTTCGAGGTCGTCGCGGGTTTCGCCGCGTAGCACGGCGGCGGGGACCTTGAACTTTTCGGCGACCTCGCGGCGCGTAGCCTCGAAAGCGTCGGCCTTCTCACGGGCCGCGGCGTCGGCCTGCAGCTTTTCCGCCTGCGCCTTCACCTGCTCGTAATCCGCATAGGGTTTCAGGGCTTCGGCGACGGCGCTGGCAATAATCGCGTCGAAGGCTTCGCGGCTTTCGGGCGCTTTCCACGCGTCGGCGTCCGCCGCTGGCTTTTCGTCGGCGGGCTTTTCGTCGGCGGGCTTTTCGTCGGCGGGCTTTTCGGCCGCGGGGGTTTCCGCCTGCTTTTCCGAGGGCTTTTCGTCCGCTGCCGGGGTTTCCGTCTGCTTTTCCGCCGCGGGGGTTTCCGCCGCCGCGTCTGCGACCTTACCCGCATCAGCCGGTGCAACCGTGGAATTCTTCATTTTGGGGTTCCTTCCTGTATCTCAAAAAAATTGAGCTCTAAAACTTGGGCCTGCTACTCGTCGGCCCGCCACGCGCGGCCAATACCCGAAGACCGGCCACCCGCGCCCACACCGTCCTTGTACTTCTCAGGAAACAAACGGCGCATTTTCTCCGTAATCAAATACTCATCATTACGATCACCGCCGGACGCGATCACAAGCTCACGCGCAGCCCGGTAACGGTCGTACATAGCATCCGGATCATAACCATGAATGAAAGCCGTACGGCCCTTCCACGAGGGGACGATCTCACAATCGCAATGGCTGTGAAACTTGTTGATCTCGCCCGCCGTGTTACTAGAAGCGTAAACAAACCCGCGGGAGGCGAGCATCTCACAAAAAGCACACGTTTTCGGGCCG
>ERZ772958.734-NODE-734-length-14231-cov-19.168736_pt1 | contig 14231 bp, 6 predicted proteins | sample MGYA00580681_ERZ772958 | MGnify/ENA primary metagenome ERZ772958 (study PRJEB29015, sample SAMEA2738089) | human oral metagenome | biome: human oral; feature: human-associated habitat; material: saliva | place: China | collected 2275 ...
CTGCCTGACTGATGGCTCGCTCGGGTTCTTGGGTAAAGGGTTTATTCCCAAAAAACTCCAACCATGGCTTGCGAACCTCGTCTTTGCTGGTTTCTCTGTATTTTTTTAGTTCCAAGAACGCCATCTTGACTAGGTGGTTTTCTTGACCATTGTTTGTGATGGTTAAAACTTCACCTGTCGTGTCCTCTCGCATGCTAAAACTGTGAAAAGCCAAGTCATCTTGAAAGTAATTGCTATCCACAATTGCGATAGCATATACTGGTGCAATATGCTTATAACTCTGATGAGTATTTCCTTCTTGCTGACGAATTTTTTCAAGATTCTGATTGACCTGACTGCACAAATAGGCCCACAGGCGATTGATGAAAAAATTCTGATGATGAACTTGAATTTCAATAATAACCTGTGTGCCATTATCCAACTCCGCCAAAACGTCTATACTTGTATAGAAATCTTGGGCTGAATAAGACAGGGAAGGTAGTACATGAATATTGCTCCCCTCCAAAATGGTCACATTTTTGGCTGGCAAGTCTAGCATATCGCGAATAAATTGACAAGTGATTTCTGGATTGCTGAAAATTTTCTTAGCTACCAAATCATTGGTCGGGCTAATGCCCGGATGTCTTAAAGTCATCCATTTCCTCCTCTTATTATACCACAGTTTTAAATCTAGGTTTACTAGATTCACTGCCACTATCTATTTATTCGGAAAGGAAATGAATTGTGAAGATATTTTATCTCGTTTCAACTAAAATATGAGCTTGATCAACCAACTGTCCATCAACAGTCAGATTCAGATAGAAATCCAAGGTCTTGTCGGCAGCAAAATACAGGGTTGGTATGGTCAAATCTTTTTTGCTTTCCCCAGCAGCTTGGAATTGAAGGACTTGTATCTCGTCCTGATAGGCGACGCCATGGACACCTGTCCCTGGTTGAATCGAAATCTTAGCCTCCAAAGGAGTACTACTTTCGCTACGTTCAACCTTAAAATGAAGAGTCTCTCCCTTTGCCACAGCTAGACTTTTTTCTGCAAATACTAGCCCCTGAACAACTTCTTTGTTTGCTAAGCTAGGAGTTTTATAAAGTGAAATTGTTGTTAAAACGGGCAAATCCTGTGCCTCCGTAATCATCACGCGCAGCTTTTGCGCCTCTACTAGTGGACCTCGCAAGAGACGCTTATGACCAACTGTGAAGCCCGTACCAAATTCCTGCCAGACGCCATCCACCTCTACTTGCACCTGAAAAGCAGCGATTCGTTGCCCTAGCTTCAAATCTTCTCTTAACTCAAGCACACCGAAAGTTTTAGGTGCCCCTAAGTCGATTTCTAACTGGATGGGTAAGTCTGCATCGCTTGCCCAAGAGCTGGTCTCAAGGCCATCTGTCAGATGATGACAAGCAAAGGTTGCGGAAAGAGCAGGACCAGATACCTTGGCTCCCAGAGCCAAATCTTCTTTATAGAGCTCGTCACGATAAGCTGCAAATTCATAGAGGCGCTGGATATCTTTCTCATCAAAGAGCCCATCTTTATCCGGCGGAATATTGAGTAAGAGAGGTGTGCCCCTCCCCACCGAGTGAAAGTAGATCTCGACCAACTCCTCGAGAGACTTGGGATCTTGATCCTCATGGTAAAACCAGCCCGGCCGGATGGAAACATCTGCCTCACCGATTGAAAACAGCGTTCCTGAAGGATCCCCATGTTGAAGATAGTCCAGCTCTGCTTCTGTTCCTAGTTTAGCAGGATTTACCTTTTGCCACAGGGGATCACCTGCATACCCTCGTTCATTGCCAATCCAGCGGATACTGGTTCCTTCTGTTGAAAAAATCAAGCAATCGCCCTGCAGGTCATGAATGGTCTCAAACCATTTTTCAAATTCATAATTGACCTTTTGAGCGCCCTCTCCTCTGGCACCATCCATCCAGACCTCAGCAAATTTTCCTCCATTGCCATAGGCAGGATTTGATAAGATTTCCTTCAACTGTGCCAGATAATAGGCATTATAGTCCGCTTCTCGCTCCACATGATAGAGTGGACTGTGGGCATCCCAAGGCGATAGGTAGACCCCCATATCCATATCAAACTCTGTGGCGGCTTGGGACACTTCAATGAGCAAGTCCCCCTCTCCATTCCTCCAAGGACTGGCCTTGACCGAATAATCTGTGTGAGCCGTCGGATAGAGGACAAAGCCGTCGTGGTGCTTAACCACCAAAATCAACTTTTTAAAGCCCGTTTCCTTGAGCACGCGAACCCACTCACGCGCATCTAACCTTGTCGGGTTAAATCGCCCAGGATCCTCCCGACCTGTCCCCCATTCCTGGTCATAAAAGGTATTGGGGCCAAAATGGATAAAGGCTGCTAGTTCATCCTCTAAATATGCTAGCTGAGCCTGACTAGGCAAGGGGCCGTGCGGTTTTATTTCTCTTACCATACTACTTCCTATCTACATTTTTCTTTACTTTTTTGGCATGTACTTGCAATTCTGTTAGTGCTAGAGGGCTTGCCAAGCCGTCAAATCTAAGACGAAGGGCATAGGTCTCCACCTTGTCAAATTCAAAACGAAGCTCTTCATCTTTGTCACTTGACACTTTTCGGACAGCTGACACAGGGCGCCAATTCTCCTCTTGCTTGAGTAGAGAATCCTTGTCCAAATGGTTGGGAATCCGAGGCAAACTAGGCTCATTCCCTATGTAATAATCAATAGAGGTCGGATCAACAGCCACATATTCTTGATTTTCAACATAATACAAGGTCACGTTATCCACAAATTGCGGTTTTAAAATCCCTGCATCTCCAAAAAGAATGCCCACGCTGGCTTGCTCTGACTTGGTAATCCAAGTATTGGCTGTCGATTTTTTCCGAGCAATGACCTTGTCATTGAGGTAAGAGGCTGGATGATTCGGCTCTGAGTGGGAAGCAAAGACCAGAGGCAGGTTGGACCCTGTCCACTGATTGGAAATAACTTCCCCATCTACACTGGCATCTGTCACATGAATGGTGACTGTTGCTGGCAACTCACAGCCCGCTACCTGTCCTGTGAGAACGCATTCTCCTACCTGAGCATAGACTTGAGAATCAAGCTCATCCCAAGTCACCTTGGCCGTATCTCGTCTGCCATCTGATAAGACTAGCTTAACTCGATCTGGTAAGTGTGGGGGTTCCTTGACAAGCGTCCAAACCCTCTCAGGCTCAATAGCGCAAATCCCTTGAACACAAACCTGAGCAGAAGCCTTTAAATCCAGACCTTCTAGCTGACCAGATACTGTAAACTCATGAAATCTTGCCAAAGCTTCTTCAGGAATCTCCTCCCAAACAACCTTGACTCGTTTTGCACTACCGAACTCATAGTCCACCAAGATCGATGATGGAAACTGTGGATAAGTCCCCTTAGCTGTATACAAGCGAAGTGGTCTTACATAAACTGCTCGGCCTAGCGAAGTATTTTCTGCCACCTGCAAATGAGTTTGATAGGTCTTTCCTTGATAAATGGCGCGAATAGCCAAGTCGCCTGCAGACAAGCAATAAAGCACTCCCTGCTTGATAATGGCGTGGGCACTACCACTCGTCTCCCAAATCACTTCACTATTCCCCACCTTGTTCACAGGGTTATCCACAGTTTGTGGATAAAGTCCAATAGCTAGGGAATCCCCTTCTTGCAAACCTGCCTGATCGTCCACTCGAATCTCAAACAAGCGCTGATTTTTCACTGGCTGGCAATCCAAAGCCTCTCCCACTAAGAAATCAAAACTTGCTGGCTCTAGCCCTCTGGCACTGGCTTTTACTCTTAATAAACCTGCCTGCTCCAAGCTCTGAACCAAAAGGACACCTCTGCCGTGAAAGACTTTCCTCTTAAACCTACCATTTTTCTGAGCCTGATAGCGTTCACGACTGGCCTGCCTGCCGTTGTCCACACCCACAATGCGAGCAGGACCTTCAATTTGAAAATAAAGCTGATTGGAAGCATTTGGCACCCAATTTCCATCCTTGTCCAATACATCAAAATAGAGATAGAGGAGGTCTTGCCCATCTGGCTCCAGTTTTGTTTTCTCGGCATGTAACCCGATTTTGGCTTGCTTACCTGCAGTCACCACCCTATCTTCTGCCACAATCTGACCTTGACGATCATAGGCTACAGCATGCAATTCTCCTGATTGATAAGGCAAACGCCATTCGAGATAGAGCTGGTCAGATCCTTCTCCCTCTTGATATGTTCTACCGTCTGAAGTCCATTTTTCCTGAAAAGTCTTCCTACCTTGAGATTTTCCATTGAGAAATAGCTCTACATAACGGGCATTTGAATACACTCTAACAGGGATATCCCCATACTTATCCACAATTTGTTGATAACTCTTGTGGATTTCCCAATTCCAGTGGGGCAAGATATGAACCATGGGGTGCTGATTACCATCCAACCACTGACTTTGATAGAGATAATAGTCATTTTTAGGAATCCCTGCTGTGTCCACAATCCCAAAATAGGAGCTCTTGACAGGTGTGTCATTTTGATTGTGCCAAGGAGTCGGCTCTCCGATATAGTCCACTCCTGTCCAGATAAACTGACCTGCATAGTCTAGCCGATTTCTATCCGCTATCCAAGAAGCCGTTGCTGTCTTCCCCCAAGGAACCCGATCATTGCCATAGTCTGACTGTTCAAAATTCCGAACGTGGCGATTATCCCCAACCCATTCCTTATCTGGTCGAAAATAGCTATCACGCGTTCGGGTAGCCGATGAGGTTTCAGACCCGTAAAGTCGCCACTTGGGATGTCTTTTGCGAATCGCGTCAATATTATCTTCCGAGTAATTTAAGCCCACTACATCCAGCAAATTGGCTATCTTTTCATGACCTCCAGAACCATCGCCAAAGCGGAATTGATCCATTCCCATGGTCACAAAACGGCTATCATCAACCTCCTTGACCCTTCCCAGCAAGCGTTTGATAGTCTTCAATGAATGAGCATCGCCATTTGCTTCGCTGATTTCATTTCCCAAGGACCACATAAAAATCGCTGGATTGTTCTTACCACGTTCAATCATGGTGCGCAAATCATAATCTGACCAGAAATCGCCTGCTTTCGCTTCTGGATGAGTCGCTTCTTCCTCAAAAAAGCGACCATAGTCATATTCTTTCTTGCCTCCATACCAGGTATCAAAGGCTTCTTCTTGGATGAGTAGCCCCATTTTGGCAGCCACATCCAGCAAAATACTACTAGCTGGATTATGGGTGATTCGAATCGCATTGACGCCCATTTCCTTCATCTGGCGCAATCGTCTCTCAGCAGCTGACCTGTTTTCCACAGCTCCCAGCGCTCCGTAGTCATGGTGCAGACAAACCCCATGAATCTTCAACCAGCGACCATTTAGAAAGAAGCCCTTATCCGCTTGCCAATCCATATAGCGGTAACCAAAGGTTTCCTCTTCTTCATCAACCAAAATGTCATTTTTGTAAAGGCGAGTCTTCAATTGGTGAAGGTGAGGATGTTCAATATCCCAAAGCAAAGGTTGGAAAATTGATATGGCTTATTGGAAAGAATATTTGTCCCCAGCTTCAATCACTACAGAGTCTGTTGCCTGCCAGTCTGAAACCTGTTGTCCATCATACCAGATGCTCTGTACTAAATACACCGACACGGACTGAGATCCATCATTTGAAACCTTGCTTTCAAGCTGAGTCTCCACCCATCCATCTCTTTGTTCCTCGAGCTTGGGACTTGCTATCTTAATCCCATACAAATCCAGATGCACCAGATCTGTAATCAACAATTTTACTTCTCGGTAAATACCGCTACCAGAGTACCAACGACTGCTAGGTTGCTGATTTTCCACAAAAACTGCAAGCTGGTTGGCTGTCCCATCATTTCTTAGATAAGGCGTGATATCATAAGAAAATGGTGTATAGCCATTGGGATAATAGCCCAGCGCTTGTCCATTGATATAGACTTGGGAATTCATGTAAAGCCCGTCAAAGAGCAAACGCACCGATACAAGACTGGCATCTTCTTCCAAGTAAAACTGCGTCCGGTACCAAGCCTGCCCCCCGTTTAACTGACCACCCTCATTTTGCGCTGGCGAATACTGGTCAAAATCATTGTAAATACTCCAGTCATGTGGCACTTGAATAGCCTGCCAATTTTCCCTCTGAAAATCCGACTCCAAGGCCTCTTCCTTCCCCACCTCTTGGCTAAAAAACCAGTGATTTCGTAAAACTTCTTCTCTTCTCATACAAGCATTCCTCTTTAAACGACTCTAATGATTTGACTATAGCACAAAACAAAAGCGCTTTCAATAGCTCATCCATCACTCCCTAAATACTCAGAAAAGATTCTATAATTTGTGGAAAAGTCTGAAAATCATTCCATATTCAAGCAAACTGTAATTTTCAAGAAATAAGGTCGAACCTTACAAGAGCGCAAAAAACACCCCTCTGAATGTTCATTCCAGAGAGATGTCCCTTTTGTCTTAGCTATTGTAAATCGACTGTCTAAAGTCATCTGAATCTTTGAGATAAGCTTTATAAATCGCTTTTTTCAGTTTTTGAACTGGTGTTTCGATAAAGCTATAGGTGTGAGCAGTTGTTTTGCCTGCCTTAATCTGTTTCAACTCCTCTTGGACAGCTTTCTGCATCAATTCACTTAACTTCTGACTTGTCAGACTTATTTCCTGACCTTCATATTGGATTGTCAAAGGTTTCAATTGATTGAGCCTATCCACTCTTTCCTTGATCTGTGCTTTTTTGAACTCAGCATAGCTCTTACCATTCAAAATGTTATTGAAAATGTAAGTATCAGATAAAGGCTTGTTCTCAGACTCTGCTGCTTGCTTATATTGATTTGACACATAAGGAACAAATCCTTCATAATAGCCCAAAGCAGCCATCAATTCAAAGGCTTGTTTTCTAAAGGTGATATCCCCACTCATACCAGAGTCATTTTGACTAACACCATAAATGGTATCAAACATATCAACGGTATAGTAACCATTTGCTGCAATTTTACCTTTATCTGAAAAACCAGCAATGATATAACGATTAACCATGATATGATTGTCAATCAAACTATCAATATCTGTCAATTTTTTGGCATCTTCTAAGGTCAGAGCTTGAATCTCCTCACTCTTATGAGTCGGTTTAACTGCTGTATTGCGGTAATCTACCCAAGTTCTAGAACCTGTTGAAGTGATTGGCGTTATTTTTTTGAAATAACTCATCTTGTCTTCTGCAGATAAGTTTCTACTTGCCTCTGCTTCTAGGTAATCTAGAGTATAAAGAACATCAAAACTTCCCTTCATGTAAGATTGCAAATCTTCTGCTGTTTTAAATCGATCAGGTGTTCTATTGTAAAATCCATTCTTATCACTCTCATCATATACAAAGTTGAGATTGAAATAAGTATCCTTTTCTGGATTATAGGAGTTTTCAAAAATACCACGCGCATAAAACTCTGCTCCTGTACCATCTCGACGACCGTGATTATTAAACAAGACCGTTCTATCCAGTAAGTGCGTCATTTCATGAGAATAAGTAGCTGAACCTCTATCATCCAGAACCCTATCTATAAAGTAACGGACACCTAATCCGTTAGCCTCAGCTCCCACCTTACTTACTGGAGAATAGTAATTCATAGGAGTCATAAATTGGTCGACTCCCTTATCAGCTCCACTACCAGAAGCTGGTGACCAAGTGCTATCAATCTGGGCATTTTGATTGCTTGTATATTTCTTCATCGTATCAATAATCAAGCGATTTGTCAGCAACTTATCACGATTTTCTGGTTTTGTTATACGATAAAGAGTATCAACATAGTTGGCTTGTTGTACAGCCGCTTTTTCAATTAAAGACTTGACTCTAGCAAGCTCAGCCTGATACTTAGTTGGATTAGACTGGGCAAGAGAAGTATCTATATAGGAACCAATATTACCATAGGTAATCGTCGCCATATTACTAATCACGTAAACATGTGGTTCTTTCACATTCAAAAGTCCCAAAATAGCAGCCATATTAGCCTCTTGTTTACGAGGATCCTTTTCCCCAGCGGTCAACTTGCTATACAGTCCGACATGCGCTGAAGGATTTTCCTTAGATGGTTTTTCAACAATCATAGCTTGGCTAGATTTTTTAAGCCAAGTATCCGCATCATCTGACGTAAAGAGTTGGCGATTGCTGTCTAAAAATTCCTTCAAGCTAGCCTTACCTGTAATGGTAGATAAATACTTTGTAAATGTTTGAGGACTATTGGTCAATTTCATCTCTTCATAAGACATGGATCCTAATTTCTTCAAACTATCCAAGGCTGTCATTGTCTTATTACCAAATGAGCTTGGATTAAAGGCCAAAATATCACGAATATTCGTGTCCCCAAATTGAATATTATAAAAACGATTGATATAAGACAGTCCCAACAAAATCTGCTCTTTGTATTGCTCCAGCTCTTGTTTGACCTTACTGCGATTTTCAGGGGTATCTCCTATAATCCCCAAAGTATGAGAGGCAATCTTTTTGAAACTTGACTCAGCTTGCATCTTCGTCTGATCAAAGCTTTCTTGAATTGACAGTTTTTGAAGATACTCTGTGCGCAACATATCTTTGACTTCTTGGTCAGTGATATTTGGGTGTGTTTTTCTGAGCGCAATTCTCTTTGTTATAATATCTCGAGGATCATAGACAGGCTCCAACTGTGCTTTTAGTTTACTGTCATGTAAGAAATCTACTGATCTCGCGCTTGTGGTAAGAGCAGACACATCCACAGCATCTTCTCTCTCACTATTAGCTGGAAGCAAGTGTGGTTTATCCTCCTGACTACCAACTAAAACAACTCTCGGTTTCATTGGTTTTGTTATTTGACTCACTTCTTGAGGATTAACCAATTCACCAGTTTGTTCATTGATAGCGTATGTTCTGGTAAGTGTATTCTCACCAACTTCTCCTTCAGATGCTACCTTTTCTATATTTTTAGCAAGTGAAGAATCCTCTCTTCGCTCCTCAGTAACAGCAATCGGTTGTATTACTTTTTCCACATTACCAACTTGAATCACTTTATCGACTGCTGGATTTACTTGTCTAGTGGTGTCAGACACCGTCACCTGACCTGTTGCCTTGTCTAGTTGATAAGTCGTCCTAGTTTCCACCGAACCATCACGCCCTGCAACCGCTACTTTCTCTTGTCTGAACTCCAAAGCAGGATTCACTTGGTAAATCGTTTTATGAGATAGGACAGTAGTTTCAACACTCGGTTTAGTTCCAACTTCTACAACTTGATCAACTTTGTTAGCTACTATTTTGACAGTTTTATTCTCAGAAATATTTCCACTTGCTTGATCTTTAGTATAAGTAGTAGTAACTTGTTCTTGTCCCTCAGCACCCGGAATCTTTACTCTTGTAACGCCGTGGTCTAGTGCTTCATTTTTTTCATAAATTGTTTCATAAGGAACAACTTTAATCTCTACTTTGGTCTGAGGAAGTTGAATGTCTTCTTTATACTCTGGAAGATCCTCCTGTATCTCAGGCTCACCAGAAACGCCACCTTCATATGACGGAAGAGAAGGTTCTACCAATGATTCGCCGGAAACACCACTCTCATATGATGGAAGGGGTGACTCTACCAAGGGGTCACCAGAAACACCGCCCTCATAAGATGGAAGAGGCAGCTCTACCGAAGGCTCGCCGGCAACACCGCCCTCATAAGAAGGAAGGGACGGCTCTACCAAGGACTCACCGGAAACACCGCCTTCATAAGACGGAAGGGACGGTTCTACCAAGGACTCATCGGAAACGCCACCTTCATAAGAGGGAAGAGGTGGTTCTACTAAGGAATCACCGGAAACGCCACCTTCATAAGACGGAAGAGACGGCTCTACCGAAAGCTCACCGGAAACACCGCCTTCATAAGACGGAAGGGACGGTTCCACCAAGGACTCACCGGAAACACCACCCTCATAAGATGGAAGGGGTGACTCTACCAAGGGTGCACCAGAAACACCGCCTTCATAAGACGGAAGAGACGGCTCTACCAAGGATTCACCGGAAACACCGCCTTCATAGGATGGAAGCATTGGTTCTACCAAGGACTCATCGGAAACACCACCCTCATAAGATGGAAGGGGTGACTCTACCAAGGGTGCACTAGAAACACCGCCTTCATAAGACGGAAGAGACGGCTCTACCAAGGATTCGCCAGAAACACCGCCCTCATAAGATGGAAGAGGTGGTTGGACTTCCGGGGCTGTGCTTATGCCATTTTCTTGAGGTTCCTTCTCTTTTGTCCCGATCAGAATCACCTGAGTAACTGGTTCACGAAGCACTTCTCTCCCTACTTCATTTCGCGTAACAATACCATCAATAATCCTTACTTCTGTTAAGATTCGTTCTTGTCCCTTGGCACCTTCTATAGAAATTCTTTTTTCTCCCTTAGCCAGAGTTGGGTCAGACTGCAATTGAGTTTCAAACTCTATCTCCCCTACCCTAACTTCCAGTTCTGGCTTGTCTTCAATAACAGTTTTCATTCCTTCATCCAGTACTTTTTTAGACTCAATACTCATACTTTTTTCAGGAGTTGGATTTAAAAGGGGCTCAACTGCGTAGGTTGGTTGAGGAGATTGCACAAGATCTTCAGTCGAGTCAAATTGAGATGCAGTCTGTGGTACAATCTTCTTAGACTGAGATTCTGAACTTTCCTCCTTTTGATATAATGCTGGCGATTCTACCTTATCAACAGAAAGTTCCTTGCTAGCACTATCTCTTACCAAATAATATCCCGTAAATTCATATCCTTGAACTCTTTCAGGACTTGGTAGAAACTGACCTTCTACTCTCTTAACAAGGGCTGGTTGCAATTCTACCAGATTTTCTAAAGCAGAGATGGATGCTCCCCAACCACCAACAGCAAAGACGCTCACAAGGAAGTAAGACGCTCCCTTTTTTCTCTTGATTAAAGTGAAGGAAAGCAATAATAATCCTGCTCCCAAGATAAACATCCCATCATTAGAAAACAGACCTGTTTCTGGTAATCTTGTAGCCAATTTTCGATAGACAAAATAGTATTCTTTTCCCTCTTTTACCTCAATCTTATTTTCTTCAAACCATTGCAACTCAGATTTCAGCTTTTCAGATAAATCCTGCTCATCCAAATAATGACTTGAAATTAGTGTTGAACTCGTTTCTGTAGCCTGTACAGGTTGAGCACCCATACCAGCAAAAAATAAACTCGTTCCTAGCAAGACCGAACAAGCTCCTATTGTATATTTTCTCAAAGAAAAACGCTGCTTTCTCTCAAATTGAAATTCTTTCATCCCATATCCTATCATTCATTATTACTGTATATTTAGTATATCAGAAATAGTTTGTATTCACAAATCTTTCTAGTTATTCCCTTATCACTCCAAATTAAGGGGGACAACATACAATAATTTTTATTTAAATGTATATCAATGCTCTTTGTTTTTCTTAACAAAAGTAATGTAAAAAGAGCCTGTCGCCAAGCTCTTTAGTCTATTATTTCTTCTCAGCGCGGAGGGCTGATAAGATTTGTGTACGGATATCATCTACACCATTTGGCGTATTTGGTAAAAAAATGGTTTGATTTCCTTTAGAAGCAAAGGTATTCAAAGTGTCCAAATACTGGTTGGTCAAGAGGATGGACATGATTTGTTCTTCTGTCATGCCAACATTGGCTTCCTTGAGTTCGGTGATAGACTCTGCCAATCCATCCACAATCGCCTTACGCTGTTGGGCAATCCCCACACCATGAAGGCGGTCTTTTTCTGCTTCGGCTTCAGCTGCAGTGACAATTTTAATCTTGTCGGCTTCCGCCAATTCTTGCGCTGCGACCCGCTTACGTTGCGCCGCATTGATTTCATTCATGGATTGCTTGACTTCTGCATCTGGCTCCACCTTAGTAATCAAGGTTTTCACGATAATGTAGCCATAAGTGGTCATTTCTTCTGCTACTTGGTGTTGAACTTCAAGGGCAATCTCATCTTTTTTCTCAAACAATTCATCCAAGGTTAATTTTGGAACAGAAGAGCGAAGGGCGTCTTCGATATAAGATTTAATTTGAGATTCTGGACGCATGAGTTTATAGTAAGCATCTGTCACGCTCTGCTCGTTGACACGGTACTGAGTCGCCACATTCATCATAACGAACACATTGTCCTTGGTCTTAGTCTCAACCACAATATCGCTTTGCAACAAGCGCAACTGAATCCGCGCTGCAATCGAGTCAATCCCAAAAGGCAATCGAATATGAATACCGCTATTGGCAACCTTTTGGTATTTCCCAAAGCGTTCAATAATCGCCACCGACTGCTGACGAACCACATAAACTGTACTCAGTGTGACTATCACCAATAGGAGCACACAAACCACCACAAAAATCATCAAAAATGTTGCCATTATCGTGACCTCCATTATTATTTTTTCCTGTATTATAGCACATTTAAAGAAGGTTGTGCAGTTTTTACTGCGATTTTTCCTGAAATGTCAATAATTAGAGGTGAAACTACATTTCAAGTTAGTAATCGCTTTTTTTCATTACATTATCTTCTATAGAATCCTCATCCATATTCAGGGAATAACTTGCCTTAACTTTTCCCTCGTGCTATACTATTTATTGAAATGAATAAATAGGAGATATTTCATGAAAACAGCAAAAACTACTGTTACCATCCTTTCTGCACTTGCTTCTGTCGTCTTATTGGCTAGTTGTGCAACAAAGTCTACAGAAACACAGACAAGCAATAATAGCTCATCTGATAATCAAATTACAATGACATATGACCAACTACGGTCAAGAGAAAACACTATGTCAACCCTTTGGTACCAAAAATCAGCTGAAACTAAAGCTTTATACATACAGGGTTATAACGTTGCAACAAAGCACCTAAAAGAATTACTCAAAACAGAATCAGACAAACCTTACTCTATCGTTTTAGACTTGGATGAAACTGTCCTAGATAATAGCCCTTATCAAGTACAAAATGTCAAAGACGGTACAGCATTCACACCCGAAAATTGGGATGTTTGGGTTCAAAAAGCTTCAGCAAAAGCCGTCCCAGGTGCCAAAGATTTTCTTCAGTTTGCTGATCAAAACGGTGTCCAAATCTACTATATTTCTGACCGCTCAGCTAATCAAGTAGATGCTACCATTAAAAATCTTGAAAGTGAAGGAATTCCTGTTCAAGGACGTGATCATCTCATGTTCTTAGAAAGCGGTGTAAAATCCAAAGAGGGTCGTCGCCAAAAAGTTCAAGAAAAAACAAATCTTATCTTATTATTTGGTGATAACCTCGTAGACTTTGCAGATTTTTCTAAGACTTCTGAATCTGACCGTGATAAACAACTTGAAGAATTGCAAAAAGAATTCGGTGAAAAATTCATCATCTTCCCAAATCCAATGTACGGATCATGGGAATCAGCTGTATACGCTGGTAATAAACTAGACGCTAAAGGTCAAGTAGAAGAACGCCAAAAAGCCTTGCAAGGTTTTGATAAATAAAACAAATAAGCTGATTCTATATAAAATAAAGCTAACTTACAATCTTCAAAAAGTGGATAGGAAGGAATTCTGATAATCAGAAAACTTTCCTATCCACTTTTATAATTGATATAACATCAAGATTTTATACATCTGATACTATACGTTTTCTGATTTTAAAGACTTTGTCGCCTAGCCCCTGTATTTCAAGCATTAAGTGAGGTTGATGGTCTAAATTTATTGTGGTATACTATTTTTGTCATCGGTTACCGATTACGTTCCTTACGGTTCGTGAGAGGAGGTGAAACTAATGAGCCTTATCATAGAGCTCGCTCTTACTATTATAGCGGACGTCATAGCAGGAATTATCTTGTATTTCGTCTGCAGATGGCTAGATAGTAAGGAGTAGACCGAGTGACTAGCCTATCAACACCCGTTAAATCGCTAAGATACGTCAAAAAAGCCCTTAACTACTGCAATAGTTAGGGGCTTTGGTGTTCTAATGAACCTTATCAATTAACTACATTCTAGCATATAAACCCCGATATTTCAAGAGTTTTATTTATTTTTTAAATTCCTTAGGTAGCTGAAAGGTCTATAATGAAGTTTGCCATCTAGTATCCAAAAACCGACTAGCTCTTATGAACTAGTCGGTTTCTCATCAATGTGCCAACATTTCTTGGGCGATTTCTTGGCCAGATAGGTTATCTGGGTAATAGGTTGGCCAGTTATCCATTTCTTCAAAGAGGGCTTCTTGGCTTGTGCCTCCAA